>Ga0187849_1001294_pt1 | contig 27951 bp, 22 predicted proteins | sample June2016WEW_4_10_2_FD_132412 | JGI IMG/M metagenome (GOLD analysis project Ga0187849, IMG submission 132412) | Peatland microbial communities from SPRUCE experiment site at the Marcell Experimental Forest, Minnesota, USA - June2016WEW_4_100 | ecosystem: Environmental > Terrestrial > Soil >...
CATGATAACACCGAGGCGCTTTTCGGCCATTGCGACCAGGGTGGACAGAACTTCACGCACAAGGTCCAATATGCTCGAAAGCGCATCACGCATATAGAGCCGCATATCAAGAGCAACCTGGTCATTTCGGCTCCTGGCCGTGTGGAGTTTGCCGCCGGTCTCTCCAATCCGCGCGATAAGCTCGTTTTCGATCGCCATGTGGATGTCTTCCTGGGAGGAATCCAGGACAACTCGGCCCCGCTCTATGTCGCGAACTATTTCGTCCAGGGTTTGCACGATGCGGTCGGCCTCCTCGTGCGAAATAATGCCGCATTCGGCCAGCATGCGGCAATGCGCGATGCTCCCCTCGATATCGTACCGATAGAGCCGGCTGTCAAAATGGATGGAAGCGGTGTATTCCTCCACCAGTTTGTCGGTGGGAAGCTCAAAGCGTCCCTTCCACAGCTTTTCGGCCATCTGCTCCTTACTCCGGAATAAAGCGGATTATACGTCTTACAGGTCTTATAAGTCTTAGATTAGTTCTGCTTCTCAGCTTGATTTTAGAGGCCGCTGAAGGCTTTTGTTCACAAGCGTTTCGATCCGCAGCCTCAGTCCGAGCAGCCGGATAAAACCGCTCGCCTCATCCTGCCGGTAAACGTTGTCTTCTTCAAAAGTGGCGAAGCCGGGCTGGTAGAGAGAGCGCTCCGACCTGCGCCCGATCACGTGGCAGCTTCCCTTGTAGAGCTTCACACGGGCGGTCCCCCAGACATTTTCCTGCGCCAGGTCCATCATATTCTGCAGGTAGCGCATCTCGGGCGAATACCAAAACCCGTTGTAAATCAGACGCGAGTATTCCGGGACAAGGCTGTCGCGCAGGTGCATAACTTCCCGGTCCATGGTTATGGATTCGACCGCCCTGTGGGCTACTCGCATGATGGTGCCGCCCGGGGTTTCGTAGACGCCTCGAGATTTCATCCCTATGAACCGGTTTTCAACAAGGTCCACGCGGCCGATCCCGTGCTTCCCACCGATCTTGTTGAGATACTGGAGAAGGCCGGCCGGGCTCATGCGCCTGCCGTCAACGGCAACCGGGTCTCCTTTTTCATAATCGATTTCGATAATTTCGGGCTCGTCAGGAGCATTTTGCGGATCTACGGTCATGATGAACATCTCTGGGTCCGGCGCAGTCCACGGGTCTTCGAGAATGCCGCCCTCGTAGCTTATATGCAGCATGTTGCGGTCGCAGCTATAGGGCTTGGCCCTGGTAACGGGAATCGGTATCCCATGCTTTTGCGCAAAAGCAACAAGCTCGCTTCGCGACTTCATGTCCCATTCCCGCCAGGGCGCGATCACCTTTATGTCAGGTCTGAGCGCCATGTAGGCCAGCTCAAACCGCACCTGGTCGTTTCCCTTCCCGGTGGCGCCGTGGCTCACCGCGTCCGCCCCTTCCTCCTCGGCTATGCTGATCTGGCGCCTGGCGATAAGCGGGCGGGCAATGGATGTGCCGAGCAGGTACTGGCCTTCGTAGATGGCGTTGGCGCGAAAAGCCGGAAAAACGAACTCGCTTGCGAACTCCTCCCTCAGATCTTCGATGCGCGCTTTGATCGCGCCGGTCGCAAGGGCTTTTTTTTCGATCCCGTCCAGTTCCTCATCCTGGCCCAAGTCGGCAGAGAAGGCGACAACTTCGCATCTGTAGGTCTCGATGAGCCATTTGAGAATGATCGAGGTATCAAGTCCACCCGAATAGGCGAGGATAACCTTTTTGACACCCATCACCAAAATACTCCGTTCTAAAAGCCACTGAAAAAGCTGGGTAAATTGTAACCGTTCACCGCACTTTGAGGAAATTTTTCATCCGGCGTAAGCCCGGATCAGAGCCTTCGGCTTCCGATCATCCAGTCAAGGAGCGCCATTTGCATGTGAAGCCGGTTTTCAGCCTGGTCAAAAACGGGGGCCCTCAGGCTTTCGAGCACCTCCCCGGTGATCTCCTCCCCCCGGTGAGCGGGCAGGCAGTGGAGCACTATCGCGTGCGGGGGCGCACATGCCAGAAGTTGCGAATTTATCTGGTAATGCCGAAAGGCTTCAGTTCGTTCGTGGGCCTCGCTCTCCCGCCCCATGCTCGCCCAGACGTCGGTATAGAGCACATCGGCGTCCGATACGGCTTCTCCTGGATCGGCGATCAGTTTGATCTTTGCTTTTGCCTGGTGCGCGGCCCAGTCTAAGATATCCTCTTGAGGTTCATATCCTGGAGGGCAGGCGACATTGAGCGAAAAGCCAAGGCGCCCAGCCGCATTTATCCATGAATTTGCGACGTTGTTTCCGTCCCCCACCCAGGCGACCGTAAGATTTTCGAGCGAGCCCCGCTTTTCGCGGATGGTCATAAGATCGGCCAGCACCTGGCAGGGATGAGAGTAGTCAGTCAAAGCGTTTATCACGGGAATGGAGGCGAAGCGGGCCAGTTCCTCAACGTCGCTTTGAGCAAAAGTCCTTATAACTATTGCATCGATATATCGGTCCATAACGCGCGCCATGTCGGCAAGAGGCTCCTGCCGCAAAATCTGGGTATCCTGGGCGGTCATGAACATGGGTTGCCCGCCCAGCCGGCAGATGGCTGCCTCGAAGGAAACCCGCGTTCTGGTCGAGGGTTTCAGAAAAATGAGGCCCACTATTTTTCCGGTGAGCGACTTGGGCAGGGTGCCTGCGGCAAGCTCCGCCTTCATCTTTTCGGCTTTGGCGATCAGTCCGAGAATTTCCTGGGCGGAAAGGTCCCGGATCGAGAGCAGGTCGCGCTTCATAGGACTTCCTCTTTGAAGACGTCCTCCAGAATGCCGGTCATCTCGTCTATTTCCGAGTTGCCTGCGATAAGGGGCGGAACGAACCTCAAAACGGTATCGTGCGTACAGTTTATTATGGCGCCCCTATCCATGCATTTGGAAACGAATTTCGCCCCTGGGACAGCCAGTTCCAAACCCACCAGGAGACCTCGCCCGCGGACGTCTTTGATGAACGAATAGCGCTCTTTGAGTTCCTGGAGCCTTGAGATGAAATAAGCCCCGGTCTCGCGCACCCTGCCCAGGAAAGCGGGCTCTGAAATGATCCTCAAGGTTGCCAGGGCCGCCGAGGCAACCAGGGGCCCCCCGCCGAAGGTGGAAGCATGGCTGCCCGGGGTAAAAGCCCGGGCCGCTTCATCGACGGCCAGCATTGCCCCCATTGGCAATCCGTTTGCAAGTGCCTTTGCCAGGGTCATTATGTCAGGGGTCACATCCTCCTGCTCGTAGGCAAAAAGTGAGCCTGTCCTTCCCAGTCCCGACTGGACCTCATCGAAGATGAGCAGGAGCTTCCTCTGTTTGCACAGCGCCTTAAGGTCCCTCAAGTAGCCGGGAGCCGGGAAATTGAGCCCGCCTTCCCCCTGGACCGGTTCGACCATTACCGCGCAGGTCTTGTCCGTAATGGCCGCTTCAACAGCCGGAACGGAGTTAAAATCGACATGGACAAAACCTTCCACCAGCGGCTCGAAACCTTTATGGATCTTGCTTTGACCGGTAGCCGAAAGGGTCGCCATGGTCCGGCCGTGGAAGGAATCATTCATCGAGATGATGTGGAACCTGCCGGGGCCGAAGGTGTCACGGCTGTACTTTCTGGCGAGCTTTATCGCCGCTTCGTTGGCCTCAGCGCCGGAGTTGCAAAAAAACAGCTTATCCGCAAATGAAAGTCGTGTCAATTCCGCCGCCAGCTCAAGTTGCGGATATGTATAAAACAGGTTGGAAACATGAACCAGTTTTCGCGCCGCCTCGCTGATTGCCACGGCCACTTCCGGGTGGCAGTGCCCGAGGCCGCACACGGCAATGCCGGCAAGAAAATCAAGGTATTCTTTTCCGGCGTCATCCCAGAGCCTGCAGCCTGCCCCCCTTACAAAAGCCACAGGAAACCTGGTATATGTGCCGCATATGTGCTTGCTGTACTCCTTCTCTATTCCATCGATAAGTGCATTCATTTCGCTCGCTCGCTGTTCCTCAGGATCTCTGTTCCGATCCCCGCGTCTGTGAATATCTCCAGCAAAATGGCGTGCGGGAGTCGGCCGTCAACTATGTGGACCTTTGCGGTCCCGGCCTCCAGGGCGTCTATTGCGCACTGGATCTTCGGTATCATCCCGCCCCGCAGCCTCTGGTCGCGCATGGCCGCTTGGGCTTCGCTCACCGTCATGCTCGATATAAGCTTTCCCTCCTCGTCGAGCACTCCGGGCACATCGGTCATGAGCAAAAACTTATCGGCCTTAAGAGCGCCCGCAATCGCTCCAGCCACAAGATCAGCGTTTATGTTGTAGGTTTCCCCGTTTTCACCCGCCCCGATCGGGGCGATCACCGGGATTATATCGCTTTGCAAAAGGGTTTGCAGGACCTCGATGTTTACACGCGCCACCTCGCCGACCAGTCCTATGTCAATTATCTCCGGGGCCCCATCCTCTGCGGTGTCTCGAACGATCTGGAGCTTTCGGGCTTCGATGAGTTGAGCGTCCCTTCCGCTCAACCCCACCGCGCGTCCCCCATGCCTGTTTATAAGGGCCGCTATCTCTTTGTTGATCTTTCCTGCGAGCACCATTTCCACGATCTCCATGGTATCGGCATCGGTTATGCGCATTCCTTCACAGAAGTCCGATTTCTTTCCGATCCGCCGCAGCATCTCGCCTATCTGAGGCCCGCCGCCATGGACCACCACCGGATTTATCCCGATGTACTTCATCAGGACGACGTCCTTTGCGAAGCTCTCCTTGAGTTCTTCGGCCATCATCGCGTGACCGCCGTATTTTATGACGATCGTCTTCTGATAAAACCGGCGAATATAGGGGAGGGCCTCAACCAGTATATTGGCTTTTTCGATCATGGCAATCTCACCGTAAACAGAAACAAAAATCCTCCCTTTCCGCCTAAACGGGAGGATTGGTGAAAAAATAAGTTGTTTGCACCAAAGTATTTAAAGGATTGTGCCGGGCGTTTCAAATAAAATATGCAGAAGCAGTTCCGCATGCCCCTGCGGTGGATTTTTTTATCCCCGCCCCGCGCGGTTAATCGCTCGATCCAAGCTTTGCGATTTCGCTCTGCGTCAGGGCGACCGGCGCTTTTCGGTCCTCCAGCATGGAGGCGTAGAAAAGAATTCTTGCACAGTGCTCGAGTTTTTCCATGCGCATGCAGGCTTCCATCAGGCTCCCACCGAAAGTGAGCGCCCCGTGCCTTTTGAGAAGTATCGCCCGGCTGTCCGGGATATAAGGCTCGATTGACTGCGGGACTTCATTGGTCGATGGAGTTGCGTAGGGCGCAACGGGAACTTTGCCCAGCATGAGCCAGACCTCGGGCAGGACTTTCGAGTTGAAGGGAAACCCGGCCAGTGTGAATGCGGTTGCCACAGGCGGGTGCGCGTGCACGATCGCCAAAACATCCGGCCTCATGCGGTAGACCTGGACGTGCATTCGTATTTCGTTTGACGGCCTCATCGGGCCTTCCAGAAGATCTCCCCGCATAGAGGTTTTTGCGATCTCTTCAGGCTCGATGTCCCCCTTTGAAACACCGCTCGGGGTTATCAGCATGCAGTCCTGGCCGGCCCTGCAACTGACATTGCCGTCGCTTGCCGCAATCAGCCCATTGCTCTCCAGCTTGCGGCAGACCTTGATTATCTCCAGACGTAAACTCCGCTCTTGACTATCCATCCTGCTCCCCCCAAAATCGCGCCTTGAGCGGCGCTCGGCCGGCTCGACCCTTGAGACCCGGTTCATCGCCATTGCATGGTGTCCATCCGGAAACACCGGATGAGACGCTTGCAGTTTCCGATTCGGGAAGGAGGGATTTTTCGTTCTGGCAAGGAAATCGAGGGCTTGCGCGGAGGCGTACATAATCTGGTCATTCCTCTTACCGCCTTTAGGCGGAAGGGGTACGCCGCACAAGAAAGCCCGAAGATTGACACCGCCAGGGCGGAAAAGGACCCTTTCCGGACGGAAACTACATATTATACTGTACAGCCTTGCGGGCGCCAGACCGAATAGAATCTCCCAAGGAGAAGAAAATATGATCAGGTGGTTCAAGCGAAAGGAAAAGAAAGATCGCGGGCAAAAGAGGGAGAATTTGCGCGAAACCGAGACCGGGGAAAAAGAAGAGCCGGAGGAGGATATCTTCCCAGGGCAGACCCGGGTCCCGGAGGAAGCCGCCGGGGCGAAAACCCTAGAGGGACCCGAACCCGAAACGTTTGCCCCTGCCGAGGGAGGCGGCCAGGATAACTCATTATCGGGCAAACAGGCGCCGTCGAAGGCAGCGCCGAATCTGGCTGCGGCGCCCCCGCCGCCCGGCGATGAGGAGACCCTGGAGGAAGAAGATGAGACCCCGGAGGATGGCGTCCCGGAAGGGGGTTTTTTCAGGCGCCTTCGCGGTCGGCTCAAAGGAACCAGGGAGAAATTCGTCCACCGGATAGATCGGCTGGTTCTCGGCAAAAAGGTCATAGATGAGGAGCTGCTAGATGAACTGGAAGAAATTCTAATTACCTCCGACCTGGGGGTTCGAACCACCGGGATGCTGCTCGGCAAAGTCGCCGGCAAGGTAAAGCGAAAGGAGTTGAGCGATCCCGCCCGGCTTCGGGAGCAGATACGTGAGGAAATCAGGTCCGTTTTGAGCGTTGAAGCCCCCGTGCTCGACTACCGTGCGCACAAACCATTCGTCGTCATGATCGTGGGAGTAAACGGAACGGGCAAGACTACGACTACCGGAAAGCTTGCCAACCAGTTGAAACAACAGGGCCTGAAGCCGATGCTCGCCGCTTGCGATACCTTCCGGGCCGCCGCAGTCGAGCAGTTGTCAATCTGGGGCGAGCGTACCGGGGTCCCGGTGGTGAAGCAGAAAAGCGGATCGGACCCCTCCGCTGTGGCCTTTGACGCGCTCGATGCGGCGGTTTCGCGCGATATCGACGTCATACTGATGGACACCGCAGGCCGCATGCACACCAAGGTCAATCTCATGGAGGAGCTGAAAAAAATCCACCGGGTCATCAACAAAAAGATGCCGGACGCCCCGCACGAGGTGTTCCTGGTCCTCGACGCCTCAACGGGCCAGAACGCGCTCTCGCAGGCAAAGCTCTTCAAGGAGGGCATAGGCCTGACAGGGCTGATTTTGACCAAGCTCGACGGCACTGCAAAGGGCGGGGTTATCGCTGCAATTTGCGACGAACTCCAGGTGCCGGTCCGCTATATCGGGATCGGAGAGCGCCTTGACGACCTGCGCCCGTTTGACGCCGAGGAATTTACGAATGCGTTGTTTTGATCCGGGGCTAAGGTATGATACCCGGTTTGCAGTTTATGCCGGCCTTTATCTCCACTGACGTCATGCTTTTTTCTTGTCCTTAATTTGAAATGTTGAGCCAAAGGCTGATGAACCCGCCACATAAAACATGCAATCATTACCACAGAAAAAGGGGTTGGCCGACGTAGCTAACCCATTGATGTTCTTATGCCCGAGGAGGGGATCGAACTCGCATCTTTTTATGGCGGATAAGGATTTGCGTGGAACTGCCCGACATGTGCAACACCGAGGACCAGCTGCGGGATTTGAACCCGCCGCCCCTTGGCTTCCGGTCAGCTTCCGATTAGCAGCCTGACACCAGCGCGTTAGAAAGTCCTCATTCCATCTACGTCCAAGGGGATGACCAGGGCAGGCGGCTCTTGTCCCTTGCTGTATGTGACCCCGCCCTTTTCTTTGCCTTTTGCCCCGGGGCTTGCTGCCTTTTTGCGGCTCAATCCCTTGCCGGAAGCGGAAACGGAAGCAATTTTGAAATTCTCGACCGGTTTCTTGCCGACCCCATTTGCACCACCTCCTTTCACCAGTGCGGTCAGATCTTCAACGAATTGTTTCATCTGAATCGCCTGTGAGTTCATCTCCTCGGAACCCGATGCGCATTCTTCCGCGTTGGCCGCGTTCTGTTGGACCACCTTGTCGACTTCGTTCACGGCCGTGCTTATCTGCTCGATTCCCTGGGCCTGCTCCCGCGAGGCTCCGGTTATCTCCGCTACAAGTTGGCCCACCTTGGAAACGCTCGAGGCCACTTCGGAAAATTCATCGGAAGATCTTTGCACCAGTTCGGATCCGCCTTTAATCGTCTTCGCCGTGCCATCGATCAGTGAGGTCGTGTTCTTGGCTGCTTCAGCAGAGCGCATGGCAAGATTTCGCACTTCTTCGGCAACGATCGCGAAGCCAGCTCCCGCCTCACCGGCTCTTGCAGCTTCCACGGCCGCGTTGAGGGCAAGCAGGTTCGTCTGGAAAGCAATCTCATCGATGCCCTTGATGATTTTCTGCGTCTCATCGCTCGCCCTGGAAATATCGCCCATGGACTCCGTCAGCCGGCCCATGGTCTCGAGGGCCTGCGCAACGATCAGCTGAACCCGTGTCATGAGTTGATCGGCCTGAGCGGCATTTTCTGCATTCTGCCTCGTAATGGAGGACATTTCTTCGATGGATGCAGATGTTTCCTCGATAGAAGCCGCCTGTTCCGATGCACCCTCAGCAAGCTGCTGGCTTGCCGATGAGATCTGCAAAGAGGCGGAGGCCACCTGGTCCGCGCCACTGTTTAACTCACCGATTATATGGTCGATCGGGCGGGAGATGGACCTGGCCATGAGATATGCCAGTGAAAATCCGCCCACGGCTACAATGCATACCACAGTAAGGATTATATAAAAAATCCGATTGGCCTCCTTTAGTACATCGTCCAGATAGATTCCCGACCCTATGATCCAGCCCCACTCGGGAAACCCCTTGACATACGAGATTTTTGGCACGGGTTGGGTATGCCCGGGCTTGGGCCAGTAATAATCAACAAATCCCGCTCCATTGCTTCTGACCATCTCCACCATGGCCACGAACAGACGCTTTCCGTTTGGGTCCTTGTTATCTGACAAGGGCTTGCCGTCCAGTTCGCTCTTGAAAGGATGCATGATCATCCGTGGTTCCATGTCATTGATCCAGAAATAATCATCCCCTTCATAGCGCAGGTTCCTGATCGCTTCGATGGACTGGCGCCTTGCTTGCTCAAGTGGCATGGCGTTCGCCTTGACCTGCTTTGCATAGTAGTCCAGCAGGCCCCAGGCGGTTTCAACCACGTGCCTGGTCTTAACATATTTGGCATCGATCATCGTTTGTTTTATCTTTGGATAAAGGTAGGTAAATATCAGCGAGAAACAGGCTACAAAGGTGATTCCAAGCAAGAGTATCCTCGTTGACAGTTTGAATCTGGCCAGCATAAAAACCTCCTTTAGCTCTGCTTCAAGGCGAGAGAACAATGCATTTCCCGTTCAAAACCCAAATGAAAACCCCTTGTCGATTGGCACCCAGGAGGCATTTGGGAGGTAGTTGGGAGAATGTGCCGTAACTTATGATTCGGGAGAACTTAATTGAAACTTAAAAAATTTCTAGTGCATTCCTAATGATGCAGCAACACGACAGTCGAATTTTGATGCAAGATGCTCTGGTTTTCTGCGATGCCTGCGATGCCGCCCCTGCGCCGAGTGCTTCCAAATTGGAACTTTCCAATTTCCTGACTCGCAACAGGCCCAGAGAAGGAGAGCCTGATTAAAAGGCTGGATTCCGTAACCTGTGACGTTACAAACATCTTCAGCAAAAGACAGTGGTTCGGCCATCTACCTCGCGGAGCGTGGGGTTTGATGAAAGACGCGGTCCAACATGGGCTGGCGCGGATTATGTGCCGGCGGGCGGCGCTTAAGTTTTTTTAAGTGTTTGTGAAACCACGCATGGAATAAGTAATAATGTATTGCCCTCAGTCTATCTTACGAATAAGAATAAGGTCATTGACGGTGCTCGTATCTAATTTATTTTGACCGAATCGAACATGGCAGTAAAAAAGGCGTTAACTATATATCCAAAAACATAGCTAAAGGGTAAAAGATGAGAAAACCGCTTTGGACTCCCCCGGCAGAATGGAAAAACAAGGCTAACGTGACCCGTTTCATCAGCTTTGTAAACAGGACCTGCGGTCAGCAGATTGACTCCTATGCCGACCTCTACAGGTGGTCTGTGGACCGGATACCGGAATTCTGGGCTGCGGTCTGGGAGTTCGTCGAGGTCAAGGCCTCCCGCAAGTACGATAAAGTCGTGGATGATCTGTCGAGATATCCGGGGGCAGACTGGTTTCCCGGCGCCAGACTCAATTTCGCCGAAAACCTTCTGAGATTCAGGGACGATCACCCGGCATTGGAGTTTCGGGGTGAGGGCGGAAAATCGGCGACAATGACCTATGCCGAGCTCTACAATTCGGTTGCGCGCCTGTCGAAGTCCCTTCGAGATATGGGAATCGTTGCGGGAGACCGGGTTGCCGCCTACATGCCAAACCTGATCGAAACGGCGGTCGCAATGCTCGCAGCCACGAGCATCGGGGCGGTTTGGTCATCCTGCGGCACGGAACTGGGTGCGGGGGCCGTTGTTGACCGGCTGGGCCAGATCGGCCCGAAGGTATTGTTCACAGTTGACGCACAGCTTTACAAGGGAAAACTCGCAAACATCCTCCCAAATGTCGACAAGATTGCCAAACAGATTCCTTCGCTTGAAAAAATAATAGTTACGCCCTCGGTAGATCAGCGGCCTGAAATCGGTAATCTCAAAGACGCCGTGCTCTTTGCCGACTTCATGTCACAAGATGTATCCGAAGTCCAATTCGAGCAGCTTCCATTCAATCATCCCGTCTACATCATGTTTTCCTCGGGAACGACCGGAAAACCCAAGTGCATGGTCCAGGGACCCGGCGTTCTCATAAATCAGCTAAAGGAACTGATAATCCATACGGACCTCAAACGCGAAGACAGGATTTTCTACATCACTTCGCCAAACTTTATGATGTGGAATTGGCTCCTTTGCTCACTGGCTGTCGGCGCGACCATTGTGCTCTACGACGGCGCGCCCAACTACCCGGACTGTGGGGCGATGTGGCAACTGGCCCAGGACGAAAAGATCAGCATTTTCGGGTGCAGAGCCAGCTACCTTAATCATCTCAGGCGCGTGGGCTCATGGCCGCGAAAGCTTTACGACCTGTCCTCACTCAGGGCCATGTCGCAAACCGGCTCTGCGCTCTCTGCCGAGGTATTGGAATATGTTTACAGGGACATCAAAGAAAACATGCACTTCAACTCCATTTCCTTAGGGACAGACATTAACGGGTGCTTCGCGCTCGGAAGCCCGATCCAGCCGGTGTATGCGGGCGAACTACAAGGGCCTGCCCTGGGCATGAAGATCAAGGCCTATGATGAATCAGGCAATCATGTCTTAGACGCTGAAGGGGAACTGGTCTGTGAAGCCCCGGTCCCCTCCATGCCTCTATACTTCTGGAACGAGACCGATTTCGCCAGTTACAGGAGCGCTTATTTCGATGTCTATCCGGGGGTCTGGCTGAATGGCGACCGGGTCTTTTTCCATAGCGATTCCGGAGGGATAACTTTCCTTGGCCGCTCGGATTTCACCCTGAAACCGCACGGAGCGCGTATCGGCGCCGCGGAAATCTACAATGTCGTTGAAAATATCGAGGGTATAGCAGACAGCATGGCAGTCGGCCAGGATTGGAAGGGCGATCAGCGGGTCATCCTTTTTGTCAGGCTTGCGACGGGATATGTTTTGGGCGAGGAGCTTAAGGACCGGATCAAGACCGCCCTGCGAAAACAGGTTTCTCCACGTCACGTTCCCGACCTGATTATCGAGGTCCCCGACATCCCTTACGCTTTCAACATGAAAAAGGTGGAGAGTTCGGTGGCCAACATATTGAACGGAAGGCCGGTAACTAACAGGAACGCCCTCACTAACCCGGAGGCGCTGGACTTCTATGAAAAAATAGCGCTCGAACTACGACGGTGAGCTTCACTACTCTACTGCGCTTTCGAGCGACCCGGTCCCGGCCTTGAGCACCAGTCTGTGACTTTACGGATCTATTACTCGCAGTGTGATGGGAAGACGTATCCTTTACGGGGAACTGAACGGAGACCCGCAATACCGTGGAATAAGTGGATCGTCCTGCGTAAAAGCCTCTTTACTCAGTTCTTTCAGCCTTTTATCGCTTTCAAGCCCGCGCGGTTGACATTGATTCACACGGTCGGGGTGAAACAGGTAATTCCAATCCTGCTTTAAGTCTTTGCAAGCCCACCCGCAATTATCCGAGGCCGCCGATGAAACTTGGGCAAAACCTGCGTGGACGAATCCGGCGGGGAAAAGCATCGTAGACACGACAAGCAACATTGCCGAAGCGATTGCAGTTCTCAAAGGATTCATTTTTTGATTCCCTCCTGAATGCAAAGTTAAGCATGCGCCTCGCAAATTTCTAATAAGAAAGCAAAGCAGAAAACACGATTTATTAAGGGGAAAAAGGCTCCTGGGGAGAAACCCGAGTACCTGGCGGCGCATCTCAGGTGGGGTTGCTCTTCGCAATGGAAAACGTTGTCCAGGTCTCGCGAACCGTGCAGCACACGGATAATTTCGACACCCCCGGCGATGGGGCGGTAGAATATGACATATCGGCCAACCGGCAAGCTTCGCAAGCTTTCCGCCAGCTCATCGCGCCCGCGGCCCATGTTGGGCTGGGCGGACAACGCCTGAAATTTCTGCTCAATCATTTCAACAAAAGCATCCGCCCTGGCCTCGCTGTCATGCGCGATATAATCCCAAATTTCGGCAAGGTCGATTCCGGCACGCGGGCGCTTGATGATGACAGGTATTTATGCCTCGGGGCTCGGGTTCGTTCTCGCGGCTCTTCTCTTGCGGCCCTCCCGCTTAATCTCTTCGGGGTCCCACGGCGTCGGCTCGCCGCTGTTAAGTCCCTCGAAGATATCCTGCCGCAACTGTTCAAGCTTGGCTGCGCGCACGCGGTCTTGCTCTTCCATAAGACGCAACGCTTCGCGGACAACTTCGCTTGCCGATGCATAGAGGCCGGACGCCACTTTCCGTCGTACCATATCCTCAAGCTGAGGGGTTAGATTGATATTCATCGTCATGGCAACCTCCCGTTTCCGTCATGGGTGATTTTTAACCATATCAAGAGTTGTCATAATATGGCCATCTTTGCCAATTGTCAACTGTCTGTAAAATCAACCCGAAGGCGCCGCCTCGCCATATGTGCAAGCGGCCGATCTCTTGTGTTGGCGGGCTTTGCCCGCGATTAGGGCAGGGGCGCGAAATGAGGTCTCCACACCTCGCTGGGCGTGGAGCTGTTTTCCAGGTTGCAGGGGGGGATGTCCTGACAGGCACGAATTGTTGCTTGAATCGTTGCTGGCTTCAGGCGGAAGAGGCCTCCCGCTCCCGCCCCGTCTCGAGGGTGTGTGGGCGGGCTGTCGAGAATGAGCGGTCGGCCCCCGCGCTACGCGCTCGCACTTCGCCATCAGGACTGAACTACGCTTCGCTCCCTGAGTGCTGAGGACTGAGAGCGAAACCTTGACACCATTTACACTTTACTTATTGGTGCGCTTAACATTTGGCTTGCCTTCAAACGCACCACGTTTAATGTCTGTGCGCACGGTCGCCGCTTTTGCTCAGTCCTCAGTCCTGCTTCACCGCATGGCTGCGCGCACGGTCGCCGCTCTTTGTCAGGCGCATTTTTTTCGAGCAGGGTATTATACAAGGTTATCATACGAGGTGTGGGGGGGGGGGTGCAAGCTCATGCCAATGTCACCCCCCCACGCTCCAACCTTCAGAATTCACTTCACTCTTCATCCCCCTTGCGCTTCGCCTTTTCAATCAGCTCGAGCAAAGAGGCGATCTTCTCTTTGGGTTTTTTGTCCGCAAACTCATCCCACTTTTGCGGCGAAAGCTTTTTCCTGAGGTATGCATCAACCGGAAAGAAGGCTTGCCAGCAGACAATAATCCGGTGACATGGAAGGTCCCCGGCTTCCTGCATGCAATATGTGAAAGGCACCTCCCCGCCCAGCCTGGGGCACCTGATCCAAAGTCCTTCGCTCGTTTTCGAGCAATGCTCGCTGCTGCTCACGGTTTTGGAAAGCCTTCGATTGATTTGAGGGCCCGCTCAATTTCCTCGTCGGTCAGCCTGTGCTGGGTGAGCTTTCCCGAAAGGAATGCGTCATAGGCGGACAAATCTATTATTCCGTGACCGCTGAAGTTGAACAGGATCACCTTTTCCTTTCCTTCCTGCTTCGCCCGCTCTGCTTCCTGGACCACGGCGGCTATCACGTGATTGGTCTCCGGCGCCGGGATTACCCCCTCGCACCTCGCCCATTTTACTCCTGCCGCGAAAGTCTCGATCTGGTCATAGGCCCTTGCCTCGACGATGCCCTCCTTTACAAGATGGGAAACTATCGGGGCCATTCCGTGGTATCTCAGCCCTCCGGCGTGGATCGGCTCGGGCAAAAAGTCGTGACCAAGCGTGTACATGGGCAGAAGGGGCGTGGTCATGGCCGTATCCCCGAAGTCGTATGCGAACGGACCACGGGTCAGAGTCGGGCAGGACGCGGGCTCGGCTGCAACCACGGACATCTGTTTACCGTGGATTTTGTCGCGCACGAACGGAAGGGCAATCCCGGCAAAATTGCTGCCCCCGCCTGCGCATCCCATTACCACGTCGGGGTATTCGCCTATTTGAGCAAGCTGCTTGTGGGCCTCGAGGCCGATAACGGTCTGATGGAGCAGCACGTGATTGAGAACACTGCCAAGAGAGTAACGGGAATCCTTGTTTCCAACTGCGTCCTCAATGGCTTCGCTTATGGCGATACCGAGGCTCCCCGGAGAGTCGGGATTTTCGGCCAGGATTTTTCGTCCCGCCCGTGTCCTGTCGCTCGGACTCGGGATGCATTCGGTCCCCCAGGTGGCCATCATAAGGCGCCGGTAAGGTTTTTGCTCGTAGCTGATCCTCACCATGAAAACCCTGCACTCCAGGCCGAACATCGCGCAGGCCATGCTTAGAGCGCTCCCCCATTGGCCTGCCCCGGTCTCCGTTGACAGCCGCTTTATGCCGAAAGCCTTGTTGTAGTAAGCCTGGGCGATCGCCGTATTGGGCTTGTGAGAGCCGGGCGGACTTGCCCCTTCGTACTTGTAGTAAATCTTTACGGGGGCCCCGAGGAGCTTTTCGAAGTTGCGCGCGCGGATAAGCGGCGTTGGACGCCATATAAGGTATTTCTCCAGCACGGGTTCCGGGATGTTTATCCAGCGCTCGGTTGAGACTTCCTGCTCGATCAGATTCATGGGAAAAACAGGGGCCAGGTCCTCGGGACCCACCGGTTTGCCCGTTCCGGGATGCAGCGGCGGACTCATCGGCGTGGGCATGTCGGACAGGATATTGTACCATTGCCTCGGAATTTCATTGTCTGCCAGAACGACCTTTGTCTGTTCCATTTCTCGTTTTCCTCCTGCGCCTGTTGAGGGTTGGAAACTAAGCAGTTTCCGTCCAGAAAGGGTCCTTTTCCGCCCTGGCGGTGTCAATCTTCGGGCTTCCTTGTGCGGCGTACCCCTTCCGCCTAAAGGCGGTAAGAGGATCTTCCGCCTAAAGGCGGTAAAAGGAATGAGCAGATTAAGACCAGATTATGTACGCCTCCGCGCATGCCCTCGATTTCCTAGCCAGAACGAAAAATCCCTCCTTTCCGAATCGGAAACTGCAAGTGTCTCATCTGGTGCTCCCGGATGGACACTAGCGGCCCAAAAAACAAAAGAGCCGTGGGGCCAGGTCTACAAATTGAACCTGGCCCCACGGCCCTTAATTTATGCAAAACGGGGCTTATGTGGACAGGCTCACCTCAAAGCCTGCCACAACCACACCATGGAATAATTCTTGAAAACGGCTGCCAACATACACTCCTGTCAATGTGGATTTTGTACTTAATACAACAAAAAGCTCAATGTCAAGGAAACTTTTTATATCTTCCTCCACCTGGCCGAAAAGAAACCGTCCACGTCATGCTTATGAGGCCAGGAACGAAAGTAAGGTCCCGATACCATTTCCCGGCAGGCGTAAGGCAGGTTTTGGGCCGCCGATTCTATTGCAAGTTCCGGGTGTGATTCGCTGAGGTGTTGGGCCACTGATTCGTTTTCGTCCCTTAAAACCGAGCAGGTTGCATAGACCAGTACTCCGCCGGGTTTTAAAAACTGTGCGGCATGAGAGAGCAGCTCTTTCTGGAGCAGGGACAGCCGGTAGGGATCTTTTATGTGCCTGCGCCACTTGATGTCGGGTTTTCGCCGCATCGTCCCCAGGCCCGTGCATGGGGCGTCAAGCAAAACGCGGTCAAAAAAACCGATCGATTCGGACCCAAGCATCATGACCTCTTCGGCAAGAGTGCGGATTATCGTTATCCCCTGCCTGCGGGCGTTTTTACGCGCCTCTTCGAGTTTCCAGGCCGATTTGTCAACGCAGAGCACTTCGCCCTCGTCTTTCATCATCAGGGCAATGTGAGCCGACTTAACGCCTAAACCGGAGCAAAGGTCCAGGACGCGCTCTTTCGGCATAGGGGCGAGCATAAAGGAAACCATCTGCGAGGCCTCGTCCTGCGCCTGCAGCCAGCCTTGGCGGAACGCGGCCGTCCCGGTCATGTCCCGCCTTGGCGCCTTTGCCCTCAGGGCCTGTTCCAGCCAGGGTGAAGGCGCAGCCACGATTCCTTCGGCCTTCAAAGATTCGATTGCCTCTTCGCGCGAGGCTTTGAGCGTATTGACCCGGAAAACCGCCGGGGCGATCCGGTTGTTCGACTCACAAAAAAGCCCGGCTTCTTCGATGCCGATCTCATCGATCAGCCTGCGTACGAGCCAAACCGGGTGTGAAGTCATCACCGCCATATGCGCCGCCGGGTCCTTCAGCGGGTCGGGCCAGTTCCACGGCGAGCCGCCGCGGCCGATTTGCCCGAGGCCTTCGGCTTCGGGCGGAGTTTCGCTTCTTCTGGCCGCCTCGCGCAAAATTGCGTTTATGAACCTGATAACATAAAGGGGCTGGCTGCTTTTGGCGATGTCAACCGTATCGTTTACGGCTGCGTGGTCCGGTATGCGGTCGAGAAAGAGAATCTGATAGAGGGCCAGCCGAAGGAGGACCCGTACAGCCGGAGCGATCTTGCCGGGTCTCGTCCTGCTAAGCTCATCGATGTGCCAGTCGAGCCGGCCCTGCCAGCGCACAACACCATATACAAGCTCGGTCAGAAGCGCCCGGTCACGCTCATCGAGCCGCGAATGGCGCTCGAGGGCGGTCCGGATCAACCGGTCGGGATGGGAAGCCTTCTGCTCGATGTGCAGCAAAATCTGGTAAGCCAGGGTTCGTGAGGTGACCATATAAAAGCCGTTGCCGGCGGCAGGCGGTGGGACCCGCCCCGCGGAGCGTAGAGATTGGCCTTCAGCGGCGGACGAGGGAAGCGCCGCAGCCATGATCCCGCCAGCCGACCCACCCGCAAGGCGGGCGGCAGCAGGTTCTGGGGGCGGCTGGCGCCGCGCATGAAAAGTTCATCGCGGGCATGGCCCGCTCATTCCCGGATGCCTCAGTTTTCAGAGCGACCCGGGAACCCCGGAAGGACTTCTCGAAGCACCGATTCGACCCGATCCAGCGCCACCTGAGTATTGAGGCATGGTCCGAAGGGGCGCTGGTTGAAAATACCGTAAACGGGCAGCGGGGTGGTATCCTGGATACCGCTGGTCAGGTCCCGCTCGCATGCAACGGCTATAATCAGGTCGGGACGAGTCTCGATGACTATCCGGCGCGCAATGGTTCCTCCGGTGGCAACCGCGATGTGCACGCCGTATTTTTCCGCAAGCCCCAGAAGGTCCTTTATGCTGCATTTGCCGCAGCGTTTACAATTCTCCACCCGGTGGGTGATCTTCACCAGGCAGTCTTTATCCTGCAGGCAGTGCGGCATCAGGAGCAGGACGGAGCGTGGGGGACTTCCATTGCGGCATTGGGCCAGAACAAGCTCGTTGTTTACGGCCACGAACGCATGCTGGACCTGTTCGCGGCGAAAGCCCGCCAGCCTGCCGAGACCGACCAATATGGGCAGCAGCAGCTTGATGGCAACACTGCGGAGCTTCCGCGAAAAAGAAACATCACGGCCCAGGGCGAAAACGGCGGCCAGGAGCCCGAGGCTTCCGAGCAGCACGGCGCCAACCAGGGCGGTAAGGATTGCCATTATCAGTGGAAGGTGGACGGAAATCCTGCTAAAACCGTAAAAGGGCACTACGTAGAGAAGGATCAGAACGGCGGTGGCGATGATCCCGAAAAGCGCAACAAGAGATATTACGATCCGCTTTTCGGAACCGGCGGCAGGCTCGCTGAAGAGAGGGAAGGCTTCTTTTGGGGGCGGTTCTGTTGGGTTTTCCACGTGAGTCATTCCAGAAACGAGCCTCTCGGTATAGGCCTGCCGCAAGTGAATTCACACGCCCGCATGCGCCGCAGGCCCTCAAGTTGAAGCTCTCCGACACACAGGGACTGACCGCAGCCCCCGGCAACTATAAGGCCGCATTCCGCCATGCCCACCACCTCGCCCGGAGCTCCGGCTGCCGCCCAGGGAAATGAGGCAGCTCGGAAGCACTTGACCCTTTTTCCTCCCAGCGCAAACCACGCGCCCGGCGCCGGATCAAACGCCCGGACCTTGTTTATAATATCTTTTGCCGCAGAATTCCAATCAATCCGAAGCTCCTCTTTTCGGATCACAGGGGCGTAAGTAGCCAAACCCTCATCCTGAACCCAGGGTGCGAGCCGTCCGGCAGTCCAGTCGCGCAGGGTATCGGCCAAAAGCTTCGCGCCATGTTCGGCAAAAGTTTTGTAAACAGTCCCGAAAGTATCCTCGGGACCTATCGGGACTTCTTTTTGCGAAAGCACCGGTCCGGTGTCCATCCCGGCGTCGAGGAGCATTATTGAGATGCCCGCCAGGCCCTCCCCCGCCAGTATGGCGCGCTGGATGGGGGCGGCCCCCCTGTAGCGAGGTAAAAGAGACCCGTGGACGTTCAAGGTTCCGAGAGGGAAAATGTCAAGGAAAGACTGGGGAAGAATCTGTCCGAAAGCCACCACCACAGCGCACTGCGCGCCGTATCCCCGGATATTTTCGATAACTTCGCCGCCACGGATGCGTTCGGGCTGGTATATAGGAATCCCTGCCGCATTCGCGAAGGTTTTGACAGGTGATTCACAGATCCTGCGGCCCCTGCCGCTCGGGCGGTCGGGCTGGGTGACTACAAGGCGGACCCCGGCCTTGCATTCCAGCAATTTCCGCAGACACGGCACGGCAAAATCCGGGGTCCCAAGAAAGACTAGTCCAGGCACAGCAGCGGTTCTTCCCCTTGCTCCTTAGATTTCTTTTTCCACCTTCTTTTGAAAATGTCCCTGGCGATCGGGCTTATCCGGTCGATAAACAGTTTGCCTTCCAGGTGATCCATTTCGTGCTGGAGCGCAATCGCGAGTAGGCCCCCGGCGGCTATTTCGATCTTTTCGCCCCGGCGGTCAAGGCCGCGCACCACGACCTCTTCGGGCCTCGTTACATTAGCATAATACTCCGGCACGCTGAGGCAGCCTTCCTCGAACGTTGTCTCGCCTCGACTACTTACCATCTGGGGATTTATTAGCACGATCAGCCCGTATTCGGATTCCTCGCGCTGGATATGTATTACCAGCAGACTGAGCGGGCGGCCCACCTGGTTTGCCGCAAGACCGATTCCCGGCGCGTGATACATCGTCTCGACCATGTCGTCTATGAGACGCTGAATGCCGTTGTCGATGTTTTTGACCAGTCGGGCCTTTTGGCGCAATACAGGGTCAGGATATATACAGATTTGTAGAAGCGACACTTAGACATTTCCTTTAATAGTGGTTCGACGCTCCGCGAGGGCCGCCAGCCATGACCGCGACGCGAAGCCGTGCGGGCGGCGGGGCCTGCACCGGACCCCGGACCAAGTCCGGGGCAAGATCTGATCCGGGGGCCTCAAGTTACTTATTGTAAACCGTTGGACCACCATTTTCAACGGCATCTTACCGGATGCCGGACAAAGACGAGTCATTGAATTCATTCCTCAATCCCTTGTAAGACAGACTTATGAACAACACTGGGCAAGAAAATGCCATATCGATTGCGGGCACCCCTCAGCGATAATCTGGTCATAATCTGGTCATTCCTTTTACCGCCTTTAGGCGGAAGATCAATTTACCGCCTTTAGGCGGAAGTCAATCGCGTTGGGCGTTCGCGGGGCGCCTTGCTTAATTTAACTGACATTTGAAAGACACTTACGGACATGGAACCGGATTTGGGCAGTCCGCTATCTTCACCGCGATCGGGGGCCTTTCCGTTCTTATAGGCATCACGCCTGCCGCACTCGGGATAAAGGAGAGCCTGCTTATGTTCAGTTCGCGGTTTCCTGGAATCACACAGTCGCAGGCGCTTAAGTAAAAGATGGTGGTCTAAATTTTAATAAGGTTTCTGCTGGTACGGTAGGTTTTATAGCAGGCAGCTGCATCTTCCCCCGGTTCCAGCCATGACCCCAGGTGGTCGGGAAATGGGAGTTCCGGGACCCCGCCACCTATTACGAATAGAAGCCTTATTACCTCATCCGTAATTGCTTGCGCTGCTCTTTGCCCTCGACCTTTGAATTCAATCAGGTCGAGGTAGATCTGCACTCAAGTTTTTGGGAACTCTCGCTTCAGAGACGTTTACCAACTGCGCAAAAGAATTAACTGAAAGCCAACAAATGCTTGACAAACAAAATCAGGCATGGTTTTCTTTATTAGAAACTAGATTTCATAATATGAAATGAGTAGCCACGATGACGCTTACCTCCCTGGAAAAATCTATCAGGATCGTAGAACTTCTAAGTGAGCAACCCAGAGGGCTAAGACTCTCAGAGTTGAGCAGCCTCGTCGGTCTCCCTCAAAGCTCTGTCCATCATATTTTGGCTACCCTCGCTCTATATGATTATGTGGCTCAGGACCCAGACACCAAGAAATACTCCCTTGGGTTCAGGTTTCTGGAAATCAGCAGGCGCGTTTTGAACAATACTGATATCCGAGACGTTGCGAGGGAGCACATTGAAAACCTTCATAAGACCTGTCAGGAAGCAGTGCACCTGGCCGTTTTTCGCAACAAAAAAATAGTCTACATCGACTTAATTAGCAATCCTTCCGGACTTTCGCTGGCCACCTACGTTGGATTCGCCACCGAGGCACATGCCGCCGCCGGTGGTAAGGTTCTTCTTGCCGGCTTGCCTGAAAAGGAATTTAAAGATATTTACCCCAATGGTCCATTGAGAAGTTATGGAAAGAATACGATAACAGATTTATACAGCCTGACGATGGAACTGGAAAAGGTGCGGAAGCAGGGGTACGCCATAGACGATGAAGAATATTACGCTGGTGTAAGATGCGTTGCGGCACCTATTAAGGCAGGCGGAAAGACTGTTGCTTCATTGAGCATCACCGGCTCTATCTTTACAATCACTACGGAAAGAATCGAGCAGGAGCTCAAAGGTCTGGTAATGGCTACTGCGCAGAATATTTCCGCTCAGTTGAAGTGGTAGCGGGGGCAAATTTTTTTTGCGGATTACATGAAACCCCTTTTCATAGTATAAAACATTGTAAAAAGAAAGCTGTCCGGATGAAAGAAATAAGGATTCACGGCAGAGGTGGCCAGGGTTCTCTTGTGCTGGCACAGTTTATGGCTATCGCAGCTCTCGAGGACGGTAAATACGGTCAGGCCTTCCCGTTTTTGGGCGGGGGTGGAGAGCGAAGAGGAAAGCCGATCGTGGCGTTCTGCCGTCTGAGCGGAGCACCCATTCGCCGAAGAAGCCGTGTCGCTGAGCCAGATTATGTTATTGTGCAGGACCCGACCATATTAGAGGAACTGGATGTATTAGAGGGAATGAGGCTCGGCGGCACCGTTTTAATCAACACTGAAAAAGAGATTGACAGTCTCAAATCCAATGAGCGTCCCGCTGCTATCTACACCATTTCAGCAGACAGTCTGGCTAGAAAGATTCTTGGGCGTCCGATTATCAACACCGCTCTTCTAGGAGCATTTGCAGCCCTTACTGAGGAGATATCTCTCGATGCTGCGCTAAAAGCTGTCAGGAGCAAATTCCCGGGGTCGATGGGGGAGAAAAACGCCGAACTTGTCAGCGAGAGCTATCGGCGCATCATGGAGAAAACATCATGAAACTAATTCCGGGTGCAGTTGTCACGGGTGGGACCTCGCTTGCCTATAAGACCGGGAGTTGGCGCGACCAAAAGCCGATAATCGACCGCGAACTCTGTAAATCCTGCGGCATCTGCGAAGAAGTGTGTCCCGATGACTCAGTCAAAGCGCAAATGGGAATCTATTCCATCGACTACGAATACTGCAAAGGCTGTGGACTCTGTGCATATGAATGTCCGGCCGGCGCCATTCAGATGATTGCGGAGCAAAGATAATGTGGCCCGATGTAGTCATAGAAGGTTCTGAAGCGGTTGCCCTTGCCGTTAAAGCGGCTCGTCCTGAAGTTATCTCCGCTTATCCAATCAGTCCCCAGACCCACATAGTCGAATCGCTCGCCCGAATGATCGCCAATGGGGATTTATCCGCCGAGTATGTGCGGGTTGAATCGGAGTTTTCCACAGCGAGTGTCCTCGCGGGAGCATCTGCCGCCGGGAGCCGCTCTTATACCGCATCATCATCACAGGGGCTTTTGCTGATGACGGAGGTGATATATGCGAGCGTCGGTATGCGGCTTCCTTTCGTCATCACCGGGGTAAACAGGGCAGTATCTGCTCCAATCAGTATACAGATAGACCACCAAGATACGATTTCCCTCAGGGACTCAGGCATCATCCAATTCTATGTGGAAAGCGTTCAAGAGGCCTACGATCTCCATATTGCCGCTTTCAAATTCGCAGAAGATCCTGAAATTCTCCTACCTGTAATGGTTTGCATGGACGGTTGGATTTTGACTCATTCATATGAGCGCGTGAGTATTCTTGAGCAACAGGAAGTTGATAAGTTCCTGCCACCCTATCGCCCTCTGCATTTTTTGAACGTAAAGGAACCCAAAAGTTGGGGTTCCTATGCCGAAGATGACGTGCTCATGGAATTTAAATATTCCATTCATTCCGCCATGCTGAAGGCGAAGGCCAAAATAGAAGAGATTTTCCAGGAACTGGCAGAGATATCCGGCCGCGATTATGGGGGTTTGATAGAGGCTTATCTGACCGAAGATGCAGAGACTATTCTCGTTGCCTTGGGGTCAGTGACGGGAACCATAAAGGACGCAATCGATCAGATGCGCGCCGGAGGGAAGAAGGTTGGGCTTGTGAAGATAAGATGCTATCGCCCCTTTCCTTACGAAGACATTTTGAGTGCAGTCCGGGGAGCCAAAGCCGTTGCTGTTGTGGAAGCAAACTTTTCGATGGGGTGTGAAGGGGCTGTCAGTTTGGACCTCAAAGCCAAGTTGTGCGGAGACCCCAATGCGCCGAAAGTTATAGATTTCATTGCGGGCTTGGGCGGCCGCGACGTGAACATTAAATCTGTGTGTGAGATCGTTCAAAAGACAGAGGAGATGCTCAGAGCCGGGATTGCCACAACAGAGTCTTGCTGGGTAGGACTCAATCAAGCCATCCTACCGTGAAGAAGGAATCGAAATGACCACTGTTTCGCTTAATAACAAAGAATCCCTGTTTGTCTCAGGGCATCGGGCATGCCATGGCTGTGGGATGGCCCTGGCCGTCCGGCATATCCTCCAGGCGACCGGGAAAGACGTTATAGTGGTGACACCGACGGGTTGTCTTGAAACCTTTACGTCACCTTATGGTTTTTCCCCATGGCGCGTTCCCTGGATTCACCACCTTTTTGAGAACGGCCCGGCAATTGCGACCGGCATTGCCGCTGCCCTGAAGGCTCAGGGGAGGAGCGAAGAAAGGGTGGTTACAATGGGGGGTGATGGCTCAACCTTCGATATAGGATTTGGAGCACTATCAGGCATGCTGGAGCGAGGAGAAGATGTTCTCTACATTTGTCTGGACAACGGCGCTTACATGAACACAGGAGGCCAAAGAAGCGGAGCAACTCCGTTCGGTGCATCAACCACCACACATCCGGCAGGGAAATGTTCCACGGGGAAACCCCAGTCAAAAAAAGACCTCCCGGCAATCATTGCGGCTCATGGTGTCTGCTATGTTGCGACTGCTTCCGTTGCATTTCTTGAAGACCTGAGAAGGAAAGTAAGAAGAGCGATGGAGTTTCGCGGTCCAAGATACATTCAGGTCGACACGCCTTGCCCCTCAGGGTGGGGATTCTCCCCGGAGCTGACACTCGAACTCGGCAGGTTGGGAGTCAACTGCGGACTCATACCTCTTTTCGAAATGGAGGAAGGCAAGATTGTCAGTGTTCGCAAGATCAAAAGGAAAGTGCCAGTTGCGGACTACCTCAAGGCTCAGGGGAGGTTCGGACACCTTTTTAGCAATGACGCTGGAATGGCGGAAGTCCCCAGACTGCAGGAAAGCGCCGACAACAATATCGCAAAATACGCATTGGAGGCAACTGCGGCAAAGGGTTCCTCAGTTGGCTGAAAATAAATTAATCCGCTATTTTGAGTATGGTTAGCCCAAGTGCGGTTTCATTGGCATTCACGATCAATTGAGGAAAATCAAAGTGATAATAGACAAATTCAGGATCGATGGCCAAGTTGCCGTAGTTACCGGAGCCACCAGGGGATTAGGGCGGGCAATTGCACTTGGATTAGCGGAGGCAGGGGCTGATGTCGTTGCAGTAAGCAGAACTTCTGATCCGGAGCTTGAACGCTGTATTCTGGGTTTGGGACGAAGGTATGTTCATCTGCCGGCCGACCTCACCAAAAGGCAGCAGACTAAACAAGTGATTCTATCCGCTTTGGAAAGGATGGGAGATGTGAACATACTTGTAAACAATGCAGGAATCATCAGGCGCTCTGCTGCTATCGACTATTCTGAAGCTGATTGGGATGACACCATCGAAATCGATTTGACCAGTGCTTTTATACTTTCCCAGACTGCTGCGCGGGTGATGCTCGAAAAAGGCAAGGGAAAAATTATCAATATTGCCTCCGTTCTGGCCTTCCAAGGTGGGATTGGCGTCATTGCCTATTCCACTGCAAAACACGGTCTCGCCGGATTGACAAAGGCCCTTGCAAACGACTGGGCAAGTAAGGGCATTAACGTAAACGCCATAGCACCGAGCTTCTTCGAAACTGATCTCACGGAAGCTATACAGAAAGATCAAGAAAGGAGCCAATCGATTAGAAAAAGGACGCCTGCCGGAAGGTGGGGAGTGCCTGACGATATAACTGGTGCGGCACTGTTTCTGGCTTCCCCGGCATCAGACTTTATTCATGGTGTCATTCTTCCCGTGGATGGGGGCTGGATGGGGTGGTAAGGGGAGGCCACTTTTACGCGTAATGAGCGGGGGGCCAGGTTGTCAGAAATCAAGAATCGAGCTTCTTCAGCACTATAGCCCCAGGCGGCGTATCGCTTATAGAGCCCGCAGATGTGGCAGAAATCGAAATTGAAGGGATAGGAAGATTGAGCAACACTGCCATTGATCAGTCCTGCCGGCAGCTGAATTTGTATGGAGAAAGTCCCACTGAGAATTTTTGGACCTCCGAAGTGCTCTCAATGTGTTCCTATCTCTTTCTCGCTTATCATGAGCAGTTTCCTGTTTTGGAAGATTTTCCTGATCAAGAAAACACCATTTTTAGGAAAACCAGCGGAATCTTACCGGGCTTTCTGATGTCTCGCTTCTTCCAAATCATTGGCACGCCGGGAAAGCCTTGCTGAACAAATCACCCGAGAAAGATCGTCAACAAGCGACCGGCCGTTGCAGCACTGCTCAAAGGAATTGGCGGCGGCACGGCCCTGCCACTACGGCCGCAAATTCTGTGAGAACAAATCCCCTCGTTGAGCAGTATTGTCCGGCTTGATCGATACTCTAAACCGCACAGTGCCGGGGGAGGGCGACCGGCATCCGGATAGTTTATTGAAAAAAATACCGGTGTTGTTAAAATAGCGTCGGCATGAGATATTCGGGACCTGACTGTTCTTCCTTTTCAAATCGGAAATTTCAAGTGTCTCATCCGGTGTTTTCGGATGGACACGAGCTGTTCGAGACCTGATTGTTCCTCCTTTCCGAATCGCAAACTGCAAGTGTCTCATCCGGATGGACACAAGATGGTGTTTCATCAGAAAGGCGGCAGGGGCGGGAAAGCGGAGAGGCGGGGGCAAAACCCTCACAACCGGTGTCAGCTCATCCCCACTCTCCGCGTCAGCGCGTACATGGCAGGCCCTACCGCCCTTTCGGGCGGCAAAGCCGATAATTAAAAGATAAGCGGGGCACTTATCATTTGCCGGAGCAAGAAAAGTTCCCGGCCTTTTGTTTGGATGGAAAGCGGATGCTGCAAAAAACTCTGCAGGTTCAGCACGGCCTTGAAACGGTCAACGACCAGTTCACCGCCTTTAACGGCCTGGTTGATCGAGGGAAGATCAACGGGCCGGAGCTGGAAAAAATCGTTCGGGAGTCCGAGGGCGCGCTAAGGCGCATCGAAGAGTCGATATTAAGTCTGGGCATCCCGAAGCATGAAATCCTGCTTTGCCTGAGCGAGCATTATTGTCTTCCGTTCGTAGAATTTAACGAGAGCCTGCCGGCGCCCGGCAAAATATTAGAGCGCCTCGATCTCGAGGAGCTTAAGCGCGATCTTTGGTTCCCGCTTTCGGCAGGGATGGAGGAGGCCCGGATCGTCGCATCCAGTCCATGGGACCCCGAACTCCGTGAAAAGATCAAGGAAAGTCTCGGCGCCCTTTCGATCAGCTTCGTGCTGGCTCTTCCCTCCGACCTCACCCGTATGATCGAGCACGTTCAGGACGTCAATCCGGGTTTCCCATCGTCAGCCGGAAGGACCCCTCTGGCCGGGCTTCGCACCAGGCTTGCAAGCGACCGGACAATCCTGGCCTGGTACAGAACTTCAATAGCAAAGGCTCGAACGGGCCTGGCTCTCATGCGAACGGGGATTTCCTTTATCGCCATCAGTCTTACTCTGCTAAGAATTTTCGGAATCGGCTATCTAAGCATCATCCAGGCGCCTCTGCTGTTGGTGGGTATCATCATGGCTACGGACGGCCTAATGTGGTATCTGCCCACAAGGAAGCTGGAACCGGGTGAAATAGGCTCCGTGCCTACACGATCCACCTTCGGGACCACTATTGCCGAGCTAAAATCGACCAAAGAAGGCCATGTGCTGACGAGGTCTGAACCGATCAAGGGCGCAGAGCAGCTTCGGACCCGGTGGAACAGGCTCTCTCCGGTTATGAAGCGCCGATTCTTCGCAATCGACAGGACCGACCTGGCTGAAGAGAGGACTTTCCTTGCGGCTTACAGGACAAAGATGGCAAGGGCCCGGACCGGCCTGGCCTTCACCAGGACCGGCAACTCCTTTGCCGGCCTGGGCATCCTGCTTATCAGGCAATTTCCACCCGGCCTGTGGACGATCTTTTATGCCGGCATGATCTTAACGGGCTTGGTCATGTTTCTGGAAGGCGCCCGATGGTACTTTCCCGGAAGGCGCGCAGGGCTTGAGAGCTCCAAGACCATACGCCAAATCGAGGAGAGCACTTCCATATGGGATTTCATGTTCCGCGCTTTCAGCCGGCTCGATGACATGCCGCCCAAACTGATGGTCAAGGGGACACATGCCCCGGGCATCTGGGGCACAACCGGCCTTGCTCTGGAACGCACTCTCCTTGCCGAAAGGCGCAACGTCAAGTCAAGGCTCCGAACCACGATGGCAAGGTCGAGGACAGGCCTCTCATTCATCAGGACGGGAACCAGCATCTTTTCCGTCGGTTTAGGTCTTCTTTTCTATTTTGGCTGGGGCAATATTTTATGGACGCTTTTTGATTTCCTGCTGATGCTTGCCGGCCTGCTTTTGATTGCCGACGGCCTCTACTGGCACATATCCGCCGAGCGGACGAAAAGACAACTGCCTTATTGCTTCGAAGACCTGG
>Ga0187849_1001299_pt1 | contig 27810 bp, 34 predicted proteins | sample June2016WEW_4_10_2_FD_132412 | JGI IMG/M metagenome (GOLD analysis project Ga0187849, IMG submission 132412) | Peatland microbial communities from SPRUCE experiment site at the Marcell Experimental Forest, Minnesota, USA - June2016WEW_4_100 | ecosystem: Environmental > Terrestrial > Soil >...
CGGCGTAGGCGGCGGCGGCGGAAGATGGGTCTTGCAGCCACGCCTTCGCCGCCTCGATGGCCGCTCTTGGCCGTTTGTCGTCGGGGTTCTTCTTCTCGAATATCGGCAGGGCCAACTCGGCGGCGTAAATAGCCAGGGCCACGCTGTCGGCTTTCGTCCACTCCCACGCCTTCACAACCCGCATCTCGGACCAGACCTGCTTGTCGCTCTGCGCCAGGTGTTTCCCGCGCACTTCTACCTTGGCCATAACCTCGCAATTGACGTATTGCATCGCGTCGATGGCCTGCTCTGAGGCATGGAATCCCGACTCGCACATCTTGAGTTTGCCGGGGTGCTTGTGCCATGTACCGATGGGCCACGGCCCAAGTTTTCCGCTGCCGGACACCAGCCCGGCCTTCATGGACTTCCATAGATAAGTTTTCATCATCTCCCCTTTCGCTTGTCCTCAATGTAAATGCCAACACATGATATTATGATGCCAAACCATGTGCCCGCAATAAAGCCCAAAATGAACCCTCTCATTCACTCCTCCTCTCCCGGTGCTGTGATTTTTATTTCGACGTGCGGGTGTCGCAGTTTCCAATAATTCGACGAGGGGTCGCTCCGGGTGGTCATGGAACACGCTCGACAGACTTTATATTCTTTCCGACTAACCCTACCGCCGCATTTTAAGCAGACCCATTTATCACTTTCTTTCCCCTTGATTCTCTTGAGGAGGCGATGATATTCAATGGAACACGTCCTGGAACAAAATTTTCTAGGATACTTCAGGCCATTTTTTCTGGTGAGCGATTTAGGGAGATCGAATGCCTGAAAACAATAGGCACAGGTGAGAGTTTGCCTCCGACTTTTAGAAAAACATTCCAGGCTACAATATTTACGGATTGAGGATGGATAACTTCTCGTCTTCTCTCGGTCCATCGGCTGTCCGCATTGTGGGCAGAGCTTATGCTCCATGAACTGATATTTTTTATTGATGTTTTTCGGGCCCCTGTCTTCCAATAACGAGATTGAAAATTCAACTCTCGGGTTTTCTGAGGCCTTTTCTATCCTTGCGGATACCTCGTGGACCCGGCAATCATCAGCCCAGAAACCCGTTTGCGTTACGGCATCGAAAACAGTCTTTATCAAATTATCAATATCGATTCTTTGACGGGTGGATCGATAGAAAACTGCATTGAGCGCATAGGTATCATGTGCGCCTTTCTGATAAGGCGATCCGGTCATTTCGGCTATAATCGCATTGGCTAGGTTTTGACGATAAGTCCGTGTTTTTTCCGGAGTATAGAATCTTCCGCCGCGGCCCATTCGAGGCCGCGCATGAGCAATCGGATCGCCCGGAAAGTTTATAGATAATATTGGCTCGCTCAATGTCTCTCCTGATATTTCGCCAGACTTCGGGGACACCACGACGGCGTGAGGTCGATATCCTCGTCCTTGACGTTCTTGGACCGCTTCCATCTCGGATTGGCGCACGTGACGACTCCGGCCTTCCGCTCACGATGGTATGGGCATCCGCGACAACCGGACCCGAGGAACTTGAAGGCGGTCATTTGCGATGCTCTACCCGATGACAATTGGGACATAAAACAATGGTATTTTCTGGCGTATATTCTCCCCCCTTTGCGCCCGGATTAATCCGATGGAGATCGCAAGGGGCTTCGTGCCAACCGCATCTGGCGCATGGTGTGCCTGTTAATTGCGACTTCCAAGAGAATTTTCGACATCCTGGGGAACAAACAATCTGAGTCCAGCACTTAGGTTTAAAGAATTTCCCGCACTTGGGACACTCCCTCTCGGGGACGGTCAACTTGATGCTCATCGCGTCACCTCATACGTCGCCGTCGTCCCGCCGGTTTGCTGTGCGGCAGAGCCGAGGCCTTCTTCGCCTTCGTCCCGCGCACGGCTCGACCGCTCATCCACGACCACCATCATCACGGCGAGGAACAGAATCAAGACGACCAGCCCGATGAGGACCTCCCACTTGCCGCGCGTGATTCTCATTCGCCCTCCTCATCCTTGAGTTCCGGGAAGTTCTTCAGGTTCCGCTCGTGCGCGGCCTTGAGCTGCGCGGCCGAGTCGCCGGCCCTCTCGCCCACCCGCGACGCCTTGTACTCGCCCTTTCGCACGTTGCGCGTACCGCCATCGGCTTGCGTACTTTTCAACCACTTGACTATGAACGCCCGCCATGCCCGTTTTTGGCCTCTCGCCCCGGCCCCCAGTATCCACTCGCGCATCCGCGCCAACTCGACGGCCACATCGCACGCCGGGTATGCCTCGGCCCACGCCGCCTTATCTTCGTCAGTTATGTTTTTCCATGAACGGGTGGGGTGGTCGAAGCAGAGGGCCTTCTTATCTACATCTACATCTCTATCTACATCTCCCTCTCCCTCTTGGGGATACTTTTGTACAGAATCGTCTTGTACTTTTGTACGACGAGAGGGAGCATCCTTTGTTCTCTCATATTCGGACTGGTATTTGTGCCAGTTAACGATGGTGATTACACCCTTGTCGTCGATGATGATTTTACTTTTCTGAACCATCCGGATAAGCGCCGGGGCGAGTTCCTCCTCGCATACTCCAAGAGTGTCGGCCAAGACAGCGTTGGCATAACCAATGGGGACGCCATCCTCGTCTTTGCGCCGGTAGATGGAGCCGGGAATTGAAGAGTCCCCAGCCATAAGTAATAAGCCAACGAACATCCACCTCTGTGCGGCGCTCAACTCCTCTATCAGCGAGCCCCGCAAGGTCTGGTCTACGTAGAGTTTTATCCAATTACGGCGCACGTCTGCTCCTTGAGAGGAATTTCCCCGGCCCGCTGTGTCATCTTTGCCCTCGCGACGCGACAGTCGTCGTCTTGTAGATGTGGATGCCGTCGATGTGGCCCTGGTCCTTCATGTTGCGGACATAGCCGTTTATTTTGACCTCATCCAGTTTCAGGAACAGGCGCGGCACTTTGCTCTCGTCCTCGACATCCCACCCCCACAGCGTGCGAAGCGACGCGCCCTCCGCCACCGGCTTGTCCGGAATGAGGGGCACGCTGGCGTTCACCGCCTCGATGTCAACGGCGGCCTGTTCGACGACCTTCTCCGCTTCGTCGAGCCGGCCCTCGTGGATGAGGTCCGTCGCTTTGTCGGCGGCGACAACCGCCTTCGCCTCCGCGACTTCTTTCGCTCGCTGTGCGGCGCGCTCTGCGGCTAGACGCCGCTCGTCCTCGTCACGCAGATAGGTGGCGATCTTCGGCTTGAGCAGTCGCTCGGCGTCGTCGAGTGGATCGGTCCATTTCTTTTTCTGCGCCACGAGCGTGCGGTGATGCTGGAAGGCTTCGGCGATACCAGGGTTGAACTCCTCATCAAAGTTCCGGCGCAGGGCCTTGATGCGCACCAGCAAGCCGTTGGCGAGCGAGAGAGACGGCTGGTCGATAACTGCGAGGGCTTTGATGCTCGACAGCACCGCCAGCGCGTCGCGCTTGGCTTCGACATTCAGTTCATTTTCCACGGGCATCCTCCCTTTTGTTCTTCGCCTCTTTTGAGGCTCGTTCCTTCTCGACAGCCTTCTTCCAGCGGTGCGCATACGCGATGACGTTCTCCAACTGCGGCTCCGTGAACTGCGACAACTCCGTGACCGTCAACTGGTAGGTTGATTGCGTGAAGCGGTGGATTCCGTTCCAGAGCGCCTGCTCATCGACGCCGAACGTCGCGAGGTCGGCTTTGACCTTCGCGAACTTCTCATACTGCGCGATGGTCGAGGCGGTCGGCCCCCGACCCGGTTGTTCGGCCATCTTCTCGGCGTGCTTCTCCGGCGTATCGTGATGCGCCTCGGCGAGCGGGTCTGCGCCGCTTTCTTCGGCTGGCGCGTCGAGGCCAGCCTCAAGCGCCTTCTCGACTTCCGTCTGTGGTCGCTGAAGGGACGCCTCGTAGCGCTCCTGGTCCTTCGCGCTCCACCCGTCAGGCATCTGGCCGCTGAACGGATTGACCTTCGGGTCCGTCAGGTCGCCCTTGCCGCTGAACTCATCGGCGACCGGTTTCGGAGCGTGGACCTCGGCGCTCACGACACCGGGGTACTTCTCCGCGCTCGTCGCGTCAGAGATTGCCTGGCGCACTTCGTCGAGTTTGTCGAGCGCAGTCTTGAAGATGTCCTCTTTCTCTGTCTTGCTGAGGTCGACGCCTTCAGCGTCCGCCAACTCCTCGCGGGCATAGAATCCCAGCGTGGCGTCCGGCGCAATCCGGCGAACACCCCGGCCTGCGGCGCGGGCGAAGTACATATCTTTGCCCCAGAGTTGCCAATTGGTTTTGCCGAGTAGATTCGCCGCCTTCGCTTCTGCGACGGTGAATGAGGACTCGACATCGGGCCAACCGGGGCGATGGAATGTCAACCAACAACCCTCGGGGCCCTCTTTCGTCACCTCCCACGTCACGCCGGCTCGTTGATGGGCGACCGCGAGCAGAAGTTTCGCCTCCATCGCCAGCCGTCCATTGATAATGACCATCGTATTCAGGGCGGCGACGGGCGGGATGCCCAACTCCAACCCGGCTTGCAGAATCGCGACCGCGCCCGCAACGCTCTTGACGCCAGGGAACAGCCCCGAGTCCAGCAGGTCCTTTGCAAGCGCCCGGACGTTCGCCACGTCCGGCACCTGCACCTTTTCCGAGGACGGCCTTCCCAGGGCGTCCTTTTTCTCCTCCGTCATGTTACGTTACCTCCTCGTAGATTTTTCGTCATGGCTTATTCAGCCGTGTTTCCAGGTCTCGGACGCGGGCGGCGAGCGCGTCCACTTTCTTGTGCGCCGGCGTGCCGTAGTTGTTCGCCATCCAGTCGCTCCAGCCGCACTTGCGGGAGCAGTAACGCTGGAACGAACGCTTTGGGATGAACGATTTTCGACACGGCTTATAGGCGCATTTCTTTGCGGCGGGTGATTGATTTGCTTTCACGTTTGTCATTCGGCCTCCTTGATATAAATAAGTTGTAACACATTTCGCCGTGAAAAGCAAGATATTTTAGGCAAAAAAAAGGGCCGGGAAGATTGCTCTCCCCGGCCCTGGTTGCCTATTCGGCATTCCCCACCTTGATGGCCATCGTAAAAATGGTCTGAATGGGAAGCCAATAGACGTGCCGACACCCCTTCTCACGAAAGCCGATGCGCTTCGTCTCTGCGTCCAACGTCACGACGATTGGGCGCGCCATGTGCGGACATTGAACCGTCCGATGAAGTTGCCCCTTGAGCGTCGTCATATCAGCCTCCGGCCTCTTTTAGTCACTCGGCCGGCAATCCATTCGATACCGGCGATGACGCAGACGATGACGAACGCGGCCGCCAGACAGAAGAACAATTCGATGAGCGTTTCCATGGCGCTCAACGATTGACCCGACTGACGGAGGAGACGACGCCGTTGGTGAAATACACGAACGTATAGGACGGCGGCCCGCCGAAGCCCTCGACCCGATAAGACCAGGTCTCAAGGACCGCCCCCGCCATCGTCGTATTGCTCGTCTCATTGGGGTCGCCCATCAGGAACTCTACGTCCTCGCCGTGCATCCCGAGGATGACCTCGCCGCGTAGAATCGCCGCCTTTATGTCATCCGAAAGATACGGATGCGCGGCGAAGTAGCGGGCGGCACGGTCCGGTTGTGGGGTATAGTTCCCGATGGACTGATTCAGGCCGACCACAAACCCCGCGCACGACGATAGCAGAACTACCGCTATACACGCCAGACAGACCATATATAAGGTCTTTTTCATAGAAACACCTCCTTCAGACTTTCCGCTTTGCCGCGTCAGCAGACCTCGAAATACTGGTGCAGGACTTGGAGCAAGTGTGCGTAGTTGCCCGACGTGGCCTCGGACATCATTTTGTTCTTCTGCTCCTGTGTCCATCCGGCCCGACGCGCCGCCCGCCCTGCCGCCGCGAGGATGGCAAAGGCGTTCCCGTCTTTCCCGATGATTGCGAGTTCCGGCTTCTTGGCGCTCATCTTGCGCCTCTGCGGTCCTGTTCTGCGACCGCGCTGTTGCGCCACGCCTCGAATGACTCGACGTTACACGCTTGCAAATCGCCCCACGGCGTCTGGTCGAGATACGAGACGAGCCGCGCCACTTCGTCCTCCGCGTCCTCTAGGTCTTGGATACGCTCGCCGACCGCGAACTGAGAACAGCGGCACCTGGACTTCGGGGTGTTGAATATCTCGTCGCGAACGTCAACGCCAATCCCCGAAATCTGCCCGAGACATTCGATGGCGTGCTGGACGGCCTCCTTGGCCTCCTTGAGCCACTCCGCCGCCGTCGTCTCCCGGTAATACTGTTGTCCCACGAAACACCTCCTAAATAGATGTACGACGACCGGGCTACCAACCGGCCTGCCGCATTTCAGCGGCTCGCGCCGCTGTGGCCTGCGATTACCTGCCAAAGATGAAGTTGAGGCACGCATCGTCGCCCATCCCGGCGTCGATGAGTTGGTCGGTGATGATGTGCTGGGCCACCATCGCCCCGTAGCGGAATCCTTTGAAATACCGTTCCCGCGCCGCCGCCGCCACTTTGTCCGACTTGCTCATGTGCTTGGACTTCGCTAGGTCGGCATTCAGAATTACATAATGGTCAGCATTGTCCCGCTCGGCCGAAGCCTCCAACAGCGCCGTCACCAGATTGCCCACCAAAAGATTGACTGCCATTTGAACACCTCCGATTGAATTAGGGGTCGTCCCCGTTTGAAGGCGCGATTTAAAGCGGCGATTGCCAACGCTCCGATGGGCTTATGTTGTACCCCGTTGTCAACGGTGCCTTGCGGCCCCAGCCATCGGCTACGATTAATTCGCGCCCTCAAATAGAGAGGCGGACCCGCGCCCGCCGCCCCGAGGTGTTTTGAGGTGTCACCGGCTTATGAACTTTTCGGTCTCCGCTCTTTATGAGCGTCCGACTCGTTCCCTATCCGGTCGTGATGTTGCCGTTACAGCGTGACCGTTCCGGGACTCTCAGGGACGCGCCCATCGAAGTCTGTGCGATGGGTTCTGGCCCCTGCGCGGATACGTCTGTCGTTGACTTGCGGCATATCTTTTAGACAGGCTAGGCTCGACCCCGTGGCCGCCGGCTCTTCCTGTCTGCTCATCATCTTGTCTATCATGGCATCAGTATAAAACTCATTAAAACGAATAGCAAGTAAAAAGATTTTTCTATGTCGTTGATACGGCGATGGTTATAAAAAATCTTTCGAGGGGACAGAAGGCGGTGGCGGTTTTTTTGACGGCAGTTCTGGCACCCCGATAAAAAAGAACTTGCAAAATTTATCGACGTGTGTTATAAGAATTGCGAGAGACGAGATGAGAAAGCCAAGAACAATTCTTTTATGAATTCAAAGGGCTGGCGTAGGGGTGGCATACTTCAATGCAAATCTTAAGTCGGTGGTTCGATTCCACCTGTTCGTTTCGGCGAACATGGCGCAGTGGTAGCGCGAAGATACGAAGGCCGCGCCGATGAGGGTCGATGTAGTGCCAAACTCCTCGTCTCATCGCATCGACCTTTACGGATGGCGTAGCCGGGGAATCCTTCGCTTGAAACAAAGGCCCTGGCGATTGTTCCTCCGTTGTTCCGCCCTTGCTTTTTTAATGCATCAGACGCGTGGCGTAGATGGCGGTTACTTCGCCTGTGGAGCGTGAAGGCGGACGGCGAAAGCCGTTGCGCGCATACGTTCCCGCTATCGTTTGTTCCCGCGTTGAAATATTCGCCAATGAGACGAGTGGCGTAGGATGCGGATACTTCGTATAACAACGATTGCAGGTTCGAGTCCTGCCGCGCCGCCGGGCGCGTAGCCTAATGGCAAGGCACCTCCGCGTCCGCTGATTCCCTCGTCATAAATATCTCGCACGGAGGAGGAAAGGAAATGACGAGGTTCAACACCACGACGAAAGGCCGGAACACTTCGGCCTCCAAAGCCCCGACGGTCAACTACGAAGGCGCGCCCGCCTACACGCTCGAAGCGAAGGCGGAGTTGTATGCGCTGGCCGTCACGAGTCTTTTGAGCGACAAGTTCTATGCGACAACCGAAGCGGAACTGGAGCGCCTCACGCGGCTCGTGCAGAGCGCCCCGCCGGAGTTCACGGCGCGGCTTGCCGTCTATTGCCGTGAGTCGATGTGGCTCCGCTCAATCCCCATCATGCTACTGGCCGAACTCGCACAACTACACAGCGGCGACGACCTCGTGCGACGGGTCGCGGGCCGCGTCATCCGGCGCGTCGATGAGTTGACGGAGACGCTCTCATGCTACGCGCTTCTCAACCCGCGCACCGGAGCCAAGCAACTCTCGAAGATGTCCCACCAACTGCAACTCGGGCTGGCCGATGCGTTCGGGCGATTCGACGAGTATCAATTCTCTAAATGGGCCGGTGCGGGCAAAGGCATCTCGCTCCGCGATGTGATGTTCCTCTGCCACCCGAAGCCGACAGCCGAGCGTGAGGCGCTCTACAAGAAAATCGCCGCCAACGAACTCGGAGCCGCCTATACGTGGGAATCGGAACTCTCCGCGAAGGGCAACAACCGCGAGACGTGGGAAGCGTTGCTGGACTCCGGCAAGGTCGGCTATATGGCGTTGCTCCGCAATCTGCGGAACATCCTGAGCGCCGGCGTTTCGAGCGCGCACGTCGAGCAAGTCTGCGCCCGGCTCGGCAACGAAGAGGAAGTCATGCGCTCCCGCCAGTTCCCGTTCCGTTTCTTCTCGGCCGCGCGGGAATTGTCGGCAATGGATGGATTGAAGTTCGACCGCCGGGTCGCGGAGGCTCTGGAGCAGGCGATGACGGTCGCCGCCCAGAACATCAAAGGCATCGACACTGACGACCGCGTGATGCTGGTCTGCGATATCTCCGGATCGATGGACAATGCGCTGTCCTCCCAATCGAAGGTCAAACTCTATGAGGTCGGCATCGTCATGGCCTCTCTGCTCAACACGTACTTGAAGAACCCGAAGGTCGGGCTGTTCGCCGACCGGTTCCAACTCGTGAACCTGCCGCGCGCCGGGGTCCTGGCGAACGCGGCGCACCTCTCGAAGATGCAAGGCACGCTCGGCGGCTCAACGAACGGATATCTGGCACTCAAATTCCTGCTCCAGAGCAAAGCCGAGTTCGACAAGGTCATCTTCTTCACCGACTGCCAATGGTGGGACAGCGATCCTCGCTACGGCTACGGCATCGTGCATGAGTCCGCAACGCTTTGGGCCCAATATCACGCGCAGTTCCCCGCCGCTCGCGGCTATTATATCGACCTCGCCGGATATGGGACGACGCCCGTCCGCATCGACCGCGCCACGGGAATGTCATTCATCGCCGGATGGAATGAGCGGGTGTTCGAGTTGGTGGACCGCGCCGAGAACGGATCGACGGCTATCGCTGAGATAGAGGCGATGGAACTCTGATGGGCCGCGCAAAAAGGAAACTGACAGGCGACGTGGAAGTGATCGTCCGCTGGCGGCCAAACCGTCGGTACGCGGCAGCTCTCCTGCTCCGCTCGAACGTCTCGCCAGATCTGATTAACATCGAGGGGCCGAAGCGCGCGACGGAGATCATCATCGCCGGGATGCTTGAACAGATACACCAGCGATCCGGGGAGAAACCAAGTCTAACGAAGGGTTGGGAATGGGTATGAGCGAACCAAAACTATGTCCATATCGAATTCACCTGACCTGCCAGCCCGCGGAATACCGAGAGTTCGGGCCCTGCCTAGAGGATAAGTGCGCCATGTGGCGCATCGGAATGATAGAGTTCATCGGTGTCCCTGGGCCAAATAGCAGAGGAACACATCCGTATGAATATGGTGAAATGCCCGGAGGCTGGTGCGGACTCGCGGGTCGCCCTTAAGCGATTCTGCGGTTAGGCCGATAAGCGCACAAAAATGGCTGGGATCGGCGCCGCCGTGATGAGGGTGGGGGATGACGGGAATGTCCCGGGTAGCGCACCGTAGGTCTGCGCTACGTACAGACCGCAGTTCATGGCCGTGCCGAGAGCGTTCGACGTGCCGAGTACGTTGATGACGCCCGCCACCGGGATGCAGTAGATGGCCGGGGTAGCCGCGCAGACGATGACGAGCCAGCAGAGCGTGTTGACCGCTAGGGCCTGGCTAATCGTGATGGTCTTGGCTCCGGTTGAGGTCACGTCTATTGTCCCCGCATCTAGGAGCAGGTTGCCCGGGTAGCAGTTGCCGCCATCCGCGTAGATTCCCAGCCGCGCCGTGGTCGTGCTGAGGGTTGAAACGTAGACCCCGATCCGGTCCAGGGTGATGGCTTTCGGGCTGAGGAAAGGCATCGCGTACATACGGGCCGCCACGAGGGCCGTACCAGAGAGGGCCGTGCCCGAACGCGGCGAGGTATACCAGGCCTCGTAATTCGTAACCCCATAGTGACGGTAAAAGTTCACGTCCGGGCTGCGCGTGTCAGATAGCCGCGAATCGTTCCCCTGGCAGATCGTACCCGCCCCCGTCCCAAAGGACTCCCGGCTGTGCCGGTGGTCGGCCCGCGCCACGGACGCGCTAGAACCCTCGGCCGCTGAATCCCCCGGAGCACTCGCCCCGGCCGTAACGCCTACGGTATGCAGGGCATTGTCGTGGCTCGTGGGCGTCCGCGAATCCGAGAGGCGGCTGTCCGCTGTCACGACTGCTGTGCCGGTGACATCGGCCGGAGCATGGGAATGCGCCGTGGGCGTCCGTGCGTCGGAAAGACGGCTATCCCCCGTCCCGACTTTTCCGCCCAATGCTGAGTTAAGGTCCGTCTGCGCGGAAAGCGTGCCGGTGATGCCGCCCCATGCAGGTGCTGATGCGGGCCCGTTTGGCGAAGAGGCTCCGGCGATGGCATTCCCGCTCCGCGCTAAAACTTCCCCATCGGGGATGGTGACTGGAACGTCTAGCCCTGCTATCTTGCCCATGATGTCCTCCTCACGTCCCTATCCGGCCTATTGCACGGAGAGCATCTAGGATTTGGTTCACAGCGGCCCGGCACTCCGTGTCCTGAACGCTACCGCCAGATGGAGAGGCAATCGCCGCCTGTTGTCCCCCGGCCGCTTGGTTTATCATGTTCTGCAATTTTCTGGACAGCGCTTCCACGTCCTGCTTGAGCGCGATTCGTTTTCCTGATACCGGCATGGCTTATCCCCTATGTATAGATGATGGTCTGCGTGTCGAGTTGGGCGATGATTTCCGTCGTCGCGCTCTGCGGCTTCTTGACGATTTTCATAATGCGGAACAGCACGTTCGTCATCGCGCCGCCCGGCCAGGGGGCCCGCTTGCGGCTGATGCTCACTTTGTCGCGCCCCGGCACGAGGTTCAGCCCGTAACCGTGGACCTCGAAATCAACGAGGATTTGCGGCTGTTGGTAGAGCGTCAGGAAGTTCGCGCAGAGCGCCGCCGCATCGGCATCGGCGACGAGGTACGTCTCCATCTCCAACGACTCGGCGTTCGAGTAAAAGAAGTTGGAGATATTCGACACCATATCCTTCGCCTTGAACGTCTGCCCGTCCAGGCTCTCGGCGTATTTGATGTTGATGTGCTTCTGGATGGCCTGCACTTCGTGGATGACATTGAACATGATGAAGTCCTCGTCGGCCAGCACCGGCGTGTTGGCGGGCGTGCCGCTCAGGAATACGACCGTCCCGTAGGTGCCGTCATGGTAGGGCGTCCACTTGTAGAGGACCGTCTGTTCGAGTTGGCTATTGAAGTCGCCGAATGTCAATTGCCGGTCAACGAAGATCCCCAGCGTCTGTGTGCATCGGGTATGCATCGCGGCGAGCGCCGTCGCGTCGAGCGTCGCGGCGGGGTAGCCCATGATGCCGACGACGATATCATAGATGACATCGTCGGCGGTGGTGATAACGACGCTGGAGCCGTTGACGGGGCCCTGGATGTCGCACGTCAGGTTCGTGTCCTCGTTGCAGAGCGGCGTGGCCAACTGCGCGCCGTCGGTCGCCTCGTTTGCCGGGATGGTGGCCGTCAGCGGCCCGAACTGCGTCTCCGGAGATTTCGACGAATAGAACTTGACCCAGACATTCCCGCTCGGCGTGCCGACGACCGAGCCGCCATAGAGAATGAGTTTCGTCGGGAAGAACTGCGTGCCGACCGTGAACGCCTGCCCGATGGCCGTGTCGGTCGCGGAGTTCCTCAAATTTTTAGCCGTCCCGCTGGTATCTGAGTTGTCGATATATAATGTCTCGGCAGCGTCCACCGACACCTTTCCGTAGAGTTGGAACGATACGGATTGACCGGAGGTTGAACTCCAGCCCCGAGAACCGTTGATTGTATAGCCCTGCCCGTTCGCCACGCTTGAACTCTCGCCGACGACAACATAGTTGGAGCCGCTGATGGCGAAGTCGCCCTCGACGGAGAAGTAATATGTGTGGCCGATGCCGACCGAGAACTTCTGGTTGAAAATGAGCGTGAACTGCCCGGTCGTCAAGTCCTGCGTGTAATCGAGGCCGAGGATGAGCGGATTCTTCGTCGCCGAGCGAATGGCGTCGATGGCATGGATGCTCTGGTCCACGATTTTGAATGTGTGCGCCGTCGTGTCGATTTGTGTCGGGGTGATGTTCGTCAACGTGCCGTATCCGATGGGGATGGCGTTGCCGACGGCAGTCGGGTCGATATTCGGATATGTCACAATGTCGTAATTGCGGAGCGGTATAATCGTGTTTATCATAATCGTCATTAATCAGTATTGAGCATCTGGTCCTCGATGTCTATACTGAGAACGTCATCGGCCCAGGTCACCTTGCCCGTTCTGGCCCGCACACAGTTCACGGCGGCGGAATACGCCTCGCCCGGAACGACGACTTTCAGGTAGCAGAGGCGCGACTCCCAGATGAAGTTCACAATGTCCAGGTCATACGCGCCGTCACCGTTGGCGATGGTGATGGTGTCCCATGTCTGGCGCTGGGTGCCTTCATAGAACATCGTCAATTCCAGCGTGATGTCCGGAATGGAGTCTTTGAGAAGTCGGGGCTCGATTTCAAAGCCTCCGATATCGACAATGGTATAGGGCGGCGGGTACTGCTGGTCACAGAACCGCCGCCAGTAGAACGCCATCACCGCGATCGTCGTATCGCTCGGATTGTTGCCGGCGATGGCGTGGAGGTAGAGTTTCGCGGCGGCGGGGTCGTAGTAATAACTACCGGCCGTAATCTTGCAGGTTGCCACGCTCCCGACCGACTGGTCATCAGTCGTCACGAACGTCGTGTTGCTGGCCTCATGCACCTCGGCCGGAGCCGTCAGACACGCGAGCGTCGAGTAAGTGCTGGAGCCTTCGGACGACCACGAGGCAGTATCAATACGCTGACCGACCTCAATCTCGAAGATGAACGCCAGTTTCGAGTCCGGCTTCGCTATCTCCAGCGGGACCGTCATCTCATCTCCTCCAATTTCATTGACGCCGCTTCGACCTGATAGTCGTCGGCATTGTAGGAGAAACTCATTGCCCCGGCATACTGGACGTAGAACGTCATCACGGACGGATAGGTGGAATCCTCGCAGAAGAACCACGGGACGCTGGTGCCGACCACCTTCAGAATGCCAAGAAGCGTCGATTTGTCCGACGCGATGTTCGGCAGGTCATACTGCCACGTTCGATAGCGCGTCAACTGGAACGATGTTTTCTGGCCCCCGATGGAAGTCTCGACGACCGACGGGTCCTCGTAGGACGATTTCCGTGACTTGTAGGTGCGGGTCAGTCCGGTGTACGGGCCGAGGAAGATTCGCCCGACGGAGAGATAGCCCGCCGTGTTTCCGGTATCAGCGATCGTCAGCCGCCACCATTGGTAGGTCTGCGTCGAGGCGGGGAAATAGCAGAACGTCGTGTACGGCCCGTCGCCCGCCACGGCCCACGTGAGCGCCTGATTGTAGGACGGGGCACCCCATGAGTCTGTGGCATTGCCCTGAAGCGTGACAGTCGCGCCGGCCGTGAGGTTGTGGTCGTGGAGGACGAGCGCTTGGATGGCTTTCGCCGAGCCGAGATTGACTTTAATCCACTCGCTCGTGATTCCGGTCGAGCGCCATACCCGCGTCGGCCACCGCTGTTGTGTATTCGTGCCGGAATAGCCGGAGGCTTCGGAACTGTCGGTCAGCGTCCCGCCGTCCCAGAGGTTGTTGTAGAGGATTCTACTGGACATCAGATGCCTCCTAGCGCGTTGCGCGGGACGGTGAACAACCGTCGATTAAGCCCGTCCTGGATGAGCGGCATGAGTTGCGTTCTAAAGACACGCAGGACGCTGGCTCCGTCCATCGCCGTGACGTTGAGGTTGATGGTCATGTTGCCGCCGCCTCCGCCGCCACCGAACCCGCCCGGCGTGATGGAGACGCCCTCCGGTCCCGCCTCGCCGGCGAGGAACAGCGTCGGCTGGCTCACGATGCCCTGCCAGCCCTGCTGGCCCATGATTGTTTCGACATTGGCGAACCCGCCCCCTGTCCCGCCGAACGGATTGCCGATTTTCCCGGCGAGCCCGCTGAAGAAGTCGCTGACGCCGCCGGAAAAGAAGTTTGCCATCGCGGTCAGCGCCTCGAAGATGAGCCACTTCGCTATCATCTGGTCAACGATCTGGATGAAGAACTTTAGGATGGACTTCCAGATTCCCTCGAAGAATTGCTGGACCTTGATTTCTCCGGTGATGAGTTCCTCGCTCAGGTTCGCCCATTCGCTCCCCATCGAGCGGGCAGCCCGTGATACCGTGTCGCCGATAGTCTTCCAGACTCGCGTCGTCTGGTTTTGAAGATTAATGGTGTCCCACAGGAACTTCGATTGAAGAGGGCCAAGTTTTCCGAGTTCCGTGGTGACGACGTTGAGTCCCTGTGTCTCCTGCCACAGACCCTGGGATATGAGTTTGCCGTACTGCGGGATATCCGTCTCCAGAATCTCAAAGGCCTGCGCATGAAGTTTCAAGGCTTCCGTTAGTGCGGTGATTTTGTCCCGAATGGCTTCGATGGTTTTTGGCAACGGGTTCGCATTCAGAAGATAGGCCGCCAGCAAATCCTTCGCCTGCTGCAACTCGGTCTGCAATTTTTCGCCCGTTGAAATTCCGAGTTCCTTAAACGCCTCGGCCTGGTCGAACACCGGCTTCGGAGATTCCCCGAAGAATCTTTCTGTGGCCGCCGAAAGCGCTTCGACATGGGGCTTCATCTTTATGAGCCAGGCATCCATGTCGCTCAGATGGTTTTTGTAATCTTCCCAGCTCTTATCGCCTTTCGCTATGACATCGCCCATCTCTTTCATCGTGGGCGTCAGGATCTTGAGCGTGCCAGAGAAGTTTTGAGCCTTTGCCATTCCCTCGGCGATACTCTGGTTAAGTTTTTCCTGCGCCGCGTTAGACCCGGAGATATTGCGCGTCCACTCCATAATGTCTGTCAGGCTTTTGAGGATATCTCGGAAGTGAGTGACGGCGAGCGCTGCTGCTCCGGCGTTGGCGGAAAATTCTTTCCAGGCATTTTTCGCCTGTTGGATTTGTCCCGCCGTTGTATAGATGGCTTCCTGGGCGGCACGATAGGATTTATTCAGCACGTCAATGAAGATGGCGTGTTTCTCAGCCTCGGTCGTGGCGAATTTCAACTGCGGGATGAGCATTGTCAGGCGGCCATATACGCCTTCCATCCCATCGGCGACCTGCCGAGTCCTTGTCTGTAAGTCCCCGCCGAACACATAGGCCAATCCCATCGCGCCTTCGACGACCTGGGCGATGCCCTGCTTGCTGAGGGTGGTCATCTGCAAGGCAAGTGCGGCAGAGGCTTCGACCTCGGCCCTGGAGTATGTGGTAGATTTCTGCTGGGCGTCAGCGAACTGCTTGTAATATTCGAGGTTATCCCCGATGCTCCGGCCCGTCACCTCAAGCGTGGCGGCGAGTTTTGCGTCAGCGCTCTCCAGTTCTATGGCGTTCTTGATAGAGTCAGCGATGGCATCTTTGAATGCACCCATCACAGAATTGAACGCCTGAGCAGCGAGAGCGCCGACAGCGAATTGCCCGACGATGCCTTGTAGGCCTTTCTGTAAGTCGCCAGCCGGAGCAACCCCTTTGTTCAGCCCATCGGCCATCTGCTGACCAGCGTCCGAGGCCTTTCCTGATAACTGCTGGAGGAGCGAAGCGACCTGCGTCAGCGCGGACGTCAGGTCGTCCATCTTCGCGCCGATTTGAACGTAGAGCGTACCAGCGTCGGCCATCTTAGTTCTCCATCATCTCACCGGGTTTCTTCTTCAGCAGGTCCTCCACGGCTTGCGGCCCCGCCGCCTCCCCGAACAGTTCCGGCCACCGCTCCCGCTTCTGTTTCGCGCTCATGTCGTTTATCGCGTTCATCTCGTCGATGAACTTATCGGCCTCTGCTTGAGTCGTCGGCTCCGCGACTGCGGGCCGATGCTTTGTCGATTTCAACGGTTGTAGCATCTTGTCGAGGTCAATTTTCTGTCCCGTCAGAGCCGACAGGAGACAAGCAGTCCGCTCCCACGCTTGCCGTTCGCGCAGGCGGTATCCGTCTGCCATCGCGTCAAGTTCCATCGGCGTCATCACCCAGAACTCAAACGGCGAGAGCGCCAACGCGCCGAGGGCGAGAGCGAAAGCCTGCGTCAACAAGTCTGGCGTCTCGGCAGGCTCCCCGCCCTCGGTCAGTTTTTTAGCGGCTCCTTGACGGCCGGAAATGCCGCCGTCAACGCTTCCGTCACCTTTGAGGCGAGGTAGAGGATGTCCTCTCCGCCAACGAGGTCCTCGGCCTTCTCCTGCGTCATGGACTTGTCCTCGTGGAGCAGTCCGGTCCATAGAAGAATCGTCAAATCGGCAAGGTTCAGTTTGCCCTTGAGCCGCTCGCCGATGTCAACGATAGGGGTGCCGAATTCCTTTTCCAGTCTCGCCAGCGCTCGGAAATCATAGCGCAGAGTGTGGCTCTCGCCGCCCAGTTCGATTGGGATGGCTTGAACAGGCATGAAGCCTCCTTCTATGTGAAAATTATGAATGAGCCGCCGCAAGCACTCCCGTGCCCTGGAACGTCGCTTTGTGGGTCATCTCGGCGTCATACGGACCTTTCCAGGTCAGATCCGTGAGGACTGCCGAGCCGGTGTAGGTGTTTCCGTCCGGTGTCGTGAAGATAATCGCGAGCGGGGTCACCGCCGACGCTGACGACATCGTTTGCATCCAGTAGGCCCAGAGCAGTTTCTTTGCCGTGTCGCTGTAGATGTACAGCCCGTCGGTCTCGACCTTCCAATCGCGCCGGCCAAGCAGGAACGAGGCCCAGCCGATGTCGTCCGCCGAGGACACATCCACGGCCTTGCCCGCAAGCGTCAGCGTGACGGTCTTGGCGCCCGCCACGACGTAGGTTCCAATTTTGACTGTGCAGAAAAGCCCAGTAACAGCACCTGTAGTCATAAGTTCCTCCTGTGAACTTTCGTTGTTAAGTTGCTCAAGTTGTCGGCTCCAGATGGAACCGGTATCGGATGATTCCGTGCCGGACGACGTGCGTCGGCGCGGAGGCATCAATCAGAATATCGAACAAATCTATCAACACGAGCGGCACGTTGTAGCCCGTGACCGTGAGCGGCGTTCCGCTCACCGCCTGGCTCACGGCACTCATCATCTCGGCGCACTCTTTGTTTCCGGCATAGTCGGAAAAAATGTCGATGGTGACGATGTGGTTCTCTGAGAATCGGTCCTGCGCCGAAAAGTTCGTCGAGCGCACGCCGTATGGCCCGGAGATGTGGACGAACGGGAACGCCACCGTCTCCGGCACCTCATCATATATCCGGTAGGCAGAGGTCACGCTGTCCGTCGTCAGCCGCGCGTAGAGAGCGGATAGCAGATCATAAAATCCAATGTTCCATTGCATCGTATATGTCACGGAGTTGCCTCATGCCTTATGTCTTACGCATATTGATTGATGACCTTTTCGAGCCCGTGCTTTTGCAGGAAATATGACGGCACCCCGGCCCGTCTATATCCCTCGTATTCGTATGTCGGCTCGGAACGCTGATGAACGGCCCGCACATCGACGCAGACAGCCGCCTTCCATCCGGCCTCTTTGAGCCGGAGAAAGAAGTCCATGTGTTCCCACTCAACGAGGATTTTATCATCCCACCGCACGCTGTCAAATACCTGACGTTTGGCGAGGAAGAAGTTCGGCGCCTGGTCGGCGTACTTGAACAGCACCCCGCCGGTCTCGGAGACCGCCCCGCCAGCGCTGACGCGGAGCAGGAGCGCGCCGTTGCGCTCGAACCGCAGACCATTCGCATAGGTCTTGCCGCCGTAGAGTTCGAGGCTGTTCTCAAGCCCGAGCAACGCGGCGACGACGCCGAGTTTCGAGTCGGAGTCCAGCACCTCTTTCATCTTCAGCAACCCGTCGCCCGGAGGGATGAGAATGTCATCGTCCATCATCAGCACATAGTCCTCGGTGATGGCTTTGACCATCGCGTTCCGGCCGGCAGAGATGCCGGAGTTGAACGGGAGCCGGATGACGGCGTGGCCCTGCTCCATGAGTTTCGCGTAGCGGTACGCTTTCGCGTCGCTCGGCGTCGGCCCGTCGTCGGCGATATAGATTTTATACGGCAACGGGCAATTCTTTTCGATTGTGTCGAGCGCCCGCATCAGCACCGGCTCGCGCATGAACGTCTTGATAGCGATGGCGATTTTCCCGGCCCATGCGTTCGGCTCCACGGACTTCTGCGACTCCTTCATCAGCGCGGCGTTGTTCAGGATTCGCCCGCGAATGCTGGAGGACGAGATGCCCCGCGTGTACGGGAAGAACACGACCTTGCCGCCGAACGTCTCGACGAACTCCGCGCCGGGACAGGCGTCCCAGTCGTCGCCGTGAACCAGATAGTCGGGATGGATGTCGAGTTTCTGGAAGTCCTGTATCGGGTTCTTGTCGTTCTGCGTGATGACCTCATCCACGAGGTCGAGCGAGGCGACGATTTCCTTCCGCTCGGCGAACGGGATGATAGGTTTCGCCTTGTAGCGGGCCGCCGCTTCATCGGTTAGCACTCCGACGACGACTCGCCCAAGACGACGGCAGTTGCGGAGGATGTTGAGATGCCCGGCGTGGAACAAGTCCCACACGCCGCCGACGAACACCGTCCGGTTATCCTTGAGGAAGTTCTTGTCGATGGCCTCGCAGTCGAGCCAATACTTGTATTCGCGGTCCGGCGTCCGCCAGTCTTTTCCGTAGCGCTCGGCGAGATACTTCTCCGTCGGTGCCGGCAGATAGACTTCCATCCCACGATAAGTGACCGGCTCCAGTTCTTTGAACAACTCGGCGGAGAACACATGAGGCAGGAAGTCGCGGTTCTCTTTGCCCGCCTGCTCGGGACCCCAAGCGCCGTGCCACCACATATCGCCGCGCACGCCGAAGAAGAACAAATCGAACTTGATTCTATCGCCGCCCGCGTTCTTCCAGAACGACACCTCCAGCACGCGCGGCCCGCGCCGCCAGTCTTTATAATGCTCGAATCCGGCGGCGATAAAGTCTTTCTTCAGCGCATCCCATGATTTGCTGTTCTCCGGCGCGATGCCGATATCAATGTCCGGGTCCCACGGCATGAGTTTCCGGTCGCGGAACACGCCGAGACAGGTCCCGGCCTCCAGCCACCACTTGACGCCGTGGCGGTTGAGGATTTCGATGGCCGTCGCCAGGATAGGGTCTTTCGGGTCAATCTCCACGCGCTCCTCCATGTCGAAGAATGAAATCGGGTTCGTCGCGTTCCAGTCGTTCCACGACTGCCAGACGCCCCACTTCTGCCCGAACAGCCGCCACCCTTTCGGGCGGTTCCGATAATGGTCGTACTCTTTGCGGTCAGCGTCTTTTCCGTGGTCGTGCGTTGCCGTGACCTCGGGCACATAGGCGACCCGCCATTTCGTGCGCGTCTTGAGCGACCAGAAGAAGTCGCAATGCTCCAGCGCGGTCTTGAACTGCGCGTCCCATGGATTCGACTCCCACGCTTCGCGCCGCATCAGGAACACATTGAGAATGAGGTCGCACTTGCAGAACCTGATTGACGGCTTCCCGGTCGCTCCGGCCGCGAGCCACTCCGGACGAATGAGTTTGGTGACATAGAAATTATCGTCCTGAATCTTCATCATCGCTTCGTAGTGGCGCTCGCCGACTCCCGGCTGAAGGAGATGACCGCCAGCGAGCCCGATGGTTGGCTCTGCGTCCAGCACCTGACGGAGTTTCTCGATGACGGTCTCCTCCGTGAAGAGGATGTCGTCCTCGCATACGAAGATGTATCGGAACTGCGCCGGTATCTGCTCCAGCGTCGCGTTCCGCACGCCGCCCACCCCGAGGTCAAACGGATGGCGGACGAGCGTCGAGCACGTTCGTTTGCAGAACGGCCGGAGCGCCGCCTGCTGGTCCGCGTGCCCGTTGTGCCCGATGAAGATGTCGATGTCCGGGTAGAACCGACGGATGGACTCGACGCACCGCTGGGTGAGATCGTCCCGGAGGAAGGCGGTCACGAGGATGCAGGTGTCGCTCATATCTGCTTCACCATGACGCCGATGCCGAGATTCGGGATGGTCATCTTCCACGGGTCGGACCAGCACGAGAACTTGATGAACGTCGCGTCGGATTTATCCTCATACTCGCGGCGCAGGTATTCCCAGAATTGCATCGCCCCCGGCTCCTTCTTGTTGTCAACATCGTGGAATGCGATGAGCCGTGGGGCGTTCGGTCCCCATAACTCATAATCGGCCTTGATGCCTTCATAGGTGTGGTCGCCGTCAATGAACAGCAGGTCGATGGGCGCGTGCCCGCTCAAGTCGAAATAATCCTGAAGCGTTAAGGGGTTGTGGCTGTCGCCGAGAATATCGGGCTTGAAGATGCCGTCGGTTTTCAGGTCCACGCCGAAGTGCCGGGCGTGCATCGCCGCCTCGTAGAACCGCTTCTGGCGGTTGTCCCACGTGCCGATCTCGACGACAACCGGGTCCGTGATGTCCCGGTGCGCGAAATAAGCCGCCGCGAATTCGATGAACATCTGCCACTCGTTGCCGTTCTGAAGCGGCATCATGAAGTCGGAGAAAATCCTCAGGTACATTATTTCAGCCCTTCATCTTCATTGAGCGCCGCTTGCAGGCGCGGATACACATCATTCATGTGAGAGAAGAACGCCGGCGAGAGATACGGGCGCCCGGCCACGTAGGTGGCGACATAACTCGACGTGACGCTCTGCTTCTCGGCATGGATTGTGTGCCCGAATTCCACGAAGGGGGCATATTCCACGTTCGTCCCGACGACGACGGCGAACCCGCCCGCCGGGACATCGGTCGGCTGACCCACGCCGTCCGCCGTATCAGCCTTGCCGTCAACCGAGCCGAACCCCTTGCCGCTGTCGGTCCAGTTGTAGGAAATCGAGGCGCGGAGCCGGCCCGTTTTCCACGGGCACATCGACTTCGCGTCGCGCTCGATGTCGGCGGCGACCCATTTCAACGCCTGTTGCATCTTCGCCTGCTTGCGCTTGCCCCACTCTTGGAGGTTCGAGAACAGCGCATCCAGCCCTTCGATTTTGACGTTGATTTCCATCAGCGCACTTCCATCACGGCGAGTTCCATGTAGGTCTTGGCCATGTCCCATTGGATGATGAGTTTCACGTCATACACGGAGCCGTCATCCAGAACCAACCGGTCGCCCTCTTTGAGTCCATCAAGATATTCGAGATAGACTTTGTAGTTGGCGAACACGGTTTTCTTATCGTAGTCCCACAGCATCTCTTTCGTGAACAGACTGTTGAACCGGCACGGGACGTTGGGCCGGACGAGCGCGTAGGACTTGGAAGAGTTCCCGCCCAACTCGTCCGCCGTATAGACGGCCCGCGTGATGTTGACGGTGCGGTTGTAGAGATTGTCGCGACTCATGGCTGTCTAACCCCTTGACTATGCGGTCCAGTTGCGTTAAAATGCATATAGCAACACATGGACGAGAAAGACGACGCGGATGCGTTATAACGGAACAGGCGCCGCATCCTGTGAAATTCCCCGCCACGCGCCCGTGAAGGCGATTTTCGGCAAGGTCGCGCTCCTGCGCGTTTACTGTGAAGCGTGCAAATCATATGGATTCCTAATCGATGGCGCTCTGCAATGTTGCGGTCAGCCGTATGAGCTGGAAACGCAGGCGTGCAAATTGAAGCGGGAGGCGGAGGGCTCGTTGCGAAGGAAACAGCCCCCGGCGACAGTGAAGAAGCAAATCCTCGCTTTCCAGAATCACCAATGCCTCTATTGCGGGAAGCGCTTCGGAGGAGGAGCGCGGATTGAGTGGGACCACTTTCTGTGCTTCGCTTATTCTCGCGACAATTCGGAACACAATATGATTGCGGCGTGCCCGGAGTGTAATCGGCTAAAAGGTGCGATGATTTTCCAGACCGTCCTGGAGTCCCGGATATACATCCGTGGCGTAAGGGAAAATAAGGGCCTGCCGAATTATGATTATTTTGGAGGAAGTTATGATGCGGGATAATCGCGACCATCGGAAATGCTTGATGTGCGGCAAGGCGTTCGCTGTTTTTCGGAAATGGCAAACCTATTGCAGTTCGGCCTGCCGCGTCGCCGCGTGGCAGGCGCGCCACCCGCGCATCGACATCGATGAGTTGAAGCGCTTGCGAGGGAATCCGACAAAGATTCATGGCTGATGCTCATCCTCGGCCAAAAGTCGCGCTTTTTCGTCCGGTCGGAAGTCCCACCGCCAAGCGTCCGTCACGCCCCGGCGCTTCATGTCCTCATATTGCTCGGACACCCATTGCATCAGCACCGGAATCTCGTTGGCGTCCGAGGTCCAGAGTTTCACGCCCACGTCGTTGATGGAGATCGTCGTCGGCATCAGATGACTACCTTCTTGAATTGTGCGAGTTCGGCCCGCACCTGCTCCGGCATCCCGCTCTTGAAGTCGGCGAGCGTGTAGGTGTAGTCGCCGAGCCGCTCCTCCTTGAGCGCGAGGTCTTTGGAAATCATGTTGTATTTGAACTTCACCAACTCCAGACACGCGAGTTCGAGTTCGTACGGTATCTGCTGATATCCGGCCCAGTAGGTGATAAAGTATTCCAGGCTCCGAGAGAACCCGCTCGGGTAGTAGAGAATGCCGGGATTGCGCCGCTCATCCGAGCCCGGTCCTTTCTCGAAGAGGTAGTAGTCGAGATAAAAATTCGTGACCTCGATGCCCAGCCGGCGCGGATAACAATCCCAGCGGGCTCCGTAGGACGGGAGCAACTCTGTCGTCTGCAAATTTGAGACGTAGATGTTGTTGGCGAAATAGATGCCATAGAGTTCGAGATACCAGCCGGGGACCGCGTTGATAGCGTCGCGCAGAAGTCCGATGTTCGCATAATCGGAAAGTTTCAGCGTGGCGACGGTCACGTTGTCCGCCGTCAGGATGAACGATGTGTCGGTGATTTCGATGTACGCGGTGCTGGCGGCGTTCGAGCAAGCGATGAGCCCCGCCGTCGTGCGTCCGCACTTAATGCTGTTGACGCGGTTCACCGGATACTGGTCCAGCACGAGGCGCGGGTTGTCGTTGCCCCAGTAGACTTCGTTCGTATATTGACGGGCGACGAATTTGCGGTTGCAATAGCGCTCGATATAGTCCGAGGCGCGCTCGATGAGCCGCTCAACAGTCCATGCATCGATGGTCTGCAACGTCGTCGGCGCGTTGAGGCACGCCATTGACCCAGTCGAGACAAGATAAGCAGAGTCGGATTGCTCCGCGCAGAGTAGGCCTGCCGACCAGCCGGAGGTTGCGTTGATGCCGGCAACGAGTTCGACCATCGTGTTGTAGTCGGGGTCGGTGAACGTGAACGTCGTTGTCCCGCCATCTGTCCCACCCGTTATGATGAGCGTCAAGGCAGCGCTGGACGCCTCGACGGTAGCGGCGGTCGCGTCCGTTGCGGTCGCGGAAACCCAGAGTGCGTTCTTGCGCGGCGATACGCCGAGATAGGCGAGCGCCTCGTCGGTCGATGTCAATGCGTATTTATTCAGACTCATGGCTGACTCCTAGAGCGGTTCCTCGACCTCGAACGATGAGGTATCGCCATAGCCCTTCCAGTCGGGCGTCTCGACGTATGCTTGTATCTGCCAACGGCCGGCCTCGTTCAAATCGTTCGCCACGGTGATGTAATAAATCTCGGTCGTCCCGACCACCGCCGCAGTCCAGACGCCCTCGATGCCGGAGGGGGTGCGGTAGTGGATTTGGGCCAGGGTCGCGGCGGTGACGACCGCTCCGCAGTCCAGGATGATCGTGGTGTCCGCTTCTCCGATGTAGATTGGCATAATGGCTCTCCTATGGAATGATGCGTCCCGTGAGCAGAATCCGGCGGTTGATGACCGATGGCTCCTCCTCGTCCGTGATGATGACGATGGGGCTCTGGAGCCGGATGGTGCGATCGATGATGCTCGCTCCCGCTACGAGCCGATGGCACCGAGTGATTTTCACCTTCGGTTTGATGGTGCAGAAGCGCCCGTGGTTCGCCGCCACCGGGACCGTCACGTTAACGATGGCCCCGACGGATACATAGACGCTCGGTGCCGTGAACCGTCCAGCGAGGGGAGCGGGATTGACCGTTATTGAGCCGCTGGCCCTGATGCTCGGGTTGACCGCTGTAAAGGTTCCGCTAACCGGGCTTGGCGTAATGACCGTCGAAATCAAGAATGACGGGGCAACGGCAGAGAACCGGCCGCCGCCAGGGACGACAGAAACATTCACGTCGCCTTCCGCATTTTGGGCTGGCGCGTAGAACTCACCCTCTATGGCGATGACTTCAACAACGATGCCGATGCTCTGTCCGGTTATAGATAGCGACGGGGGCACTGCGCTGAACTTACCTGACACGGGTGCCCCATTCACCACAGCGGAGCTCGCAAGAACCGGCCCAGCCTGCGAGAACTGTCCAGCGATAGCATCCGGCGAGGCCGCAACGGCCACGCTGGGCGTTGGGCCCATCTGACTGAACTGCCCGGTGATAGCATTGACGGACACGGTGATGCTGACCGTCGTGGCAATAATTGGCACAGCTACCGAGAACTGACCCCCGACCGCACTCGGGAAGATAACGGTCATCTCGCTGATTTGCAGGCTTGGCGCTGGCAGCATGAACTGGCCCGTGATTAGAGAGGCGGTCACGATGGCAGACGCTGGCATTACCGGGGGCGGAGCTATGAATTGCCCGGCGATCGCATTCGGAGCAACCACGGTGCTTGCCACTACCGTCGGGGTCGGCAACGAGAACTGCCCATCAATATCATATGGAATTAGAACGGCGTCTATTGCGCTCGTCAGATATGGACATAAGAACTGACCGGAGACCGCGTTCGGCGTGACGCCCGCCAGTGCATTAAAGAAGAGCGTCGGGGCGACCGCTGTAAATGTTCCGACGACGGGGGCAGTGACGTATAATGGAGACACGCTCAAGGATGGGTTATTCGGGATGATAAACTGACCGGCGATGGGAGCGACAACGATAGTTATGTTTGCCTGGCCGGTCTGGGTGGTCACTGTCGGTCCGGCCAGAACGTATGATCCCGGCAATGGAGGCATAGACAACAGCGCGGAAATCGATAGCGACGGGTTATTCGGGGCGACGAACTGCCCTGTGGCGGGGCCAGGGGTAACGAGCGTTCCAATATAGACACTCGGAATGCCGGAAATGAACGCACTGCCTATGGCATCGGCAACGAGAATCGTAGAAATTGAAAGCGCCGGATTATTCGGTGCGATGAATTGCCCTGTGACGGGAGCCAGAACGATTGTGATTTGCGTAACAACCGATGGCGCGATGCTTGAATACTGACCAGCGATGGCATTGGGGGCTATAAGCGACGATCCGCTCGGAGAAGCCGATGCCTGCGAGAACTGCCCCGTAATAGGCGTCGGGATGACCGTGCAGTTGAATATCACGAGCAGCGTTGGGATAACGGGTGCGAATGTCCCGGTGATCGGTGCGGTGACGATAACGGCGGATGCCGTTAAGGCTGGGGCGATCTGGCTGAACTGCCCGCCTATCGCGTTGGGCGCGGCGACGAGGCCGGTGAGCAAAGTCGGGGCGACCGTACCGAAGTGACCCGCAATAGGTGCAGGCAAGACGACGACGCTGGCCGTGACGGTCGGGGCCGGTAAGTTGAACTGCCCTGCGAGCACCGGGGTGGCAATAAGCGCACCAGCCAGCACAGTCGAGGCGACCGTTGAGAATAGGCCGGAGATGGCGTTAGCAGCGACAGAGGCCCAGCCCGCAACGGTCGAAGCGATAGCCGCGAATAATCCGCCGACGGGGTCCGGCGTGATCGTGATGCTTGCTGGGTTGGCGATAGAAATAGTCGGGCCAACCGTAGCGAATTGACTCGTGATCGGAGCGACGCTTTCCCAAGTATCGACCTCGATTGCCGGGGCGTTTGGGGCGATGACCTGGCCCGTTGATGGAGAAGGGGCAATGACGGCGCTCGCCGCCGCTGTCGCTCCAATCGCCGCCATTGCCCCAGCGACAGGGCTGGGAGTTATAGTCACGGAAGTGGCCGGTGGCGTGACTCCGGCTCGGATGGAGTACCCATAATTTTCTGTCGCGTCAATGGTCCCGAAGGGGTCGGGGAGGGCCCCGTATGTGACTACTTTGTATGAGTCCTGTTTGGCCGTATTGCAGTAAAAGTACAATGCTCCATCGGGGTTAAACGCCAGCCAGTAATAAGTCCCCGAAGTCACGGCCAGCGACAACCCGGTGATGGATTGCCATCCGGTGCCAGGATTGGTTAGAACTCCAGCGTCCAGTAACAGGGCACCGGGCTGGGTGGTGCTCCCGGTGTCCGCATAAACACCGAGATGTGTATGCCCGGTATAAGCGGAATAGACATTAAGGCCGATTTCGGTCAGCGTCCCAGTAGTGCCACATAAGCATCGAACAGCTCCCTGATAACCCCCGGTCCAGTCAATATGACCGTTGCCGTTATCGTTATTGCCGAAATAACTTATGGACACCAATGCCTCAGTAGTTCATCTTCACTATCGTCGAAACATGGGCTCCGCTAGCCAGGTTAGTCGTGACGGAGATGGATGGAACCGCCAATGCGAATGTGCCGGCAAGAGCATTTGGGGTAGGGGTAATGCTGGCCCCGCCCGTCGTGTAGGTGGCGTAGATGGAAACCAACCCTGTAAATTCGGAGCCCAAGAGGGGATTGGGCCAAGTTGGGAAGGTGCCCGGGACCGACATTATCGAGAAAACACCGCTAGCGTCGTATTTTGTATAAACGGCCGTCCCGTTCGTCCAAATCTCAAGGTAGAAATCCCCCGCCACGGCGACATAGGGAGTGACAAGATTTTGCGTTCTCCAGTCATAGGCCGAGATGATGGCAGCCGGCGCAGTGTAGCCGACCAACGCCCCGTCCCCGCCGCCGGTGACCGTGTAAAGGGCGAATGAATAGCTCCCAGACCCGCTGTCCTGACCGAAGTACGCGGTAATCGAGGTGATAATCCCCGCCTCGGCCAGGGTGGCCTTGCCGCCGAGAACGCCGTATGACCCGGAGATGTTGAGCCAGCTGGCTCCGATGTTCTGATTGCCGAAAACGGACATTTTAGTCTCCTATCTCGGATACGGATGAGCGCCCTGGTCCGGGGCCGTTCCGTAGAGGACGCGCACCCCGTCCGACTTTTTGTAGAGCCACACGGAATCCCCATTGCTCCAACTCAGGGCGGAGGCCAGGGTAATCGTCTTGGTGTCGTAGTTTATGAACGAAATCTGAGCGATGTTTCCTACCGTCCCTATCGCTATCCAATCTGGGAACAGCGTCACGCCGCGGGCCAAGTCCGACCCCCAAGTTCCGTCTTGGAAGGGAACAACACTCCCTGTTGCAAGGGGAGTAACGACAAGCGTCACG
>Ga0187849_1001305_pt1 | contig 27705 bp, 15 predicted proteins | sample June2016WEW_4_10_2_FD_132412 | JGI IMG/M metagenome (GOLD analysis project Ga0187849, IMG submission 132412) | Peatland microbial communities from SPRUCE experiment site at the Marcell Experimental Forest, Minnesota, USA - June2016WEW_4_100 | ecosystem: Environmental > Terrestrial > Soil >...
ATGGTGTGCGAACCTGCGATAATGATGCGATCGGGGTTGTTCGGGTTGCCGACCCCCAGAGCGTCCAGGACGGTCCGAACCGGGCTGGAGCGAAGCCATGCTTCGTCTTCGAGCGGAGGTGTTGTCCAGAATTGTTGCTCCATTGGGACGGGCTGGCGGTAGTCGCTAAGCCAATAGTCCGGGTTTGTAGGCAGAAGGCGGTCCAGCCATTCGGCAAATCCGCCAAGCCAGTCGTGTTCTGAGCGTGAAAGGGGGTGGGTCCGAAGCAACTCCCCCGCCACGCAGAGCATCGCATGCCATTCCAGGTACGTCCCGAACCGCTCGATCGTGGGTAGTTCACCGTGGCGATGTGACCAGAGTTCCCACTGACGCTGCTCGTACCGACCTTTTCTGGGCTCGGAGACCCACCGGTTGGCTTCGGGTGGGGCACGCCATTCTTCGAGGATCCACCGTTCTGCCCGAGCGAGAAGATCTGGTTTTCCGACTGTTGGGAACAGCCTCAGGAGGTCGCCGTACCAGTATCGCAGGGTGTCAATCCAGTCGAACTCGAACCTGTGCGCTGGTATGTCAGGCCACATTTCAAAGGACGTACCACGACTCTCCTTCGGAAGTGCTGTGGGCTTCAAGCGTGAGACGTTGACGGAATTTACCTGGCGCATGTCCACTGCGGCATGTTGGAGGAACTTGCCCTTGTGGAGGCGGAGCAGTGCTCGCTTTGCAGACTCTCTGATGAGAATGTGTGGAAGATCATGGTCAAACGCGGCTTCGGCAAGAAAGGGCGCGTGCCTTGCGGCCTCGGCGGGGGACTCCCCGGCAACCCTGTCCAGCGCCATAACCAGCCACAATCTGGCAGCCAGCCAATGGAAAGGCGCATCTGGCGCACGGAAGCACGCTTCCTGCGTGCGTTGCCAGTTCAGGACAACTGCGTCAAGCTCCTCGCTGGCGTGTAGCCGGGCGAGGCGGCGAATCGCGTGAGCACACCTCCAACGCAGGCGACTGTCGATATCGCTCAACAAAGCAAACAGGAAGCGGCCGAGAGCCTCGGTTGCTGTCGCCGGAACGTCGGGCAACTTGAGGACTAAGTGGGGATCCGGGGCCAACCTGTCTGCGAGGCGCTTAACGTACCAGGGGAGTAGCGTCTCCCTCTCCTGGGCCGAAAGATCTTCGACCAGCCGTTCGGCAAGGTCGTATAACGTTCTCCCCTCGAGGGAAATGCCGCAACGCTCGACCCCGCGGATGAGAACGTCCGCTCGGTCCCGAGCGCTGAGGCGGGTAGCGGAGAGGAGGTCTGCGACAATGCCGCCACCGCAGCCGAGCCAGGTCGTGAACTCGTGAAAACGAGTGATAATGAGGTCTGGCAGGCGGCCCGTTCTCCAGGCGCCGACGGCTGGAGAGTCTCCCCATGCGCTCAGGGCGTCCAGCACGGCATGAGCACGGTCCCACGCCTCACGAGGGTCCAAAGGAACTTGGGCAATTGCTTGGAGGAATGCGATCCGATCGCTTATGGGGATCTCCTTGCGCATGGCGAGCAGTAGATCCCGTATTCTCATGGCCCCGCCTCCGGAAGCCCCATATGCATCGAGGGCTTCCCGGATTGCCTGGGCCGTGACGAAGCTGCAGCCGGTAAATTTTGGCACCTGATCGGCTTTCTGCACAGCGGCATTGGGGCTGGGAACGGCACCAGCAGGGGGGCTCTGTTGCGTTTGCTCAGCGGGAAGCCCCTCCAGGAATGCGGTATATTTAGCAAGAAGTTCCAGGTTCGGACCGGTGGTAGCGCCCGGCTGGCCTATGGCGGAGAGTATCGTCTGGCCGACCCGCAGGAGCTCATTGGGCGGCGCGCACAGAAGGCAGTCGCGGGCGAGTTCCTCGGCGATCATGTAGCGCTGGTGCGGGACCGCAGGAGACGTGAGTATCTTGGAGATCAGCGGGGCTTGTGGCTCTGGGAGCAGAATGGCCAGAGCCGCGACTACCGTAGGTTGAAGCTCACCGATGGCGAGGGCCTCGCAAAGCAAAGGCGGCAGCGTAGTGGGCAACCCAATCATCCCTTGGTCCTCCCACCGGGCGGCGGCGCAGAGTCCCACTGGGAGGGACAATCGCGCCAAGCACTTTAGCGCGACCTCCCACGGGAAGCCGTCTTGGGAAAGCCTTTCCGCTGCACCGGCCACGAACCGGAAAACGCCGGCTGCCGTCTCCCTGCGGATGGCCGGGTCTGTCACGGCCGCGGATTTGGTGAGCGGTTCCAGAAGTTGAATCTGATAGTGCGCTTCTTGGTCAATTTCCTTCGTGAGTTCCACGGCGGAGGCGAACAACTCCTTCGAGTCGTCGGGGCTGATGCGGAGGAGCAGGCGGCTGAGGCCGACGAGGCAGCCGACCTTTTCCGACGATGTGGCGGGAAGGCGCCGCACTCGGTCGGCAGTGGCGGCGACTTCGGCGAGAACAAGATGATGGGACGACTTCCTCAGGAGAAGTGACCTGAGCAATGGAGCCGAATAAAAGCCGAAAGTGTCCTCAAAAGAACCTTTTGCGATGCGTAGCGCCCTCTCGAACAAACCGGTCGGCGGAACGTGCGGAAGTGCCATGAGCCGCATGACGCTTGCCGCTGCCTCGGCCCTGAATTCGCGCGACCATAAGGATTGGCCCAGGCGGTATTCATGTGGGGCGATGGTCATGTTCTGCAGTTGGTCGGTGTCGGAAGCCGGTGGGGATTGTGTCTTCCTTGCGATGAGATTGACGCGTGCTGCGTAGATCGGGAAAAGGGCAGCCAGTGCTGCCCCCAGATCGTCGGCTCGCGGATCCGCGTTTGCTGGTCTGGCTGCCTGCTTTGGCGGCGCGCCCGGCTTGCCTTCGTCAGCAGCCGCTGGACTAAGAAAGTTGAGGAATCCGTCCGAGGTGGCGTCCTTTCCTTCCAGCCGGCGCTTCAGGAACCAGATTCGCAGGGCAGCGTCGAAGGTGACCGGTCCCACAGGTTCCCGGGGTGCTCGTTGGCTTCGGGCGAGCACGTCGAGGGCCCGCAAGACCATCGTGCTTTCCACTCCTAAATGTACCGCCAGTTCGCACGCGGTAATGTAAGTGTCGAAAAGCTGGATGCTCCAGCCATAGCCGCCGAAACCACTCTCCAGGGGTGGGAGTCGTGGCACGTGAGCACGCCTGATCCGCTTGAGCGAGCGTTGCACGACCTCCGCTCTGATTTCGCATCCAGCAACAGCCAAGGGGATTGCGATCAGGAGAGTCCACGGCTCGGGGACGAGGCGGTCTTTCAGGACCTGCATGAGCGCCTCGTGGCGACCGCTCTCGATCAGAGCGGGGACAACTCTCAGCGCGGCCCTGAGAGGAGTCTCCCTGGGCATCCACCGCCTAAGTTCACGTATCGCCCGCCTGGGGCCAGCGAGCTCGAATATTGCCTCCGTGCGCGCTGCAATGTCTTCGTCGGAGAGCTTCCAACGAGGCCATTGCTCCTTCGGGACTGCACGGCGCTGCTCGAGCCATGCGTCATGTGAGATAAGGCGCTCGCGGGTCGTCAATCTGTCGCCAGAGCGGGCGGCCCGCCGGGCGTCCTGGGCAAGGACGGAACCCTGGTGACAGGCCCGGTCCCGATCCGACAGGACAAGCCGGCGGAGTGTTGGCCAAGCAAAGTGAACGGCAAGATCAGTTTCTTCTTCGAGGACCTTGCGCAGAGCTGCCTCATCCTTGTTGGCGTCCGCGCTGATGATGATCACCTTGGCTGCGTCAACGGTGCTCGAGGTGCTCCTGCACGCGCTCAAGGCAAGCCTGAGGCGCCTCAACACCACCTCGCGCCGGACGATAGGGTCCACAATGGCCCGCGGCTCTTGGTCACTTTCAAGAACGTGGAGGAGCCGTTCGCCTTGCTGCGCGGCGACCAATGCATCTGCGAGATGGGTGGCGGCGTATGGGTCCGTGAGCCGGTCTCTAAGTAACAGCTCCGCCGCCTTGGCCCGCGCGGCGCCGAGGTTGGCCTTCGCTTCCGAGTGTATAAACGCTTCAAAATCTTCATCCGCGACAACGACTCCGTCAGGCGATGGGCGGAGGCCAGGAAGCAGATCGTTAACGATATCCCCGATGACCGCCTCCGTTGTGCCGGCGACCTCGGCAAGACAGCGAGGAGGCACCGGAACCGGCAGCACCGCCAAGGCGGTTAAGAGGCTGTCGAGCAAACCCGGGTCTCCAGCCTTCCTGGTCGCTTGCTCGAACTGCTCACGCAACACTTGGCCAAGGCCTTTGCCCCCAGGTTGCAGGACGGCGAGAGCTTTGGCTTGGTCGCCGCTGGCCGCCTTCACGGCGTAAGCCTGCAGTCTCGGAACGCCATTCGAAAGCCCGTGGAACAGCGCAATCCATTCGCTGGTCGCGTCTGGCCATATTGCGCGGGCATGCTGTTGGGTTTCCAGTGGGGAGAACGGAGGGCATTCGACACGGGCAGCGTATGACGGGAGCCGGAGGTCGTTGAGCCGCGATGTGCGGCAGCTTACCACGAATCGAACGTTGGGAGGCAAGCCAGCCAGGTCTGCGCCACACATCTCATGGATGAAGCATGCCTCCTGAGGCGAGACTTTCGTGGCCGCGGCAACGGAGTTGTCGGCAGCGTCGATGACAATCGTAAGAAGTGCCGCGGGCTCGCTTCCGCTCAGGATGTCACCCATCTCGGAAGTGCGCTTCAGAAACACGCCGACGTCGATGACTTGCCGGCTGTCTCGGGGCACGAGGAGGGGCGCGCGTAATTCCATTGCGAGATCGTTGACGATCTCGAGGAACGCGTTTTGCGGGAGATGACGTCGGTCGTCCGAAAAAAGGTAGCGTCCGCCGCCGTAACAATCGAAAAGGACGGAGCGCGAGCCTGGGGGCAGGAATGCAGACAATTGTTTGGCTGCGGTCGTCTTTCCGCAGGCCCCGGGACCGTGGATGCACACGAGCCTTGAGCCGGCTTGGAGCAGCCGCGCGGCTTCCCTGGCGCAGTCTCTGAGGACCGGCCTCTCCACCGTGATGGTCTCCTGCGGGCACGGAAACAGGCCGCTGCGGTCTGCAATGCCGAACCACGACAGCACGGTCTTGTCGAGGATGATCTCCCCCTTACGCTCGGGGAGCATCAGCTCCCTGACGCGCAGGTGAAGTTCGGCGACCTCCGAGGTTGCGTTGTCTTCGATCAGCTTGGCGACAGCAAGGATAACGCTTTCTCGATGAGCAAATCGGGAGTCCACACCGCAGCCGGACATGTCGAGGACGGCGAGCAAATCAGCCAGGTCGTTTCGCCGAAGTCCGGTCGACTCCTCCAGCTTTTTCAAGTCCTCCTGCTGGTCTGGGGGGACAGCTTTGCCGCTGGCTAACGACTTGAGCATTGCCACGTCCGCTAGTGCCACGGGTTGGTTGCTGAGAAATTGGAGCCTCAATTGGGCTCCTGGGGACATTTGCGCGCGCGCGCGGGCGAATTCCTGGGCAAACCGGCGCATGACCGAGTTGTTGCCCTTCTTCGCGGAATTGCATGTCAGCCGGGCAATCGTCCAGGGCGCCGTCGGGTCGGTTGAGTACTTTAGTTGGATGAACTCAACGCTGATCGCGCTGGCCAAATTGACCCCGCCGAAATACAGGGCGCAATCGACACCGTCCCAAAAGGGCCCATTGGTGGTGGCGCTTGTGCGTCCAACTGCGACGCCCTCGACGGTCATGGCCGTCAAGCTTGAGCGCGGGTCCAAGAGACCAAGGGCTTGCTCCAGTGCCCACAGTTCATGAAACTGATCACCGGCATTTGACGCTCGCGCACCGAGGGGGCTGGGGCCGACCTGCACTGGCTGGGCGTTGGTTGATGCGACCGTGTTCACGGGGGTCCTACGTTTCAGCGTAACGTTCCGAGTGCCACTCGGCTCGACGCGTAACAGTATGGTGACTTTGAGGGCGAAAGGCGAGTGGAAAGCGTCCTTCGGTGGACCGTGGGAGAACGTGGGACCGTGGTTTCCACGTGGTCTCGTCTCGCAACGGGGGGTGGCCATCGGGGGAAGGACCGCCAGGGCCTCGCCCTCGATGCGGCGGTAACCAGCAGGACGCATCGATGCCAGGGCCTCGGTGCCGAGGGCTTGGTCGCCAGTCGGCGGGCCAAGGGCGTCGAGGCGGGCGGGCGCCCTGCCGATGGCGAGGTCACACCCAGTCCTACCCGACAGAGCGCTTTGACGAACCTGGCGCGTCGCCTGCACAATTCCAGTCCCGTCCCATGCCGGGATTCCGCACCCAATTTGTCGCCAATTGGCGACACTGCGGGCATTTCCGAAGAAGCCCCCCCAGGTCCAAGCGGGGTAGGTGGGGGCGCGGCCAAACATAGTGGCGCACTACCCATTCGCGGTGGTGGCGGAGCACCTGCGCAGCAGAGCCGGTTGGTTTCGGCTGATGGAGGGAGGAGGACGTCACCATGAACGAGGCACCGTTCATCTCTTCGGCTGGTAGCAGAAGTTCAGCGTCGACTCCGCCCCCCTGCTTGCGCAGTATCGCGGGTATGCCGGCGGCGTAGTATCCCTTCCCGACCTGCTCCATCACCTTGAGGTCTGGGTAGCTGTCAAGTCCGGCGGACGTCCAGCTTCCGGGATCCTTCCGCCATCTCCGCGAACGAGGGCAACGGTTCGCCATCCTTCCATCCAGCACCGTGGGTGAACAGGTGGTCGCGCGGCACGCCTGACCGCCGGGTCTCGCGCGAGAGGTCCTCCAAACGAAGTCGTGCCGCCTCGGCCAAGCCGGCTTCGGAGAGGGGGTCCTCGTGCTGCAACCCAGCAGCCTTGACAGCGGCATACCCCCGGCACTGAGGATGCACACTTGCTCGACGCGCTCGCCCGATATCAGAACCCTGCCACAAAGAGTGCCGCGAGTGCCTCGTGTTCCTCGGTTCGCGCAATGCGCACTGGGCGCGCGCCCATGTGCTGCTGCAACACGTGGCGCCCAAATTCATGCGAGCGAGCCCGAGAACCTCTTCTATTCGCGGCCTATGCACGAACCATCACACGTCAAGGTGCTCGACGATGAGGCTGACACTGTAGACAGCCAGGATGCGCTTCAGATGCGGCAACGTGTCATAGCGTATCGCACGGAGGGTTTCAAAGAGAAGGGAGACCTCGTACGATCGTCGGAAATCGATGGACGACCGTGCTGATGCGGGGCAAATGGCGGTGTGAACCTCACCTGCGCGTTGCCTCAAATAACGGCACAGGCGGTAGGCTCGGGCCACGGATTCCTCGCTCTCCACCCGCGGCGGCAGTGGTGCGGTCAGAGCAGGCCACGTGGACAGCCAGTCCTCAGCGTCGCACCAACTGCCGAAGGGTTGGGAATTCAGATCGAGGCCGTCAGGCGCACCGTTTTCTTCACGGCTCATGAGATCGAATTTGATCGCCACCTCCAGGCGCGCGAAGTCGTGGACCGCATGCCCATTTGACTGATAACATGCGAAGTCGATGAGAAATGGAACATCGCATCCCAAAGCCATGAAAGTATTGTGCGCATTCAGATCCCCGTGAACATGCGTGCGCAACACGAGCGTGGCTCCCAGTGAGGCGCAGATTCGGCGGCCCTCCCTATCACCGGTGGGGAGGCACCGGAGCGCCTGTTCCATGCACCGACCCCACATTTTGCGGATGAGGGAGCGGCCGTAGGGCTCGAGATTGTGGAGGGCCTCGATTATGCGCCATTTTTCGCGTTGGGTGAAGCAGTACGGGGGAAACTGCGCAACTCCTCGACTGGGTGCAGGCGGTTCCCCCGCAGACCAAAGCGGTTGAGGTGTGCCGAGGTGAGCGCCTCGTCCGTACCAGATCTGCAGTTGGGTCGTCAGAGACTCGATGAACCGAGCGGGGAGATCCGATGGGGCGTACGTGGGGTGAGTTCTTTGGACCTTGCGCAGGCATCGCGAGGGGCTCAGATACACCTCCGCGAAATCAAAGAAGGAATATCTTTCATCGTGCAGGTACTTGTAAGCAATGCCGAGCCATCCCTCGGCCTCCACGGGGCAGCAGTCTGGACCTGTTGACTCCTCGGCGCCGTAGATTTCGGGAATCAATTCGAACACTCCGCCGGCCAAGCCCTTGCGCAACTCCCGGTAGCTCGCCACCTCATTCAAGCACTTGTCTCGATCCTTCTCCTGAGTCAGCTTGAGCACGCGCCGATGCCAGGTGCCGTGGTCCCCCGGCTCCCGGTAGGCGATCCTGAACACCTTGGCTCCCGAGAACCCTTGCCCGATGCTGCCCAGTTTGAACTGGGCAAGCCGCTGCGGGCGCCGGAAGAGACCGCCGACAATTCCCGCGACGATCCGGCAGCCCTCCTTGAGGTCCTCGCCGGGGTGAAGGGTTTGGACCTGCCGCCGCAGGGCATCGTCGAATTCGCGCAGATTCTGGATCTCCGGCAACTCGTGAGGCGGGGGCCCAAAAATCGCCTGCAGGGATGCGACGAGTTCCACTTGCTCGGGGAAAACGCCGGGCGGAGCCACCAGCGGCTTGAGGCCCAGGGTCAACCCCGGACTGCCTGCCTGCTCGTCGATAAGGACCAGAATGACGTTCGATGAGGCGCGGAGCCTGTCCAGAATACGGAGGTACTCCGGCCCTCCAAGTTGGTAGGCCACCATAGCCGCACTGCAAGTAAATTGGCCATTGAGCACCTCATCGACGGCCTTGTGGGCTTCCCGAGCGGTGGTTGCCACTCGGGCACGGTGGCTCCAGAATTTGGCCAGTGTCACCTTGATTGCGCGTGCCCGGCGCGGTTCATGGTCCGCGATCAGAATCCGAAGATGCGCAGTCGAGGTCATGTTTTTTCTTCCTCTTCAGGGCCGACCAGGTGGCCCAAGCCACACTCGCGCAGTTTCTGGCGCAGAGTCTTGGGCGTGATCCCCATGGCCTCCGCTGCCTTGGTCCGATTTCCACCAGCCTGCGCAATCCGCTGTTGGAGGTAGATGCGATCGAAGTCCTTCTCAATTTCCACCAAGGCCTCCGACCGGCTCATCGCCAGGAGGCGCCGATCCCAGCCCGGGGCCGCTTCGCTGCCTGTCGCCTCCCGTTCCTGCATGATCTCTCCCGGCAAATCCGCCGGCAGGATGCTTCGGCCTTTATGGACTGCGACGGCTTGTTTCAAGAGATTCTGGAGCTCGCGAACGTTCCCGGGAAACGAATACGACTCGAGTACTGCCATTGCCTCACGCTCCAGGACCGCACCCGTATCCCGGAGGAAGTGTTCGGCCAATGGCCGCATGTCGCCTTTGCGCTCGCGCAAGGGCGGAATGCGGATCTCGAACTCGCTGACTCGATGGTACAAGTCAGGCCGGAACACGCCCGACCGTACGGCGGCCGCAAGGTTGCGGCTCGTGGCGCAGACCAACCGGGCCTCGAATTTCATCGGCTGGCTGCCACCCACACGATAGAATTGCCGTTGTTCGATCGCGCGCAGCAGCTTCGGCTGCAACGCGGGATTCAGATCGCCGATTTCGTCAAGAAACAAGGTTCCGGCTCCGGCCCTTTCGAAGGCGCCGCAACGCATCCGATCTGCGCCGGTGAAGGCCCCTTTCTCGTGGCCGAACAATTCGCTTTCGATCAGGCTCTCCGAGAAGCCGGCGATGTTGACGGCTTCGATTCTGGTGGAGGCCGGGCGGCTCTTCTGATGCACCAATTGGGCAAATATCTCTTTCCCGACTCCACTCTCGCCAATGAGCAGAATGCCGGTGTCGCCACCCCGGATGGCCTGGGACAGCTTCAAGACCGCGTCGAGGAAAACCGGCGCCTCCCCGACCAGCTTCCCCCGGAGCTCTTGAAACAGGGGGTCCGTCACCCTCGGATCACCGAGCGCGCGGCTGACCGAGTTCCTGAGGCGGTTGCCGTCTATCGGTTTCAAGAGCAGGTCAGCTGCCCCGAGCGCCACGGCGCGGTTTCTGGTTGCCAAGTCCAGCCAGGCGCTGATGACAAGGCAGGGGTATGACGCACGTCGCTGCCGCAAGCGCAGCATGAACTCCGAGCCACTCACCTCACCGGCAATGTCCCAGGCCACCACCACCAAGTCCACACGCGGGTCACTGGCGTCCACAGCCTCCAAGGCCTCCGCCGCACTGCCGAAAGATCGAACGTCATGACCGCCCTCAACGAGCATGGCCGAGATCTGCTCACGCGTCCGCCCGTGGCTTTCAATGACGATTAAATTACTCATCGATCACCGGGATCCGAAGTTCGATTGAAGCCAGTTTCTCTCCCTTCTCCGCCGTGATCCGCACCCCAACATTCCTGGCCACAGACCAGAGAAACCAATACGTTTGGTCTATCTGCTTAAGCTCCCCAGAGGGGATCTCACCGCTATGGAGGGCGTCCTTAACCGCTTCCGACACGGGCGGTCCGTCATACGAAACAGAGACCACAATGTCGCGCCGCCCCCCGGCTCGTGACGCGTTGGCTATTACCTCCCCCTGGCCTTGCGTCGCATCGAGGGCGCCGAGCATCATTTCCTTGACCATTTCAGCTAAATCGGACTCAATACTCGTGGTTTCGAGGCCCTTTCCCGTACTCGGCATCAACCTGACTCCTTGGTGCAGAAAGCACGGTCTAACCTGCGCGATCACTTCCTCGAACACCTGACCCACATCTATCCTGGGCACGCTCCCGTCCGCCATTGGCACGGATTCGAGACGCGGCGTCTCGATGAGGCATTGTTTGAGGCCGTCTAGATCCCCGTGAAGAGCGCCGATTCCCCCCGTTGCCGAAGAGGTGTCGTCCCGCTGCAGGTCCAAGCCGTACTGTTGCTCGAGGACTTTGGCAACACGCTCGAGATGAAAAACTGCCACCTCCAACTTCTCCGAGATGCGTCGTGACAAATCGAGACGGGAAGCCCGTTCCGCCACGAGTGCGTGTTTGTACAGGCGTTGGCCGGTCAGCTCACGATGGGCGCGCTCGCGGGCAGCGCCAACGGCCTTGATTAACCGGATAAACAGCATGCGCTCAGCCTCCCGATCGGCCAGAGGCTTTATGATGAAATCCGCCGCCCCCCGCTGGACACTGTGTATCAGGTTCTCCGTGCTGGGGTAGCCTGTCAGGACGACGACGGCCGCATTGAGGCGGCTTCGGATTTCAGCGAGGAGCTTGCGGCCGATCTCTTCAGAGGCTCCATAGCCCCCGGGTTCGGCCCCGTCTTCGGGGATGTGCAGATCCAATAGTACCACCTCGTACGGTCTGTTTTCAGCCAAGGCACGATCCAGCTTGTCACGCGCTTCCTGAGCCGTTGCGACTCCATCCGCCTCAAACGCCGCGTAACCTATTCCCGTAAGCCATGCCTCCGGTGGGGATGTTATGATGGTCAGGAGCCTCTCCCGCGCTGGTTGGCTGTCTTCAACGATGAGTATCTTAATCTTGATTTCCATTGCTGACCTTTCTCTCGGCCTGTTGCCTCGTTGGCAGGGTGATGGTGACTGTAGTCCCGCTACCCGGCGGGCTTGTAATCCTTATGGTTCCACAATGCTGCTCAATCAGAAACTTGGAGAGGAACAGCCCCATAGAAGGGCGTTCGTTGGGGCTCAGTCGGAGCTCGTTTCGATGCACGCGATCAATTTCCGCTTGGGGCATCCCGTGGCCTTGGTCCGTGATGAAAGCCCGAACACAGCCCTCAGCGGGAAATTCCTGAACCGCGATGGCCAGCGTCCCACCGCACGGCATTGCATTCAAGCCGTTGTCGAGCACGTTGCAAAACGCTTCTTCGAGTTGGATTTGCGATCCAAAAAGCCGAACGCTCTGTGGCCCTGAGCACAGAACAGTGATATTGAGATCGTTGGCCTTCTGGGCACACCTCTCGGCGGCGCGGTTCAAAGGAATCCCCAAATCGATCAATTCATGCGTGACGTGGCTTCCGCGAGCGATGTCTTCCAGATACTTGTTCATTCGGTTTGCAAGCTCGCCGCAAACCCGTTCGAGGCGAGCGAGCCTTTCTTTGTTCGCCCCGGCCTGCGTACAATCTGCCACGCTACGGACATCCGCCAGGATGTCGTTTAAGCGGTTGAGCAGATCGTGCGTGATCTGGGCCACTATGGCCCCCGCGTAGCTCAGTCTCTTCTGGACCAGGAGTTCGCTATTCGTTCGCGCGGCGTCAATTTCCATCTCTCGTGCGTGGGTAATTGCGAAGAAGAGACGATTGCCCAGGGCTCTCATTGATCGCAAGCGGCTCTCGTTGAAGAACCATTTCCTCTCGCTGGCAATCGTGACGACCCCAATGGGCTTATTTCCCGACTGATTTTTTATGACGATATTAGCGTAGGATTGCTGCAGTTCCAGAGCGGATCGGAGGGGGCCTTTGGCCATCGTGCTTATGAAACTCCTTGCTTTTGTGTCCGCTTTTGCATCGTTGACCCAGGCCGACGTGCCGCGCACAAAAGCCTGCACTGTCGGACTTCTCTCGGGTTGATTGTCAGCGACGATTGGGATCCCATGTCGTTCCTTCCGGGCAACGGCGTAGTATGCGCCGCTACCGGCGATCAGTTGCAACGAGGTTCCATCTGAGGTCGCCAAACGCACGTGGATCATGTCAGTCCCCAGTACCCTGGGGTTCCTGGTTAGAAAGTCGACAAACCGCTGGGCGGCGCCTGCCACGCGGGTCTGGGCCAGGCTCTCTCCAACGGCCTTATCGAAGAGGTCTGACAGACGCAATTCGTCCAGGCGAATGGAGCGGCATATCCCGGTGGCGACAAAATTCGCGATAGCGGAGAGGAGTATTCCCAGATGTTCAGGAAGCTGCGTGGCCCCGAGATTGCTCATGTCGCCCAAATCGATTTGGAGAAGGCCCACCAGCTTGCTATGGGCGTCGAGGAGCGGAAAGACCGCTTGGCTGATGACGCCGCTCTTCCGCACGGCTATTGGATCGCATCGTTGGTCGATCCGTGAGTCTGGAATGAATTCCCAGCGGCGACCTTGGCCGATTTGGTCCAGCAAGTCCCCTCCCTTGGCCCGGCGCCTCGTCCGCCTCACAATTCCCTGCCAGCCTCGGCCGAAAGCATTCTTGGCCACAATAACGTGCGATTCGCGATCCTTGAAGACCAACGAAATCATGCCGCCCGGGAAGCCGGCTTCGGAAGCGGCTTTCATTGCGGTGTCGAGTACTCCCGTGGTGGACTCACACTCGTTCAGCCGTTCGCCAGCTTCGGCCAGAGCATGATACCCAAGCCGGTGGAGGGAACGTTTTGCCAACTCGTCTCCAAACAACAATCCTGAGATCGTCCAGTTTCGCATCACCGAGCGCCCCATTCGCTCCATGCCGATTTCGCCGTGCATCAAACCTGCCGTGAAGGGCGCTCCTCGGAGTTGTTCACGCAGCTTCTTTAGCGCCTCTGGTACGTCAAGACCCACCGCCTCTGAGAACCTGTAGCGCCCGGCGCAAGCAAAGCCCACGGCCGCCGCAAGGTGGAAAGGATCCAGATGGCCTTTCGAGATGGCAGACTGGGCAGTCTGGCACGCCGTGTTCCGTAGTCTCTCCTTTTGCCCAATGAGGACTTCGACGGGCCAGTGAGGGATTACGGGCCGGCTAACGAATGCGCTCCCGTCGGCCTGCAAATCCGGGACCATAATGACGCGCTCCTCAGTCTCCGGAGTGACCCCGCCGAAGAGAACCGCGGCGTCTTTGGACCTGTGGGCTTCAAGCACCTCGATCGGAGTTCGGAGGAAGAGAGATCGCTTTCCTCCCTCCTCGGTCCAGTCCTCAAATCTCAGGATGGAATGTCCGTCCCCGCCCACCTCCGCCACGTTCAGGAACTTGCCTGTTCCTTCCAACCCGTGCGCCATCCCAATTCCAAAGCGAACGTCCGATTCGATGAGCGCCACCACGACGGAGTCGGTTAGAACCCGGTCCCCGGCAAGTTCCCAGGCCTCCTGCTGTTTGAAATCGTCCCCGGCGACGCCGCCGACCATGGGAAACCAAGCTCCGGTTGCATTCCGTATCTTCTCGTGGAGACGCGAAGCCTCATAATGGCGACCGAGGTCGTCGATGGAAAAACCCGGCAGAAAGCAGAGAAGTAGCCGGTTGCCTTCTGGGTTGGCGTCTTCCCTCCTTTTTCCGGTGATGCCCAGTTGCTGGCACAAGGACTGGATCGCCTCGTCGTTGTTGCCACAGACATGCTCCGCGACCCCGACTCTTGCGGTGATAAATCTTGATGCGAGGCACACGAGAACCGCACCTTCCAGAAGAACCTCGCTTTCGGTAACGACCCCGCCGACAGAGCACCCAATCAGTGGAATGTGGACCCCACGGGATGTCAGTTCCTGGTAAATGCCGGACAAGAGCTGTTCGAACGGCTTGAAGCTCACCGACGCCATGAGTATCAACAATTGCGGCGGGAAACGCTCCATGTCTTCGATCCCGTCGAGACATTGGCTGAGCATCGTCCGTCCGTCGTTAACCCGGTCTTGACCGGGCTGCCGCAGAAGCCCGCGGCTCGCCATAGCGTAGGTTTGCTTCTCAGAGTGGTTTTTGACTTCCGCCTGCATATTTCAGCCTCTCGCTCCACCACCGCTCCTGCGGAGGCCTCGCGAATTTCGGGGCCTCCGCGCGCCTGGTTTGCCGCTACGACATGCATTGTTTCTCACCGACTGCTATCCGTGTCCAGCCCTTTCGAAGCGTCACGACGCCGTCCACGAAACAACGCCATGTCGGTGCCCTGCCTAGCCTCGACTGTTCTTGAGTCGGGGCCAACTTCACTTGGCACGGCGGGCCGCGAGAAGCAACTGGAGTCCACAAGGCGAAGGCCATTTGCCGCAGGCGCCCGACGGGCACTGGGACATATCGGATACATTGGCATCTCTTGGGTCTCACACTCGCGTGCTTCGTTTTGCTGGCAAAGGGCGCATGAGACGTGCCAAAGGCCTTTAGCGGAGAGTAAGGCTCGAGATGGCTTATGCAAATCGTTGGCATCAAGGTGGTTACAACGCGTAATGGGAAGACCGGCTGGCCGGAATTGCGCGCAGCCCAAAAGGGCAAGGGTATCCGATTCCCTTACGCGGGGTAGCGTGCTTCCCTGCTGGCCTTCAGAATGCCAAGGCCGGGAGGTCGGGAGGTGGCCAGCCTCCCGATGGGGGGCTATGGCGGGCATGATCCTGTCGTCTACGCCCGAGTTGTTTCTGAGCAAGCTGCTCAACACGTGATTCTCGATGTCAGGGAGTTCGGCCCGCGTTTCAGCCGCGGTGATTGAAACAGGCCGCGGTCCGACGTGCGATGGGCCAAGGCGCTTTGGCTTCGTCGCCGTTGCAGGGCGCGGGCCTTACTGTGGGTCCATGCCGCAGGTCGGCGAGGCGAATGTAGGTTGTCGCGCGCATGTAGCGCCTGTGGTTCGGCTATTTTTGCTGGGCAGGGGCAGGCAATCAGGGTTGGTGATGTTGACCACGAAAGCGCTGCTGGTGGCGGTTTTGCGCGCGATCTTTGGATGAAACCGACTCGAGTCGGGGTGCGAGTTGTGTGAGCCGAGCCGGGGGGCGGTTTCGCAAGCCAGCAAAAAGCCAAGCTCTCGAAGGAAGGCGTACCCGAGGAGCGCGGCGGCTCGTGGCGGCCCCCGGGGGTAGGCTCCAGAGGACACCACGAAGCCCCTCCCGATTTGCCGCGCCGGGAAGGGCGATGGACCGAACCGCCAGCGGAAAAACGCCCTGAAAACAGAAACACCCGAGAAGAGCCGGGAAGAGCAGCAGCCGGCCTCGCTCGGGAGTTTCGGAAAGCCGTGAGCGGAGCGGAGCGTTTGGGCGAACCGCCCGCGCAGGGGACACGGTCGCGGATCAGCGAGCCCTACCTTGACCTGTCGGAGTTGTAGCAGGCCGAGGACGCGGACGCCTCCCTGCTCTGGGCGCTACTGCTGGCGCGCCAGTTGAAGGAGCGCATCCGCTCGGAGCGGCAGTTGACCGCGACCATCGGGCGGGCCGCGAGCGGAGGGGTCATGGGCGCCCGGCGGCCAGGCCGTAGCGGAGCCGGAGCATAAGAAAGCCGACTGGTGCGCCCCCCGGGGGGGAGGCCGAGCCCCGGCGTGTTCCGCGACGCCGAGTGGAGGGGAGCGCGAAAGCCGCCGAGTCTCGGCGATGGGGCGTTCTGCCGACCGACTTCCGGGAGAAGAAGGGCTGCGCTGCGGACGAGCTTATTTGGCTGAGGTGGAGCGCAAAAGGCTCACAAGGAAGTCTAGAAATTGCCAGACTTCCACACGTGTCTCCAATTGGAGACACTCGGCTGCCGACAAGGGCGGGCGACGCCGGGAGCTGAGGGAATCTTGTCGGAGAGCGCCAGGGGCGCCACGTCTCGCCGCGAATTTCGCCGCAGTCCGCCGGAGGATTTCTCGCCAAGAAGCACTGTGCCCGCGGCGATTCGGACACGGAACCCTCTGCTTGGAAGGCAAAGCTGAGAGCGCGCAAACGCCTCAATTGCAAGGATTTTCTGCGATTCCCCGATGAAAGTCAAGCCCTGCGGCGCCAGGCACCCCACGTGCGGCAGCGGAGTCACTGCATAAAAAACGTATGGACTGCATTCGGCCGCGGCCTGCCTCGAACTCAGCGTCGCAGTGAACCTGAAAGGGGTAAACTGCGCTCGATAAAGGGGGCTGGCACCCTATTTCAGGACCCCTGGACCTGACTGAAACATCATAGGGCTGGAAGCGCCTTGTCCTCAAGTTCCGCTCTATTCCAGCCGATAGGCAAATATGCAAGATGCAGAGCAGACGGCTTATCCCCTGGCAGGTGGCGCCGGCACGCTGGAAGGACGCTTTCCAAATAAAGGCGGCGAGTCTGGCGGCGGGCAGACGGCTTCAGACGCAAGCAGACATTCTGGCAACGGTTCATTACTCCCCATTCCGTTCCGGCCGCCCATTGTTCCCGCGACTTTCAGATTTAGGCACTTCGCAGGAATGGCCGAATGCCATGGAACAATTGCCTCTGCCAACGCTGCAAGGCTGACAAAGTGCTGGTTTGCCATCGACGACATCGACGAAGTAACTGTCCGCATGAGTTCAAGCTGCCGGAAGGTAATCGATCTAATACTGCCGCTTGCCAAAGCACCCGCTGGCTTGAGCCCCAACAGGATCGAGACGCGTGCTATAGATGATCTCACTTCGAGCTTCCAAGATGGGGCGCTCAGACAGCGAGTGGAGGGATGGCTTCAGTGCCCGGCGAGTGAACTGAGCAGCTTTGCCGAATTGAAGAAGCACAGGGCAAGCCGCAAGAAACGGTTCGATGCAATGGCCTCACGCATGGGGACGTATGGCGGGGATCTGTGCGATTTGATTGAGTTTCACGTCAGTCAAGAACTTAAGCGTTTCGCCCTGGCTTGGTGTTACTTTGGCGCAGGCATTCAGGCTCACGGGGAGGCTGAAATAGCGAAATATCAAGCGGACTTCGATACCTTGCTCAGATGGGCGACCGACTATCGGACTTGGGACTTAGACAAGCAAAAGCTGGCAAGTTCACAGGATGATCCATTGGCTTCGTTGCGCTATCTGAAGACCGTTCCTGACCTGATCAAATTGTGGATTTTTCGGGTGCCAGGAATAGAATCTCCTCATCGCGAAGACGCCGTCTTTGCATTTGCTGAGGAAGAAATCGGGAGATTTCGTGCCGACGCCAACAGATTGGGGATGTCCGGGGCCATGGCGTCATCCGAATATCGGAACACGGGATTTGATATTGATCGATTGCGGGCCGACCACGCTGAATTGCGGAAATGGGCACAGGAGTGGAGATGCTGGGACCGTGGGATGGTCATGGAAGCCAGGGCACGGAAAGTGGGTGTACTCCACAGATTCCAATACATGGCGGAGGTCGATTGGGACGTGCTCATGATGTATTGCCGGGCTCCGGGTGGAGCCTGCTCGCTGATCAGCATCGAGCATGAATTGGCCCAGGCCAGAACGCAATTGGAGCGATTCCTCCAAGAAGGCGCCCTTTGACGGTTTCCGCCAGCGCGCCACCAAGGCACCATCCTCGGAGCGGACTCTGGAAACGATGTTTTCCTATCTTGCTGCTGCGATGCTGCGATGTCCTTTAGAGGATGATTGCGGACGGGGCAGGTTGCTCCGGCTCAGGCAGCAGAGTGAGGTCCCACTGCTGCCTCGATGGCGACTGGGCCATGGGCCGGATGCCCACGTAAACGGCGTGTCCGGCGACGAGGATCAGTTTGTCGAGTCGGTTCCAAGATTGTGCTGGCTGGTTCATTGCTTGCTTAGACGCCTCATGGTCGTGAAAAATTGGCTTGTTTTTGTCTTACCTGAACAAGTCGGTTTGCGGGTCGGGGCTGATTTCCCCCTGGGGTGGGGCGGCGGAGTGGGTTTTGGCGTGCGGGTTGTTCGGTTTTTTTGATCGTGGCTGCGGTGCCGCTGAGAAGCTCTTCCTCCGCTCGTTGGGCGTTTAGTTTGAGCAGGCGAGCGAGGACTTCGTCGCGGACGGGGTGGGGCCAGCGGTAGCGCCAGGGTTTCTTGCGCCGGCGACCGGTTTCCTCAGCGGTGGCTTCTTCGTCCTCGTAATCGAGCAGGAATTCGCATTGGCAGTGGTGGGGGATAAGGTCGGGCCACCCGTAAGCTTCGAGGACGGCGCAGTCCATGCAGCCGGGGGTGTTTGCAGCCGTCATGGACGACGCAAAAAAGGGCGAGCAGTTGCGCCCAAGCCCCGTACCGCTGGTCCATGGTGTCGGGGTAGTGCTCTGCGCGTCGGTGCGATGCCGCTCGAAGAGCCCGTGGACGGAGTAATGGCGGACGTACAGCCCGGTGGCGCGTTTGGTTTTTGAGTTGGTGGGGACGATGCCCCGGTCTTCGGCGAAAAGCAGGAAAACGAGCCGCATGAGGACGTTGAGCAGACCGGCGTAAACGTCGTCGGGGTCTTTCTGGAGGGCGGAGCGGAGCAGTTCGCCTCTTGTGTGCGCGTCGGCGGCCTGGAAGCCGCACACCATTTGGGTACAACGCATCCAGGACCTGCTGGGCGAGGGTGGTGGAGACGGCGCTCTGGTATTCCCGGCTGCGGGCGAGCAGGGCAGGCAGGCGGGCGGTAGTGGGGACAGCGGAGGAGCAACATTCACGTGGAAATCACCAGAACCTCCACCACGGCTTCCGAGCTGGGTCCGTGGCGGCGCACGCAAACCGGCGGTCGCGGGTTTCGCGATGTCCCTCTACCGTCGCATCGCCTAAAGGGTCCTCCAGCTCCGTCGGAGGAAACGCGAAGACACGTCTTCCGTCCACGTCGATCTTGACTCGAATGTGGGATTCTCGCAGCGCGCTCTCCAGCCCGTTTGTCAGCCGATCGACCCAGTCGAGATGGACTCCGGATCGATTCTGCATGAAGGCGGCCATGTAACACAGCCCCAGAACGCTGGCCACGACCTCGGCGGGGATAGGACAGAGTATGCCGCCTTCGGCATTTTTCGGAACCATCTGCAGCACCCCGGCAAAGTAGGCCTTAAGATCCTCGTTTCTATCGCCCAATGGCTGGCCCGCAGAGTGGCAAAGGGCATATGCCGATTCGCATTGCTCACGACTTAGAATGGTGTCGACGATCTTGCTCTTATCGAGCGGGTTCATTCTCACCACAACATCGAGTTTATGGGCATTCATCTGGCGGTAGCCTCCACGTGGGTCGCATTAAGAAAAGGGACTACGACGAAATCGCGCCAACAGGTCCTGCAGTCCATGCTTCTCTGCCAAGGCGGCAGCCGACTCACGCAGGCGACTTGCCTTTTGAGGGTTGCCGAACTGGTGCCATTCCAAAAGGGCATGATTGAAAAGGGATATCGCTTCACCCCGCGGGTTGCCGACCTGGCGATAGATGCTCGTTGCCCGAGCCAGAAAGGCTCGCGCGTCCTCCGGCCTTCCGCGTGCCCTGGCGACTAGAGCCCTGTTACCCAGACAACTCGCGAGTTCCAGCGGAAGGCCGGCGTCGACGCAGATCCGCTCCTTTTCCTCAAGGCAGGATTCCGCACGGCTCAGATCGTCGTCCTCCCCGCGGCGCAGGAAGACAGCAGCTCTATTCCCCAGACACGTCGCCAGCGCCACTCTGTCATTCATACGGCGGGACAGAGCTTCCTTCTCGTCGAGACATCGGAGCGCGTCGTCCAGGCGACCCGATTCCTGGAGCACGACAGCGCGGTTGTTGAGATTCGTCTGAAGGAGTCCTGAGTCATTCAGCTGCTTTGCCAGGGATTGCTGCTTGTTCAGCAATTCCAACACTTCAGCAAGCGCGGACTGCGCCCACTTCTCCCAGATCACCATTGCCTGATGTCCGTAACAGTGCGCCAAGTCCAGTACATCGCCACGCCGCCGGGACATCCATTCCTGCTCACGCAGGGTCGCCAGCGCCTCTTCATGCATTCCCTGATGCCAGAAGACCTTCGACCGGCAACTCAGGCCGAGGGCGACGCCGACATCATCATGTGCCTCCCTAGAAGACTGCAGACTCCGTTCAGTGAGGGTGAGTGCGCGATCGTAGTTGCCGCTCCTAAGATGAATTTCCGCCTGGAGCAGCAGGCATCGCGCCAGTGACTGGAGATCCTCCAGTTGTTGGCACAGGTGCTCCTCGTCCGCTGCCTTCGTCAAAGCTTCCTGCAGCAGGCCCTGCGCGAACAAGATCCGCGCGTGAGAACCCGTGACACGAGCCATGAGTGCCGGGGCCTGCAGCGGTCGGATGAGTCGCTCGGCACGGTTCAACAGGCGACCCGCGTGATCAAGGTGCCGACCGTTAACCAGACTGTTGACATGGTTGAGCAGAACCGTGACAAGACCCTCGGGATCACCCGCGGCGTCGACGATATCAAGCGCTTGGTTGAGGGCAGTCTCGGCGTCATCAGGTCGGCCTTGGGATAGGAGCGAGGCACCCAGATTGTTCAAGGCTCTCCCGAGATTCATGGAATTTCCGGCACGACCCTCATCCGCTATCACATTCCAGAGGTCGGTGGCCTGGCTTGCGTATGGCGTGTTCAGGAGGAGAGAACCAACCATCCAGGCGTACTTGGGGAACCCCACCGGATTGAGCAACACCGGGCTGTAGGCGTCCGGCATTCGGCGAATGGAGTGGCGCTCGATCTCGCCCCAGTAGAACCGTAAATCTGCGGGCCGCGTGTCCCACACCCTCAACGAAAAGTCCAGATCAGCAAGGAGCGAAAAGAGTTGGCTGTACTGGCGCGCTGCGTTGAATTGCCAAGGCAGTTCTTCGATCTGCCGGAGGCTGGCAGGTTGACGCTCGAAGTAGGATCCAAGCCGCAGGTGAGCCTGCTGCTGAAGCGATTCGTCGGGCAGGTATGCAGCGCGAGTTGCTGTCCGCAGGAAGTCGTGAGCAAATGTCCATAACCCTCCGCGGCTCACGAGCGCATCGGCCAAAGCCAAGAAGAGCGGTGACCACGCGGCGTGTGGTAGCGGCTGGCCAGCGGAGCCCAGGGCATCAAGCAGTTCGGACTCCGTCAAGCCGCGCCGGGCCGCCCACAAGAGCGAGAGCGTGTGCCGAACAAGGTCAGCAGCCCCGCCGTAGTCCTTCTCCCAGCGGGCGATGACTTTACCGTAGAGTTCATAAGGTGAGCCGGCCTGCAGGTAGTAGGCGATGCGTTCTTCCAGGCGTTCATGCACCCCGAAGATGCGCATTTCATCCAACAATACGCGTAGATAAAGCGGGTTGGCCGATTGCGCTGCATTCGCGATGCCGTCCACGCGGGGCGGGCTGAGCTTCTTGGCGTGTTGGGCAAGGTAGTCAACAATTAACTTACGCCGTTCCTCATTGGTCAGAGGCCCGACGTTGAACACAGGCCAGTCGCGTCTGGTAATCTCGTTCAGCGCTCGCCCTGGCAGCGTGGAGACGATCAGGCGCACGTTCCGCGGCATAACCGGCGGCAACCAGACGAGGTCTGGCGCCCCATCGCGGTCTTCAAGCTGGTTGAGGGCGTCGAGGATCATGATGACGCGTCCTTTGGTGGCGACCATGTGCAGCCAGGTGGGGAAGGCGCTGCGCAGGGCGTCGGGGTGGTCCGGGATGTCCTGCGTAAGTCCCAGCCGTTGCTTGAACTCGCCCATGATCCGCTGGAGCATCGCGGCCCAGTCCCCACTGGCGGGCGTGGCCCCGATGTAGTGTTCAAGCAGGAGGGCGTCGGGATGCGCCTGCCGGTAGCGACTCGCCCAGTTGGCCAACAGCGCGGACTTGCCCGAGCCGGATTCGCCGATGATGGCCAGAGGTTGGTCACCACTGTCGGCGATATGCGCATCGAGCCGAGTGAAGTACTCCCCCCGACTGATGTAGACGCGCTCACGGCTGCGGGCGTATGCGGCGTGATCGAGCGCCTCGCGCGTGAGCGGGTCGGGCTGGGAGCCCTCGGGCCAGCATTGGTTGATGACCGCCGTGAAGTCGGCCAGCACTAGCTCGCCCAGCGCCTTGGGGTCAGGATAGTTCTCCCGCACCGGGAGGCCGCTTTGACGTATGCGGTCCTTCAACTGCTTCAGCTTCGTTTGGTCCTCGGGCTTCTCGGAGGCGAAATGGTGCCGCTCCGGTTCCGTGATGGATTTCAAATAGTCTGGGTCGCGGAAGTAGAAGTAGGCGTGGCGGGCCTTCGCCGGATTGCGCAGCGCGCCGTGGAGAGCCTCCAGTTCGGTGACTGACTTGCGTGCGGTGAGTTCCTCCCGCAGCCACGCTTCCTCTTCGAGCAACTCGTCGGGGATGCTCTGCGGCACCGAGCCGTAACGCTCGCCCAGCAGGCCGATGAAGTAGGGCCGGCATCGGTCGATTATCTCCAGACAGATGGGCAGGACCTTCCCTTCCGCGGCATCCTCATCGGGCACTCCCCAACGCAAGTCAACATAGCTCCAGGTGACACCTCGCGTTTCGCAGAGCCGGCGCAATTGCGGGAAGACGACCGTGACGAGGTGATTGCGCTCCGCCTGCATGTCCAGGAAGGTCGAGGAGACGAAAAGGCGGATCTGACGGTCGTTGTTCATCCGGTCACAGGCCACAGGTATGGGCGGCAGAACCCGGATGACCGTGCCTTGCCGGTGTTGCTGAACGGCGAGGGCAACGATTTGGCCCGCTTGGAACTTGGGGTCAGTGCTGGTGCTGGCCGCAGGCTCAACTCGCAGCAGCGGGACATCTTCGAGGAAGGCCTGGAGGTGCTTGTCAGCCGCCTGGAACCCAGCGAGGAGTTTTGCCGCACCTTCGGACGGGAGTTCCAGCCGGACGCGGGTGCTATTCACAGGCTCGACCGACACGACCGAAACCGCTGAAACTCGGACGTCGACGTAGGCCGCAGTCATCGACACCAACCGAAGGCGCTCCTTTTCCGTCATCTTCTCCGGCTCGGTTCCGATAATCAGGTCGACCATGGCTTTCTGGAACGGGGACAGCGGCGGCAGGCGATCGCGCTGAAGTGCGCATGGCTCTTGTTTATAGCGACGGAGCTGAACGGTCCCCCACTCCTCGGTATCGGCGCGGTGGTGGCAGTTGGCGCAAAGGGCGATGAGGTTGGGCTCCGTGTGGTCCTGGCTGGTGCTCCAAGGGCGGATGTGCGCTTGTTCCAACGGTGTCGGCTCGCAGCATACCGCACAACGGTGTCGCGCCTGGAACAGGACTTCGCGGCGTATTTCTATCGGGATCGCTGGTCTTCCTTGTGGCATGTCGCTACCGAGACTCTGTGCCTGATGTCGAAGTTGTTAGGCCAAAGACTCGGAGTTGGTTCAAGGTGGAAGGGCTTGTAATGCTCGACGGGTTTGCAGAGGGCCGTTGGCGCCATTTCATAACGGTTCATTTTGCGAGGTTAATGATCTTTTCCGGATCCCAGATGCGACCGCAGAGTTGCTGGTAAAGCTCTTGGCGCTTTGCCATCTCCGCCTTTTTGAATTGGGCCATCGGGGCAAACGGCAGCCCTTGTCCTTCAAGGAACCTCTTGAACTGCGGATTATTGTGGTAGCAGCGGACGTCGAGGGAGGCCGCCAGCAGATTTTGCGAGAAATAAGCGCTTAGCTTTTCCGAGTAAGGCTTGGCTTGCAAACTGCGGTTGATATCTCGGGGAAGAAGCAGCAGGCCGCCAAAACGGCTTCGGGAATATTGAAACTCATCGGGTGTTTGGCACTCGTCGGTGTGCTCTTCTGGTCTGTCTGCCCAAATGTGCTCGATGTCATACGGATTGGCGATGTTGCGATCCACGTAATCTTCAAAACGGCTCTGTTTTCCGCTCCCTTCCTCGACGAAACGCGTTAGGCGAGCGAGGAGGTGGAGCATGTAGCGACCAGTGAACTGGTTGAGGCGAAATTCGGAAACTCCGGCAATTTTAAACTCGCTCTTTTCCATCTCGGCCTTGAGCAGGGCGGCCAACTGCTGCAGGGGCTGCCGCCGCACCTTGAGCGTGAGGTCGAAGATGGGGCCTTTCTGGTCGCTGTAACCGACGCGCTTGTAGTTGAGAATTCTTAGGGAAATGTATTGATCCAAGAAGCATGAGACGATTTTTATCTTTTTTGAGATGGTGTTTTCCTCATCGCGAGGGTCGAGGGCTGCGAGAATCAATTGTTGCTGCAACGTGAACTCACGGTCGGCGTTGTAGAATACGTGCTCGAAATCCTGGTCGAATTTCGCCGATTTCTGGAGCAGCAGCTTGTATGCCCTAGCGAATTGGGGTATGGCCTTGACAACCAAACCGTAGAAATCGTCGGAGTGCCTTAAGCCAAGCTTAGGGGTATTTTCCCGCACCCACTTGTGGAACGGATTGCCGATCACGTCCCAATCTTCGTTTTCGGAGCCCTTCTTTTTTTCTCGAATACTCTCCGCGTATTGAGCGCGTAGCCAGTTCTTCAGGAAGTCTGCATCTTCATTCTTGCCGAGTTCCTTCAACTCAAGCATCGTCCTCTTCCAGACGCTGTTGGCCTCGTTCCGTTGTTGATCGTCTGCGATTTCAGAGAGCAGAAAGCCCTTCAACATCTCCGTTGGGGTGAGGCTCAATCCGCGATCGTTCATTGACACGAAGATTTTGTGCGCGTCCTGCTCTGTATGAGCCTTGATTTCGATAAAGTCGACGTTGTCGATTAACCAATCAATAAAGTAGGGCAGCGCCTTTTGTTCCAGCTCGTCTGGGAACAGGGTGTCAAGCTCCCCATAGCGATCGTAAATCGTACGGACGCTCTCCACGGGCTCGTTGGCCGGGTTGTAAGCAGCGTCCTGGTTGAAGAGGGCGCTGAGGCATGCCTCGCGTTCCGGCACGGCGATGTTGAAAGATTTGGTGCCGTATTGTTCCGAGAAGATTAACCGCTGAATGTCGACCGCATCCGCACGGTTCTTCTGTATATGATGGAGGTAGATCAACAAGAGCGTTAGCGATGTCAACCGTTGTTGACCATCTATGATGGCCCGGTCCTTGTCTGTGAGAACGATGGAGCCGAGGAAGTAATGCCCGTAGTCCTGGACGGCCCTTCGCGGATGGTTTTCGTCATAGAACTCGAGGAATTCCGACGTAAGATCTTCGAGTAATTCCTCCATCTGCTTTCGGCCCCAGCGGTATTCGCGCTGGTAGTAATGGACCGTGTATTTAACTCCGGTGAGGAGTTTCCTCAATGTAGTTGGGCTGCCTTCAATTTTTTTCATTACTCTACTGTATGGTGGGTGGATAAACGGCGCCATGCGGATGCGCGGCGATGGCCTGGGCAAGGAACTGGCAGGCTCGCTGGAGGGGGCCGAAGCCGACAGCGTCGGCCACTTGCTGTTGGGCTGGGGCGCACAAATATGCAAAATCGAGCATTTCGGTCAGTACTGGCTGGTGTGTGCGCTCCCCATAACGGCCAGCGTCAAGATGCTGGTCAATGATGGCCTTCCCGTCACGACGGTGGAGGCATGCGTGGGCGCCCGCTGTGTCAAGGGCGAACCGACCGATGGTTTGCCCGGTTCTTGAGTCAATGATCAACTGTCCGGCCCATTGTGGGAGGCAGGCGGCGAACCAGTGTTCATATTCCTTGTACGGCAAAACGACGGCCGCGGGAATGGGGAGGTTGATGTCGCGGATCACCTCAGCCGTGTGGGGTGCATCGGTTTTCGGACACGCATCCTGGCCGTTCCTTTCGAAATCGGCGTCGAACATCACCAGCAGGAGGCCGTAGGTGCCGTTGCGCAGCCGGGCGTCGAAACGGGCCAACCCCTGCTGTAAAACGTGGTCCTCCTTCATCGCGTTATTTCGCCAGAGCACCTCCCATACGATGAAGGGTTGAAGCTCCAAGTGCGCCCACAGGTCCTTGAGCAGGCGCGGTGCCGCCTGATTCTCCCCTTCGCCCTCGACGAAAAGCGCTCCTCGCAATGGACGACACATGGTATTCAGCTTCTGCCGGATTCGGTTGAGGGTTCGGCCGGCTTGATGCCTTCGTGACGAAGCACGTCGGCGAGGGTGGTCAGCGACCCACGAACGGCTTCGCGTTGATCCTCGTCCATCGGGGAGACGCGTGTGACGTCGCCTACGCGGTGGACGACGCGGACGAGGTCGGCTTCGAAGTGGTCCAGAAGCTCCGGACTATGGGTGGTGATCAGAATCTGTGAACGGCGCTGAGCATCCAAGATGAAATCCCGAATTACGGTCAACGCGGCGGGATGGATGGCCAACTCCGGCTCTTCAATGGCGATGAGGGACGGCGGGGGGGCCTGGACGAGGGCGGTAAGGATTGCGGCCGCGCGCAGGGTGCCGTCGCTTTCTTGATCAGCGCTGGCCCATCGGTCAGGCTTTCCCTCGTTTCGATGGAGGAATTCCACAACCTGTTGTCTGGCAACGCCGGTGACGCGGGCGTCAACGATATCGCCGGCTATGCGGTTGAGCGCCACGACCAGGACGCCCTTGGACTCGCTCTTAAGGATGGCGTCGAGGGCGGAAGGCCAGTCGCGCCCCCGACCTTCCATCGGGTTGGCGGGCGATTTTGGGCGGCTTTGGCGGAGTTCGATCGGCGGCAAGCTGTAGACGACAGCGCGCGCGATCGTGTTGGCCAATTCATAGAACGGCGCATCGCCTTGGAGTTTGGGCAGTAGCAGAGACGTCGGCTCAACCGGGATTGACGCACCCTCCAACCTCTTCCCGGATTCCCATTCGCCGCTCTTGATCGCAAACGCGGAACGCCACTGCGCGGCCTCGCGCGCGACGCGATAGCCGCCCGCAGAGCCGGTCAGCTCGAGCTCGTAATAACCGGTGATGCCTTCCAGTTCGGCGTCCACCCGGATGCAGATGGATTCAGCTCCCTTGCGGCGGATCGCAAGGAACCCGCGCCGGTTGTCTTTGTTATCTATGGCCGCAGGCAGTCCGAGGCGCATCGAGTCCGCCAGAAAGGCCAGGGCGTCGCAAAAACTGCTTTTTCCCGAGCCGTTGGGGCCGACCAGGAGCGTGACCGGGCCGAGTGGAACAGGTGGGCTGTCGCTTGCCAAGCTGCGGTAATTGCGGATGGTGGCGCTCGTAATGCGGGCGTGCATAGGGATCCTTTTGTGACGGACAATGTCGTGCGTGAGGCTCGGGTGTGCGGGCGGTGGGTCGAGCCGAGTGACAAATTGGGGGCCGCCGGACATGGCGGCGGCCATGGCGTCGTAGGCGGTCAGGATGCGCTCAGCGGTTTCAAAACGGCCAGTTGCGTTCACTTCGCGTCTCTTGAGTACATCAAAGCTGTCGAGGACGTATTCAGTGTCGGCGCGGTTGAGGCCGTAAAGGTGAAAGAAGGCGGCGTCCACCTCGGCGCGGAGTTGAGCGCGGCGAGCATCATCCCAGCGGAAGGGCGGGCCGGCGTGGCCGCAG
>Ga0187849_1001306_pt1 | contig 27688 bp, 32 predicted proteins | sample June2016WEW_4_10_2_FD_132412 | JGI IMG/M metagenome (GOLD analysis project Ga0187849, IMG submission 132412) | Peatland microbial communities from SPRUCE experiment site at the Marcell Experimental Forest, Minnesota, USA - June2016WEW_4_100 | ecosystem: Environmental > Terrestrial > Soil >...
CACGACGTCGGCGTCCCCGCGCTGATCCAGATCGCGCGCTCCAACCGGGATCGCGAGGTACGCAAGAAGGCCTTCTTCTGGCTCGGCCAGACCAACGACCCGCGCGCACTGGCGCTGTTCGAAGAGGTGCTGACCAAACCCTGAGCGGGTGGGTGGATGCCCCGGAGGCACGAAGCGCGGCGCCCGCATTCCGGCGCCGCGCTTGGACTTGCGCCTCCAGCCTAGCGGCGAGGAATCGGCTGCGCCACCTTCATCACGCTCGTGACCACCTCCCCCGAGGAATTCACCTTTTCCGCCGCTCCGGAGCCGCATCGGATCCGGACGCGGGAGTTGTTGCGCCGCCATCCCGAGATCCGGGAGCTGATCGGCCCCAACCCCACCACGTTCTGGTGGACGGCGGGCATCGTCGCGCTCCAGATCGTCGTCGCGTGGCTGGTGGCCGACCGGCCGTGGTGGGTGGTGGTGGCCGTCGCCTACACCATAGGCGCGTTCGCCGACCACGCGCTCTTCGTGATGATCCACGAGTGCGCGCACCGGCTGGTCTTCAGGCGCACGGTGCCGAATGTGCTGACCTCGCTGCTCGCGAACCTGCCGCAGTTCTTCCCGGGCGCCACTTCGTTCACCAAGTACCACCTGAAGCACCACGCGTTCCAGGGCGTGTACGAGCTCGACGGCGACCTCCCGTTCCGGTGGGAGGCGCGGCTTGTCGGAAACTCGCCGATCCGCAAGGCACTCTGGCTGCTGTTCTTCCCCGTGTTCCAGGCGTTCCGGCCGTGGCGCATCAGGGAAGTTCCGTTGTGGGACCGCTGGACGGTGGCCAACCTGGTCGTGCAGGTGGTGTTCGACGCCCTCGTCTGGATCGTGCTCGGCCCGAAGGCGCTGGTCTACTTCGTCCTCTCGCTCTTCTTCTCGATCGGCCTGCATCCCCTCGGCGCGCGCTGGATCCAGCGCCACTATCTCACGGCGGACCACGGGCAGGAGACCTTCAGCTACTACGGCCCGCTCAACACGTTCGCGTTCAACGTCGGGTACCACAACGAGCACCATGATTTCCCTTCGGTGCCGTGGAACAAGCTGCCTCGAATCCGCGCCATCGCTCCCGAGATGTACGCGTCGCTGGCCTCGCACCCCTCGTGGGCGCGATTGCTGTGGCGCTTCCTGTTCGACCGCGAGCTGACGCTGTTCTCCCGCATGGTGCGCGACAACCGCAACCGCGTAGGCCTCGACGACCCGGTCAAGCCCGACGTCGAAGCCCTCCGCGGCGCGGCCTCCTGAGGCTGAGACACACTCCTCCTCCGAAAACACGAAGCGCGACCGGCTTGGCGAGCCGATCGCGCTTCGAGTTGCCCCTCCTGGGATCGAACCAGCACGCTCCTGATCCAGAGTCGCCGTCAGTCTGGCATCAAACCCCGGCAAATTGTCATCCCCAACGCGAGCTCGTGTCGTCTGCTGCCTGGGTTGGCGCTGAGACATGCCGGACTTGGACGCTCGAAGCTGGCTCAGCAAACTGGCTCACCCGGAGCAGGTTGTTTGGGCGGGCGCCCCGGGAGCGCGCCGGCGTGCAACCTAGGGTCCGACGCGCGCAGGCGTCCTGCTGTTGGCTGTGGAGCCGTTGCCGAGTTCGCCGTAGGAATTGAATCCCCAGCAGTAAGCCGCACTGGCGGTCGTCACGCCACAGGTGTGGTACATGCCAAGGCTCACGGCCGCGAACGTGAGCCCGCCGGAGACCGCCACGGGCGTGCTGCTGCTCGTGGTATCACCGTTACCGAGCAGGCCGCCGTAGCCATTCTCGCCCCAGCAATAGGCCGCACCCGCGATCGTCACGCCGCAGGTGTGCTCGTTCCCGGCGCTCACGGCCGCGAACGTGAGCCCGCCGGAGACCGCCACGGGCGTGCTGCTGCTCGTGGTATCACCGTTACCGAGCTTGCCGCCGTAGTCGTTGTGGCCCCAGCAGTAGGCCGCATTGGCGGTCGTCACGGCGCAGGTGTGGTCGAAGCCGGCACTCACGGCCGCGAACGTGAGCCCCCCCGAGACCGCCACGGGCGTGCTGCTGCTCGTGGTAACACCGTCGCCGAGTTGGCCGTAGGCGTTCCACCCCCAGCAGTAGGCCGCGCCGTCGGTTGTCAGGCCACAAGTGTGGCCATAGCCGGCACTCACGGTCACGAAGGTGAGCCCGCCGGAAACCGGCCGTGGGCTACTGGTGATGCTCGGGACCAATCCCACGACCATTCCGTCTCCAAGCTCACCGAACTGGCTCAGCCCCCAGCAGTAGGCTGCGCCGCCGGTTGTCACGCCGCAAGCGTGCTGGTCCCCAGCGCTCACGGTCATGAACGTGAGCCCACCGGAGACCGCCACGGGGATGCTGCTGCAGGGTAGATACCATCCTCGAATAGGGTTGATCGCACACCTCTGTGGTCCAGTCATCGAGCCGTTGCCCAGCGTGTGGTTGACGTCTATCCCCCAGCAGTAGGCCGCACCCCCGGCCGTCAGGCCACAGGTGTACTCGTCCCCGGCACTCACCGCTACGAAGCCGAGACCACCGGAGACCGCCACGGGCGTGCTGACGCTGATGCCCGTGGTGTCACCGTTCCCGAGCTGCGCGGTCGAATTGAGGCCCCAGCAGTAAGCCGCACGCTTGCTCACGACGCCGCAGCTATGGAACACCGCGGCGCTGATGCCAACGAAAGTCAGGCGCGCCGGCGGCTCCGTGCCCACCGTGGTCAATTCCTTCGCACAGCCCGCAGCTGCGAGAAGAAGGGCGGCCGCACAGCCGGCCACCCGAACGTCTCTTGCCCGCATGTGCTGCCCCCCTTGTCGCACATCCCAACGGTAGCAGGTTAGCGAGGAGGCGTTAGGCGGGCGTCATGTGGGGGACCGCGATTACTTCGGTCGGGCTTGAACGCACGAAGCGCGACACAGCTCATCACCGTGTCGCGCCTTGAGTTGCCCCTCCTGGGATCGAACCAGGACTCTCCTGATCCAGAGTCAGGCGTGTTGCCAATTACACCAAGGGGCAACGAACATGGAGCTGAGGGGGCTCGAACCCCTGGCCTCCTGGGTGCGATCCAGGCGCTCTCCCAGCTGAGCTACAGCCCCGTGCGGCCGGAAACCTACCCGGGCGGCAGGATTACCTCAACCCGAAGCGTCCGCGAACGGGACGTCGATCTCGAGTCCGTCCTTGGCCACCACGGTCTCCGGGAAGACCGCCCGCGCCTCGTCCAGCAGCACCGCCGTATCCCGCGAGTAGCGGGCCGAGAGGTGCGTCAGCACCAGCTTCCGCACGCCGGCCGCCTTCGCCACCTCCGCCGCCTCCTTCGCGGTGGAGTGCGCCGTTTCCCTGGCGCGGTCCCGCTCCTCCTCCGAGAAGGTCGCCTCATGCACCAGGAGGTCGGCGCCCCGCGCCGCCTCCACGGTGGACGCGCAGGGGCGCGTGTCCCCCGAGTACACCAGCTTCCGGCCGGGCCGCGGCGGGCCCACGATCGTCTCCGGCGTCACCTCGCGCCCGTCGTCGAGCCGCACCGCGTGCGCGCGCTGCAGCTGTCCCCACAGCGGCCCCTCCGGCACGCCCAAGGCCCGCGCCCGCTCCGGGTCGAAGCGCCCGAGCCGCTCGTTCTCCACCAGCGCGTATCCGATCGCGCCGCCGCCGTGCTCCACGTCGAACACGCGGATCTCGTAGCCCTCGCGCTGCTGCGCCTGCCCCGGCTCGACCTCCGCGACGTCCACCGGGAACGGCTGCCGCTCCACGCCGAGCGCCAGCGCTTCGCCCAGCAGCTTCTTCGCCCCCCTGGGCCCCACCAGCCGCAGCGGCTCGGTGCGCCCCTGCAGGCCGAGGGTGCGCACCAGCCCGATCACGCCGAGGTAGTGGTCCCCGTGGAAGTGGGTGAAGAAGATGTCGCCCAAGGCGAAGGTCACGCCGTAGCGCATCATCTGCCGCTGCGTCCCCTCGCCGCACTCGAACAGCAGGCTCTCGCCGCCGCGCGTGACGACCAGCGCCGGAACGTTGCGCTCGGCCGTGGGTCGCGCGGCCGACGTGCCGAGGAACAGGAGCTTGAGCAGGCTAGAACACCCGCACGCTGATGTAGCGCTTGGGGTTGGCCTTGATGTCCGTCAGCAGCTCGGTCAGCGCGCTGGTCGCGGCGTGGAGATCGGCCACCATCGTGGTGTCGTTGACCATCCGGCCGATCGAGCCGCGCCCCGTGTTGATCTTGGTGAGAATCGAATCGAGCGACACGGTGGTACGCTCGAGCGTCGCCGTCACCTGGGCGAGGTTGCGGCTCGCGTCGCGCATCCCCTGCAGCGTCTGCGCCGTCGCGTCGTTGCCCAGCAGCAGATCCAATCGCTGGAACACCTTGCGCACGTCCAACAACGCCGCGCCGGCCTCCGCCGACCCGGTCTGGGTCGCCGTGCCGAGCTGCCCGACGGCGGTGCGCGCGTCCGCCAGCAGCGCCCGGAGCTGCGCCGCCGCCTCGGGCGAGAAGAACTGCTCGGCGTTGTTCAGGGCCGCGCGCCCAGGACTCGCCATGCCCGTCACCATCTCGGTCATGTCCGGCTCGCGCGCGCCTGGTATCGAATCGGTCGCGGAAAGAGGGTGGGCCGCGATCCCGGGGTCGTAGTCCACGTACCGTGCGCCGAAGTAGTCGAGCGCCCGGACCGTGGCCCGCGCGTCGGCGCGCGGCGCCTTCGCCGCGGTCAGCTCCAGGTACACGTGCACTTTGCCGGGGGAGACCAGCTGGATGTCCTTCACCTGGCCCACCGTGACACCGGACGTGCGGACCGGGTCCCCGATCTTGAGCCCCGACACGTCGGAGAAGACGATCTCGACCCGTTCGCCGCTCGATAGCGACTTCCCGCGCAGCCAGATCATGCCGAGCACGAAGATCGCCGCCGCCACGATGATGAAGACGCCGACCAACGCCTCGCGCCGGTAACGCAGCTCCATCAGCGCCCCCCGGGTGCGGAGAATTCGAAGTCCCGCTCCAGGAACTCCCGCACCACGCTGTCCTTCGCCGCCATGAATTCCTCCGCCGTCCCCACCGCACGGATCCGTCCGTTGTGCAGCAGCGCGATCCGGTCGGCGATCTTGAACGAGCCGCGCACGTCGTGGCTCACCACGATGCTGGTCGCGTGCAGCCGCTTCTGGAGCCCCTCGATCAGCGCGTCCATCGCGTCGGCGTTGACCGGATCGAGGCCCGAGGTCGGCTCGTCGTACAGAAGATACTTCGGGCTTCCGGCGATCGCCCGTGCGATGCCGACCCGCTTGCGCATCCCGCCCGACAGCTCCGCCGGCATCAGGCGGCCGACGTCCTCGCTCAGGTTCACCAGCTGCAGGCATTCCGCCACGCGCGAGCGGCAGTAGCCCAGGTCGCGGTAGCAGTGGTCGTCGCTGATCCCCAGCCGGATGTTCTCGAACACGGTCATCGAGTCGAACAGCGCGCCGGTCTGGAAGGCGTACCCGAATTTGGTGCGGAGCGCCGCGAGCTCCTTGCGCTGCAGCCCGGGCACCGACGCCCCCTCCACCAGCACGTCCCCCGAGTCGGGCCGCATCAGGCCGATGATGTGCTTGAGGAGCACGCTCTTCCCGCTCCCCGACGGCCCCAGCAGTGCCACCGTTTCGCCCGCCGCCACGGAGAAGTTGACGCCGTCCAGGACCACGTGGGGACCGAACTTCTTGTGAACGTTCCGGAGCTCGATCACGGGATCACAGGAGCAGTTTGGCGAGCAGCATGTCGAGCAGCAGCAGCAGCACGCACGACGAAACGACCGCGGCCGTGGTCGCGCGCCCCACGCCCTCGGCGCCCTCCTTCGCCTCGAACCCGACGTAACACGGGATCAGCGTCACCACGATACCGAAGGCCTCCGCCTTGATCACCGAGTACCAGAGGTCGAAGCTGCGGAAGAACCGCTGGGTGCCGTACACGAAGTCCGCGTTGGTGATGTGGATGGAGGACCTGGCCACCAGCCACCCCGCGAAGATCCCCGTCGCGTCGGCCGCGACCACGAGGGCGGGCACCATCACCATCCCCGCGAGGACCCGCGGCAGCAGGAGGTGGGAGGCGGGGTTCCTGCCGAGCGACTCCAGGGCATCCACCTGCTCGGTGACGCGCATCGTCCCCAGCTCCGCGGCGTACCGCGCGCCGATCCGGCCGGCGAGGAGCAGACCCGTCATCACCGGCCCCAGCTCGAGGATGATGCTCTCGGAGATGACCGCGCCCAGCAGGTAGACCGGAATGCTGCCGGTGAACTGGTAGCCGGCCTGCAGCGACGCCACCGCGCCGGAGAAGGCCGCCGTCAGGACGACGATGAACAGACTGCCGTAACCCACGTTCTGGCACTGCTCCAGGGTCCGCGGCAGCCACGCCCGCCACTCGGGGAGCGCGCGGAACAGCTCCAGCGTCATCATCCCGAGCCGCCCCACGTGCCCCAGCCCCGCCAGCACCGGCCGCGCCACCAGGCGCGCCGCGTTGACGGCGATCGGCAGCTCGGCCGTGGTTGTGACGGGCGTCTCCATTGCTGATATTCTCGCCTTCCGTGTCAAAACAATCCACCCTCGAACGTGGTGCCGCGTTCCGGCGCCGCCTCCTCGCCTGGTACCGCACCGCGGCCCGCGACCTGCCGTGGCGCCGCACCCGCGATCCGTACCGCGTCCTGGTCTCGGAGTTCATGCTGCAGCAGACGCAGGTCTCGCGCGTGCTCGACTACTACGACCCCTTCCTGCGCCGCTATCCGACCGTGGAAGCGCTGGCCGGCGCCCGCAGGAGTGCCGTGCGCGAGGCGTGGGAAGGCCTCGGCTACTACCGGCGCGCCGCCAACCTGCACCGCCTGGCGAAGGAGGTCGTCCGCCGCCACGACGGCGTCGTCCCCCGCGAACGCGCGCTGCTGCTGAGCCTCCCGGGAGTCGGCCCCTACACCGCGGGAGCGGTGGCCACCTTCGCGTACGAGCAGTCCGTCGCCGCGGTCGACACGAATGTGGCGCGGGTTCTTCGTCGGGTGTTCAGTTGCCGGACGGCGAAGACGGCAGGAAGAACCGCTCAGCAACTACAGCCGAAGCGCGGCAAGACCGCCTGGAAGTTCAACCAGGCCCTGATGGAGCTGGGCGCCCTGGTCTGTACGGCCCGGGCGCCCAAGTGCGGTCGGTGTCCCGTGAACAAACTCTGTACCTGGTATCTCAAGTCCTCGTAACCACTCGCAACTCTCCGTCTCGCAACTAGCCCGCAGTCCGACTGCCCGCCAACTCCCCCACTAACGCCACGACGCGATCCACTTCCTCGGGGGTCGTGTACGCGTGCGTCGAGAGTCGTACCCAGTGGTAGTCGTACTCCGCGACGTGCCGCACCCGCACCATCGCGCGGTCCCACAGCGCCTTGATGAGGTCGTCGGTCGTCCAGCCGTTCACCGTGAAGGAGATCATCGGCGCGCGGATCGCCGGGTCGGTGGGGCTCTTCAGCACGACGCCGTTTACGCGGCTCAGCCCTTCGTACAGCCGGTCGCCGAGCCAGCGGATCCGCCGCTCGACGCGCTCGGGCCCCATCAGGTTGTGGAAGTCCACCGCCGCCTGGAAGCCCGCGTACAGCGAATCGTTGACGGTGCCCTTCCGGTCGAACCGCACCGCCTTGTCGGCGAGGCTGTCCCATCCGCCGCTCACGATGGTCGGCCAGAGCCGGTCCAGCCACGGCTCGCTCACGTACAGCAGGCCGCTGCCCTTGGGCGCCAGCAGCCACTTGTGGGGGCTCGACGCGTAGAAGTCGCAGCCGAGGTCCACGAGGTTGATGCGGAGCATCCCCGGCGGATGCGCGCCGTCGATCGCCGTGATGATCCCGCGGTCCCTGGCCAGCGCGCACAGCTCCTTCACCGGCTGGATGAGCCCGTTGGTGAAGAGGACGTGGCTGATCATCAGCACCCTGGTCCGCGGCGTGATCGCGCGGCGCCAGGCGTCGAGGACTTCCCCGCTGCTCCGGGGCGGCACCGGCAGGGGGATCTGGGTGAAGACAAGGTTCCGGCGCTTGGCGACCGCCTGCCACGGGCACATGCCCCCCACGTGCTCGTGCGTGGTGGTGAGGATCTCGTCCCCGGGCTGGAGATCGAGCCCACCGGCGATCCAGCTCATGGACTCGGTCGTATTGCGCGTGAACGCGAGCGTGTGCGCCGGCGCGCCGACCAGCGAGCCCACCGAGCGCCGGAGCGCCTCGATGTCCATGCCGTATGCGTCGAACACGGTCTCGAACGCCGTCATGTGCGCGACCGTCGCGTCGAGCACCGTGCGCGGCGAGGCGCCGATGGTCCCCGTGTTGAAGTACATCCCCTTCGGAGAGATCAGGAACTGGCTCCCCACCATCCGCCAGTACGCCTCGTCGTCCTGCTGCCCCTCGGCCAGCGGAACGAACGGCGCGACCGGCTCCGCCGCGCCGACGCGGCTCAGCCAGCCCGCTCCCGGAAACGCGAACGCGGCGCCCGCGAGCGCCGCGCTCCGCACGAACTCCCGCCGGTCGGTCGTCATGGCAGTATCCTCGGCGCCTGCGCCCCGAACCACAGTCCGACGAGGATCAGCGCCCCCGTGATCGAGCCCGCCCAGGCCAGGGCCACCCGCGCGCGCTCGGCCCGCGGGTCCTTCTGCCCTGCCGCCAGGCTCGCGTGGGCCCACGCCGCCATGCGGTTCGCGAGCGGGGTCACCACTCCGACCGCGAGCACCCCGGCCAGCAGGCCGAAGCCCTGCATCGCCCAGAGCGCCGCCGACGGTTCTCCGTGCAGGCTGACGATCTGCATCGTCATCATGATGCCGGTGAGCGTGGCCACCGCGGCCGCCGGAGCGATGATGAAGCCCTGGACCTTCGCCAGCGTCTTCCAGGTGTGCGCCCACGCGTCGAGCGACGCCTTTCGCGTCTGCGGACCCCACACCATGAAGGTCAGCTGCGCCCCCAGCCAGATCGAGAAGCCGGCCCAGTGCAGGAATCGCAGCATGCCGCCTACCTCCCGCCGTGCTTCACGGCGATGAAGGAGATCTCGACCCGCCCGCCGGACACGATGCCGCTCACCGCCACGGTCTCGCGCGCGGGGGGCGCGCTGGGAAAGAACTCGGCGTAGGCGCGGTTCATCTCGTCGTAGTCGTTGATGTCGGCCAGGTAGACCGTCGCCTGGACCACGTCCGCCGGCGACAGGCCGAGCTCCGTGAAGAGCGCGCGGAACGACTCGAGGATGTTGCGCGTCTCCGCCGCGGTCCGCCCCGTCGTGAGCGCGCGGGTGCTATCGGTGACGCCGATCTTGCCGGCGAAGTAGTAGGTGGCGCCGAAGCGCACCGCCTGGCTGTAGGGCCGGTTGGGCTGCGGGTGGATCGCCTCCGGTCCGCGCCAATGGTGGGCGCAGCCCGTCAGCGTCAGCGCCGCGGCCAGCAGCACCGCCGTTCTCATGGCTCGACCTCCGTATCGCTCGTGACGAAGTCCGGGGTGATCTCCTGCCGGCCGGCGAACCCCGCGTCGATCTCGTGCCAGTGCCTCACGGCCTCCTCGCCGAGCTTCCAGCAGAGGAAGACCAGCCGGCCCTCGTGCAAACCGTAGAAGTCCACCAGCCCCTGCTCGAACCCCTTCAGCACGCAGCCCACCGCCGCCACCTCGTCCACGTAGCCGTTGATGCGCCGGGCGATCGCGTCGATCTCCCGCCGGAGCTCCAGCTGCTCCGGCGACTCGCCCCATTCGGCCCGCGCTCCCGCGGCCGCCAGCTCGTAGCGCGAGACCAGGTCCTTCCAGCGCGGGTGTTCGGCGACGATGTCCTGCACGATCCGCCGCACCAGCGGGAGTGCGCTGTTGGCGCGCTCGACCGTGAACAGTCTGACGTCCGTCATGTCGCTCCCGCCGACGCCGCCGTGCGTCCGTGCGTCTGTGCGTCCGTGCGTCCGCGGCCCGCCAGTACCGCATGCGCCGCGCGGTAGCCGGCCTCGATGAAATCCGCCGTGCGGTCGAACGCGAACGTCCCGTGCGGGTCCACGGGCGGCTCCACCAGCACCAGCGGCGCACGCCCCGGGTCCCGCCGCCAGGCCTCGACCGCCCGCGCGCGCTGCTCGGCCATCGCGATCGCCATGGCGCGGTCGTGCGCCTCGAGCAGCGCCGGGCCGCGCGGAAAGCCGGCCGGCGGGGCCTCGCGCACCGGACCCACGTCCACGGCCACCACGAGGTCCGCTGGAATGGCGGCGGCGACGTCGAGGGGCAGAACCTGCAGGATGCCGCCGTCCACATACCTCCGCTCTCCGATCCGGACGGGCGGGAAGTAGACCGGCAACGCCATCGAAGCCATCACCGCCTCGACCACGGAGCACTCGGCCCGGCCGCCGGCCCCGAACACCACCGGCACGCCGCTGTCCACGTCCACCGCGACGACCCGCAGCGGATATCGCAGCGATGCGAACTCGTGCACCGGCAGCAGCCGCTCAATCAGCGCACGCATGGGCTGCGGCTTGAGGACGCTTGGCGCGCCGAGACCGCGCACCAGCACGGACATCCGGGCCAGCGGCGCCAGCTCGCTCCGGCCGACGCCGAACACCCGCGGCACGATCTCCTCGTAGCCGAGACCCGCGGCGATCAGCGCTCCGATCAGCGCCCCCGCGGAGGTGGCGACGATCTCGGACGGCACCAGAGCCGCCTCCTCGATGGCACGGAACACGCCGACCTGCGCCATCGCCTTCATCCCGCCCCCGGACAGGACCAGGACCAGACGCTCGGGCTCGACCGTCACCGCCCCTCCCGCTTCTTCAGCTCCGCGACGCGGTGCGCGCGCCGCGCCTCCGCCTCCCGGTAGCGGCGCTTTTCCTCGTCCGTCTCGGGAAGCACCGGCGGGACCGCCACCGGGTGGCCGTTCTCGTCGATGGCGACGAAGGTCAGATAGCAGGTGTTGGTGTGCCTCCGCACCCCCGTCAAGAGGTTCTCGGCCTCGACGCGCACGCCGACCTCCACGGAGGTCCGGTGTGCGTAGTTCACGCTGGCGTACATCGTCACCAGCTCGCCGAGATGGATCGGCTCCCGGAAGTCCACCCGGTCCACCGACACGGTCACGCAGGTGCGCTGGGCGTGACGGATCGCGCTCACCGCGCCCACGCGATCGAGCATTCCGAGGATGACACCGCCGTGCACGTTGCCGACGTGGTTCGCCATGTGCGGCATCATCACTTCGGCGATCGTGGTATGGGAGAGGCGGGGCGCGCGGCCGTCCATCAGTAGTCCACCGGGCGGAGGTACGATTCGCCGATCGCCGCCTGGCTCAGCATCGCGACCGTGGGGAGCCGGCGCTTCCAGTGCGTGGAGTCGAGACGCCGCTCCACCAGCTCCACTTCGCCCTGCGAGAAGCCGAGCGCCACGATCTCCTCCTCCTTGAATCCCCGCAGCAGCCAATGGAGGATGCGGTCGGCCTTCGCGTACGAGATGCCGAGGTCGCCCTCGTCCGTCTGTCCCTTGATCAGATCGGCGGTCGCCGGCTTCTCCACGATCGCCTTCGGCACGCCGAGATGCCGCGCCAGCGCCCACACCTGGCTCTTGTAGAGGTCCCCCAGCGGGTTGATCGGCGGCGAGTCGTCGGCGTGCCAGGTGAAGTAGCCGAACAGCCGCTCGGTCTTGTTCCCGGTGCCGAGGGCGAGCGCGCGCAGCTTCGCCGACTGGTCGAACAGGACGACCATGCGCACCCGCGCCATCACGTTGCCGCGGCGCGAGGCGTCGGCCTCGGGCTCGGCCGCTCCGACATAGCCGTCCACGGCCCCCGAGATGTCCACGGTGCGCGACTGGATGCCGAGTGCCTTCACCACGAGCTGCGCGTGGGCCAGGCTCTCGGCGCTGCTGGTGCGGTAGGGCAACATGAACGCCCAGACGTTCTCCGGGCCCAGCGCCCGCGCGGCGAGGTACGCCGTGACCGCGCTGTCCACGCCGCCCGAGAGCCCGACCACCGCCCGGTCGAAGCCGCGCCGCCCTTTCACCTCTTCGCGCAGGAACTGGACCAGCCACTGCTCGACGAGGGCGCAGTCGATGGCGAGGGGATCGGCGGCGGCGCCTGCGCCCGCCGCGGGCAGCCCCGGTCCGACCGGACGCCCCGCGGCCCGCGGGCCGCCGGTGCCCCGATCGTACTCACTCGCGGCGGGAGGCCGCTCGAGCGAGCTCAGGAGATGCGGAAGATGCGTCTCGAGATCGGAGAGGAGCGGCTGGTCGGCGCGGGCCCGCGCGATCTCGCGCAGGTCCACCGGAGTCTCGATCAGCGCCTCCTCCCAGAGCGGCCCCCGTGCCTGGATCTCCCCGCGCGGCGTCACCACGACGGAGCCGCCGGCGAATCCCTTCCCTCCCTCGAAGCCGACGAGCTGCGCGACCGCGACCCAGACCCCGTGCTCTTCGGCCACGGACCGGGCGATCCGCTCCCACCGGGCGACGTTCGCCGGACGCGCGAGCGTCTCTTCGCCGGGCGCCATGCCGCGGGCGGGCGAGGCCGACGGGATGATCAGCAGCTGCGCGCCGCGCAGCGCCGCCACCATCGGCGGGAGCGAATGCCAGGCGTCCTCGCAGATCAGGAGCGCCGCCTTCCCCCACCGCGTCTCGAACACGCCGACGTCGTGGCCCGCCTCGACGAACCGCTCCTCGTCGAGCACGCCGTAGGTCGGCAGAAAGACCTTGCGGTGGACGTGGACGATCCCCGCCTTCGGTCCCCCCAGCGTGGCGTAGAGCGCCGAATTGTAGAGCCGGTCGCGCCACCGCTCGTAGAAGCCGACGACGATGTCGAGTGGGGGCCCCCCCGCGGTCTGGTGCTGCGCCTCGAGGTCCTCGAACAGCTTGCCCGCGGTGACCGCGACCTCCCGCACCCCGCCCTCGAGGAGGTACCCGGCCATCGCCGCTTCGGGGAGGATGACGAGCTCCGGGGGATCGGCCCGCTCGCCGAGCCGCGCCAGCAGCCCGCCGATCCGCCTCAGGTTCGTGGAGTACTCGCCTTTGGCAGGCTTGAATTGGGCCACGGCCAGGCGCAACATGGGGCTAAGTATAGTGTGGCCGCCCCGCGGCGCGAGCGCGCCGCGGTGACCCGCCTCACCGACGCGGGGCCGCCTAAACCTCAATATCCGCGGCATTCGACGCGCAGACGCCCCTCACTTCTGCTCGGAGACGATAGCGATGGACCTCGACGCCACCCCGTCCGGCCCTCTCGACCCCCATATGCACGACAAGCTGGAGGCGGCGATGATCCTGCGCGGCGTCGTCAAGCTGGTCCTCGACCAGGGCTCCGTGGAGGTGCAGCCCCGCACCTGGTACCGGGAAGGGGGCACGCACTACCTCGAGGCGCAGAAGCGGCCGAGCGGCGAGCGGATGGTCGTCCGCCTCGATCAGATCCGGGACGTCCGGGCCTACTGACCGGGCTGAGCGGCAGCGGTGCCGGCGCCGGTTGACAGCCAGAGGTACGACGCTAGAATCCGAACCAGGCGGTGGAGTCCGCCGTAACTGCCCGGATTCGTTGGGCCGATGACTCCTACGGTGCGTAGAGGCGCCGTGGGAGTTTTCTGTTTCTCCCGCCGGCGACGAGTGCGCTCTCGACGAGGGAGGGACGATGCATAACCTGTGGTTCACTGCTGCGGCCTGGATGGCGGTTGCGCTGGTTGCGAGCCTGATCTCGATTCGCCTCGGTGTTTCCGTGGCGCTCGTCGAGATTGTCCTCGGCGTGCTGGCAGGCAACTTCCTCCACTTCCAGACCGGCGAGTGGATCAACTTCCTCGCCAGCTTCGGCGCCATCCTGCTGACCTTCCTGGCGGGCGCCGAGATCGATCCCGTCTCGCTGAAGACACACTGGAAGGCCGCCTCGGCGATTGGGATCGTCGCCTTCCTGCTGCCGTTTCTGGGCGCATGGTTTGTGGCGTACTGGGTCTTCCACTGGGCCTGGCACGCGGCCCAGATCGCCGGCATCGCGCTGTCCACCACCTCGGTGGCCGTGGTGTACGCGGTCATGGTGGATACCGGCCTCAACGCGACCGAAGTCGGCAAGATGATACTCGCGGCCTGCTTCATTAACGACCTGGGGACAGTGCTCGTGCTCGGCTTCCTCTTCGCGAGCTTTACCTGGTGGACACTCGCCTTCGGCGTCCTCCTGGCTCTGGTGCTCGTGTTCCTGCCTCGCGTCACGCGCGCCGTCATTCGGCGGCTCGGCGCCACCCGCGTGTCTGAGCCGGAGGTGAAGTTCCTCTTCCTGGTCCTGTTCTTCCTGGGAGGCGCTGCCGCTTCCGTGAAGAGTGAGGCAGTGCTGCCGGCGTACCTCGTCGGATTGGTCATCGCGGGTGTGTTTCTAAACGACCGGGTGCTGATGCACCGAATGCGGTCCATCGCCTTCGGACTGCTGACCCCGTTCTATTTCATCAAGGCTGGCCTGCTGGTCTCGCTGCCAGCGGTCGCAGCCGGGGCGTTGGTGATCGTGGCGCTGCTGGCCACGAAGATGGCAGCCAAGGTCGCGGGGATATGGCCCACCGGCCGTCTGCTCGGGTATCCCAAGCGCCTGAATGCCTATACGATGCTGCTGATGTCCACCGGCCTCACCTTCGGCACCATCTCGGCCCTATTTGGCTTCGAGAATCACCTCATCACGCAGACACAGTACACGGTGCTCGTGACCGTCGTCATCTTGAGCGCCGTGGTGCCGACGTTGATAGCGCAGCAGTTCTTCGAGCCGGATCGTGCGGAAGCCCAGTTCGTCCCCGGGCGCCTGGCACCGCCCGAACGCGGCCCGGAAACCCTCCCAGAGATAGCGACGGGGTGAGCCATGTACCATCGCATCGCAGTGGGCTTTGACGGCTCCGAGGTCTCCCGCCGGGCGCTGCACGACGCTGCAGCGCTCGGCAAGCTCTCGGCTGCCGGACTCGTAGTCATCCTCATCCAGGAACACGTGCCGAAATACCCGGAGATGCCCAGCGAGGTCACCGAGGAGCGTGAGGCCATTGACCGCTACTTCTCGCGGCTGAAAGCCGAAGCGGAACGCGTCGCGGGCGAAGCGGGCATTCCGGTTGTCGTGCACTCCGTGGCGGGGAACCCCGCGAAGCTGTTGTGCGATGTGGCGAAACAGGAGCGCGCGGACCTGCTGGTGATCGGCGCTAGCGGTCGCTCGGGGCTCTGGGGCGGCATGCTCGGAACGACAGCCGACAAGGTGGTGGATCACTCGCCCTGCTCGGTCCTGGTGGTTCGAACCTCAGCCTAGCCATTCCCCGTCTCAGCGATCGGGCAGCCGATTGGCCAGGTCCGCCATCGTCTGCAGCAGTCGCACGAGCTCGTCCATCCTGGGATCGAGCACACCGGCCAGCTCGGGGTGCACGTGCCCGTAGGCCTTGAGGTGCCGCGCCTTCACGTCCTCCATGCTGCTGGCCCAGACCTCGGCCGTAGCCATCACGCGCCGTCGCAGCGGCGGCCCCTCGTCCGGCGGCAGTGCCAGGCTCTGACGCAACGCCTCCACCGAGCCGCGAAGCTGCGCAATGATCTCCCGGAGCGCCGCGTACGGATCCCCGGGACGCGTCAACTCCGGCCACGAGGCGATGTCCTCGAGATCCTCCTGCAGCAGGCGCAGGTGCGTCACCACGCGCCGCTGCTGGTTCGAGTTCAGCAGCCGTTTGTCCATCGCGCGGCGCTCCGGGAGAATGTGACGGCTAGGGCACGACCCACCAATCGGCGCGCGGCGAAGCTCGCTCAGAACCGCCAGTAGACCAGTAGGCCGGCGGCCGCGCCCACCACCGCGGTCGCCGCGAGCGACACCCCGACGTAGCGGCGGAACCTGGGGCTCCCCGTCGCCACGGCGATCCCCAGCTTCACCAGCGAGTTCGTCACCGCCGCCACCGTCACCGCGGCCGCCGGCACCGCCCAGGCGGAGGCCCCGGGGCCCGAACGCGAAAACGCAATCGTGACCGCGTCCACGTCTGCGAGAGCCGAGAGGCTGGCGGCGGCGTACGTCCCACCGGCGCCCAGGTACACGCCCGCCGCCCGCACGAGGATCAGCACGAACGCGTAGATCGCGGCGAAGCTCAGAGCCGCCACGACGCTGAACGGGTTCTTGATCTGGCTCCCCGATTCCGACACTTCGTCGGGGCGCCGGTGCGAGATCAGCCACGCCGCCACCAGCCCGGTCAGGGTCATCACGAACACGATCGGCAGGAGCCGCGGCAGGATGCCGGCGTTCACCGCGCCGGCCAGCACCGCCATCCGCAGAGGCATGATGGACGACGCCACCACGGCCGCGGCAGCGGCTGGCCGCGCCAGGGCCTCGGCGCTCCGGGACCGCTCCGCCATCGCCATCGTCACCGCGGTGCTCGACACCAGCCCGCCCACGGCGCCCGTCACTATCATCCCGCGCCGCTCGCCCAGCAGCCGCATCGCCACGAATCCCACGAACGACAGCGCCGTCACCAGCACCACCACCATCCAGATCTCGCGTGGGTTCCAGACCTGCCAGGGCCCGAACCCCCGGTTGGGCAGCAGCGGCAGGACGATGACCGTGATGACCGCCAGCTCCAGGGCGGCGGTCAGCTCCTCCGGCGAGAGCGCGCGGGAGAACGCTTCGAGCTTCGGCTTGGCCACCAGCAGCACGGCGACCGCAACTCCGCAGGCGCCCGCCACGACCAGCTCCCCGGCTCCCGCCAGCGCCCCCAGCAGGAAGGTGGCGACGGCGGCGACCTCCGTCGTCGCTCCCATGTCTCCGTTCGCCGACGCGCGCAGATAGGACACGACCGCTATCGCGGCGATCGCCACGAGACTCACGGCAACCAGGAGCGGCCCGAGCTGCTCGACCAGGAGCGCCGGTATCGCGCCGCACAGCGCCACCAGCGGGAACGTCCGCACGCCCGCGAAGATCTGGCGCGCCTTGCGCACTTCGGCACGCTCCCGGTCGAGTCCTATCAGGACGCCGACCATCACGGCGACCAGGAGCCGCTCGAGCATCGCGGCGACGGAGAGACTCACCGTACCTCCTCCGTGAAAGGCAGCGTATCGAGCCCGCTGCCCACGAGGACCGCGCGGCCGCGGATCGCCATCCGGGTCGCACCGAGAGCACGAAGCTCGGGTGGGGGCAGCGTCACCCCCCACCACTCCGAGAGCGCGGGGATCAGCAGCTGCTTGTCCACCAGGACGCGCCCGTTCTCCTCGACAACCGGCTCCGCAACGATCGCGCCGCCGGCCGCGCTCCGCGCCGCCCGCTGGACCGCATGCCAGGTGACGATCCAGTAGGCCCGGTCGCCCACCGCCGTGTCCCGCGCCGCGCGATAGACGGTGACCGACGTCCCTCGCACCCCTCGCGGACGCGGCCGGTCGTCGAATGCGAGCGTGTCCTCCCACTGCGAGCCCTTCGGCGGCCACCACACGGGAAGCCGCGGGATCAGCTGCCGCAGCTCGCGGGGCAACGCCGACGGCGGCACCTCGCGACACGCCGTCACCGCCGGATCGCAGCCCGGCTCGATCGACAGGAACTCCCCCCACCGGCTCAGCCGCACGAAGTAGTGCAGCGTATCCTCCGGCCACAGCGCCGTCTCGGACGGCGCCGCCCCGCGCCACGCCTCCGTCCTCCGCACGCTGTCCCGCCACACCGCGAAGGTCCCGTCGTCGCGCGCTACGAACCGCAGCTCCTTCGTTTCCTCGTGCCGGGCGATGATCTCCGTGTCCTTCTTGGCTCTGGCCTCGAGCGCGATCCGGTACGCGAACGAGTCCGGCCAGGCGTAGGCTGTCGGATTGGGCGCGCGCGCGGTCTCGTTCCCGCAGGCCGTGACGAGAGTTGCGAGAAGTAAGACGGCGAAATGGGAAGAAAAGCGTCGCGTCGATATCGCGATAGCATTGCGATGGTGTCCATAATTGCCATTGGAGGGCAGTCGCCCCTCCCGGAGGCAAGACGGGGCCCGAAGCCTGGGTGGCTTCGGACCCCGCGCTGCTCCCGGACCTTGGTCCGGGTCTTCCGCACGGCCCACCGGGTGGCGGACCAGAATCGTCATGAGGAACGTTCTTCTTGCGGAACAGGAACGGTGCTTCTCCGTCCCGCCAACTATACGCGCGAGGGCCCCGGCTCGTTTCAGCGCCGCGGCGCCGCCGTGGATGACGCGGGCTGCGCGAGCCCCGGCAGCTTCATGCTGTCGGCGCGCGCCGGCCCGGTGCGCGGTGCCGCCGACTTGACCGGGGCGATTTCGGGCGGCGCCGCATACGATGTGCCGACATTCCCCACGAAATGGCCGACCAGCAGGGCGGCCGCGATCAGGACCAGGGCCGTCACCGCCTGAAGCACCTTCCGGCTGGTGCTGGGGATCAGCCGACGCAGCCGGACGTTCTCGCGCCGCAGGTCGAGCTTCTCGATGGCATGCTCCACCGTCGCCACGATGTGCGGAAGATCCACCGGCTTGGTGAGGAAGTTCTCCGCGCCGAGCTGCATCGCGCGCACGGCGGTCGGAATGTCGCCGTATCCGGTCAGCAGGATGACCAGTGCGCGCTTGCGGCGCATGATCTCCAGGACCTTCATCCCGTCGATGTCGGGGAGCCGCAAGTCGAGGATCGTGACGTCCGGTTCCTGCGAAGCGAATCCGTCGAGACCCTGCTGGCCCGTCGCCGCACGGACGACGTCGTAGCCGAGGCGCGAGAAGTAGTCGCTGAGCCCCTTCAGCACCGCCTCGTCGTCATCCACGATCAGGATGCGACGTCCGTGTCCGCTGGCGAACTGCTCGAGGTCCGACATGGGTGCCAACTTAGAACAGCTCCGTCTGGTCCGCCAGCGTGCTCGGCTCCACGGGCCGCTGGCCGAGCAGGGACTGCATCGCCCTGGCGCTCGCCGGGGAATGCCCCTGGAAGTGGTTGTTGAAGTAACCGTGCACCGTCGTGACGCGGGCGGCCAGCGCCGCCAGCCCGATCGCCCACATCCCCAGCTCCTGTTGCCGGTCCACCACCACCCGCGAGTAATCCTCGATTCTGCGGTCGGGCCCCATCCACCGCACGTATCCGAATTCCGCGGTGGGGTGCGCGGCGAGCGCGATCGTCCGCTCCCGGCTGACGAACGGCCCATCGGTCAGCGCCAACGCGACGTGGAACGCCCGCAGCAATTCGCTCAGCTCCGGGCCCAGCCAGCCCGGCTTACGGAACTCCACGGCGAAATGCAGGTCTCGCGGCAGCAGCGGGAGGAAGCCCTCGAGCGCGCCCCGCTGCTCGGGGCCGAAGTCGGGGCCGAGCTGGATCAGGACGGGGCCCTTCTTCGGCCCCAGCAGCCGGACCCGGTCGGCGAACTGCGCGACCAGATCGCCGCACCCGACCAGCCGCCGCTCGTGTGTGATCTCGCGCGGCATCTTGAGGGCGAAGGTGAACCGGTCGGGCACCCGCGCGCCCCAGCCGAGGACCGTCTTCTCCGACGGAATGGCGTAGAAGGTGGAATCCACCTCAACGGTCTCGAATGCCCTCGCGTACACCGTGAGGTAGTCCGCCGGCCGCGTGCCGCCGGGATAGAACGGCCCGACCCACGCGCTGTAGTTCCAGCCCTGAGTCCCCAGGCGGATGGCGCCGGCCATGCAGCCCAATTGGCACGACCAGGCGTGGTGGCGCAACTTGGGGCATCCCCGAACAGGACCGTCGCCATTCGGGTCCCGGCGGGTTGCTGGTATGCCCCTTGCTGATTACATCCGCCGTCGGAATCGAATCCCCTCGTGGAGGGCTTCATGCAGGCTTCGTCCCCGCGCTTCACGCGCCTCGCGCTCGTCCTCGCGCTGCTCGCCGCCCCGTCTGCCGCCCTCGGGTACGGCGTCTGGATCCACTACGTAGCCCCGTCCGAGGTCCTGAAGGACTTCAAGGCCGCCCCGGGGCTGAACGTGCCCGCCATTCGCACGACGATGCTGTCGGGCGCGACGGACGCCGACGTAGCGCAGTTCCGCACCTGGTTCTACGGCCGCACGTCCGCCCTGAAGGACGTCGGCGTGCGCTCCGCCTTCCTCAAGCGCTATCCGACGCAGGCCTCCTTCGACCTCAAGGCGTTCAAGGAATTCCTGATGTTGAACCCCGCAGCCGAGGTGCTCGGGGTGGATTCGTTCGCGGCCGTCTACCGCGCGCGCACTCCGGCCGACGTGGCGATGGACCCGACGACGCCGTACACGCCGGGCCAGCAGATCTCGCTCGAGAACGCGCTCCGGATGGGGTCGGTGTACCCGGACCTCGACCGGCGCAACCAGGACCGGCTCTACCGCACCGCCGACGGCAAGATCGTGCTCACGGCGAAGGGCGACACGGTGCCGTTCGACCCGATGACCCTCAACTGGGGGAATCGCACGGGTCTCTCGAGCCAGGCGAGTGCCCACATGGCCCTCAACCACCAGGTGCACTCGAGTGATCCCGGCGTGCTGACCGTCGCGCCGTGGAATTTCGTGGTGGCCATCGGCTATCAGACCGACTCGGTGGAGTCGTACGCCGAGGCGAACGCGCAGATGTACACCGATCTCTCCTACGTCACGGCGCTGGGCGGAGGCTCGGGCTCCGACATGCTGTCGGCCCTCTTCGCGGGCAACGCGATGCACTACCTCGCCGACGTCGGCAACCCGATCCACGATCTCCAGGTGGGGATCAAGGACATCTACACCGACGCGACGATGCAGTACTGGCTCGGCCGCCTGAAGACCGTCTTCGGCCTCCTCGGCCATACGCCGTCGCGGAACAGCATCGGGCTCGACATCCTGTCCAACTTCCACACCTTCTCGGAGAAGCTCTTCCAGGTCGAGCTGCAGGAGGCGATGCGGCTGGATTCCGCGGGGAAGAAGGACTCGATCTCGCCCGTCATGAAGGGCGTGCTCGACAAGTTCCGCACCGGGGATCCGGGGTTCCGGCGGGTGCTCACCTCCGACCTCGTGAGCGCCGCGCGGAAGAACGCGTACCCGGAATACGGCAAGCTGATCGCCGCCGCGGTCATCGACTCGAGCTTCGAAGATGGCGCCACGATCTACCGGCTGACCCGCCAGATCGCCGTCTCGAGCCTCAGGAAGGCCGGCGTGCGCGTGAACTTCGATACGATTCCGGCGAACCGGATCTGGGAGTTCGTCCGTGACCGGAACGACCCCGCCATCCAGGCGGCGCTCGACACCTTCAACATCGAGCAGGGCCGCGGACTCGGCCGGGTCAATGAGGCGCTCACGGCGTGGTGGAACGCCTACCAGGGCACGCGGCTGATGCACGCCGATCGCGCCCGGGTGACGGACTGGATCATCGCGCGCCTCTGCGTCGGTCGGCTCAATTACCTCGCCTTCGCCGACGCGCGGCGCGAAGACTACATCAGCACGCACGGAGGCGCCGCGCGATAGACCAGACCGGCGTGCCGCCCGTCCTGCCCGAGTTCGACCGGCTCGGGCTGGCACGGGCGTTCGAGCAGCAGCTGACGGGACCGGTGCGGATGATGCTCTCGGTCCCGCCCCACCCGCCGGACGAAGCGGCTGTCGCCACCGCCCGGCGCGCCGAGGCCCTGCTCGGCGAGCTGGCGGCCCTGTCGGGCCTCCTCACGCTCGAGACGGCGCCCGCGGCGCCCCTCGCCGACCTCGTGCACGACGCGCCCGTCGTCATCTCGCTCACCGGGAAGACGCGTGGCGGCGTGCATTTCGCCGGCACGCCCGCCGGCTACGAAGTGCCGATCCTCGTCAACGCGATCCTCGACGTCTCCAGGGGCGAGACCGGCCTTTCGGCCGGCACGGTGAAGGTGCTCGAGGAGCTGCGGAATCCGGTCTCGGTGCGGATGCTGGTGAGCGCCTCCTGCTCGAGCTGCGCAGCCGACGCACGGCTGGCGCTCCAGCTGGCCATCGTCAGCCCGCACGTGGACGCCTGGGTGCTCGACGCCGCGCAGGTGCCCCGCTTCGCGCGGCGGATCGGCGGCACGGCGCTGCCGGCGGCGCTGATCAACGACATCTGCTGGGTGCCGGGCGCGCAGGCCGAGCTGGCACTGCTGGCGCGGGTACTCTTCGCGGGGACGTGAAGCTCCCGCTCGTCATCGACACCGATCCGGGCATCGACGACTCGCTGGCACTGCTCCTCGCCGCGCGGGCGGGCGGCGTCCGCCTCCTCGCCGTTTCCGCCTCCTACGGCAATACCACGGTGGACAACGCCACCCGGAACGCGCGCCTGGTGCTGCGACGCGCCGGCGCCGCCGTGCCGGTCTTCCCAGGGGCGGATCGCCCCCTCCTGCGACCGCTGGTCACCGCCAAGGAGACCCACGGGACCGAAGGCCTCGGCGACCACCGGCTGCCGCCCGCCGAGCCCGTTCAGCCCACGGCCACCAGCATTCTCGACGCTTTGCGCGCCGCCGGCGGCCCCGTCACCCTGGTCACGCTCGGGCCCCTCACCAACCTCGCGCTCGCATTGCGGAACGATCCTACGTTCCTGCGTTCGCGCGTGACGCGGCACGTAGCCATGGGGGGCAACATCGCCGCAGCGGGCAATTCCGGGGGGCTGGCGGAGTTCAACGTCTGGTGCGATCCGGAGGCGGCGGCGGAGGTCCTCGCCGCGCGCCTGGGCACCGAGCTGGTCGGCCTGGACGTCACCCGGCGCCTCGTCGTTCCCGCGGCGGCGGTGCACAAGCTGGCCGCCCACTCCGACGCCGACGCCCGATGGCTCGGAGCGCTGCTCGGCTTCTACGTGCGGTTCCACCAGGAGTACGAAGGGCTCCCGGGGGCGGTCATCAACGACCCCCTGGCCGTGGCCCTCGCCCTCGAGCCCTCGTGGGGCTCGGCGGAGACTCTGCCGATCACGGTGACCCTCGCGGAAGCTGTGGGCCGGGGCGAGACACGCGTCGGCGGAGCCGGCGATCCGCTGGTCAAGGTCTACCGCGACGTGAACGTGGGGCCGGTGCACGATCTGCTCCTGGAGTACATCTTCGGCCGGTGGCTTACGAAGGCCGATTTTCAGCCCTAGCTTCTCCCCGCATGACCGCACCCGCAGGACCTTCCCCCAAGGTCGCCATCATCGGGGCCGGAGCCATCGGCCGCGGCTGGGCCGCCCTGTGCGCCTCCGCCGGATGGGAGTGCACGCTCATCGACACCGACGCGCAGGCGGGCGATCGTGCGGTCGCGGAGATCGCCCGCCGCGCCCGGGCCCTCGCCGCATTGGGCCGCGCGAGCGTTCCGACGGTCGAGCAGGGACTCCGCCGCCTTTCGTTGGGCCGCTCGCTCCTCCAGGCCTGCGGCAACGCCGGCTGGATCATCGAGTCGGTGCCCGAAGACCTGAAGCTCAAGCAGCGGCTCTTCGAGAACGTCAGCCAGGTCGCCGGCCCCGAAGCGATCATCACCTCCTCCTCGAGCGGGCTGCCGATCACGGAGATCGCGGCCAGGTGCCGCGACCAGCACCGCTGTCTCGTCGCACATCCGCTCAATCCGCCGGAGCTCATCCCGCTCGTCGAGGTCGTTCCGGGCAAGTTCACCGCGGCACCGGCCGTGGAGAGCGTGCGCCAGTGGCTTCGTGCCCTCGGTCGGATTCCGATCACGCTCAAGCGGGAAGTGCCCGGGAACGCCGTCGGTCGCATCGCCGCCGCGGTCTGGCGCGAGTGCATCGATCTGGTGCTCGCGGGCGTCATCGACGTGGATGACATCGATCGCGCCGTCTCGCTGGGCCCGGGCCTGGGCTGGGCCGCGGCCGGTCCGCACCTGACCTACCACCTCGGCGCGGGCGACGAGGGCGTCAAGGGATTCCTGGACCAGCTCCTCCAGTCGTTCGAGAGCTGGTGGGCCAGCCTGGCACAGTGGACGAAGCTGGAGCAGGAGCAGGTGCAGGCGCTCACCGGTCAGATCGAACGCGCCTACGGCGGCAAGCTGGACGTCATCCGCGAGGCGAGGGACCGGCGCCTGGCGGCGATTCTCGAGGCCTTGGAGCAGGCGCGGAAGGGCTAGTCCGCGCCGATTCTGGCCACACCCAGCTCCTCGAGCTGGTTCAGCACCCGTTCCGTCAGGCCCCAGATCGTGTACTCCCCGATGACAATCGAGGGGAAATCGCGTGCTTCCCCCGGAAGCGTGAGGCGGAAGGGCCGCCGGAACCGCGGGGAGAAGAGCTGGCTGACAGGAAGCCAGACCGCGGCCTCGACTTCGGGGCCGGGCACCGGCTGCCGGCGCTCCGGGAGCAGGAAGGCAAACGGCCGCACGACGATTGGCGGGAGGTACGGCGTGCGCGGGCTCACGTCGTCGAGCGACCCGAGCAGCATTGCGTCCCCGAGGTCGATGCCGGTTTCCTCGGCCGTCTCGCGGCGCGCCGTCGCTTCGAGCGAGGCGTCCTGGGCCGACGCGAAGCCGCCCGGCAGGGCCATCTGGCCCGACCAGGGGTCTCCCGTACGGCGCTGACGCTTGATGAACAGGACCACGGGATCGGCGCCCCCCGCGACCAGCAGGGCGACCGCTGCGCGTCGGGCTTCCGGCCGGTCCACCGGCGCCGGCGTTCGGCCGGCCAGCGCGCCGCGCAGGCGCTCGACGAAGGGGGCTAGTTCCGGCAGCTGCACCCGCCGCCGGAGCAGCAGCCGCCGGCGTCGTCGGAAGCGCCGCCGCGCTGGCGCGGGGCGGCCACCACGGACAGCTGCTTCTTTACCCTGGCCGAGCCACACTCCGGACAGGCCACGCGGTCCTCCGAGCGGACCAACCGCTCGAAATCCAGCCCGCAGCCGTTGCAATGGTATTCGAAGATCGGCATTAACGCCTCCCTGACGCCTGCCTAACGCCCCCGCGTCATACTGGAGGTGCAAGTATCATCGCCGGCGGCCCCGACGACAAGTGACCGCGAAACTCCGGGGCTTGCGCGCACGTTTAGATTTAACGTGGACCCGATCAAGGAGGGGGCTATCCGCATCTTCGGTGTCAGTCTGCTGGCCGTCGCGGCGTTGGCCGCGGCGGGGCTGCTGTGGAAGCGTCGTCGTGAAGAGCTGCTGGCTCAAGTCTCCCTGCCTCGGGAGAAGGACCTCGAGGAATTGAGGCAGGCCGGCTTCTAGGCGCGGCGGCACGACAGTCGCCGGGCGGCCCGGGCGCGCGAGCGTCCGGGCCGCTCCGCTTTCGCAACCCCCGCCGCGACGACCGGACGCCTAGCCCCCCTTGGGCCCCGGGTCTAAGTTTCCCGCCCGGTGGCGACACTTCCCGTTCGGACTTCTGCCCCCGCACTGATCGTCCTGGGGCGCGGCATCATGGCCGCCCGGGACGACCTCGTGGCGAAATGGTCGCGGTTCCTTGCCGGCCGCCAGGCCGGCGGCTTGGCGCTGGGTGTGCCGGCGACCGAACGCCTTCTGAAGCTCATCGTGGATCTTCTGGCCTGCATGGCCGGACCGCTGCGGCGGGAAGCGAGCGAAACCTGGTTTGCGGCGACCGAGCTCTACGGCCGGCTGGCCGCCGTGCGCGGTCTCTCCGCCGGCGAGGTAGTCGAGGAGATCCAGTACCTCCGAGAGCTCCTGACGCGGGATCTGGCCGACCTGTTCGTCGCGCTGCCCGCCCGCCAGCAATTGCCCACGGTGCTGCGGATCAATCGGGTCCTGGATCGCGGGGTCGCCAACGCGGTGGTGGGGTATACCGACGCCCTGGTGGCGACGATGTTCTCGAAGGAAGGCGTGCCGGTGCCGACCACCGACCACGTCCAGGAGCTGCTCGCCCAGCTCGACGGCATCGAGGGCGAGCTGAAGCTCCTGGACGAGCGGTCAGCCCGCTGAGATCTCCTCGCCTCCGTCCACGTTGATCACGTTGCCCGTCAGCCACCCCGCGTCGGGGTGGCACAGGGCCACCAGCGCCCCCGCCACATCCCGCGGCGTCGTCAGCCGCTTGGCCGGGTTCTTCCGGGCCGCGCCCTCGAACAGCCTGTCGCTCCCGGGGATCTTCCGGGCCGCCGGCGTGTCGGTCACTCCCGCACGCAGGGCGTTGACGGCGATGCCCTGCTCGGCCAGCTCGTAAGCCAGCTGGCGCGTGTGGGACTCGAGGGCGGCCTTCGCCGCCGACACTGCGCCGTAGGAAGCGATCGCCCGCGTCGAACCGGACGACGTCATCGAAAAGACCCGCGCCCCTCGCTGCAGCAGTCCCCGGCGATGCGCCTCCTGCGTCCAGTAGACCAGGCTGTGCGCCATCACGCTCAGCGTCATATCCATCTGCTGCTCGTTGACCGCATCGTCCCCGATGAACGGCTTGAGGGCGCCGAAGGCGAGCGAATGCAGCAACACGTAGACCTTGGCGTGCTCCGCCTCCAGGCAGCTCAGCACCTCGGCCCGCTTTTCGGCGTCGGCGGCGTTGTAGTTGAAGAACAGCGCCCGCCGGCCCAGCTTCTCGATCGCGCCTTTGATCTCGGCGACGCGGGCGAGACCCTGTTTGCGGTCGAGATGGACGCCGCAGATATCGTAGCCCGCCGCCGCGAGCGCGAGGCCGCACTCGGCCCCGAACCCGCTGGAAACGCCGAGGACAAGAGCCCAGCGCGGCGAGCCGCCCTGTGCATTCGACACCCTGGAGACTCCCGGTTGGAGTGCGGGGAATCTCGCATTCCGGGGCGCCCGGGAGCAATCCTCGCGCGGGAAGACGGCTGGGCGGCAGGAAAATCAGGTGACCGGAGGACGCAATGGCGGCGCACACACACTATCTCTGGTTCCAGACCAGGCAGCGGCAGGAGATCATCGACGTCACCGACCAGGTGGCCGAGCAGGTCGCGGCGAGCGGCATCAGGGAGGGGTTCGTCTTGGTCTCGGCGATGCACATCACGGCGTCGGTTTTCGTCAACGACCACGAATCGGGGCTCTGGCAGGACATCCTGCACTGGCTCGAGCACACCGTCGCACCGTGGGACCCCGGCCGCTATCACCACAACGAGACCGGCGAGGACAATGCCGCCGCGCACTTGCGAAGCATGACGGTCGGGCATGAAGTGATCGTGCCCGTGACGAAAGGGGCGCTCGACCTCGGCCCGTGGCAGCGGATCTTCTACGGGGAGTGGGATGGCCGGCGGAAGAAGCGGGTCATCGTGAAGGTGATGGGCGATAAGTGAGGTGGAAGGCTGCGTCTGTTGCGATGGTGATGTGATGATGGCGTGATGGTGTGAGTAGCACTTCGGAGGGGTGATGAGCGAGGCGACGGCGACGGACGTCGGTTGGTTCCACCCGACGCGTGGAGCGTATCGCTACACGGTGCTGCTGTTCGTGGGGCTGCTGCCGTTCGGGAGCTACTTCGCGTACGACAGCATCGGCGCGCTGGGGCCGACGCTCATGAAAGCGTGGCATACGGACCAAGCCGCGATCGGCGGGTTGTACACCATCTACTCCATCGCCGCGATCATCTGCGTCGCGCTCTCGGGGCTGATGATCGACCGGATCGGCACGAGGCTGGCGAGCCTGATCCTCTCGGCACTGGTGGTGCTCGGCGCGTGCATCGTGGCCATCGCTCCGAGCTTCGCCATCGCGGCGGCGGGGCGGTTCATCTTCGGGGCGGGCTCCGAATCGCTGATCGTGGCGCAGAGCGCCATCCTGGCGCGGTGGTTCCGGGGGAAGGAGCTGGCGCTCTCCTTCGGCATCACGCTGGCGATCGCACGCCTGGGCACCCTGTTCAGCTTCAACAGCGAATCCTCCATATCGAGCCATTTCGGGTGGCAGGCGGCGCTGTGGGTGGCGGCCGCGCTGTGCCTTTTCAGCCTGCTGTGCAACGTGGTCTACTTCGTGATGGACCGCCGCGGGGAGCGCGCCCTGGGCCTCGCGGAAGCGGGCGCGGGGGACAAGATCGTCTTCGCGGACGTCAAGA
>Ga0187849_1001312_pt1 | contig 27657 bp, 21 predicted proteins | sample June2016WEW_4_10_2_FD_132412 | JGI IMG/M metagenome (GOLD analysis project Ga0187849, IMG submission 132412) | Peatland microbial communities from SPRUCE experiment site at the Marcell Experimental Forest, Minnesota, USA - June2016WEW_4_100 | ecosystem: Environmental > Terrestrial > Soil >...
AAGCAATGCGAAGCTCGCGAAGCGTGATCTATACACCGGAGGCACTTCACTTTTTGGAAGCGCCTCACATTTGGCTTGCCTCCAACCGCACCACATTTAGTGTCTGCGCTGTCTGCATGGCTGAGCGGAAAGAACCGATTCTTTTTTTTGAGCAGGGTATTACATAAGTCTATCATACGAGCAGTGACTGTTTACCTGATTACCTGGAGTAACCACGGCACACCTTTGTCTACTCTGCCTCGGATTGGGGCGAACAGTCCGGCCGCAGAGACGAATAAACCAGAGAATATTTGCCTTTGATTGCGGAAGCAGGAGGAAATGTCATGAACAAAGAGACACCCCAAGAATTCATAAGATCGCTTGGAAATCTTCTCGAAGAAATCATCAGGAGGCAGAACGTGTTCTTTTCCGCCCTTGCGGACATCAATAGCGCCCAGAACCCTATGGACATCGCCGATCCGGCATCTTCTCATCGCGACCGGCAATTTGTCCACTCCATCCAGCAACGCAGCTACAAGTTGATACGTGAGATTTTGGCACTGTTACGGCGCATCGAGGACGGCAGTTTCGGGATCTGCGATGAATGCTTTGACTCCATCGATATAGGGCGCCTGCGTGTTCAACCGGCTGCGACTCTGTGCATCAATTGCCAAAAAGCATGGGAGATGGAGAACCGGGCTGCTGCATGATCCCGGACGCCGGATTTAATCTACCGGGCTTCACAAAAATGCCATGTTTCTTGCCGCAGTATTGATTCAGCCGTTTTGGCAGCAAGTGCCGGTCACGAAATCCATCATCAGCCATGTCAAGAATTTGCAGTAGTTGAAGTCCACCATCGAAGAACTCGCCCGCACCTGCGAGGTTTCCGCCGCGAAAATCTCCCCGTTGCGTGATTTTTGTTCGCAGCCCGGTCCTGTTGCCACGATCATCGGTGGGACTGCAATGGCGCCTCTTCGGTGAAGAAAACCTTCGATTCATAAATCTGCTCGCTTTTCTTTGGTGGAACATGGCCGGATCGGGACTCGGGACCGCTTACCACCTTTTGCCGTTGAGGAATTTCAACTGTCTTTGGGCAACCCTTACGACCTTCCATTACAATGGGGGCAGTGGGTGCATACGGGTCATCTGTGGGAACGCTGTAAGTAAATACGGGTTAAGGAAGGGGTGGAAGGGGCGCTTGAATCCCTTCGTCCTGGGGGCGGATTACAGACTCAGACCAGCGAGGCCCTTGCCAATCTGAGAATAGGCGCCCCTTCCATTTTGGATTTCTGAACCTATCAATAGACTGTCCTTATTACGCTATCGTCTCAGGAGCGTGACTTTTGTGTGAAAGTCAATGAAATCGGAAAGTGGAAAAAAGCTGATCGCAGCGGATTACTCGCAGATCGAACTCAGAGTCATTGCTCAAATCAGTGGCGATCAAAGGATTATCGATTCACACCGGAAAGATCAGGATTTGCACAGACTCACTGCATCTTTGCTTTCTGGAAAAGATATGGATAAAGAGCGTGGAATGATACCCCAAAGATAACCCCGCTTCATAATAGGCCTGTTCAAGCAACGGCCGCAGACATCACAAAGAAAGCACTGGCACTACTCCCACTAAGATTGGCGGATACTGGAGCTCAGATTATCGGAAGGGTGCATCACGAAATCATTCTCGAAGTTGCTGATAAGTTGGCAAATGAAGCAGTTGCAATTCTCAAGGAGACCATGATTTTAACCAGCGAGAGCAATGCCTTTAGAGCTTTTCAGAGCCTTCCGAGTAGTCCCAGCCACGTAAGCAGGTTGGGGTAGAGCCGCTCAACGCCCTTTGCGCCTGTTTCCATCGACATATTTGCCCGATTACTCTGGGTAAGACCGTTTTCGGTGAGAAATTTACCCGAAATCGGCCAATTTGCTTTTTCGGGTCATGGAGAGTTCTGCAACGGCCTCTTTTTAGATTTTTCGATATTTTTGTATTTATTTGTTGACAATTAGATACTTTTGTATTTATTTGTAACTAATAATATTTTGCCATCTTACGTGGGGAGGAAGAAGCACATATGGCAATAGACCCTAAAAAAATCGACCCCGGGCTCAACTATCCCTTGAAGCAGGTTGCCCAATTTCTGGAAATTTCATACGGGACCATGTTGAAGTTGAGAAAGGAAGCCAAGCTGAAATCAATGAGGATGGGCATGAAGTACTATATAAAGGGAAAGGATGTGTTGGATTACATCGAACACGGTGATCCACCGCCAAAAGAGCAGCAAATGAAACTTTTTTTGCCCCCCAAGAAGAGGAATGACCGAGATGATTCCGGGGAGTCGTGATTATTGCCGTTGGATAGGGTGGGTTTTCATTATCGCCGTCGGGGTATTGGCCTTGCTGTCCGTATCATGCAGCAGCACCGGTAACGAAGAGCAGAAATTTGACGTATATGTGAAAAGCCCTGAGGATGTCAAGGAGCTTAAAAAAGTTGAGACAATGCTGACGGTGACCCCGGAGAAAGCTGCTCTGCATCAAGATTATCAGGTCATCGAAGAGATTGCGGTCCCTTATATCCCTGAATACAGGGTGGGGCCTGGAGATGTGCTCGAAGTGGTGTACAACATCCGCTATGAAGAGAACCCCGATAACTACCGGCTTGAGGTCCAGGACAAGATCAGCATTACGTTGCCTTATTATCCGCAGTTTAATTCGACCGTGTTGGTACGTACCGACGGCAAGATCACCGTACCCCTCATCGGCGATGTTGAGGCGATGTCCAAAACCCCCATGGAATTGGCCGCGCTGCTCGACAAGGAATACCGAAAATATATGGACAACCCTTCGATCACTGTGGCCCTGGAGGAATTCAACGTAAAAATCGATGAACTGAGGAAAGCCATCACCACGGCTGCACGCGGGCAGAGCAAGATTGCGCCGGTAGCGCCTGACGGGCGAGTGGCGCTGCCTATTATCGGGAATGTGCAGGCTGAAGGATATACCCTTTCGCAATTGCAGAAGGTGGTCAATGAAAAGTACGCGCAGAACATCAGAAACCTTGATGCGACCATGATCCTGAACGAAATACACTCTTCGAAGTTTTATCTTTTCGGTGAAGTAGAGCGCCAGGGGGTCTACGAAATGCCGGGCACTATGACCCTTTTGGATGGGATAAGCGCGGCCGGCGGCATGAAGAAGACGGCAAACATCGAGCAAATAGTCATATTCCGCAACAACGGCCTGGAGAGGCCCATTGCGCTCAAGGTGGATTTGAAGCCTATTTTCGAGCAGGGATATACATATGCGGATCTAAGGCTTAAACCGGCTGATATTGTTTTTGTACCCAAAGGGAAGCTGGCCAAGTTCGACGATTTTGCTGAACTGTTCTTTACCAAAGGCGTCTATGCCGTCCTTCCGTTTTCGACCGGCTTTAGCACCGCCTACTTTATAAACCCCTCATCCGTTACGACTGTTCCAAAGTAATTCACGGCCTTAGACAGGAATGCAACGATGGCTGACAATATCTTTCATCAAAGTAAGGAAAACGCTTTAAGGGAATTCTCATTCATCGTATTTGAGCGGAAGAGAATCGTGCTTTCCATTTTCATCCCTGTTTTTTTGTGTTCGGCGATAATAGCCGTATTGCTGCCATCGACCTTCCGCTCTTCCGCCAAATTCGCCCTTTTCATTCCGGAGACGCTTGATCCCTTGCAGCAGGAAAAGTCGTACGACTATAAGAATCTTGCCAGGCGTTATTTGGAGGAACAAAAAGAGCTCGTCCTTTCCAATCGTGTCCTCCAGAAGGTGGTGGAAAAACTTTTTCCCGATATAGGATTGGGAAATATTCCCAAACGCGTGGCGGAAATGCGTGAGCGGGTTCAAGTAACGCCTCCCGAAGGTCAATCCTTTGAGGAAACGAGCGTATTTTACGTGAGCGCAACAGCCAAAACGGCGGAGAAAGCCGCTGAAACGGCCAGGATAGTATCAAGCGCTTATCTGGAAGTTTATAATGAACTACAGAGGTCACGAACGGAATACTCGTACGATTTCTTCAAGGAACAAACAGCGTCACTTTACGCGGAAATGTCGCAAAAGGAGAAGATCCTAAGAGAATACGAAGCAGAAAAGGCGGCGGTTTTAGTTGAGAGCTTTGACCTGCAGACAGGCGCGACCACTCCTGGAGCCGGCCCATCCTCCATGCTGACGCAACTTACTCGTAAATATTTAGATTTCCAGGAAGAACTTGCCGGCTTGAATGTGGCCATCAAGGGGCTGGAGCAAGAGGAGAAAAGCGGCGCCATTCCCGCAATACCCGCGGATCTGGACCAGCCAGGCCGCACTCTCACTATCTACAAGAACAAGGTAGCTATGCTTCAGGTCCTCATGAATGAAATGAAATCGCAGTTCACAGGCCAGTTCGGACCCATCAAACAGGCCGAGAAGGAATTACATCTCAATGTGGATTCCATGAAACAGGAACTGGCGCGGACCATTAATGCCCAGAAGCTGAACGTTGAGGTTATCGCCGCCAAGGTCCAGGAACTGGAGAAGACTATTAAGTGGCTGCAGGAGAGGATCCGCTCCGCGGTCGAGGAGAGGTCCGCCTATGAGTACAAACGGCAACAATACCAACTGGCCAAGGATGCTTATGTCAATGTTCGCAACCAGCTGGAACAGGCTCGGCTGGCTGATGCCGTCACTGGTTCAAGACAGCGCCTGAGGATTCTTGACGAACCGTCGGTGCCTCTTTCACCGTACAAACCCGACAGGCTGAGGATAATCATCGCGGGTTTGCTTGCCGGCATGCTCCTTGGCGTTGCGACTGCCGTTACCTTGGACTATTTCGATCATACGATAAAAAACCCCAATGATGTTGAAAGATTTCTGAACGTGCCCATGCTGGGTTCAATCCCTAAGGTTGGATGAAGAGGATGTTGGCCACCCTGTACTCGATGATAATCTTTTCAATTGTCGTCAGCGTGTTTTTTTTATACCGCTCCTCTCATCCATATTCTGCACATGAGACTTCGGTGTCTTTCCCTGCGCTCATCTTTTCATTGTGGCTCGTTGCAGCGGCAATGTGGGGGCGTAGTTTCTATGTGTACCGGCTCGCCGGCCTCTTTGACTTGAGCATCGAGCGTATCATTTTTTTGGTCGTTATCGTTACACTGATTGCAGGGCTTCCCGCCGGGTCCCCGAGTTGGCGTGGAAGGCGATCCATAGAGCGGTTATTCTTCCTGTTTGCCCTTATCTGTGTGGCGTCCATGACGATCCATGGGTTTGGGCCTTCCTCTTCCAAGTACGTATCCCCCTGGTATATATTTATCTCGGCTTATCTGTTTCCCTTTGCCGCATTTTTGTTTGCCAAAAGATACCTCGTTGCCGAAAGAGACTTGTCTTTTGTTTTCCACGCATTGTTTTATCTGGCTGTCTACCTGGGGATCATGGCTTTCTTCGAGTTCCTCGATCTCCGGCAGTATGTTTACCCCCGCTTTATCAACGATCCCAAGGTGTGGCTCCACCTGGACCGGGCTCGGGGCCCGTTCAAGAACGCCGCCCTCAACGGGTTCACCCTAATCATTGGATTCATCTGCGGGGTTCAACTTCTATCCTTCAAGCGGGGTTTCGCGAGGCTGCTGCATCTCATCTTGATGTCGGTGTTTTTCCCTGCCATATTCTTTACCCTAACCCGGTCCATTTACCTGTGTTTTCTGTTCACCTTGGGGACCTTACTGTTTGCCTACCGGACGCCATTCTCAAAGTGGAAGCTTCTCGCTCTCCCACTGGCACTGGCGGTGATTGTCGCATTCATGAACCTGTCGAGGCTGGCCTCAAGCGAGAGGCGGGCGGGAGGAGTATACCAGGTCCAAGAAGTTCTTATCCGTGAGGCTCTTTTAAAGAGGTCCGCGATCATGATCGCGGATAACCCCGTTTTTGGAGTAGGGCTCGCCCAGTTCATCCCGGCGTCGGTGGCCAAGTATAGGGGCCTGGTCCCCGTCGCGGAGAGTTTTCAAGAAACAAGCCAGCACCATCAACTGCTCACCATAGCCGTGGAGCTGGGTCTGATAGGAATATCTGTCTACTTGTCGATCGTTGTCATGTTTTTTAGACGGGTCTATTCACTGTTCATCGGCCTCCCGAGGACGGGATTTATCGATTCCAATCTGGCTCTGTTGATCGGGATCTCGTTGGGAGTTTACATTTTGAATAATTTCTTTATAGATCCCTCATTCCAGTTGTTTCCCAACGCCCTATTTTTCACATTTGGAGGGCTGGCGGACGGGTTGTACGGCCAACTGGAACTGATGCAAACAGCAGATGAGGGAGCGATTCCGTTGGGGTTCTCCCCATCGTACGGCGCATGACAACAGTGCTGAAAGCGGCGACGTTTCATGCCTTGACTTTTGCACCATTTTAGAGCGAGTGGCCGCCAAGAAACTCTCGTTTGAACACCGTCAAAGCTATGACCACATCTGTAACCCCCTGCTGATACCTTTGCATGGGGGAACAGGCAACTTTCAGTTACGCGCGGAGAACGCATGTATAAAGATTTTTACCGAATGAAAATGGAAGCGTTCAGCAGTCAACCGTTGCCCAATGTTTTCTTCAACTCGAGGTCGCATAAGGAAGCATGGCATTACCTTGCCTACGGCATTGATTCCAAGGAACCTTTTCTACTGCTGAGCGGTGAGTATGGAATGGGCAAGACCACCCTTTGCTTGAGGCTCATCCAGGCTTTAAAAGGGAGAAACCTGCCGTTCGTTTTTGTCTCTACACCGACCAGCACTTATGCTGCGCTTTTAAGAAGGATAGCATTTTTCCTCGGTATCTCCATCGGGCAGGAGGACGAGTCAGCCGTTCAGAGTCTGATTTGCAATTATTTTGAAAACCACGAGGACAACAAGGGGATCAGCATAATTGTTGACGATGTCCAGGAGATGGATATTTCAACCTTGAATAAACTCCGACTTCTCGCCAACTTCAACATTGAGGGCTTTTTTCCCATCCGCCTGCTTTTCTTTTCCTATTTGTCCTTTCTCGACAAATTGAAAATCGACATTTTTCAGCCGCTGAACCAAAGGATAAAGAGAAGGTATCGTCTGGAGCCGTTCAATTTTCAGGAGACCAGGGAATATATTTACTTCCGCATGGTGAGGGCCGGTGCACATGGAGTGCCGTTGTTCACGGATGATGCCATCCAGAGTATTTTCGATCACAGCAGGGGGATTCCGCGCAACATCAATAATATTTGTGACGGTTGTTTGCTGCTGGGAGCCAGTTGGGGGCTGACCACCATCGACAAGACCATCGTCACAAGGGCCATCGATTACATCGAGGGAACTCATGTGAGACCCGCCCCACCTCCCGTACCGCCTTCTGCGGAACCGGTCGGGCAGCCGGCCCACGCCGCCCAACTGCAGGTAAAGGAAGACCTCGTTGCGCGCGTTACCGTGGATTATCTGGCCGCAGGCGGCAGGGATAAACAACCGCAAAAGAGAGAAGATACCCGGAAGGGTTCTAACCTGAAGGTTTTTGTCATCATTGCTGTCATAATGTTTATTTTGGGAATAATATTAGCATTATCCTTTGATTTTAGGGCTGTAATAAAATCATTGGCGGATTTTTTCGCACGCATGGCCTTGCATTGAGCAGAAAAGCTTCAGGGAATAGATGGAGCTATTTCAGCAAAGTAGAGGAGTAAGCTTCAATGGCAAAGGGTATCTGGGGACAGACTTTTATCAGTAAAAACCTGCGAGGGGAATCTTCAGGTTCATCTCCCGATCGGCCCGGCGCCGATTGGGTATTGGATGATACGCCCTCTTCGGTTGACTTGCCATTGGATCAGCAGGAATCCGGCGAATCCCAAGGTGAATGGGAAGCGGCATTTTCCAACAGGGCCGCTGGTGCTGCCAGATCCCGAGCATCTTCCAATGCTGCTGTTCCTCGGGTCGATAGACGGCCGAGCGACCCTATTGCCCCCGAATCAGAACCGGCTTTAAATGCGGGAACGCTTCCAGTGCGTCCTCTTTATGCCGTGCCCCTATTCAGGGAGAAAAGCAAAACAGGACCACCTCTTTTTGCCGAGTTGGGAGACTTCCTGGATAAGATATGGATCAACTTAAACCTTAAGGCAGCGGATCAGTATCCAAAGACCTTCCTTCTTTGCGGCGCCAGCCGAGGAGTGGGGGTCACCTTTATCTCCTTTTACCTGTCGCTCTCCATTGCCTTGGAACGCAACATGAATGTGCTTTACGTTGACGCCAATATGGATGTCCCACAGGAGTCATCCATTATTCCCAATAATCAGGCATATCCAGGTCTGGCATCGTATCTTGCCGGCTATCAATCCCCTGAGACGCTCATCCTGCAGACCCAGTACAAGAATCTGTCAGTGCTCCCCTCGGGCGCTCACGAAATGGTGAAACAAGCGAATTCCGACATTCAAGACCCCAGAACGATCAGTGCATTCGTCAGCTATTGCAAGGCTCACTACGATGTGACGATCTTCGACGGCCAACCCGCCGTGGAGTATCCGAGCACAACCGCTTTTGCCAAGGCGGTCGATCACACTATCCTCATCTGCAGGTACGGCTTTTCCAGACGTGAAATCTCCAAACTGGTGATCGACAAGCTCAAGGAAAACGGAGTTTCGGTGGCTGGAGTGATCTTGAACGAACGTCAGCATCCTATTCCAGATTCTGTTTACAGGATGTTGAAATGATCCGGGACGCACAGATCGACCGGCGTAGGCATGTTTTGCATGTGATTGATGCATTGAACTATGGCGGAGCACAGGAACTTGTGCTTTTGTTCGCCAAATGGTCACCAAAAAACATATACAAAACAATGGTATGTGCTTTGCAACCCAATGGGGAGCTGAAGGCCGCAATCGAAGCTCTCGGGGTGCGTGTGGTTTCGTTTGGCAGGCCGCGGCCCAGCATCCTGAAACCGCATCGTTTCATTTCGTACTTCTACCGCAATGTCAGAGACGTCGTCTCGCTATGCAGGCGTGAACATGTGGACGTGATCCACTGTCACCTTTCGGATGCAGAGTTCGTCGGGATATTGGCGGGGTTTTGGACAAGGGTTGACTGTATCCTGACGACCCTTCATACCTCTGACATGCTCCCTGCGCGTCACAGGCGGGACCCGAGGAATTTTCTGAGGTGGCTTGCAACTCGTCTTCTTTACAAGCGGGTCGACGCTGTCATAGCCGTTTCTGAGGACGTGGCGGCAAAAATTAGGGATTTCGTGTGGATTAATCCGGACAAGGTTTTCACGATCATCAATGGCATAGATGTGGATTCTTTTCAGGGGACTCAACCCAATCGGGACCTGGCCACGAAACTGGGACTAAGTCCCGGGCATAAAGTTATTCTCACAGTCTCACGCCTCGTGCCCGGCAAGGGGCATGCCTACCTGATCGAGGCCATGGGCCGGCTGGTGAAAAGTTATCCGACCATCCAGCTTCTGCTGGCAGGTGATGGTGATCTCAGAGAACAACTCAAGGTGAAGTGTAGTTCTCTGGGAGTTTCTGATCATGTTCACTTTCTCGGCAGCCGTCCTGATGTAGCGGATCTTTTGGCCCTGGCGGACATTTTCGTGCTCCCCTCCCTGGGTGAAGGGACCTCGCTCGCGCTCCTCGAAGCGATGGCGTCGGAGAAGCCCATTGTGGCCACCGATATCGCTGGGAATCGGTCGATTCTGCTCTCTCCGAAATGCGGAGTTTTGGTCCCTGCAGCAGACGGCCAGGCTTTGGCTGAAGCGATCTCCTATCTGCTGGAGCACCCCAAAGCAGCTTCAGAATACGGTCAGATTGCCGGCCGGGTGGCCCGGGACCGCTTCGATGTGCGACAACGCATTGCCCGGTTGGAAACGCTTTGGGGAAGGCAGGCTGGGCCTGGCTGAGCCTCTAAGCCCAACGGATCCTTTGAGTTATTGAATTTTTCGATAGCTAGGGACGAGGGGTGGATGGCAAGAATTGCGGTTACCGGATTGCGCGGAGTTCCTGCTGCCTGGGGGGGCGTCGAACACCATTGCGAAGAGCTCTATTCCCGGCTGGCCGCTAACGGACATGACATCACCATTTATGCACGATCTCGCTACGTCAGGGACGATATCGAATTTTACAAAGGCATGAAAATCGTCAGGTTGCCGACCATCAACGTGACCGGCGTGGAGGCCCTTGTGCACACGTTCCTGTCAATGCTGCATATTCTCAAGACCCGGCCTGACATTGTGCATATTCACGCCCAGGGGCCCTGTCTTTTGAGCTGGGCTCCCCGGCTGTTCAGACCCGGCATGCGGGTTTTCTTCACGTGTCACGGCCTGGATTGGAAGAGGAAGAAGTGGTCAAAGTTGGCCTCCTCTATTATTCACCTGGGCGAGGTCTTCTCCGCAATGTTTCCCCATTATCGGATCACCGTATCAAAGGAATTGCAGCGGTATTACGAAACCTGCTACGGGGTGCAAGCTTACTACATACCGAGCGGAGCGAGCAAAATGCAAAAACGCCCCCCCAATTTCATCCGAAGCTATGGGCTTTCGGGGAAAGATTATTTCCTGTTCGTGGGACGGCTCGTTCCCGAGAAGAGGATTGATGATGTAATCAAGGCGTTTCTGCAAAAGGGGCGCAAGTCCAGACTGGTCATTGTCGGCGACAGCGCAGGCACTGAGAACTACGTGGCAAGTTTGAGAAGAATGTCCGCGAGTCACGCTTCCGTCGTATTCGCCGGGTACCAGTATGGAAATAACCTGGAGGAATTCTTCTCCAATGCCAGGGCTTTCGTAAGCGCATCAGAACGCGAAGGCCTGCCACTGACCATGCTCGAAGCCCTATCCTATGGTTTGCCGTGTATTGCCAGCGACATTCCTCCACATAGGGAAATCCTTGGATGCCAACCCGATCTTATTTTTCCAACGGGCCAACTTGAAGCCCTCTCCAACCTCATGGAGCTGTTGGACGAAATGCCGGAGGCCGGGCTTGCCGATGTGGGCAAGCGCGCGATGGCCATTCTGGACAGGGATTTCAATTGGGACGATATCGTGAGAGCCACCGAGCGGCTTTATCAAGAGAGCCTGACATCCACATGAGGTGTATATGGCAGAAGAAAACAAGCCACTGGTACAAATATCAGTAATATTTGATATCGTCCTCACAGGCTATGCCTATCTGATTGCAGAGGTGTGCAAGATTTCGCTTTTGCCGACCGCTTATAGAGGGCTAAGCCAAACGACTAACTATAGTATGATAATGCTTCTGATTATTATCATTTGGTTTGTAAGCCTACAATATTCAAGACTGCATATCTTTTATTTTAGAAAAAAGCCTTTTTCTACTATACTGTTCAACGTTATCGAATTTGTTACGATTAACCTTTTGATCCTTGCCTTCTCCTTTTACATCTTCAAGATTGAGAATGTCAGCCGGCTGATGGTTGGCATTTTCTATATAATGAACATCGTTCTGCTTGCTCTGAGCAGGTGGCTGTTCCATAACATATTGGGTTTTGTAAGAAAAAAGAACAGTTTCTTGCGCAATGTGTTGGTAGTGGTCGGAAGCAAACAGGCTGCAAAAGACCTCATTTCGGCTATCCAGAACGATCCCGAAGCGCACGTTAAAATCATGGGGTGCATCGAACTGGATTGCGAGACCGTGGGAGAGGATGTTGCCGGGGGAATCAGGGTTATCGGGACCATTGAACAATTGGGAGACATTTTGGCTACTAATGTTGTCGATGAGGTAACTTTCGCGATGCCTGTGGACATGATATGGGACGCGGAGAAATACTTCCACATGGCTGAGGCCGTCGGAGTGCAGATCCGGGTGGTGCCGCCCTGGCAACTACGCAAATTCCTCGCCTCTCGCCCTCTTTTTTACTCAATGAACTACGAGCACTTTTTTCGAATCCCCACATTCGTCCTGTCCTCCACCCCTAAATACCGCGTAACGTTCCCGATTAAAACGGCCCTTGATTACCTGTTTGCCGGGATGTCGCTGATTGTCCTTTCACCCTTTTTCTTGATGATTGCGTGCGCAATCAAAATGTGCTCATCGGGGCCGGTGTTCTTCAAGCAGGTGCGCGTCGGACTCAATGGCCGCAAATTTACCGTGTATAAATTCCGAACCATGGTCGTCAACGCCGAAGCGATGCTTCCGGACTTGCTGGAATTGAACGAAGCAAATGGAGTGGTATTTAAGATTAAGGATGATCCCCGAATCATCCCCCGGATAGGGACTTTCTTGAGGAAAACGAGTCTTGACGAGTTGCCTCAGCTCATCAATGTGGTGCGTGGGCAGATGAGCATGGTGGGACCGCGTCCTCCTATCCCGGAGGAGGTGGCGCAGTACAAGCCTGCCGAGCGACGGCGCCTGTCCATGAAGCCTGGAATAACATGTATCTGGCAGATCCAGCAGCGGCGGAACGAAATCCCTTTTGACAGGTGGATGGCATTGGACCTCGAGTACATCGACAACTGGAGTTTGTGGCTGGATTTCAAAATACTCTGCAAGACCGTGGTTGCGGGGATCTGTGGCAGTGGGAGGTGATCGCTGATCAGCGCGGGAAAGATAAAAACAACACAGTATGGGAGAGCATAAAGCCATTTACGGTCAGATCGGCAAAGCGGTAGCCGTCATCATGTGCCTGACCGTTATCGATAAGCTTCTGGCGGTTGTCAAAGAGATGCTGGTAGCGTATCGTTTTGGGGTGTCCCCGGCTCTTGACGTTTTCAATGTAGCCTACGCTCTTCCCAGCACCATCATCTTATTTTTTGCCGGCGCCTTCGGTGCTGCCTTTGTCCCCGTTTACCTCGAATGGTCCCATGGCTCCTCCGCAGAGCGTGCCGACAACCATGCGTTGTCCCTCTTTTACTGCGCTTCGGCTTTTTTCGGCGTATTGACCCTTATCGGGTTTATCTTAAGCCCCGTTATTTTTCCGGCCCTCGGCTACGGCCTAACCCCCGAGCAAAAGGTGCTGGGCATAGGCATCGAGCGTTGGCTCATGTTCCTGTTCCTCTTTGACGGGACCGGCGTCGTCCTGGCGGGTCTGCTCCACGCACAAAAGAGGTTCTTCACCCTTTATCTGGCTCCAACCCTCATCAATGCAACCGTTATCCTCTTCATCGTGCTCGGCTCCAGCTACGGGATCCATGCGCTGGTCCGGGGGCTTCTGCTCGGCACACTTTTCAAATTCGCCTATATGGCGGTCAGTTTGCGTTATGCGGGGTTTCGCTTCCTTGGAGGAGTAAGCTTCGACAGGAAAAAACTAGTCTACTTCGGACTGCTGGTTCTCCCACTGCTGGGAAGTGAACTGATCGCCCACTCGAATATCCTGATAGACATGATGATGGCGACCCAGCTTCCTGCAGGGTCCGTCTCGACCCTCAAGTATGCCTATCGAATTAACGATCTTCCCATTCAGGTGGTCATCATAGCCATTTCAAAGGCTATCTTTCCCTTCATCAGCAAGCAGGCGCTTGAGAAGGACTATGAGGGGTTGAGGCATATGTTCAAGCGCAGCGTTACCTTGCTCGGGTTCATCACCTTTCCGATCATCTGCCTGGTAGCACTCTTTTCTTCGGACATTGTGAGTATCCTGCTGGAGCGCGGCGCCTTCGATTCTCATGCCACGCGGCAAACTGCTCAGACGCTGGTTTTCTATAATGCCGGGCTGTTTTTTGCCGCCTATGCATTTATCAACGGGGCTTTCTTCTGCGCTTTGAAAGACACCAGGCTGCTGTTCTACCTCGGTTGCCTGTCGATGGTCCTGAATATACTGTTCAATTTCATCTTTATGCGCATTTTCGGTGTGAAAGGAATCGCCCTGTCAACGTCCGTGACGCTGGGAATTGTCTGCAGCGTCTTTTTTGTCTTGCTGAAGAGAAGGCTCCACGTAACCGACCTTTCCAATACGTTCATGCAGTTGTTCAAAATAGCGACCGCTTCGACATGTATGTTCGCTCTGGGATTGGCTTTTAGAAAGTACCTGGGATTTCTGGAACTCAATCGATTCCTTGGCCTGACGATATCGGGTCTGTTCGTGACCGCATGCTATATTTCTCTGGCTTGGCTCTTTAGGATAGAAGAAGTGCAGGTCGGCCGCCAATTGCTCGGCAGGATGTTCGGGAAACCATGGGGATAGAAAAGAAAATTGATTGACCCTGGATTATGCGCGAGCATGCCTGGAAATTATACCGTATTCATTCTAACCATCTGATGTTATGGCCCAACTTCGTCAGGAGGAGGGAAAGCTGCATACGCGCGGTTGGTGACAAGCAGAGAGGGACCATAAGGCTGGATTTCAACAGATCCATCAGCATTGATTTTAAAGGAGCAAAGATCACCACCGATACCGGCTTTCTTCTCATGAGGGAGATCGATCAGCGATTTATTAAGTATTCTCAGTGGTGCTGCTTCCCAAATTGATGACCCGAGATCGCCTCGACGTACGGATGATCATTCCTTGCTCCAACTGCTGCGCCAGAGAATCTACCAAGCAGCGGCAGGCCATTAGGACTGCAATGACCGCCTCGCGGAGCTTGGAGTTTTCGCCTGAGCCCCACCCAACACTATGGGGCGTGGGAATAAGCTCATCAAACTCCGGGGAAGGAGGTGTTTCCTAAAATTGTAAAAACCGGTCTAATTGGCATATCGCTTGCACGTTCGATTGAGAAATCGTATGGTTTTGCGAGCCTTGGGATTGTTCCGGAAGTTTTCGGGCCGGAATCGGCTACGCAAGATGTGGTTCGGCTCCAGTTGAGGTCAAATTGACGCATTATTCAGGATTAAGTCATTTTTTGTATGAACTGTTAGTATTAAAGTACTATAGACGCCGATGCAGAACTCTCTATGACTATGAAGAGCAATTGGCGGATTTCCCATAATCTAAAGCAGAAGCTGGAACACGCTGACTTCAGAGTACTAATAGAATTTCGCCAGAAGCGAGTGGGTTTTGACGTGATCGACTCCTAGGGTCCAGTGTACGTTTTTCAAAAAGATAGCCTGAATCTATGTGTGGTATTGTTGGCGTAGCATCCCGATTGCCGATCAGCCGCCGTGACCAGCTGGTCACCCAATGTGATACCCTGACTCATCGTGGACCTGACGACACCGGCACATGGTGGTCACCTGATGGTGTCGTGGGCTTGGCTCACCGCCGACTGGCGATAATTGATCTGTCGCCGGCTGGTCATCAGCCTATGTCCGATGAGAGCGGCGATCTTTGCATAGTTTTCAACGGGGAGATTTACAATTTCAAGGAGCTTCGCTTTAGGTTGCAGAACTGTGGGCATCGCTTTCGCTCTGAGAGCGACACAGAAGTTATCCTGGCTGCCTACCATGAATGGGGTGTGGAATGCCTGCACCATTTTAACGGCATGTTCGCCTTTGCTCTGTATGACCAGGCACGGAGGCGGCTTTTCGTCGCCCGGGACAGAGCCGGCGAGAAGCCGCTATTCTATCATCTGGCAAACGAGACGTTTGCTTTTGCCTCAGAGCTCAAAGCTTTGATGGCTGACCCAGTTTTTCCACGCCGCATCAATCCAGAAGCGCTCGACTGCTACTTAGCTTTCGGCTACGTGCCGGGCGAATACTGTATTCTCGATGGTGTAAAGAAACTTCCTCCAGCGCATGCACTCACCTTCGATCTGCACAACGGACAACTGAGGTTCTGGCGTTACTGGAAGCTGCCTGCTACGTCGGAGGGGCAATACGATGCCCAGGCTGCAAATGAGGCCACACTGCAAGAGGAACTGGAACATCTGCTGGAAGATGCTGTGCGGCGGCAGCTGGTGGCAGATGTTCCTGTTGGTATCCTACTCAGTGGAGGGATCGATTCCAGCCTTATCACCGCTATGGCAGCTCGGGTAGCAGCAAGCGTGAAAACATACACCATTAGATTTCCAGGCCATCCAAAATACGACGAAACCGAACATGCCCGGTTGATCTCCCGCTACTTCGGCACGGAGCACACGGAGCTGGATGCAGAGTCATCCACAGTAGAGTTACTACCCATGCTGGCGCGTCAATATGATGAACCCATAGTCGACTCGTCTATGATCCCAACTTACCTGGTAAGTAAGCTGGTCCGGCAACATTGTACCGTCGCCATGGGAGGCGATGGCGGTGACGAACTCTTTGGAGGGTATGCGCATTACAATCTCCTGCTCCGGATGCAGAAGAATTTTGGATGGACCCCTGGTTTTTTCCGAGATGCGATTGCAGGGCTGGCAACGAAACTGCTACCATTGGGGTCAAGGGGCCGCAACTGGCTCCAGACTCTCGGAACCGATCTGGACGTTGGCACGCCGCTGATTGCTACATATTTCGACGTGGACGCACGGCTCTCCCTGCTAAAGGCGGATTTCATCTCGCAAAGTGCCAGTGTAGGATCTGCTGAACGTATTCTAGAGAGGCATTCTCATGGTCCTGGCGACTTGCTGCAGCGCGCTATGCGAATGGACTTCGAAAACTTCCTGCCTGAGGACATCCTGGTGAAGCTGGATCGCGCCAGCATGCTCAATTCGCTGGAGGTGAGGGCGCCATTCTTGGACTACCGGATCATTGAATTCGCTTTTCACAAAGTGCCTTCCCATTTGAAGGCAACTTTAAGAAGCCGAAAGATTCTACCGAAGCTTTTGGCGGCGAAACTATTACCGCGAGGCTTTGACCTGGAGCGCAAGCAGGGATTCTCGATCCCTCTGTCATCCTGGTTGAGAGACCCTGAGTGGAATGACTATTTTCGGCAGGTCCTTTTGGATTCTTCGGGAACTCCATTTAACCGCCCTTTTGTTCAGAAACTCCTCGACAACCAGGCTCGTGGGTACTCAAACAGCGACAGACTGTTTGCGCTCTTGCTCTTGGAATTATGGAGGCAGGAATACAAGGTAACATTATGAGGGACCTCGTGAGTCACGGATCGAGAAAATTAATTGCAACCACCCGCAAATGCAAACAAAAATAGCACTACTGCCTGCTGAAATTCCTACCCTGATCTTGATTCAATATGAGCATGCCGACACCCTACCCGATCAGAACTGAAAATAGATGAAAGGTGATGAATTCAAAGGGGCCAGATAAAACAATCCGAACAGCACGAAAAACAAGACAAAGCATCCCCAGGTATTTTCATAGCGGACATATGGAGGGTCGCCAAGTTTGAGACCAAAATAGTGGCTGATAATAAGAACGGGTATGATCACAAACAGTGAAGTCGCATACCAGGTAATTCCCTTGCTGCCGCCTATCAGAAACATTTTCTTAATGATAATGAATGAGACCGCAAAATCAGTTGACCGAAAGAAAACCCAGGCCACGCAAACAAACGCCATGGTAAGAAGCCAGCTCACGCACGCATAGGGACGGGAGCTAAATGCTCTTGGCCTGAGGTAGTCCGAGTATAATTTGTGTATCATCAAGCCCAGGCCATGTAATCCACCCCAGATGACAAAATTCCAACTTGCGCCATGCCAGAGCCCACCTAGGAGCATGACGATCATAAGATTCATATACTGTCTCAGTTTACCTTTTCGGTTCCCGCCCAACGGAATATAGAGGTAGTCTTTGAGCCAGGTGGAAAGCGAGATATGCCATCTTCTCCAGAATTCGCTTATGCTTTTTGAGATGTAAGGCATGTTGAAGTTCGGGGGAAATTCAAAGCCCAGACATTTGGCCGATCCAATCGCCATGTCGGTGTATCCGGAGAAATCGCAGTAGATCTGAATGGCATATGCGATGACTGCAAGCCATACTGTGCCGGAACTGTAGTCTTGAGGCGCCTTGAATACAGGATCCACAAAAAAGGCCAAGCGATCCGCCACGAGGACTTTCTTCACCATTCCGAGAAGAAAAATCTGCGTCCCCTTTTCGACATTCTTCCACCTGACAGTAATCTCCCGATCCAGTTGAGGGAGGAAGTGGCCGGGCTTGAGAATGGGGCCCGAGATCAGATGTGGGAAAAATGTGACCAGGAGCGAAAGGTCTAGGAGATTTGCGGCAGGCTTGTTTTTTCCGCGGTAAATATCGATCGTGTAGCTTATGACTTCAAAGGTCATGAACGATATTCCAATGGGCAGGATAATCTCCATGGAGGGGAGCCTGATCTTGGAGCTGAGCATCAAGCTGTTGATTGAACCGACAAAAAAATTGAAATATTTGAAAAACCCCAGGACCATCAGGTCAAAGACTATGCTGGCTGCCAGCCATCTTTTCTTTCCCGCTCGAGCTTGAGTCGATGCGATTTTCGACCCGGCATAATAATTGGCGATGGATAAGCCTGCTAATAGTAGAAGAAATCTATAGTCCCAGTATGCATAAAAGTAGCAGCTTCCAGCCAACAAGACAAATTTTTTTGCCTTATTCTGCCTTATAATAATGGTTAACAGCATGATAACAATAAAAAAGATGATGTATTCAAAGCTACAGAAAATCACCTTAATACTTTCCTCATAAAATAATCGGCCAGGCAATCAGCTACTATGGTGTGTCCTATCTCGTTTATGTGACCGGTTCCAGGCATTGTGTTGTAAAACCCGTCGACTGGTTGGCAGTGGGACTGATAGTAGTAGGAAAGTGCATCCCTCATATTCAGCAGGTCTATGCCATACTTATTGGCGGAACTCTTCAGCAAAGCCTCGACGTTGGACTCAGATTTGTTTAAGGCTAAATACAGGATGGCCATTCCGGGGTAATCATTCTTAAGGGTCTTAAGGGTCCAGTCGATGATGTCGGCATAATCAACAGCAGGCGTGCACTCTTGTCCAGCCGACGCCCGGTGGTTCCGGTGCTGCTCCAACATCATCGGGATCTTGTCCAGCGCAATTTTGAAGGTGGAAAAGGCTACGAAAGGTTTGATTATCTTGAGGGGAGGAAACATCTGCCAGATATAGTAGTCCCTGAAGTTGGTAACCGTCACATACTCAGCGCCCTCTTTTTTGACATAAAACTCCCTGGTTTCATCCAAAATATGGGTGGTGAAATCTTCATTGATTTCTATCATCACATAGTCCGGGTCCATGAAAGAATGGTAGAAGTTTGACAGATGAATGTAATACGCAGGCGATGCCCCGTTTCTTCCAGCGTTTATGGTTCTGATTTCCCTGCCGGTATTCTGGGCAAGCTTGGTCTGCAGTAGGTGTACGAAGGTCTTATCGTCGGATACCTGAAGCGCTTCGGTGTGAGAATCGCCCAGCATCAGGATCCGGTATTCCGCGGCTGTTTTGGGTAGTATTTCCGCTCCACGCATGCCCAGGCTGTTAATCCACGTTTTGCAGTACCCTTCCGTTCCCTGGAGATAAATACCGGGTTTCATTATCCTCCCCAGTATCGGCGAATTGACTCCACCCGGCTCTCTCAGCACGGAGTTCTCCAGGATGACCTCCCACACGAGAAGCGCCAGTGCTGCTACAGCCACGATTCTGAGAATATATTTCAGTATACGCACGCTAGTCGCCTTGGGAATGGAAGCCTTCCCATTGTGTAAAGTTGAAACAGCCCATTCAACCTGGAATCCGTCAGTCGAGGACAGATCCAACGGTTAAGATTGACAACACATCTTCACAGTATTGCGCCAAGGGGGGACTTTTGGCCGTTTCAGTTTCGCCCCTTTGAAATCACGCTGAGTTCCTGCTCTTGGCGCTGGAGTTTTCGTCAACAGCCGACAAGAGGCAACACAGCCGGTCAGCCCCCTCGTGCCTGGATCTCCCGCTTTCCTTATTTCACAATCGGCAATGCGGGCGCGTGCTCCCCCTGCCCTTCGCCCGGCGGTAACGAACGGTTCTCCCCGGCGACTGCCGGGTTCATATGACCTCGACCTTCTGACCGGCGTCACACAACCAGCGACCTAGCAAATGGGTGTAGATCTGTTCCTGCTCCACACCCCAACCCCACGTATACGAATCCCCCACACACATGATGCGGTAAACACCAGGAAGGCTGGCAACAGGCCGTTCCACATCACGGAATCCTGCCGAGTTCTGCTGAAACAGAAGTTTCTTCATGAAAGATATTTCGAGCAATTCACCCACACGACACTCCAGCAAGGTTCTCAAATGAAAAACTATTCAATAGACATAAATATCACCACATCTTCTCAAGATCTTCCTTAATATAGAGATGGTTCCTGTCATAAAAGTAGCTAATTTGCAATGGCAGCCTTTTAAGGCATAAGTTATCCTTAGAAAATAATCTATAGCAGCACGCAATCGGAGTCAAAAAAGCATAGAACACGAAAGATAGAATCAGCATTGTGTTAAAGGAGGCTATAAAGTCTGACACTTTTAGCCAGCCCATCACAATAAACGATGCCATTTTTTTAAATATCAATGCAATTATTAGCAATGATATCGATAGGATAATAAATACTATATTATGGAAAACACAGAATAATAAAAGACACATAATAGATATTATTGCTATTGTTTCTAGATCTTTCACCCTATTTTGTACAGCTTTCTTATCCATATAATCGATCCTTCAAATAGACATGGTATTGAGATATAATGCATAATTACCACAGCACATCTACCAATTACACTATATTATGACCATATATAATCTAATTAGGTTATTAATACTTAATCAAAATAATGTATAAATAAATGGCGCAATGCTTGTAGCAGATAGAACAACCAATATACTTACTAACATAAGCATGATAATAATAGGTATGAGCCACCACTTCTTACGTTCCCTGGCAAACATCCATAATTCAGTCAAAATGCTCATTGGCACATCCTTTCAAAAGTATGAGCTATTCCAGCGCGATCCATGCGTATGGCACGGGAGCGTATTTCAAGAGGGCCGCAAATGTTCCAAGAACAGCGGCCGGAGTGAGCAAAGCTTTGAGAGCCGGATTAGTCCAGCTCATACCTTTTTCTCCAGTCTTCCGGTTCCTGCCACTCGGGCTGCTTCTTCTTGTCAAAGAGAAAATTGCCGATCACCAGGTAGTCCATCTCGGTTCTCATGAAGCATTTGTAGGCATCTTCCGGTGTGCATACGATAGGCTCCCCCCTTACATTGAAGCTCGTGTTGACTATTATCCCGTAGCCGGTTCGCTTCTGGAAGGCCTCTATGAGCCTGTGGTATCTGGGGTTTGTTTCCTTATGCACGGTCTGAACCCTTGCAGAGTAGTCCAGATGCGTTACGGCGGGGATATCGGATCTGATGAAATAGAGTTTATCCTTCAGGTCCCTGGTATGGTAACCCTCAGGCAGCCGCCTTCTCCTGGCTTTGTTCACACTATCGATCAAAAGCATATACGGCGACGGATAACCACCATCGAAGTACTCCCCGGCACTCTCGATCAGGACCGAAGGAGCGAATGGCCGGAAGCTTTCCCGGTATTTTATCTTGAGGTTGAGCTTCTTTTGCATCTCAGGGTTCCTGGCATCCGCCAGTATGCTCCTGTTACCCAGGGCTCTCGGCCCCCATTCCATCCGCCCCTGATGCCATCCGACAATGAATTCACTGTCTAAAAGTTCCGCGACTTTCTCATACAGGTCTTCTTCTTCGTATCTCTGGAAAACGGCGTCATGCTCCGCCGCCATTGCTTCCACTTCCAATGCCGGGTATTCGGGGCCAAGATAAGCGCCCTTCATCGCATCCATAGAACTGTCCGGATGCCGCGCTCCGGCAAAGTAAATGTGGTAGGCCGCCAGGGCCGCCCCCACGGCGCCGCCGGCATCCCCTGCGGCCGGTTGGAACCACAAGTTCCTGAATATCTCTGACTTCAGCAACTTGCCGTTGGCAACGCAATTCAGGGCCACTCCTCCTGCCATGCACAGATTTCCGGAGCCGGTCCGCCTTTTTGCCGTGTTCGCCATTTTGGAGACAACATCTTCCGTAACGTTCTGGATGGCCAGTGCCATATCGCAATAATCCTGGGTGACTTCAGTTTCGGACTCCCTTCTGGGAAAACCGAAAAGCGTCTCCCATTTCGATTCATCCACCATTCTGAGGCCGACCGAGTAATTGAAGTAGTGCTGGTTCACCCATATGGAACCATCCTCTTTCACATCCAGCAGGTGGGAGTATATGAGATCCATGAATTTCCGGACTCTTCCGGAAGTGGGGTCCCCGTAAGGTGCAAGCCCCATGAGTTTGTATTCTCCGGAGTTCACCTTAAAGCCCGTGTAATAAGTGAAGGCAGAATAGAGAAGACCCAGAGAGTGGGGAAACCTGAGCTCACTCAGGATCTTTATGTCTCGCCCCTTGCCGTGAGCGATAGACGCCGTTGCCCATTCACCTACGCCGTCGATCGTCAGTATGGCGGATTCTTCAAAAGGCGAGGGGTAAAAGGCACTCGCGGCATGAGAGAGATGGTGTTCCGGAAACAAAAGCGTCACACTTTCCTTGTCGATTGGCTCCAGCTTCTGAAGTTCATCCAGAATGAGTTTCTTAAGATATGCCTTTTCTCGAATCCAGACGGGTATCGCCGACAGGAACTGCCGCAGGCCCCTGGGAGCAAAGGCGTAGTACGTTTCGAGCAGCCTCTCGAACTTGAGAAAGGGCTTGTCATAAAAGGCAACGGCTGCGAGGTCGCCTATGGGCGAGTTCTTATCGCCCCCATTCTTCTTATGAAAGTCGAGGCATGACTTTACGGCATGAACCGGGAAGGAAGGATCGTGTTTTTTTCGGCTGAAACGTTCTTCCTGAACCGCGAACACAACCTGACCATCTATCACCAGTGCGGCTGCCGAGTCATGATAGAAGGCCGAAATACCCAGGATAGTCGTTGGCATCGCTCATTCCACCCGAATCGATTGAACGACATTGCAGGGCGGCAAAATCATTGTCGGGGTTGTCCTAGTAAAGAGTGAGCTTTAATCCCAAATAATGCGCGAAGCTTGAGCAATAGTTATTCGAATAAATATTCGTATCAAAAAGCTACTCAAACTGAGGTTCACGCATTATTTGCGTTCATACAACTCCGCGAAAAGGTCCTCAAAGCCTGCGGTCATCTTCTGAACGGTCAGCTTTTCATGAACAAGGAGCTGGGCCGTTTTTCCCATGCTTCTGCACGCTGCCGGGTTTTGAATCAGCTCGATCAACCTGCCGGCCAAGCCTTGAAAATCGCCGACCTGCACCAGGTAACCCGTCTTGCCCGGGAACACTATTTCTTTCATGCAGCCCACGTCGGTGCATACGATAGGCACCCCCGCCGACATGGCTTCAATAGCGGCCACGGAAAATGTCTCCAGCTCGGGTTTGGAAGAAAGGGCATTGATGTTCACGGCTGCCAGGACATCACCCAGTTCGCGGCGGAAACCGAGGAAATGGACACACCCGTCAATACCCAAGTCGTGGGTCAACCGAGTCAGGCGGTCCCGCTCGGGTCCGTCCCCCACAATCAGAAAATGGGTTTCAGGAATGCTTTTCAAGACCTCCTGCGCGGCTTTCAGGAAAACCTCATGAGCTTTGTCCGGCCGCAAGACCGCTATGATGCTCACCACAGGACTGTTTGCCGGAATCCCAAGCCTCGCTTTTGCTTCTTCGGAGGCAAGGCTGGAACAAAACCGCAGCGGGTCGACACCGTTGTAAATGACCTCTATTTTACTGAGTGGAACCTTCTCAACCGATGCAATGTAGTCCCTGTGTCCGTCAGCAATGGCTACCACCTTATCAATCCACAGGTGAAGGATCCGACGACCGAGCATCGTGAGGCCATGGAATGAATATCTCCGGAACATTTCATTTTCCCGGTTGACGATGGCACGCACTCCGGCCAGTTTGGCCGCGAGCACCCCATAGAAAATGGTGTTGCGCTGATTGATCAGAAAGAGCACATCGGTGTGCTCCGCCTTAAATAGTCTTGCGAGTTTCAGGATGCCGGAGAAGTCGAAACGGTGCTTCAGAACATTGGTTGTGACCGGAAAGTTGAGCCGCAGTATCTCGGCCCCCATCAATCCCGGGCTCCTCAGGAAACATACATGGACCCTGAAACGCTCACGATGGATGTTTCTCAGCAACTCCCGCAGCAACTGCTCCGTGCCCCCGATGGTGAGGCTGGAGACCAAAACGGTTACATTAATTCGTTTCATATTCCGCATTTCTTCTCAAAGTGTCAGTATGAACGGCTTCTCAGCCGCTCGAAAATCTCCAAGAGACGACCGGCATGCCCCTCCAGGCTGCACCAGCGGGCTACGAAATCTTTTCCCGCCTTTCCCATTTCCCTGAGCCTCTCACGGTCGCTCAGCATCCAGCGCAAGGCATCCCTCAATTCATCCACTGAATCCGGCGAGAAGAGTCTCCCGGTCACTCCTTCCTCCACCTGCTCGGGAATTCCGCCCAGGTTTGCAGCAACCACCGGTGTTTCATGGCAGAAGCTCTCATAAATGCTGATCGGAGCATTGTCGTACCAGCGGCTGGGAACCACAGCAAACAGGGCCCCGGCAATCCACCTGGAAAGTTCCTGCCCGTCCTTGAACCCAAGAAATTGGATGCGCCTTGTGTATTCAGGGAGGATAAGCCTCTGCAGGCGTTCCTTTTCCCCGTCGTAATCTCTTCCGATCAGGATCAGATCCACATCGGGCGAAATTTGCTGGTAGGCCCGGATAAGTGTATCCAACCCCTTTTCATAAGAAACTCTTCCGAAAAACAAAATGTAGTCGCCTCTCCGGTCCGCCGGCTCACTGGATGCAGCTGAAACGGGGTAATGGAGCAGATGCATGCGGTCGGCCGGAAAGCCCCCTTCCACCAGCTTCGACTCCATGAAGCGGCAGGGAACGATGAAAGCATCCACAAGATGATAAAGCTTGAGCCACTTTTGTATGTACATGGACAATACGCGCACCGCCGAAGCCGCGTAACTCTGCTTGACGCAGCGATGGCGCAACCCGTTACGATAGGCCCCGCCAAGACACAAAGTGCAGGGCCTGCCATCCCTCAGGAAGAGATAAGCCGGACAGAGCAGATGATAGTCGCCCAGTTGCAGTGCTATGGGTATTCCACGTTGCCGGAACGTGTGAATGATGCTTGGAGACATGTAATTGTAGATGTTGAGGAGATAGGCGATATCCGCTCCCCCGGTCTCGTCCAGGAGCCTGGAAAGATAGCTTCGGGCCTCGAAGGAATATACGCTTCGGTCCAGATAACGAATCCAGTTCGTCGGAGTGAGCTTTATGGTATGGAATCGCACCCGATCAGCTAAGCCGGGTGGAGGGAGAAAGTACTCGCTATAGGGCGATTCCCAACTGCCCGCATATCGAACACTGAATGGAATGGCGGTATGCCCCATCAAAGAAAGTTGTGGCATGATCTCGGATATGTATCGTTCCGTTCCTCCGTTCAGGAAGTAGAACTTGCTGCAAAAGACGATCTTCATCTCGTCATAGCCGCCATTTCACACTGAAACGCTCCTATGCCGTTAAAACCCAGGAAAAACTTGAGGTCCTGACTCCTGGCGACTTCGACAGACAGCACGCTGATTTCCGGCAGATCAAGGGGTACTTTCTTAAATGCACAGCCCCCATCCCGACTCACATAAACTCCATCCGCCGCGTTCTCGTAGGCAAGGGTCCCAACCACTACGAGCTTCGGATTCAAGGGGTGCACAGCTATGGCGTACGAAGCAATGCCGGCAGGGTTTCCCCCCGGGAGCGGGATTTCCTTCCATGTCCGCCCTGCGTCCTCGCTTACGATGATCTTCTTCTCCGGGCGAGCCGCAAAGAGCCTGGATGGGTTGGAAGGGTCCATGGCCATCCCGAATGTAAAAGGATACAGCGTGCTCACCGGGGTCCAGTTGTCGCCTCCGTCCGTTGTTTTGTAGACTCCTCCCTGCAGAGTACTCGCGAATAGGACCTGAGAGTTGCGGGGATCGATCAGAATCGCATTCGGTCCCTTAACAAAGGGCGAAGTAATTCCCCGGTTGACGGGTTGCCAGGCTTTCCCGCCGTCGGTGGTCTTAAAGACGCCGTAGCCGTTGGTGCCCACATAGACAACCTCATCCGATGCCTGATCCAACACCAGATTGGTTGACAGTCCGTCAACAAAACCCAGGTGCGGCAAAGGTCCGGCCGGTACGGGGAAGCCGATGTCCTCCCAGCTCTCACCGCCATTTAAGCTCTTGTAGACCCAGACTCTGTCCTTTCTGTTCCATATATTCATCAGCAGATACATTCTGGAAGGGTCCTTGCGGGAAATTTCAAGCGCCTGAGCGTGTCCCTGCAGAACACCCGTCACCTTTCGCTTCCAGCTTTTGCCGCCGTCCCCGGAAAAAATGAGCCCATTGTCGGCCACGGCGAGATAAATCTTTTGGGCATCGAACGGGTGTACCCTGATCGCGTTCACCACCGTGTTTTGAAGTCCCTTGTAAAGTTGGGACCAGCTTTCCCCTTCATCCCGGCTCTGCCACACGTTGGACCAATCGGCGAGAAAAACCTTTTGAGGCTCGGCTGGGGAGAAGGCGATCTTCTCTACCCCCGTCAAATCTTTCGCGAAATTTTCCGCTGCCTGAGGGTCCAAATGGAAGGAAGAGATCCTTTTCCAGGACCTTCCGGCATCGCTCGATTTATAGAGAAGATGAGGCCAGACCTCGGGGTCTGTGGACATAAAGACGATGTCCGGGTTTTGGGGATGTACGGCTAATGCTTTGTAAGCTCGCGGCCGGTCGCTCAAAAGCTGCCAGGCTCCGAGACCTCGTCCTTCCCACTTCTTTTGACCCCCATTCCAGAAATAGAGGCCGTCGGTTCTTTCGAGCAGATAGAGTCTGCCATTTGGATGAGCGACAATGCCACACACTTCTCTACGGTCGGCCGGAAGACCTTCGTTGCAGGCTTGCCACCGTCCGTCCACCAAGCGGAAAACACCTCGTTCGGTTCCCGCATACATCAGTTCCTGGAACCTCGCAAGGCCATTCACTTTGATCTTTTCCAAACCGGGCGCCGCGACGATCGAGCATGGCGAAACCTCGGACCGAACTTGAAAGACGCCGTTCCGGTCGGCGGCAACCCACAGGACGTCCTTGGAAAAAACCATCAACCGGCTGCCAATCATGCGTGATTCGTATCGCACTACGGAGCTCTCTTTTTGCCAGGACTCCCCCTGGTCACGGCTGCCGTACAAACCGTCCTGGGTGAGCAGCAATACCCGGCCCGGGTCGTCAGGATAAATTGCGATATCCGCGACCGAAAATCCTTCGAGGCCTTTCCCCCTCAGATGGAAAGTCTCGCCCCCATCCGTACTCTTGAAGACCCCCGCCACGTCGGAACCCACAAAGAGCACTCGAGGGTCCCTGGGGCTGATGGCGATGGCGGTAAATCGCCCCCCTCCCTCATAACCTAAGGGAGAAACGACGACTTGCTCCTGACGCTCGGAAGCCTCCGCTCGACGAAGGCATGCACTCTTCAAAGAGCAGAGGATTATCAAGAACGAGCAAAAGAGGAGCACAACCGTGGGAAACCGCTTCGCCTGATTGCACATGGAGGTCTTTTACATCTCCTCGTATGATAGACTTATATAATAAATACCTGCTCAAAAAAAAGAATCGGCTCTTTCTGCGCAGCCATGCACACAGCGCAGACACTCAGTGTGGTGCGGTTGGAGGCAAGCCAAATGTGAGGCGCTTACAAAAAGTGAAGTGCCTCCGGTGTATAGATCACGCTTCGCGAGCTTCGCATTGCTTCACAAAGTGAAGCATGCTTGCCGGCCTCCCTTTGCGACGTGTGAGCGCGTAGCGCGGGGGCCGACCG
>Ga0187849_1001318_pt1 | contig 27550 bp, 20 predicted proteins | sample June2016WEW_4_10_2_FD_132412 | JGI IMG/M metagenome (GOLD analysis project Ga0187849, IMG submission 132412) | Peatland microbial communities from SPRUCE experiment site at the Marcell Experimental Forest, Minnesota, USA - June2016WEW_4_100 | ecosystem: Environmental > Terrestrial > Soil >...
GACGCAGTCGTGGATCAGCTCTCCGCCGGCCTTCATTCCTTGCACCAACACCCCGAGGTCGTCCGCTCGATGACCTGCTTTGATTGGTTCAAAACTCTATCTTTGACGGTGAATTAGTATAAGGCGCGTGCGCAGACGGAGGCGGGCGCGAAGGTTGAGGAGGGGACTGTAACCCCACCGCACGCGGCTCGCCAGGTCCACCAACGAATCCCCGGTCTGAACCATGGTCCGCAGCAGCAGATGAGGGTCAGTCTGCAGGTGATTCATGCCTTCCACATTGTCGTCGGCGATGAAGGCCAAGTCAAAGGCGCTCCGGACGCAGTCGCACACTGCTTGACTGTGAAACCCGTAAGGGTAGGCGAATGAGACCACCGGTGATCCCAGAACAGCCGCCAAGTCGTTGCGGCTGCCAATCACTTCGTCCGCCAGCTCATGGGCGGGGAGAGGGGTTAAATCCGCATGTGTCCTGCTGTGAGCCCCGAACTCGATTCCTTGCGCAGCCCAATAACGGATCTGGTCGGCGGTCATCAGTCTCATCGTGCCGTAGCCGCGTGCCTCATCCCAAGTGTTGGTCCCTCCCACTTGTCCGGTGACGATGAAGACCGCCGCGCTGAATCCGTAGCGTCGGAGCACAGGAAACGCATACTCTGTCAAATCAGCATACCCATCATCGAAGGTCAGCAGCACGGGCTTTTCGGGCAGCCCCTTGCCCTCGCGACGCCATCGAGCCCAATCTGAGGCACGGATGCCGGTGTAGCCCCGGCGAGCCAGCCAGCGCACATGGCGCTCGAACCGCTGGGGAGAAACGGTCAAACCGGGGATGGTCCCCGGGCGCGGGGGACCCACATGGTGATAGAGCAGCACCGGCAACCGCATTTCGAATTCGCGATGGAAGCTTTTCCACGAGCCGGCTTCTTTGAGGGCGGCGCGTAACTCCGTGATGCGACGTCCGATCTCCAAGAGGCGCAGGCCCGCCTTCTGCATTACCGGGAACCGGCACAGCTTTTCGCACACCCCAATCGGCATGGTAAGAAGGTGGGCAGGCGACACGGGGAACTGGAGGACAAGCCGTCGGCTGAGGCGCTTCCACCCCACGGTCCTCCCCAACCCCGCCAGCAAGTCCGAACACGGGCGATAATCCGGGTGTTTCCGGCAGAGTAATACCTCAGTCCTGCCGAATGCTTCCCCGTCGTTAAACAGGAACCAGCGCGAGGTTTTCACAGAAAGATCATAGGCCACTGCACCGGGAAGGTACAGAAATCGGACCCCCATCTTCCATAGGCGGAGACCTAACTCGTAATCTTCCTTTGCCGGCATGTTCTCGTCGAACCCGCCGCAAGCGAGAAGCAGAGAACGAGGCAGCGAACTATTACTGATCAGAAACGTGTCGTCCGGCCAGTTCAGCCCACCTTGTGTGTCAAGATGGCTATTGTATTTTTGGAACCAGGATTCGTTGGCATAAGCCAGAATCGAGGCAGGCTTCCCGGGGGCGAGAGAGATCGAGCCGTAGACCACCACGGGATCTTGGCCCATGTGCGCCTTGACATGCCGCCTGAAGATGTCAGGGCTACAGACAATGTCGTCATCAATGAAGATAACCAGGTCGCTCTGCGCCATGCCCAGCGCGGTATTCCGGGCGGCACTGGGGCCGCGATTCGGCTGCTCGATGATGCGTAACGCACAGGGCGGGCGAAGCTGGCGGAGCGCCGTACCCGTGCCGTCGGTCGACCCATCGACGATGACAATCACTTCGTATTCGTCCGGCGGAAAATCCTGGTTGAAGATGGCAGGCAGAGTTCGTGAGACCAAGGCGTCCCGGCGGTTGTAAGTAGACATCACCACCGAGAGCTTCAAAGGGGCGGTCATGCCGGCTCCCGATCAGGAACGATCAACTGGCAGCCTATAACCGATTCTCTTGCCTGCTTCACGAACAACTCTCCTGAATTAATTGCCGGGCGCGTGCGAATGACCCGCGCCTCCGGGAATGCTGCGGCTCTCGATTGAATCACCGCGGGTCGCGACCGAAGACCCAACGCGTTGCGCGTTTGAGGCGTGAACGCAGGCCAACTCGGGCTCGAAGGTTAAGGAAAGGGTTGCGGCCCCAACGCGCGCGGCACTCTAGATCCAGCGATGAGTCGTTGGTCTGGACCATCGTGCGCAACAGAAGGTGGGGGTCGGTCAGAAGATGATTTAAACCCTCGTCATGATCGTCGGCGATGAAGGCCAGATCGAAAGCTCCACAAACACAGTCGTCCACAGCCTGGTTGTGGAACCCGTAAGGATAGGCGAAAGAAACCACCTGTGCCCCTAAGATAGACTCGAGATCTTTCCCACTACCACCGACTTCTTCGGAAAGCTCATTGGCAGAGAGAGTCGTCAAATTCCGGTGCGTCCGGCTGTGGGCGCCGAATTCGATTCCCTGCGTGGCCCAATAACGGATCTGTTCGGCGGTCATAAGCCGAAGGGTACCGGAACCCCGTGCCTCATCCCAAGCGTTTGTCCCGCCCAGTTGTCCGGTGACAACGTACACCGCCGCTCCGAAGCCGTAGCGGCGGAGCACCGGCAGGGCGTATTCGACCAAATCCTCGTAGCCGTCATCGAAGGTCAACAGCACAGGCTTATCCGGAAGGCCCTTCCCCTCGCGGCGCCACCGGACCCAAGCTTCAGGTCGGATGCCAGTATAGCCCCGGCGAGCCAGCCAGCGCACATGGCGCTCGAACCGCTGGGGAGAAACGGTCAAGCCCGGGATGGTTCCGGGACGCAAGGGACCCACATGATGATAGAGGAGTACTGGCAGGCGCATGCCAAATTCTCTCTGCAAGGCTTTCCAGGAACCGGCTTCTCGGGCCGCCGCGCGAAGCTCCACAATGCCACGCCCGATACCCAGCAGGTGATGGCCCGTCCTCTGCATGGCGGGGAACCGGCACAACTTGTCACATACCCAAATGGGCGGCATGAGTAGGCCCACGGGGGCGAGCGGGAGCCTCACATAGGTGCGCTGCCACAGACGCTTCCACCAGACGATCTTCCCCAATACCGCCAATGCCGAATACGGACGGTAGTCGGAGTGCTTGCGGGAGAGCCGCACCTCCGTTTTGCCAAACCTCTCCCCTTCGTTGCGCAAAACCTCGCGGGTTGATTTCACCAGGAACTCGCATGCAACCGCTTGCGGCAGGTACTTAAACCGCACACCCATCTTCCATAGGCGGAGACCTAACTCGTAATCTTCCTTGGCCGGCGCCGGCATGTTCTCGTCGAACCCGCCGCAGGCGACGAGCGTAGCCCGGGGCATCGAACTGTTGGGGATGAGATAACCGTCTTCGGGCCACTTCAGTCCATTTTGTGAGTCGAGACGGCCATAGTACTTCTGGTACCAGGCTTCGGTGGCATTCTTGAGAATGGAAGGGGGAGTCCCAGGCGCGACAGAAATGGGCCCGTACACAACCACCGATTCCGGCTCGGCGTGTGCCGCCACGTGCTGCTGGAGGAGGTGCGGGCCGCAGATATTGTCGTCATCAATAAAGAGAAGCAAGTCAGCCCTTGCCGCTTGAATACCAATGTTCCTGGCGGCACTGGGGCCGCGGTTCGGCTGTTCGATGATGCGCAGCGAACAGGGTGGCCGAAGCGCGTGGAGCGCCTCTGCGGTGCCATCGGTTGATCCGTCGACAACCACAACTATTTCATAATCGTTCACCGGGATGTCTTGGTCGAAAATCGCCGGAAGAGCTCGCGAAACCAAAACGTCCCGGCGGTTGTAGGTCGGCAGCACGACGGAGATCTTCAAAGGAGCGGTCATGCCGGCTCCGGAACACAAAAGGCTACCCTACAACCTATGGCGGGGTTCCATTCCTGTGTCACGAATGTTCTCCTCGCTTCCTTCGAAAGGTGCGATCACGCTATGCGTATACGCAAGGAGGCTGCCGTACTCGTTGGGATGCCGCTGTCGAGAAATTAAATGCACCCCCTAACCTTCACCCATGCATGTTACCAGATTATCTATGTGCTGAGTGAACCGCTGGTTTCGGTTCTGCGCCCCCGGCTTTCTGAGAACGATTGCGGAGGCAAGTTTTCCGGGAGGTTTTCAAGATGCCTTTCGGAGGAGAACGTCGTAGGCGATATAGTCTTTCCCCAAATAGAATTCGGCGGTCCTGACCACCTTCAGCGCCGGGTGCTCCGCAAAGAAATTGTTAATTCTCTTGCCGCTCCTGAGGAAATACCGGTTCCACCAGGCATTTTCAGTTGTATCGTCAGTCTTCATGGTTCCGACGAACAGATAACCTCCCGGGCGGAGGCCGTTCACCAGCTTGGTGCGGGCTCTGTGAATGTAGACTGGATTGCGGATGTACTCCAAGGCGTGGATCATGACGATAAGATCGTAGCTATCAGGCATGGGATCGACTCGAAGGTCCCACTCCGCAAAGCGAACGTGTTCATCCGCAGAGAGTCGCCGGCGGGCTCTCGCCAGGGCGACTTGTGATATGTCCACGGCCAGCAAGGACTCGCACCGCGGTGCGAGCATTTCAGTGAATATCCCTTCTGCACAACCCACTTCCAGCACCTTCCCGAAGCGCGCCGCCCCGCGGACGGCATCGAGTATCGCTACCTCGTTGCAGATTCGATCTCGATGGTAAGAAACTTTCGCGTAATCCCAAGGATCCTCGCGGCCTTCGAACTTATGGTTCAACTCAGCCCGGCCGCGCGCGGGGCTATCCAACAGGGCTTCCCAGATCGCGATCATGAGATAAAATCCACTCCGGAGAAATCCTACGCGAGCCAGCAAGCGACGCAGCCGCTTGTAGAGGGAGCGTCCTGCGGTTATCGGTGCTTCCAGCCCCTGGCGCAATAACGTCCTCTCCTCCTCACGAGCCCCGGCAAAGCAGAAGCCGATCAGGTATCCCAACCCACCTCCTAGTGTGGCTCCTATAACACCGGTCCATCCTTGACCAGAGAAGTGGCTAATAACCATACTGATCGCCGAGCATACTAAAACGGGGAGGAGTAATCCAGCAAAGGCGGTAATGATCGGATCGCACATACGGATGCCGCAAGTGCGGGTGGCGATATAGAGGAACGCGACCGCCCCGAGGGCCATCGGCAGCGACAGCCCCCATCCCGCCCCTACAACTCCGATCCGGGGCAGAAGCACAAAAGTGAGCCCCAAACTTGTCACCACCACAGAGGTTGGGATGATGAAAATGGTCCGCATGGCGCCCAGCGCCCAGAGTAGCTGAATGGATGCTGCTGCCACGGCCTCCGCGAACACTGCGGCGGTAATCAGCCGCAGCACCAGAACTGTACCCGGAGGGACGTTTCCAATCCATGCCTGCAATAGTTTTGGGGCCAAGATCCACAATCCCAGACAGAGTGGGAGCGCCCAGACAACAATCCATCGCGTGCCGACTTCAAGAATCTCGCGAATCGCTGCTCTGTTCTCGCTGTGTGCATGCTCGCTCACTGCTGGAAAAAACACCGCCGAGGCCCGCATGTATAAAGTGCTGATCATCTGCGGAATTCGTCTTCCGATGTGGTACGGCACAACCGACGAGGATCCCAGGACCAAGCCGATGACGAGGGGGGGCGCTTGCCACAGAAAACTGCGGGCGGCTTCCGCGAATTGAGTGAACAGGCTGAAGGGAATATTGGGACGTATCGTGCCCCACTCGATGCGGCCCAAGCGCAGACGATACAGGGGTTCAAGCCGGGCGACAGCCGCATACGAAGCGTAGGCTGCTCCTGCCGCCACCACGGCGTGCCAGGCGGCCACGGAAACCAGCCCCCTACCGGCTACCATGAGGCCCACCATCCCGCCAAACTCCACCAATGTCGCGGCGACGGCAATCAGGTTCATCATATCGAACCGGCGAAGCCCACACAGCACTTCCGTCTCAAAGCCACCCACCCACGCACAGACGTGGCTCAATCCGACCAAGCCAAGTACCGCAGGAATTAGCTGCATGTTTGCAGGCGTCAGATGGATCGAGCCGCCGGAGAAGATGCCCACCAAACAGATGACTACGGCGCCCAGAAGTCCCATCGCCACATTGACATTCTTAGCGGCCATGACGAATCGTGCCGCCTGGCGCTTAGACTCGTCGTCCCGGCAAGCCGATACCTGGAGCGCCACACTAATCCCCAAGCCAAAGTCAACGGCCCCAACGATGCCGGGTAGGGAGATGGCGATGATCCAGAGCCCATACGCTTCCGCGCCCAAACCTCGGAGCATCATCGGAACCAGAAGTATCCCGACGGCTCCTGCGGCCAGGAGGCTTAGGTTGTTAACGATTCCATCCAGCATCAGGCGGACGCGTTCGGGCACTTTGAGCGCTTGTCCAGTGTCCGATCTGCGGGAATCATCTGCCTGAGGATTCAAGAACTGCTCCGTGTCGCCCAACCCGGTGTGGCCGGGACCAAACAGGGAAGTTGGACGACTTCAATCTTTCGCGGGCAGGCTTGCGCCTCGCGCCAGTGCAAGCGCGCGACTCTCATCTGTAGAACCTTGACGCCAAGGGGCGGCCCGTAGCCCAGTGCAGTGAGAAGCGACCGAACAGGTGGGCCGAGTACAAGCTCATGACCTGGGTTCCGCCAATGCGCTTGTGGATCTTTAATGGATTAGTGTTGGAGCTTTCAATCACGCGTTTCCGCCCTCGCCTTCCAGCCTCCGCCAAAGCCATAAACGAGATTCGAAGTATGGCGGGCTGGATATCCTGAGGACCATCTCCGCGCCTCCCCGCCCCGACCGAAGCAACCGACGCGATTCTGGGGTGGACTCGCCTGCCCCGGTACTTGGGAAAGACGAAGGGGTCATAAGCCACGGCCTCGTCGTCCCTGACCGAAAGAAAGAGGCGGGCCTCACCCACCCAGAGATCCTGGAAGGAAAGCCATGCGTAGCCCATGATCGTGCTCTCATCATGGCAAACGGCAACCACATCGCCCCGCTCAAATCGGCCGGGCGAGGTGAGGCAATCGAAGGTCTCGCCGGGAATGGAATTGGCCCCGTCGGGCAAGACGAGGCCAGCGATTGGCTCCTCGTAAATGGAAACCATTTCGTCATGCGAACCGGCGGCCGGGAACTCGTAGATTCTGAGGCAAGTCCACTGCAACATCCCTTAATTCTAACCTAATTGGCCGTCGGCTCGTGGCAATACTTGATACGTGCGCTGCTTTTGCCGAATCCCCAATTTAGTTATTCCCTGGGGCCGAACAGCCGATAGATCGCCCCCCAGGCCCGATGTGCCCATGAAATCCAGCGCCGGTTCCAAATTTGCGCCCGAAACGTCTCATGCCAGTCGCTGCTCCAGGTCATCTTGTAGGGTTCTTCACCCATCAGGAAGTCGTACTCCTTGTATCCGTGCGAGAAACCAAAGTCGAGGACCGCGGGGATCAGCATCGTGCCGGGGGAGAGCCGCGCAAAGGAGCGGTCATAGGCTTTAGAGAAGTCCCAGAGTCCTTTGCCGCAACGAAAACCCAGTTGCCAGGCGATCAGCCGTTCACCCAGCTCCATAACGGCAACATAAATCCAACCGCGAGGGCCAAGCGTGTCAAACAAAGACTGGAACACTTGGGGATATTTGGCAAGGAATGGCGGCATTAATTTACCGCCGGTGCGCTTTTGGGTCTCGAGGGCGACCAGTTTTTCCAGCAGTCCCAGTTCGTCCTGGGGGTTCTCGACGATCCGAACGCGCAGGCCCTCCGCGCGCATCCGGTCCAGGTGGTACTGTTGGTTGCGGAGCGTGCGGCGCGAGGACCGGGAGAGCTTGCTCACTATCCCCGACCAGTTTGTTTCAATCCCTAAATAGGGGCAGCGCTCCTCCGGCATAATTCGACAGATGAGTTTCGTGCGCGAAAGAGCCCTCTGAATCAGCGCCTTGACATTCCCTGTCTCGCGCAAGGATCTCAGATCGACCAGGTCCCATTGGTCCTTTGTCTGGACAAGGTAGTCCACAATTGCGTCGATCTGGCCTGCCGGATCGGATCCCACCACAAAGTCGGTGTAATCCGCCGGACTTGTCAGGGACTCAAGTCTTCGCACAACAAAGCCCAAGCGGGATGATGCCCGGTAGATCAAAGGGGCGATTCCTGCGACTGAGCCATCCTTCTTCAGAACCAGGATTTCGGGCCTGCGTTGGCCACGGCGGTGTTCTTGGGCGCGGCGCTGGTTCCACGCTCGGAACCAGTCATAGGTCATGAAGACGTTCGGTGGTTCGGCAGTCTCGCTCAGGCGGTTCCAATCTTGCTGGAGGCTCGAAAGCGCCTCCGCGCTCGTTATAGGCTTGATGGAATAGTGCTGACTCACTGCGGCGTGGGTTGGACCGAAGGTTAGATCGGGCTCAGAATTGTCGTACGGTGTTCCGGGTGCTGCGGAGTGAACAGCCATAGCAAGCTTAGCCGTTAGGAGGCGACCACCAAGCCCTCCTCGTGGTTCCGTTTCCAGTGCATCATCCGGGAAGTTATCTGGAATCTGCAATTTGCGTTCAAGCAATTGCCAGTATACACGAGCCCGCAGCAGTGTGGAAATCAGCAGTCCAGCTTCTCTCCCTCGTAATTTGCATTAATGACCCGCTACCGACACCGCCTTGGGTTTAACTGCCCGCAGCGCAATCGAAACCTCGAAATCCGGATCGTGCTATTCCAGGTCTTCGCGCCGCAAGTCTTCGACCGCAAACCCGTACAGAAACGCGATTGCCGCCAAGATATTTCCATAGGCTTGACCTCGACGTAGTCCTCGGGGAAGACTTCCTCGAAGAGCGGGCGCATGGAGAGCGTGGTAAATCGCCAGTAATCTGCCCTCTCGGTCAGGCAGATCTTGTGGGCGACGCCGGGCAGAGTGACCAGCAAAACGCCGCCGGGTTTCAGAATGCGGTACAACGTTGCGATGGCGGCGCGAAGATCGTAGATCAGGAGGAGAACTTGCGTGCAAAGAATGCAGTCAAAGGTGTCGGAGGGAATTTGCTCGCCATCCGCCAAGTCCGCAACGATAATGGCGCGCGGGTTATCTGCCGTAAGGTGAAGTACGTCCACCTGGGTCACTTTGGTGCCGCCAAATTTGCGCGCGTTCAAATCGTCAGCGAAATCTAGCACGTGTCCTCGCACGTCGTCCGTGTGCTCAGCCAGGAATTTCTCAATGTAGTACCGATCAACGGGCTGCCCCCGGTCCCATCCGCTGTCGATACTGACTGGCGTTGTCTGCCGTAAGCTGCCAATGTCCACGGGGCTTCGGAGGCGACGAAGTAAATGCCCGGCGCGCATTTGCATCGCCCTTATCCAGCGGCGAACCGGGGAGGGTGTGATCCTCTTCAGGAGGTTTTTGATTGACATGGTCGACCACCGCAGAGGTGCATCAGGAGATGTACACCCGCCTGGTCGGAAGGCCTGGGAAGCTTTCTCCCCAGCAGTCGGGGTTTTTTCTGCGGACAGAGTTCTGGGCGCAAGGTATATTCTGGCAAACGCTGGTCCTCGCGTCAACACAAAGAGCACCTAACGTAGCGTCAAGCATTTTGTGCAAATTCCATGGGGGGCTTTCTCTCCCCGGAGCGGTTCAAGTGGCTGATGAGGCCGAAGACGATGCGGTCGGTCGCCGCAGCGGCCCGGCTTGGTGAAGCTGGGCACGGGGTGAGTGGGGCGCTGCTTCCTCGCCCCGAGCGGCCGATGGTGGCCACAAGCAAGAGCTGGCTGGGGTGATCACCGGACTCTCTTCGTGTACTCTGCCACCGACGCAGAGAGAAGAGGATGTAACTTAGTGGGGTGGCGATCAAGACGAAGCGTAAGGCGAGCGCATGGGGCAGAGGTCCGGGAGTCAGCGGGAAGGTCAAGTCGTCGAAAAACACTCTGAAGGTGTGATCCGCTCCGAAGGCTGTGTAGTATTTCCAAGGGAAAATGATCGTGCAGAATAGAAATCGTTCAAACCCTGCTTTCCAGATGAAATAGCCACAAACCACTACCGGTGCGATCAGGAACCCCGTTTTGAGTACACCTGAGCCCGCGAAAAGACCAGGAAAACTTGCCATCACATGTCCTCTTATAAGGGGGAACATTAGCTTGCAATGATTGGTGGGCCTTCCGACCGGGATTACTCTCTGCCGTGTTGAGTTCCCGGATTTCGAGCCATTAAGATTTGTGCCGACCTCCCCAGATCTACGTGGCCCCTGATGAGCACATACCAAAGTCCAAGCGTCAACAAAAAGGGGTAATAATCCGAGATTAGGGAAGCAGTTCGGACAGGTAGTCCTCCCGTGGGGGTGCAAATAGGAAGCAAGAGCAAACCAACCGTGGGAACAGAGGCTGGAAGTCCGTAAAGTAAGAAGAGAACCGGTACGATCAGAATCATATAGGAATACGCCATGACACGCGGGACAACTAAGGAGTACGCGAGAATTGCGTACACGAGCGCACTCAATCGGTCATCACGCTTTAGCGCAAAGAGAAGAGGTCGAGAAGTCAACGCGACAACTACAACCACAAAAGCCCCCCACACCAAGTATGTAAGAGAAGCCACCCACAAGGGAGACTTGGCGACAAAAAAGTAACGACCCAGGAAGTTAATCAAAGCAAACGCACATGGATCGAATGGCCCCACGTCGAACGGCAGGTTCATCAAGTTTGCCAAGAAGGACCTGACCAGAGAAGGGTGGTAAAGCAATGGTGAAAAAACGAGAAGGACGAATGTCACGACCCCTGCCACAAGAATCCGCAGTCCAGTCCTTCGACGCTCACGCGGGAAGAGCAGCAAACCGAGTAGGACAATGGGCGTGATCCTAAAAACCGAGCTCAGCACGGCGAGGAGAGCGAAGCAACTTCGCTGCCCTCGTAGGTAACACCAGAAACCGGCCCATAAGAACAACTGCTCAAGAATCGTAATATTGCCTGACCGCAGGTCCCACAGGGTCGCACCATTGAAACCCATCAGCACCACAACCAGAAAAACCAAACCATCGACGTTCTTCAGAAAAGTCCGCCACCAGAGTCCTACCAGTGCCACCAAGCCCAGGACTTTCAACGCCAACCAGATATTGCTGCTGACATCGTATGGCGCCAGAGAGAACAGGCGGAAGAAAGGGAGCGTTATTGGGGGGTACACGAACGGCAAGTCCAGATCGTTGTTCCCCGCAACGGATTTCAAGGAGTCCAGTTCATACGGGTTGAGAGTTCGCGCCCATGCCTTGCCCGCCCAGTAATAGACCTGAAAATCCCATTGGTCGTGACGGTTGTGGACGATCGTGGCCAGGGAAGCCACCCAAAGAAGCCCCACGAAGATCGTGGCGATCAGTCGGCCATTCCAACACCAAGAGTCGATTCGGTACATTGGCTCCTTTCCTGTGCAAAAGACATTCTCTGGATACCTCTTCATGCCGCGACAACCGAAGGGAGTGACAAACCTGCGGCTGGCGCCGACCCGTATCTGCTTAGGATGCCTGCCGCCCCGCGCGACTTCACCGACAGCGCACATTCTCTCGCCATAGTTTTGGCAGAGTAACAGGGCGCGGCAACCGACGCTACAGAGGGTTGTCGTCGGGTGGCAGACAGGCTAAGCCGCTCCCTAAAACCAACTTCGCAAGAGCTTCCACGAACGTGTTTGCGGCGGCGTCCCCGAGGGAGTCTGTCGACTCCAATGGTCCTCCTAATGATTTCGTGACATAGGCGCGAAAAAGTCCTCTGGGCAGAACGCGCGTTTTCTGTTGGAAGGAATTGCTGCGCACGTCCCAAGCGAACAAATAGATTTCCATCTGCTCATCTTGAGCCCGTGCCAATTCGGCGCCGAGCACCGGTCGGGTCTTCTCCCACCATTCAGAGACACCACAACAAGACATTTCGGGATGCTCAATGATGCGAACTCTGGAATAGAGATCCGTGGGGGCGAATGGCGTCTGCACCGCATAGGGGAGTATTTCTTCCCCCCAACCCGACGTAATCAAATAGCTCTCCGCGGGCCAGATGACGACCAGGCTCTCTTTCGGGACCTTCGCCAGGGCGGTCACCAATTGCGCTGCCATTCGCTCGGACATGTTCCCGATACGCGCGTACTCCGCATTCTCCTTCCTTAGCCAGGTGGCGGAGATGCCAACCAAAAACACCATGCCCAGGAACCGAAGATATCGGGCTTCCTTTCGAGGTTCTGGGTAAGGTGGAAGAGCCAGGAAGGCAGTGGCAATCGAGAGCCCGACGGCCGGGAGATACAAATGATAGATGACGCGCCCTTCTATTAGAAAAGGAAGGTTGCAGATCAAATACCACACCAGACCAAAGTAAACGACCACAGCGATGCACCTGCGGCATTCAGACCGTCGCCCGAAAAGGATAACCGCCCAAACCCCCAGCAAACCCAAGATGAACCCGAGAGCCAGGGCTGGAAAAGGAAAGATCTCTCGAAGGTTAAAGGCCTGGAGATCCCAAAAGTGTGTCAGCAGATGGCGGAGATGAAGCCAGAACCCCGCCGGGCTCGACACTGCCTCGTGCACATGACTACCCCAGTTGGCTTCCCGAAGGTAACTTGTGAATACCAAGCGGCGCAGTTCCAAATAGGCCAGGAGCAGCACCGCGAAAGGGACATAAGCCAGAATGAGATGAAGCCATTTCTTCCTTTGTTCCGGAGCGCCACTATCCGCCACCCCCTTCTCCCCCACAACCATTCGGAAGAAATCGAAGGAGACGAGCATCATCGGCAGGGTGACGGCACTCTCCTTGGTCAGTAGACATAAGCCGAACGCGACGGTGGATATCACAAGATATGTGGCCGAACTCCTGGCACGAAACCGCATAAAGCACAGAAAGGCGACCAAATAAAAGAAGTCGGGCAAACCCTCGGCCACAAAACCCACGATCAAGGAAATAGCCTGCGCGTGAACTGGCAACACCGCAAAAAGCAACCCGGCGAAAATCGCTCTCCGGGATTCGCCGGGAGCCAGGCTCTTCACGATCAGGATGACCAGCAGAGCGTTGGCAACATGCAGGAGGACTCCGCTCAGGTGATAGCCCCACGGGTCCAGGCCCCAAAGGTGGTAACCCGCCAAGTAGTAAACGCTATAGAGGGGACGATATTCTTGCCTCACATCACCCCACACAAACCGTCCCAAATCGGTATGGAGCAGTTGCAGAAATTGACTCACAGTCAGAGTGTAAAAACGGTGAACAAAGGCGAAGTCATCAACCAAAAAGTAGGTATGGAGAGCGGGGAGGCAGGCGACCAATGTGACGAGGGTAATTAGCGCTACGGGAGCGAGGTAACCCGGCAGCGGATTCGAGGTTGGCGTGGAAGCGGGGAGGTATCTGACTTCCAGATACTCCAAGACCCACAGCAAAGCACCGGCGGCCAAGGCAATGAGGAGAACCCATCTCTTGCCCTCCCTGAAGAGGAGGAAGGAAGCTGCAATTCCTAAACTCAAGAAAAACAGCAGGAAAGCGCCCGTGATCGAGCGGTCGGACCAGGAAGGGCTTGCGCCCGAAGGCGCCAGTTCGCTTTCTTGTCCTTTGCCCATTCCCACATCCTTGTCAGGGCTACAAAACCCCTCAAAAACGTATTAAGACGATCGAGCAGGGCAATTTTCTCATGGTTCACTCTGCTTGGGCCGCGGCCTGTAGACCGTATAGTGACAACCCTCGATCCTCTCATCGCCGATTTGCTCGGTCGCCACGTAATACTTCTGGATAGCTTCCACGATGGCGTCTGTCCAGAAGCCATTATCCAGGGTCCTCATGATAATCGTCCCAAACCTCTGCGCGGAGATCATCTTCACAAACCCGGACTGGTCCCATATGCCAGATCTGCCCAGGAAACACTGGATGCCGGGTTCAATCGGGATCTCCTTGTGGGCTTTCATCACTAGAACCATATTTTCGCAGAGTACCAGGCCAGGGGTTTCCTCGACGACCTTCAAGGCCGCCGCCGCCCTCGAAAACGCCGCGTCCTGGATCCGCCTTTCGCCACCCGTGAGACGATACACGCTGTTGATGTGGCGGAGCGAATCGGGAAGACCTGTGAGCGCCCCGAGGAAAAGCAGAAGAAACAGCGCCACTCCCCCCAGTGTGTATCGAGAGGAAGGCCGCCAACTGTCGAGCCCTCGCACGAAAAGCAACCCCACCAAAGGACAGCAGGCAAGGTTCCACTCTAAAAAATAGTGGATGCCTGAACCCATTTTCCCATAAGTTACCGAGGTCAGAAGTGCGATGACAAGTTCCACACCGAGGACAAAAAGCGCTCGGCGGTAAGGACTTGACTGCACACCCGCGCGTAGCCAGGAAACAAAATCGTCGCGCTTGGTGAAGAGGCCGTGATGAAGGAACGGCAGGAAGGCCAGGCAGGCAACCGCCGCAATCGGAATCATGCCGAGAAAGTTCTCTTGCAACCCCAAAATCAAGTGCGTGATTGAGAAGGGTTGTTGCATGTTGTAAAGGAACAGGTACCGGAGGACCTCTCCGCCGGTTGCCCAAGCTAGGTAACCCAGCCCCCCCCGCCCAGTGTCACGCAAAACGCCAAATACCGGAAGGCCCTTCTCGGATTGATGATGGCAGATGTGGCCAAGCACGCGAGTGGGGCCGCTACCATCGTCTGCTTCGTGAACAATGCCACCACGAAACATGCAAAAGCCCCATACTGACGAGCGGGCCTATGCACACAACGTATGAATAGGTAGACCCCCAAAAACGTGAAGAAGAGGGCCAGCAAATCGACGCCCATCTCAGCAACATAGTGGCTCAACCAGTCCAGGCGGAAGCAAAGTAAAGTCGCGAGGGCCGCGCCGCTTCCTCGGATACGCGTGGGGATTCTCCGCGGGGAAGCATGGAAGACCAGAAGCCCAAAGATCAAACTGATCCCTAGAGCGGAAAATACAGAAACCAGCCGTCCCCCCACCAGAAAGTCGCCGGTGACTTTGGTGGCCAACCACGTCACAGCATGGAAAACAGGCGGATAAGGGACCACGAAATAGGGATACTCCTGGATGGGGTGATAGAGAGCACGAAGGTTCGTCACGTGGGCGGCCTCCCACCACATGGCACCCTCGTCGTCATCCCATCCGAACGGATAGAAAACTTTTTGGAATGATCTGAGAGTGAATGTAACGCCACCCAGCAAAAGCAGTGAGAAAACCGTCCAGAGATAGACCGTGCGGAGGCGCTCACTCCTGGCCTGCCGCTGCGCGCTTTCTATAGGCACCAGCCCGCCCTGCTCACCATCAGCTTTTCCGATTGCTTGCCCAGAGAAGGAGCTTGGTGCCATATCAGTGCCGAGGATACTATCGCCCCTGCCTTGATGGGGAGGAGCATGAAACTCGTCCGCGGCTCAGGATATCATAACCGGATGTTTATGGAATCAGTGGAAGTTCCAGAAGGTTGTTGGAGGCTCCATATTGGGGCAACATTTGACACCGAAGCCGGCCGTGCGTCAGAAAAGGCGGGTCAACCCTGCCTTCCAAGCAAAGTAAGCGTCCACCGTGATGAGGGTTGCGAAGAAACTCGCACCCCCCCCAATCCTCTTTCTTGAGCAGGGCGTGCCAATCCTCTTGCTTCCGCAGGTCATGACGCAAGCAAGAGAAGCGGAAGGGGCCTACGGGTACCGTCATATTGTTTCTGTCAACGGCGGATGATCCGCCCCACCTGGTCCCTCCCGGTCGCTAGGGGATGGAGGCACGAAGTGAGCCAGTCAAGTGTGGGTGCCGGGTGTATACTGAGCTCAAGCCCCAGACCTGATGACGGAACTCGGGTTTGGGCGGATGCCATGGGTGAGAGGGGTGTGGACCTCACACCCCCTGACATTGCCCCAGAATGGACTTACAAGGCGGCAGACATTTTCGTGAAGGTCAAATTCCCATGTCAGGAGTAGTCGGAGAGTTGCGTCGCAGCGAAGAACGGAACTCCCTGGTCACACCCCAGCGAATAGCGCTGCTTTGGCTGCTTTTCTTTCTGATTTGTTTGGGACTGGGGTACTCCCCCCTGAATCGCTATGATCCCGGGAAGTTAGGGGGAACTTCTGACGTGGCACAGTATCGCGATATCGTTGTGGGCCGCGCGCCCCGACGAACGGCTGGCGCGATTGGGGCCTTCGCGCGGCTCGCCCAGTCGGAGAACTACTACCGCGTGCTCGTGCCTTACGTCGCCAAGCCGTTTTATTGGCTGGCGAGGGGTCACGTGCGAACCTGGGACACGGCCCTCTTTGGTTTGCTCGTGGCGAATGCGATTTTCACGGCAACTACCGCGTGCTTGTTGGTGGCCATTGGGTATCGTCTGACGCTCGATTTTTCGACGGCCTTGCTGGGAGCAACCCTGTATTTGCTGAATTTTTGCGTTGCTAATCTCAATCTGGTCGGGCTGATCGATTCCGCCGAAGGCTGTTTTGTGATGGTCATAGTCTGGTCGTTGTTAACTGGCCGCTGGTTTCTGTTGCCGCTCTGGGGTGTTTTCGGTGCACTCGCCAAGGAAACCTTTGCGCCGCTTTCCGCGATGTTCGTATTCGGTTGGTGGATATCGGGGGTACAGCGGAACCACCTTCAACTCTCTCGCCTGGCGTGGGTAGGTGCATTAGGTGTGGCGAGCATAACTCACGGTAACCGTTGCCATGTCGGCCGTCGCGGGTGGACTGATTTGGCCCTGGCAGTTTGCAGGCTACATGAAAGCTCAGGTCAGCTTTATTGCGGGACTTCGAGGGTGCATTCTCGATCACACTTTTGGGTATGTTTTTATCTGGTTGCTGCCCCTGGGGATCCCGCGCCTGCTCCGTTTTCCGCGGCCCTGGGTCTTGGCCACGGCCTTGGCGTTTTGCGAAGCATTGGCTCTGGGCGCTTATAATGACGCAGGGGGTAACACCACGCGCGCGCTCTTTAATGTCGCTGGACCCCTTCTGAGCCTATCGACGGCAGTCTTTCTCGCTGGCCCGTCTAGGGCAGGCGTTGTGATCTCCCGGTCCGCCGTCGGCGATTCGGATCCGGAAAGCTAGGTCCTGGACCTGTGAAAACCCCGCGCGGGAAGGTTAAGGGAATCTTGCCGCCCCAGTCGCTCCGCACGCGAAGTGGGAACGGTTCTGCAAGAAGGTTGGGCCAGAGGATGTTTGGGGCGGCCCCGGGCCGGTTCCGAACGGCAAAAACTTAAATCCACATGAAGCTATCTACCTACCCAAGGGCTCTGGTGATTATTTTTTTGCTGACCCTGCCGTTTGTCAACCCCTGGGTGCGCGGCGACGGGGTGGGTTACTACGCCTACCTAAGATCCCTCTTAGTCCAGCACGAGTTGAGATTCGAGGGGGATTGGCTTCATTCCAATTGGCCTTACTTCATCCCGACCCTCGATGCGGCGGGTCATGTCCAGGCCGACTACACGCGAACGGGCCACTTGCCAAATCGCTATGCAGTCGGTGCATCCATGCTCTGGACGCCCTTCTTGGTTCCCGTTCACGTGGTCATGGTGACGCTGGGGAAAGCCGGCGTAAACGTCAGGGCGGATGGGTTTTCCAAGCCTTACCTCCTGGCGATGGCACTCGCGACGGGGCTGTACGGATTTGTCGGGCTTGGGCTCTCCTTCCGACTTGCGAGTTTCTACGTCCGCGAGCCATGGGCCTTTCTGGCGACTCTCGGCATATGGTTTGCCAGTTCTCTGCCTGTCTATATGTACTTCAATCCTTCCTATTCCCATGCGCACTCGGTCTTCGTGGTCGCGCTGCTTCTTTGGTACTGGCGCCGGACTCGCCCGGAGCGCGCCCTGGCGCAGTGGGCTGTTCTGGGCCTGCTGTCGGGTTTGATGCTGGATGTTTATTATCCCAACATCGCCATCTTGCTGGTCCCGCTCATGGAGTCCTTACGGCGCTACTGGCTCGAGTGGCGAACGCCTGGTCATAACTGGAGAGCCTTGCGCCGACTGCTTTCGGCGAATATTCTTTATGCTTGCCTGGCGTTGGTCGCGTTCTCGCCGACCTTGATTACACGGCAGATCATCTATGGTCACCCCTGGGAATCTGGATACGGAGACATGGGCTTCGCGCACGGGTTCCATCCGGCGCTGTGGCAACCGCTGCTTTCATCCAACCATGGACTGCTTTCCTGGACACCCATTGTCATTCCGGCGCTGGTGGGCTTGGTGCTCCTCCGGAAGTATGATCGTGAGCTGGCCACTTACTCTCTCGCCGCTTTTGCGGCCCTGTACGGCATCGTTGCGTGCTATCCCCAATGGCACGGCATGTCGTCGTATGGAAATCGCTTCTTCATTTCATTGACTCCCTTCTTCGTTCTGGGCTTGGCGGTGACCCTCAATGAAGCGGCACGTTGGTTCAAGCGCGAGCGGACAGCCATGGCCTCCGCCGTGCTGGCGATCGGCGCCCTGATTCTCTGGAATCTGGCTTTTGTCTTTCAATGGGGAAGCGGGCTCATTCCGCATGTGGGGCCGATTTCCTGGAAGCAGATGGCCTACAATCAGGTCGAGGCAGTTCCCAGAAGGCTGGGGAGTGAATTGAAATTCTACTTCACTAACCGCAGCAAGATGATGCAGCAGATCGGTTGCGAGGATGTCCAGCGCACGCGCCAGCAGAGTACTCAACCCTGCGAGTAATGAGCAAGCCGGTGGAGGGCGTCTTTTCACTCACCGCAGCCGCAGCCTGATCGAGACAGCTCGCTGCCCTTTAACCAGGGCGATGAAGGTAAAACTTACCGGTTAGGATTCCGCCAACCTCACTTGCCTTGGGGAGAGTCCTCGCTTCCGTCCTTGGGCCGCGCAAGCCGGGGGCTCGCGCCTGCGCATCAGGATCCTCATCTATTTCTACCGATCGCCATTCGCCCGGCGCGCCAGCCTGTGATCCATTTCCCCTTCAAAGGTCAATACCGGCTTCGGACCTTTGCGATAGCCCGTCAGTCCCAACAGGCGCTACCTGATTACCACCACGCTGTAGGTCTTCAAAGTGGGTACGGCAAAAGCCAGTGCCCCCTCCTTGCTCGAAGGGGTCAGGGTCTGAGCCCCTTCATCGGGAGAAAGCACGGCAAGCTCCTTCACTTCCTCCGGCCTCCGCAGCCGCACCTGAATGTTCCCTACCGTGGGGGGTCCTATCCGCATTGTAATTAATCAGGCGCAGGAGAAGTTTCCCCGTTTCCGGCTGCCTTTGCAGTTCCGCCGTCACCGTCAGCGGCTCCTCCACCTCCAGCGTCATCCGCCCCGCGGCCGCCCATCGGACTGCATCCACCAGACCTTTGCAAGGTGTCAGGTGCTAGATGTCAGGTGCTGGTGCGGGGGTGGTTGTGGGGGCACCGCCCTTTCAGGGCTGGAAATTGGAAATGGGTGTTCCTCCTAGCCCAGACCAATGGCTTGGGCTGGGATAGCCCGCCCCTTCGTGGCTCGGAACTGCAAACTCCCAGAGCGGAGTTGAATCTGGCAATACAAGTCACTTACGATGATCGCGATCTCGCCGCTTCCGCCGACCCAGCACGCGAACTGGTCATAGGCGGTAACTCGGTAAATTTGGCGACTAACAACGATGTTCATGAGCAAGAAACGGCCAGCGCGGGAGCAGGAAAATTGCAAAAATGTGCCGGTATCCGGCGAAATTTCTGATAATAAAGGCAGTTAGCGATATTTTCCATGACCCATCACGAAAATAAATCGCTGAAAACAAACCAGTTAATCACATTGAGCTGCGGTCGGACGGGCAGAGAAAAGGATGGTAAAATTAAGGTACACCCGGCGATGTCCAATGGAATCAACGTGATATAACAAGTTTTCAGTGTCGCTTTTGGCAGGATTCAGGCGTCAGGATCGAGTCCGGATGTATGACCCGTGAGCCCCTCCGGACCCGGAGGGTTGTGCGTCGGGATTCCGGATTCCAGATTCAGGATTCAAGTGCCATCTTCGAGGTGGGACTCCGGATTCCAGATTCCAGACCGCTGAGCGCCCGTAGTTTGTTTCAGCATTCAGAATTCATAATTCAGAATTGCCTTCACGGTTCCGGCTCGATGAGCCCCAGGTGGCCGTCGGGGCGATGGTAGATGACATTGACGCGTTCACTGTCGGGGTTGCGGAAGACGACGGCGCCCGCGTGCGAGCGGTCGAGCGCCTCGATGGCTTCCTCGATGCTCATGGGTTTTAGCGGGACGCGCTCGGAGTGCACGATGCGGTGCTCATCGTGTTCAACGAGTCCCTTTCCCAAGACATTCAGCAGGACCGCGGAAGTCGGTTTGGGGCGGCGCTTGCTGGTGCGGCGGCGCTCCAGCAGACGCACGGCTTGGCGGGCAAGCTTGTCGATCGCCCCGTTAATCGAGGTTCGGATGTCGCCGGTTTCTTCCACGCCGACCACCGTATGGTCATGAAATTTGAGGGTGAGTTCTGCGATCCGCCGGTGCCTTTCAGCGGTTAGGATGACGTGCAGATCGAACTGTTCGCCCACCAGGCGAACGATTTTTCTAAGACGCGCCTGCGTATAGCGGCGCAGGTCAGTACTGATTTCCACTTGCCGACCGGTAAAATCAATGGGCATGATGGCACCTCCCAAAAGCAGTGACGAGTGACGAGTGACGAGCCGACAAAGCCCGAAATTTGAAAATCGAGACTCGAAAATCGGCGCGAGTTTCGAATTTCGAGCTTCGATTTTCGCCTTCTGACTTCACGTCACTCGTCACTCTTCACTCGTCACTTTTTTTCACGCTTTGACCCGGCGTTGGTGGGTACTGGGGATTCGCATGTCCTCGCGATATTTGGCCACGGTGCGACGCGTTACACAGTAGCCCACATCGCGCAGACGATGAGTAATCTGCTCGTCGGTCAGGGGATGCATGGGTTCTTCTTCCTCGATCATTTTCTTCACCAGCCGTTTCAGATTGATCAAAGAAGTGAGGCTGCCCGCCGGTCCCTGGACGGCCTCGGAAAAGAAATAGCGAAGCTCGTAAACGCCCTGGGGGGTGTGCGCATATTTGTTGGCGACGGCGCGGCTAACGGTGGAAGGATGCACTCCCACTTCTTCCGCCACTTCCTTGATCATCATGGGCCGCAGTTGATCGATTCCCTTGTCGAGGAATTCCTTCTGGCGGCGGATGATCGCCTCGCAAACACGGATGATGGTCTGCTTGCGTTGCTCGATGTTCTTGATGAGCTGAATCGCGGAGGTGAAGCGTTCCTTTACATAGTTGCGCACCTCGCGCGTGGTGCCGTCTTCACCCAACATACGCCGGTAGTGGTGGCTGAGGCGAAGCTGCGGAAGGCCATCCTCGTTCAGAACCACCTGATACCCGTCGCCGGTGCGGACAAAAGCCACGTCGGGCTCAATCAAGCGCGTTTGTGCGTTGCTAAAGCGCTGGCCGGGGCGCGGGTCGAGCTTGCGGATTATTTCCACGCAGCGCTCCACCGCCTTCACCGGCCGGTCGAGGGCGCGGGCGATCTCGCGATATTGCTTGTTCTGAAGGTGCTTCAGATGGTCGGAAACAATCTGCTGGGCCAAAGTGTTTTCGGGGGCCAGGGTGCGCAACTGAATGAGCAGGCATTCGCGCACGTCCCGAGCCGCCACGCCGAGCGGGTCAAACATCTGAACCAGAGCCAGCGCTTCTTCCACATGCGCAGGTTGATGGTTGCCTGACTGGGCGAGCTCTTCCAACGTCGCCGTGAGGTAACCATCCTCGTTCAGGTTGCCGATGATGGAATGGCCGGCTTCGCGCACTTCGTCCCGGCAAATGGACAGGCTCAATTGCCATTCCAAGTGGTCAGCGAGGGAGGTGGGCTGCGAAAGAAAATTCTCAAACGACGGTTTATCGATCACCTCGGCGGCGGGAGACTTGTAACCCGGGTCGAGGTATTCGTCGAAGAAGGACCCAAAGTCGATTTCTTCGAAAGAGTCCTGGCGGTCGCCGTTATGCGCGGGATGGTCGGGAGAAGGGGTAGGGGGTTTCTCCGCCTCGGTCTTCTTGGCCACTTCTTCGAGGGAAGGCACGTCCTCGGGGACTTCTTCCAGCACGGGATTGGAGACCATTTCCTGGTTGATCATCTCGCGCAGTTCGAGCTTGTTGAGCGCGAGCACGCTGACCATCTGAACCAGGCCGGGCGTCAGAATTTGCTTCTGCGCCACCTTGAGATTCAGGCCGATTCTGGGAGAAGGACCACCCATAGTTCCTCAAAAGCAGTTACTAGTGGCTAGTGGTAAGTGGCTAGCCGAAAAGAGCCGTAGCTCGAAACTCGCCCCGAATTTCGATTTTCGAATTTCGGGTTTCGTCTGCTCGTCACTAGGCACTAACCACTAACCACCGTTCTTACATTGCCAGGCGAAAGGAGTCGCCCAAGTAAACGCGCTTGACTTCCCCATCGTTGCCGAGTTCCTCCGGCGAACCGGCACGGAAAATCCGTCCGTTGTTGATGATGTAGGCGCGGTCAGTAACTTGCAAGGTCTCGCGCACGTTGTGATCCGTCACCAGCACGCCGATTCCTGACTCTTTCAAACGGACTATAATCTTCTGAATATCGAGGACCGTCAATGGGTCAATACCGGAGAACGGTTCGTCGAGGAGAATAAAGGAGGGCGAAATCACCAGCGAGCGGGCAATTTCCACGCGCCGCCTCTCTCCTCCCGAGAGCAAGTAACCGTAACTCCGGCGAACCTGCTGAAGACCCAAATCCTCGATCAACTCCTCCAAGCGCGCCCGGCGACGGTCCGCCGTCAATGGCCGCGTCTCAAGCACTGCCATTATATTCTCTTCCACGGTAAGTTTGCGGAATATGGAGGGCTCTTGCGGGAGGTAGCTGATGCCTTCTCTCGCCCGGAGGTACATGGGAAAGTTCGTGATGTCCACTCCGTCGAGAAGGACTTGGCCCGCGTCCGGGCTGGTCAGGCCCACAATGATATAAAACGTCGTGGTCTTGCCCGCCCCATTGGGCCCGAGCAAACCCACCACCTCTCCCTGAGCGATCCTAAGGTTGATGTCATCAACAACCTTCCGGCCCTTGTAAGACTTCGTCAGATCTGCTGTCGAGAGAATCTGCATTGTCGCTCATGGTGCGACGCGGTGCTTAGATAATGAGGGCGACTGGTCACCTCCGTCCACAAAAAGCCTATCATCGTGAATGAAGAATGTCAAACGCTGGCCTGTCGTGGAGCCCTTTTTCTCATCGACCAGACTCGGTGGACCACCGGTAAGGACAATCTTTCCAGGTCCCGCGTAGTATTCAGCGTGCTCGCCGGACCCAACGCGGCCCGGTTGCGTGACTCTTACGTGGCCGTCGGCTTCCGCGTGATCCACTTCCGAGCCTTCCACTGTGTCTCCCTGGGTGAAATAGACGTCCAAACGGTCAGATTGCAGCGTGGTGCCTTCTGTTACCAGGCGTACCTTGCCATGGTAACGAGCGCGCCGACCCTGATCGAGATACTCCAAAAAGTCAGCGTGAACTGTCACCGGGCGCGTCCCTCCGGTTGAATGAGGGGCAGCCCCTTGCTCGCTAACCATCGCGGCGGGTTGCAGGAAGCTGGTCACCACCTGCGAGCCCGAACTGACCCGCTTCTGGGTACGGTACACATCCAGCGCAGAAGATTCCACTACGTCATTCCCCTGCCAAGCGCGAACATGCCCTTCGTAGTGAACGGTTTGGCTCTGCCGCCGCGCCACCATCCTGTCCGCCAGCACGTTGGTAGGCAGAGGCGGGGTATGGGCCGAGGGGGCGCCCGGCGCCGGACTTGGCAGATGGGTGGCTTGCACCTGGCCTTCACCGATGGAGGTATCGGTGCGATTGTCGATGGTTATTTTCTGACATTTAATCCGGCTGTTTGTGTCCCAAACCTGCGGGTGCCCGAGAAGCAGCAGGGTCTGTGTTTGAGCGTCATAGTGTGCATCATCTGCGCTCGCTTGGCGGTCGCCTTCGCAGTATTGGAAGTCCCCGGTTTGCCGGACCTCGCGCAGGGTTTGCGTGCCAACATCAAAGACCGCGTTCAGGCGGTCGGCTTGGGTCTGCTGCGTCGTGCTCCCGGCGGGCGCGGTGGCAGGCGGGCGGAAAAGCACCTGCGTGGGAGCGAGTCCGCCCAGGGTTTCAATGCGGCTATGCGCGTCGAAGGTCATGAGGAATTTCCCGGCGGTGATGACCTTTTCCCCGGTTTTGGGGTCGGCAGGGGTTACGAAGAGCGTTCCGGGGCCGACGGTTTCAGCGTCCTTGAGGCTATGGGTGTCGGGCCGGAAGTCAAACCGCACCTCGGCGGCTGTCAGGGTCTTCTTTTCCGGGCCCTTGCCCGCAGCGGTTTTTCCCGGAGGGTTCAGCAGCGGTTGAGATTCCAAGTTGATGTGGACGTTGCCCGTGGCCACACCCTGGAGCGGCTGCGGATGCTTGCCCCCCAGATCCATGTCAAATCGCTGAGCAGTCAGACGGCTGGTGTTTCCTCTGCCTCGGGATTCGCCCACCACATCCTTCTCGGCGGTAAGGTGACGCAATTGGCCCGAGGCGGCATCAAAATCCCCCTGCACACGGTTGGCGTTGAGTTCGACGCTGCGGAGAGAATTGACATCGAGAGCTTTCGCGTTGCCTTCCAGATTGACCCGTGAAACACGATTGTGGTCGTCGAGCGCGATGTTGGCGCTTTCCGACATGGCGCGGCGCTTCCCCTCGGTTACCTCCACCGGGCCTGTCAGCGTTACCAGTCCGCCCTCTTTGTCATAACGAAGCGCGGAAGCCGCCAGGTGGATCGGCGGTTGGGGAGCCTTCTCCGTTCCCTGTAGTAGATCCACCGCGACGTCATGCTTCAGCTCGATCCAACCGTCGCGTGTGGCGTAAACCAAGCCCAGCGCGGTGCCAGAGGCGGGCCCCATGCGGAACTTGACGGGTTCATCGGTCTCGGCCAGTTCGTCCTCCTGATGGTAGGCAACTTTGGAGGTCTCGATGAATATCCGGTGTTTGCCGCGCAAGCCCGTGCCGGGGACGTCGCTGGAATGCGCGCTCATCTCGATTTCGACGGGTCCGGAGCTAAGAAAATCACCCGATTGGGGGTTGTATTCACAACGGTGCGTCCGCAGAATGTCGCCCCGGTCCCCCTTGCGGCCGAAAACTTCCACCGTCACATCTTCCAGCACCGTGGCCTTACTCTGCTGGTAAGACACGGTCCGCGCGGCATGAATGGTGAAGACCGGGCGGCCTTCGTCCGAGCGCGTCAACGTGTAGCCGGAAAGCTGTTGGTGGACATCGGGAGCGGGACTGGGGGGAATGTGCACTGGCGGGGTCCGGCGATTCGTACTGCCCCAGTAGGTGAGGCCGACGGCCAGCGCCGTCAGGGAAATACCTCCCACCACCATGCCGGTCAGCCACTTTTGGCGCCGGGCCCGCTCCCGACCTAGTTCTCGGGTTGCCACGGATTCCCCATTTCGCCGGTTGCCACAAGATCCTTGATGACAAGTTGCAGACTGGCCATGTCCTGATAGTTGTTTTGTTCGAGTGCGAAGGCCATGTCCACCTGCTGGCCGGCTGCCAGCGCCGGCGTTCGCGTCGCCCAGCCCCAGCCGAGCGCGTCAAGCGTGCGCGCTCCCTTTCCTACCCTCAACTTTAGATGCTTTTCTTGGAGGATGCGTGGTGCGGCCACCAATCGTACCCCGCAGGCGCTAAACACCGGCGTGGGGTTCCCCATGCCGAAGGGCTCAAGCTGAATGATCTCCTCATAAAGCGGCCAGTCCACCTCCGCCAAATCCACCGGCGCGTCCACCCGCAGAACCGGCTCCAGGTCCGAGGGCGTGAGGACGTTGCGGGCGTGCTCCTCAAATCGTCGCGTGAGTTCCGGAATGCGCTCCGCCGCCAGGGCGAACCCCGCCGCCTGCACATGCCCGCCGAAGCGCTGGAAGAGGTCGCCGACCGAGGTAAGCGCATCCAGCAGATGAAAGTGCTTGATGGAACGTCCCGAACCCACGCCCACCCCATCCTCGATCCCAATCACCAGCGCCGGACGATGATACCGCTCCACCACCCGCTGCGCCACAATACCGATCACCCCGCGGTGCCATCCCTCGCCTGCCAGTACCAAGGTGTATTGCTCGGAGAGGTCGGCGCGCTGCTCCAAATGCGCCACAATCGCGCGCAGGATTTCTTCCTCCACCCGCTGCCGCTCGCGGTTCAAGCGTTCCAGCCTTTCGGCAATTTCACGCGTGCGTGCGGCGTCGGGCAGAGTGAACAGGTCGATGACATCCCGCGCGTTTTCCATGCGCCCGGCGGCGTTCAGGCGCGGCGCCAGTCGAAAGCCCACGTCCCCGGCGCTGATTTCTTTGCCCGCAAGGCCCGCAAGCTCAATGAGCGCGGCCAGACCGGATTGCGCCGGCTGGCGCAGACCCTCCAGGCCGAAACGGGCGATGACGCGGTTTTCGCCGAGGAGTGGGACAACGTCCGCAATCGTCCCGATGGCGACGACTTTCAGGAAGGATTGAAGCAGTCTTTCGGTCATTCTGTCGTCTAACAGCGCCTGCACCAGCTTGAAGGCTACGCCCACCCCCGCCAGCGACTTCTCCGGATAGCCGCAGTCCGGCCGCAGGGGGTTCAGAATGGCGCAGGCGGGGGGCAAGTGGCTGTCGGGCAGGTGATGGTCGGTTACGATGCAATCCACGCCCAGCTCGCGCGCCCGCGCCAGCACGGCGTGCTCGCGAATGCCGGTGTCCACGCTGATCACCACGCGGAAGCCGTTGGCCGCAGCTTCCTCCACCACCGGCACGCGCATGCCGTAGCCATCGGTGAGCCGGTGCGGGACGTAGGCCTCCACCTCGGCGCCCAACATGCGCAGCGCCGTGAGCAGAACCACCACCGCCATGGTGCCGTCCACATCGTAGTCACCGTAAATCAGGATTTTTTCGTGTTGCTCCAGAGCGCGGCGCAAACGCACGACGGCCTCGCGCATGCCGGCCATGCGCTCCGGGGCGTGGAGCTGCCCGAGGCTGGGGTGAAGAAACGCCTGCGCCGCCGCGGGCTCCGCAAGCCCCCGCTGCACAAGCAAGCGCGCTACCAGCGGCGAAACTTGCAGTTCGCGCGCCAGGCGCCGGACCGATTCTGCGTCGACAGGTGAGTCAAGCCACCGCATGGGTTAATGTTCATGGTGACAGAGGAAGACGATGCTTGCAAGTGAGCGCGTGTCGCCGCTGGTGGGTCAGTTTGAATCCCCAGCCAAGCGTTCGTAAACACAAGGCGACTAAAGAGGAGCTATTCCCTCGAACGCCGTATGTGGATTGCGACGGCCACGAGTGGCTGACTATGCGGCAAGTAGAGGAGGCCACGGATAGAAGAACGCCGTTTTTGGATCAACAGGCGCCCGTGCATCACAGAGGGGAAACTGAACGGTGGTACAATGGCGCCCGTGACCGGATCTTTCGTATTCGGCGAGGCGTTAGTCTTAGGGCTGTCCTCCGGACCTGCCTGCATGGCCTCCTGTGGTCCCGTAGTGGTTCCTTCCTTGCTGGCAGAGCAGTCGGGCATGCGACTGAGTACCCGCTATCTCTCTACTTTTCTGGGAGCGCGCTTTCTGGGATACCTGCTGTTTGCCGCCGTGGCCTGGGAGCTTGGCGCCCTGGTAGCACTTCCGCCTGCGCCGCGCCTGCTCATGGTTGGCGTTGTTCACGTATTGCTCGCCGGCGTGCTGCTTTGGTACGCATACTCGGTTGGGCAC
>Ga0187849_1001322_pt1 | contig 27466 bp, 27 predicted proteins | sample June2016WEW_4_10_2_FD_132412 | JGI IMG/M metagenome (GOLD analysis project Ga0187849, IMG submission 132412) | Peatland microbial communities from SPRUCE experiment site at the Marcell Experimental Forest, Minnesota, USA - June2016WEW_4_100 | ecosystem: Environmental > Terrestrial > Soil >...
AATCTCTGTGGTATCAATTGGTTAATGCGCGTGCCCAACATTAGCACAATCAAGGGGTCGTTCGACCGGCTAATCTTAAATATTCCGCCAACTTATCGCTGGTCAATTGGATTAGCCGGTCAACGGCATCAAATAGACTCTCTAAGACCAAGAATTCCCCCTTTTTTTAATCTTTTGGCCCTTAATTTAGCTACTTCGCTTATCGCGGCCCGACCCCGTGGGCCCTTAGGGTTTGTTTATGGGAGGCAGGAATTCTGCAGGAATTCTGTGTTGCATTTAGACACTGTGAAGATGGTCAAACGGGGACTTGACCGCCTGATTCGCTTCCGTCCGGCTTCCTTCGGTAATAGATCGCCTTCTGGAATCCCACCATCTCGAACCTGGTGGTGTATCCGCCCGTTGTTTCTCCTGTCCCCAGGAATAGATAGCCGTTTGGCGCGAGGATTTCCGCCATTCGGTTGAAAAGCTCGCGTTTGAGACTGTCGGGAAAATAGATCATCACATTGCGCAGGAAAATGATGTCGTATTTTTCACCCATGACAGGCGATTTGAGGTTGCAGGGTTTAAAGGAGATCATTTCCTTTACTCGATCGTCGATTTTCCAGCAATTGGTATTTTGCTTGAAGTAACGATCGAGGTGTTTCTGCTGAAGGCCGCGGTTTATGGAAGCCGCGTCATACTTCCCCTCATCGGCCACGGCCAGCGAGGTGGCGGAGATGTCCGTGGCGAGTATATGCACCCAGTTATGACAGGCTGAGTCTTTATTCGACACGCTGTAGAAGTCCAGAATGGTAATGGCTGTGGAATAAGGCTCCTGGCCGGTGGAACAGGCTGCCGACCAGATATCGATCCGCTTTCTTTTCCCCGCAGCGATTTCGCGGTCGTACTCCGGAAGGATTCTTTCTCTCAAAACATGGTAGGGATACTCATCCCTGAACCAGGAAGTCTCGTTGGTGGTGATGGCGTCCACCATCTGCATGCAGAGGAGTCCCCCCTGGGGTGAGGTCCTGGCCTTGAGATAGAGTTCACCAAAAGTTGAGGATCGTGATTTCTCCAGGAGATTGGCGAGGCGATTCTCAATCAGGTATGCCTTGTTTTCGGTGAGAAATATCCCGCAATGCTCGTAAATCAGGTCCCGAAGCAGTTTGAATTCCAGCTCGGTGAGATGGGGCGTCATTTCGCTTCCCTCTTCAGGTCTTGGCCTCTCACTAATTCCAGGATTCGGCAGGCCATGTTATGAAGAGGTACCTGCTCGTCTGACAGCCCTGCTTCCACGACGGCTCGCGGCATACCGTAGATAACGCAGGTCTCCTCGGTCTGGGCCATGCAGTAGCAGTTATTCTGTTTCAAAGCGAGCACCCCTTTCATTCCGTCGCTTCCCATACCGGTCATTATAACGGCAAGGACTGTCCCGCTATAAGCTTTCGCAAGGGAACGAAACAGCACGTCCACAGAGGGGCGGCAGCTGTTTACGGGGGGATCGGAGGTGAGTTGTATCCGCCTTTTGCCGGATGAACCTCCAGGCGCTCGTTCAGAGGCAACGGTCATATGCCAGCCACCGGATGCGACGTATGCCACGTTTGGCAGCACTTCCTCTCCATCCACAGCTTCATGCACGTGCAGGGCCGACTTTTTGTTCAGGCTTTCGGCAAGAGATGCCGTCAAGACCGCAGGCATATGCTGCACGATCAGCAGTGGGACTCCCAGGTCTGCAGGGAGAAGGGGAATGAGCTGGGCAAGGGCGTTTGGCCCGCCGGTCGATACCCCGATTGCGAGCAACTCTATTCTCTGATTGGTTGCGATTGATTTGGGAGATTGTTTCTCCGCCGTCAACTCAGTCTGGAAGGCAATTTGCGGTTGCAGGATCAGGGGTTGCGGATTCCGGCTTGTTTCGAACTTCGGCATCGGCAAGTGTTCCTGGTGGAGTTCCTTCGCCTGGCGGGAGTTCCTGCGGGCTCTGTAGAGCCCAATCAGTGTCATGAGACGCCGACGCAGTGACAGGGCGCCGCTCTCACTGAGATCCATGCCGAAACCCGATATAAAATCGAGAGCCCCCATCTGGACCGCGTTAGCGGCATCCTCGGGATTTTCCGAATTGGACGCGCTTATAGCGATAACGCCTGTTTCGGGACAAAACTCCCGCAGCTTCTCCAGAGTTTTCACACCCTCCATCACCGGCGTTTCCATCCGGAGCAAAACAAGGTCCACCGGCGCCTGCTTGATCCTTGCGATAGCATTTCTTCCGTTTGAAACCGCATCGCTAATCTCGGCGCCATCGATATCCGCAATCACTTTCGACAGGAAGGAGCGATAATCGTTATTATTCTCAATTATGAGTATCTTTAAGTCTTCAACCATGAATAACTGCCATTTTATCGATCCTACAGCCTGAGCTGTCCTACCAGTTCATGAAGCCTGCCGGCAAGCCTCGCCAGTTCCTCTGCCGCACTTTTTGTGGCGCCTGCGCTCTTTGCGGTGTCTTCTACGGCCGTATTCATCGCGACAACGTTCTCCGCGACTATTTCGGTCCCACGGGCCGCCTCAGAAGCATCTCTGGCGATCTCCCTGGCGCTCTTGGAAACCTCGTCTATATTCCTGGACACCTCAAGTTCGGCGGAAACGGCCCCTTGAACGTTTCGGGCTGCTTCCGCAGCGCCGTTTGCCGCCTGGAGCACATTTTTCGAAACCGAATTCGCGGCTACGGCTGCCTCCGACATACTGCGGGAGATTTCATTTGTCGATGTGGTCTGCTCTTCTACCGCCGCAGCGATGGCGGACATTATGGAATTGATCTCGGTAATCACGGCCACAATGCCTTTGATTGCATCTACCACTGTTTCAGTATTGGTCTGGATGGTCTCGACTCTTTCCCGGATATCTTCGGTTGCCTTCCCCGTCTGCCGCGCCAGTTCCTTGACCTCGTTAGCTACGACGGCGAAACCTTTGCCCGCCTCCCCGGCCCCTGCCGCTTCAATCGCTGCGTTCAGGGCGAGCAGGTTGGTTTGTGCGGCTATGCCTTTGATCAGGTCAACCACATCCCCGATCTCCTTGGCTGAATCACCCAATTCATGGACTATTTTGGAGGTCTTTTCGGCCGAATTGGCGGCCTCGCCAGTTACACCGGTGCCCCTGGCCGCACTCCTCGCCACCTCATTTAAAGAGCCGTACATCTCCTCGATAGCAGCGGCAACACTGTTGACCGAAGCCGACATTTCATCTGCTGCGCTTGCGACCATGTTCAAATTGCTCGAAACGAGTTCGGTTGAAGTTCCTATTGCTCTCATGTTCGAGGAAATAGCATTGGATGCAGAAGCAACGGAAGTGATCTGGGAACTGACCTGCTCCGAGGCAGCCGCCATGCTGCTGATGCTGGCCGACGCCTGCTCGGTGGCGCTGGCCGCCGAGCGCGAGCGACCGCTCATCTCCTCGGCTTTGGACGCCAGGTGGTCGGATGTCATAGTGAGATCGCCGGATGCGCTGGTCAAGGTGATACTGGCCTCGGTGATATTGGTGACCATGCTCTGGAGATGGGCGACAAGGCGGCGAAATAGAAGGTATGTAATCAAGACCACGAATAGCAGTCCGATAACCCCTACCAATATCTCCCAGTCACGGGCGGTCCGGACGGCATTGAATGCCTTCGCGGCAGAGGCCCTGACCAGTATTCCTCCCAGCACCGTTCGAGAGCTTCCATGACAATGATGGCAGCGGGTTTCATTGAGGATCGGCCGAAAGAGGCTGATGCTGACAGCCCCGTCCACTTCTTCTCCGAACGGCTCGCTTCGGAGCTGTGCGTCGGCCATTGTTCTGGTGATTGCCCTGGCGTTGGTCTCACTTTTCACCATGGCACCAAGCGGTTTTTTAATCAGGTTCTGATCGGTTGAGAAGGAAATGGTCTGATCGTAATTGCAGACCGCAACTTCGATATCCGGCATCTTCGTTTTAAGTCGCGTAAACTGCTGCCGGACCAAGTCGTTGTTTCCTATCGACAGGGCGTTGTTCATCCCCCCTTCGATTGCCGCAGCCAGTATCTCCCCCTGGTGGTTTACCTGTTCTCTTATCATTTCGTTCTGGCTCTTTATGCCGAGCGCAATCATGGTGCCCATGACCAGAAGGATCACCAGGGAGAGACTGGTAAGCGTTCTTACCCACATGTGCTCTCTGAAAAGCAAGCCTATCTGCATCGTTCTATTTCCTTCTTTGCCTGCATTGTCCAAAGGATTCAGTCTTGAGGAGGCTATTCCAACAGATCGCAGCTCTCCATACTGACCTAATCAGAATAAAGTGCTAATGCGCTCCGCCATAGATCAGAGGCTTGAAGCGGAAAGCCTCGACTCGCTCTTGGCTGTGGCAGATCGTACAGTCTTTTTCCGATACATTATTCTTGATATCCTTCCGGTCCGAGGACTCAACGTGAAGGCTCCCGGGGCCGTGGCAGGCTTCACAGCCGACCTCCTTCAACAAGGGCGTCTCCTTCTCCGAACTGAATCCTCCCGGTTTGCCGAAGCCGGTGGTGTGGCATTCCAGGCATTTCCGATACTCTTCTTCAGTGAGTCCTTGTCTCATCAGCACGACGTCATTGTATGACTGCGTCTTCCTTGAATACTTCCTGAAACGGTTATACTCATTTTCATGGCAGCTCTGGCATTTTTCGGACCCAACATATGTTTTCTGCATTTCCTCTTTTGTCTGCCCCGCCTGCCCCCATGGAATTACGACGACAAGGGCTGCGCAGGCAACCAGACTTATTAAGATAGATCTCGGCATCTGTTCCCTCCTTTGTAGCTGGCCGGTTCTCTTTACAGGCCGACATATTCCAATAGCTTTCCCGTATGCAGAATGACCAGAAGCTCATCTTCGAGCTTTAGAACACCTTCGATGAACTTTTCTTCTATGCTGCCCGCATTGGCCGGACCCTGCTCGACCTCTAGTTCATCGCACTGAACTATGTTGCCGATCGAGTCAACCAGAAGACCAACGGGGTGGTGTTTCAGGACAACGTTATGGCTTTCCTCGGTTATTTTACGCCGAGGCAGTCCCAAACGGATCCCCAGATCGAAAACAGTCAGGGTTTGTCCACGCAGATTAACAAGACCGCGTACATAGGCCGGGGCCTCCGGCACCGGTGTTATATCCAGTATGCGGCTGATTTCACGCACCCGGAGCACATCTATGCCGAGAAGGTCGCTCTCGATCCTAAAGGTGACGAACTGCTTTGTAGCCACGAAGCTTCCACACTCACTTTTGTCTCTAGTTGATGGTGATTTCTTTCCTGAACATCCTCAGAAGTTCTTCCATATCCAGAAACACCGTAATCTGGCCGTCTACTACCGCCGAGCCCCGAAAGCCGCGGGGAGTATCGGCAGACCTGTCAATATCCACCGTAAGCTCTACCGTATCAACGACCTGCGATATCAGGATTCCCACCGCCAAATCGGGCGACTTTGGAATAATGACGTACAGTTCCCCGCTGGAAACCGTCAGGGGCCGAACCGGGAGAAAAGTCTCGAGCCGGATGAGCGGCAGGACCTTGCCGCAGTAGGTGATAAATTCATGGTTTCCAATCCGCTCAACGGCTTCGGGCGCGATCTTCTCAAGCCGTGAAATACTCGAGAGCGGCAGCGCAAAATGTTCTTCCCGGGCGCTTTTGAATATCAGCGTCGAATGCCGGGCGGCAGCAAATGTTTGCCGAAGTGTTTCGCTTGCCTGCCTGCGGGGCTGCTTGGATTTGACCTCGGCGAAAAGGAGTTTGGCCGAAGAGGCGATCCCCGGCGCGTCCAGGATCATGGCCACCCGTCCGTCACCCATTATTGTCGATCCTGCAAAGCATCGGCAGTCCCTGACGTGGTCCGAGAGGGGTTTGACCACGATCTCTTCTATGTCGAAGAGTTCGTCCACAATCAGTCCGAACATGCTCCCGACCACTCGCAGCACTACCACATAAACATCGCCCCCCTGGCGTCTGCGCCTCCGGTCGGCAGCACGGGCGGCTTCGTCCGTCCCGTCTCCTCGATTTTCCCGGCGATCTGCTATCCTGATGCGGCGGTCGGGTAACTCTTCTCCGGTCCCCGGATGGATGAACGTGCGGTTAAGCCCCACCGCATCGGCCAGGCGAACGAGCGGCAATAGTTTTTCCCGCAGGCGCAGGACAGCCGCATCGCCCACTTTCTCAATCCGGCGCCGCCTATCTTCGACCCGGATGCAGACAAGTTCTTTGACATTGACCTGTGGAATGGCGAAACGCTGGTTCGCAGCACCAACGATCAGAGACGAAATGATGGCCAGCGTAAGGGGAATCCTTATCCGGATAGTAGTCCCCACACCCGGAACGCTGTCTATGTCAATATGACCGCCGAATCTTTCGACGTTGGTTTTCACAACATCCATTCCGACGCCTCGACCGGAAACATTGGTAACTGTTTTTGCGGTAGAAAAACCCGGGAGGAAAATGAGCCTGATTTTATCGCTCTCATCCATTCTCCTGGCCTCATCGGGGCTCAGAATCCCTTGCGACACGGCCTTTTCGACGACTGCCCCCGTATTCATCCCACGCCCGTCATCCGCGATGGTTATGTTCACCTGCCCACCCTCATGGGAGGCCCGCAGGCGGATTTCCCCCTTCGCCGGCTTTCCCTGCGCGATTCGTTCCGCCGCAGTCTCGACACCGTGGTCGACACAGTTGCGGATGATATGGACAATGGGATCGATCAATCCCTCGAGGATAGACTTGTCCAGATCGACCTCACCGCCTTCGGTAAAGAGCTCCACCTCTTTTGAGAGTTGGTCCGCAAGGTCTCGTACCAGCCGGTGCATTCTGTTTAGTATGGTCTTGACGGGCTGCATGCGCATTTGCAGGATGTGCGCCTGCATTTCGCTGGTGACCAGGTTCACGTTTTGTATAACCGTCCTCAGTCTCGGATTTGTATCGACGGTAGCATCGAGGATCTGCCGAAGCTGGTTGCGGCCCAGTACAAGCTCGCCGGCCAGGTTGATCAGGGTGTCAAGCAGCCCGACATTGACCCGGATGGTCTCAGGTACGGCTATCTTTTCTTTTTCGACCGGCTGCGAAAGGGCGTCTGCGGAGCCGGACTCAGAGGGCAACTGCGGCCGTGGATCCTGGGGTTCGGCTTTAGGCGCCCGCAGGAGGACTTCGGGTGCTATGACCTCTATCTGATCATTCGAAATATCGAGCGCCGACCCGATTAGATCGGGCTCCAGCACCGTAGCAAAAAGATAGTGGCATGTTCCGTCCGATTTGCCTCCAACACCGGAGTCCGTCGCGAGACATTGGCCAAGCTTCTGCAATCTGGCCAAAAAATCCTGGTCCGTACGCTGCTTTTGCTCAAAATCACGGTCCCGATGCGCCCGAATCACACATACAAAATGCTGCATGGCCAAGGCAGGGGCGATTTGGTCCGCGTCCGCCTGGAAGGTGACAAGGGAGCCGGCGGGGCCCTTTATCTCCAGCTTCACGCAACGGCTGGACTGAGGGGGCGCAGAAGTCGAAGCCGCCGGATGAGGCGCACCGGATTTCCCGTCGTTACCGGAAGGCCGGCCGGGCGATTTGCCCGCCTGCATGACGGCGTTCAGCCTTTCCATCTCGTTGCGGCAGTCCACTTTGTTGCTCGAATGTATGTCGTCGATCATGCATTTGAGCTTATCGAGACCACTCAGCAGATCGTTTATCTTACCATGGTCGGGAGCCGCACGGCCATCCCTGAACAGCAGCAGTACGCTCTCCATCGCATGGCTCAGCTCCATTACCGCGGGAAACCCGAACGTACCGGATGCGCCCTTGATGCTATGAATCGTGCGGAACACCCGGTCTATAATATCGGAGCCCTCACCATCCCTGCCGTTCTCCATTGCAAGCAGGTCGTACTCCGTATTGCTCAGATGCTCGCGCACCTCCGCAACAAACTCATTGACTACAATTTCACTTGCCATGCTTATCTTTCTACAGGGTCGACTACTTTTCCCAGAGCGGTTCTGCGCTACCGAAAATGGCCCTTATCTTCATCTCCAGAGTTTCCGGGGTGAAGGGTTTTATTATGTAGTTGCTGACCTTTGCTTCCACCGCGGCGATCACATTTTCTTTCTCCGTCACGCCCGTCACCATCAAAAAGGGGAGGTCCCTGTGTTTTTCATGGCCTCTCACATGGCGCAGGAGATCCAGACCGTTGCACTCCGGCATGACCCAATCACATATTATCAAGCCAATTTTGCTTTTCTCCAGCAGAGCCATGGCCTCTTTTCCGTTGCGTGCTTCAAAAACGTTCTTGAACCCCATCTGTCCCAGCAGCCAGCGTATCTGTGTCCGCATACTGCCAAAGTCGTCTGCGACCAGAATGGATATCTGCTTGTCCACCATTTTGGTTTTCATCCTCCTTTTTCGTACATCTTCAAGGCTCCATCAGTATCATGCAGATGGGGAGTCATACGTCCGATCGCACAAGCGGAACCATCCCGATCAGACCAGGCCATCATACTGAAACATTAAGAATTCGGCCTCTTCCGGAGCTCTCAACGTATCATTCGGCTGGTTGGGAAAAAAACATAAATGAACTGCCGGAAAATCCGGTCTGCATTTGCAAAAGAGAAGCGCTTTTTTACGCCGATACACAGGTGGCGGGTGGGATCTCCGTATGACCTACCGGTATAATTTTCATAATGCGTTGGCAACGCACATCCAGATCTGACTCTGTTGCCAAACGCTATCTCACCAAGTCGAGCACACTTCGCCGGGCGTCGATTCTGTAACCTCTGATACCGAAGGCCGAAGCGATATCAGCGAAACTCTGATTGCCCATCATACGAACCTGGCGCGGTTCATTGAACCTTCCCCTTCGAGACTTAACCAAGCCCGACTTGTCCAGCCGGTAATAGGAGGCGAGCCCGTGGCATTTTACTGTAAAGACTTATCCCACGTGGATATAAATAGTTTATAACGTTAAGAAATTCTGTACTCCGGCTGCGGCAACCTCCAGCCCTCGTTTTGCGTGTTCCTGGCCTTGACGCCTTCGAAATCGAGCTCATCGGGAGCGCTCGCGTTCCAGATATTATCCAGGTCGGTCTTAAAAACGGGCAGCTCGGACCGGCAGTTCAGAAATTCAACCACCTCGGACAGGTGATTTGCCGGACGGACAGAGGACAGAGGACAGAGGACAGAGGACAGAGGACGGAGGACAGAGGACAGAGGACAGAGGACGGAACTTTCTCTCGCTGATTTCCGTTTTCCGATTTCCGTCAAAGAGTTCAAGACAGCGGCCTCCTGGGGGTTTGCGGCCGGAACTATGATATCGCTGTGACCGCAGTCCAGCGCCCGGCTTGCCATCGGCCGGCATAGGAACAGCGAGAAGTGGGCAGGAAAAGCGTTTTCTTAGTTCACTGTTCACTGTTCACTGTTCTCTTGCGACCGGTGATCCGCTCAAAAGGGAAGAGATCATTCCGGCTAAAGCCGGTAAATTGAATGACCAGATTATCCGCTGCTCTGCAAAGCGGCCTAAACCCGGTGCTTGCTCTCCCGCACGATGCCGGCCGGCAGTTCCGCCATCGCAAAATAGTGAAACCCCGACAAAAGCCCCATTAACACTATAAAGCCGCCAAACGTATTTCATCGCTACACGTAGCACACTTCCGGGCGAACACAGCAGGGACCTTTAGATTTATCATAGCCAGCAGCGGCGTTCCCACGTCTCTCACGCGCATCTTGAAGTTCTTTCTCAACCACGAGTGCGGAGACGAGGCCCATGGCATGAACGGTTGAATAGTTTTTAGTTGTTAGTTTTTAGTTTTGAATTAACCGAGAACAAAAACTCAAGAGTTGTTGGTTGTTGGTTTTGAGTTAACTAAAAACTAAAAACTCATAACTTCACAGGCGTCAACATCTCCCGGTTTTTCGCCTGGTCTTCCGCCATAAGTTCCAGGAGCCGCCTGAAAACAGGACCCGGCCGGCCATTTCCTATCCTGTTTCCATCATATTCCACCACGGGAAAGATAATGAAAGAAGTTCCGAAAATAAGAATTTCTGCGGCGTCGCAGGCCTGTTCGGGAGTTATGTCCGCTTCGGCTGTCGAGGTAAGTTGAGCGCCTGTTAATTTACGGGCGAGTTCCATTGCGCGCGTTACCGTAATCCCACGCAGGATGCGCGAGAAACGCGGAATGAGCAATTCACCCTTTTTCGATACGATGCCTATGTTTTCCGTCGACCCCTCGGCAAGAAACCCTTTTTCATCCAGTGAAACTGAATAATCGGCGCCTCGATCCAGCGCCTTTTTTTTCATCAGCACATTCGGAAGGTAATTGCAGTTTTTAATGGTGGCAAAATATTCGGTTTTAATGGGAATGTCAGTGGTTACAAGTTTGACGCCTTTTTCATATTTTTCAGGGGCGGCAGGCTCGTGTGCGACCGCTACTACAAAAAGTTGGCTTCCAACGGATTCAAAGGGATTTGCGGAGAAGCTGCCGGGGCCTCTTGATACGAAAAGCCGCACCAGGCAGTTCCCACTGTTCCCGGCCCTCACCGTCGCGCAAACTATCTCGATGAGGCGCTTCTCATCGACCGGCGGCTCCAGAAAAGATGCCGCCATCGAACGCTTCATCCTGTCGAGATGCCTGGCAAGAGCATAGATATTCCAGTCGGTGCACTTGAAGACTTCGAATACTCCGTCCCCCCGATGGACCATATGATCGTCAAGGGGCAGCATCATAAGGGTGGGATCGGTAATAATGCCGCCATACCAGCTCGAGTAGGCGGCAAGATATTTTGTAAAATAAGGCTGCCTCATGGAAATCAACCTGTCGATTACCTGGTCGAAACTCAATACGGGTACAGACATATTCACCTCAGCCGAGAAGGGCCGCCGGGCGGCGAAGACCCCGCAGCCAGGATGAGCACCGGGCCGGCGCCTGGACTGTCTGGAGCTTTGCGCCCGCGGCATGCGTTATTGATTCTTCCTGCAATAAAGGTTGATGAGATATCCCGCGCCTTTGGCGGGCGGCTGGACCGCACGCCTCCGCGCTAAAATCCCCCCTGCCCCCATTTAGGAAAGGGAAAAGCTCGATTTCTTTGCCAGAGCCCGCCCCCCCGAATCAAGTCCGGGGCACGCTCCGATCCGGGGACGAAAACGCTCCGTCTAAACGCCTTTGGTCATTGACAGGCCAAGAAGAGCCCGGAGAACAGATTATGCCTTTTTTTAGGTCAAAAAATCCGAATCGGAAACTGCCAGTCTCTTATCAGGTGTTTTCATATGGAGACGAATCAGCCTGTTTAGATTATAATATTATGTTCTCTGCGTCCATAATAACGGCGGTCCTGAGGTTATTATCCAATCAGATAGAGTCCGAAATGAAAATAGAATCTTTCGTTTTCGACTTTGACGGCACTCTTGCCGAATTGCGGCTAGATTTCGCAGAAATGAAACTGCGGCTGAGCTCACTTGCCGAAAGCTACTTTGCTCCAACACCTCCGCCGCCTTTTCTTCCCGTCCTGGAATGGCTTGCCTGGCTGGACAAAAGGATTCGAGAATCAAATGGAGACCGGACCGGCGAGTTCCGGCAGAAGGCCCTGACCCTGATCTCCGAAATGGAGTTGGAAGGTGCAAGAAGTGGGGCGCTCTTTTCATTCACGAGGCCGCTCCTGAAGGCGCTGGCACAAAAAGGAGCTAAAACCGCAATCATAACCAGAAACTGTGAAGCCGCAGTACGGCTGGTCTTTCCGGACCTCTCCGACTATTGCTCCGCTTTTTTCTCGCGCGACCATGTCTCATCTCCCAAACCCGATCCGGCTCACTTAATCCATGCGCTTGAATCCCTTGGCGCGGATTTGCGAACAGCAATAATGATCGGCGACCATCCCCTCGACATTCAAACCGGCAAGGCAGCCGGGGTAATGACTGCGGGTGTCTGCAGCGGCAGCAGCAGCAGAGACGAACTCGTGCGGGCGGGGGCCGACTGGGTTGCCGACGATTGTCAAAGACTGATTGAACTTCTGACAACAATGGAGTCCGGGGATGGATGCTCCAGGCCGGTTAGCTGAGTACAAGACAACAGTGTTACTGATTGACGATCAGCCAATCGTTGCAAGAGCGATCGGCAAGATGTTGAGGGGAGAATCGGATATCGAGTTTCATTTCTGCCAGAACCCGGCCAAGGCGGTAAAGACGGCGATCGAGATTAACCCCACCGTGATTTTACAGGATCTTGTCATGCCCAAAATCGACGGGCTGATGTTGGTGAAGTTGTTCAGGTCAAACGAAAAAACCAGGGACATCCCTCTCATAGTTTTATCCTCACAGGAAGAGCCAGTTGTAAAGGCAAAGGCCTTCAAACTGGGAGCAGACGATTACCTGGTAAAGCTTCCCGACAGGGTCGAGCTTATTGCCAGGATTCGCCACCACTCCAAAGGCTATATCAATCTACTCGAACGAAATGAGGTCACAAAGCGGCTGGCCGCCGAACTCGCCGCTGCCGCAGATTATGTAAAAAAGCTCCTGCCGAAGCCGGCTTCAGGAGAGGTTCTCAGCACCGATTGGAGATTCGTGCCTTCTACGTCTCTTGGCGGTGATTCCTTCGGCTACCACTGGCTGGATGAGGACCATTTCGTAATTTACCTGCTCGATGTTTGCGGCCATGGAATTGGCGCTGCACTCCTATCGATTTCAGCTATTAACGTCCTCCGGTCGCAGAGCCTTCCTAATACGGATTTTAGAAAGCCGGACCAAGTCTTTGTAGGCTTAAATGAAGCATTCCTAATGGAAAACCATAACGGAATGTATTTCACCATCTGGTACGGCGTCTATAACAAATCTTCGCGCACACTGGTCTATGCCAGCGCCGGCCACCCTCCCGCACTCCTGGTCGATTCGGCCGGAACGAAAACACTGGGGACAGCAAATATGATAATCGGCGCCTTTCAAGCAGCCCACTATCAATCGGACAGGATAAACATTAATAGCCCGAGCAGGCTTTACGTTTTCAGCGATGGGGCCTATGAGATCAGAATGCCGCCTGATAATACAATGTGGACTTTCGAGTCTTTTGTCGAGCTGATGGCGAGTCAGCCTCCAAATGAAACCTCACACCTCGATCGTCTCTGGGAATTCGCGACCCGCGCGGTGGGATTCGAGGGGCTGGATGACGATTTCACAATACTTGAGATTAGTTTCAGATAACCGGCAAAATTCGGCGGCTATGGAAGAAAGCCGGGGGCCAGTCTGAACAGCTTTTAAACTCCCAGTGGTGAGTTGGTGGGTGGGTGAATAGAAAAAATGCATCCCCGCCACCCCATCACGTGCCTCTGCGCGCCAAGTGCGTCTTTAAGCAAATTGGGGTTTCACTGCTCAATGCTCACTACTCACTGACAAGCCGGTTGACCAGGTTTTCGCCATTTGTTATCCTCGCATGATAGATAACCTCTGGACAACGACCGGGAATGGGATGGACGCTTCAAGCGAAAAACCAAAGAGCCTGCGGGGAATAGCCGCTCTGTTCGATGATATGGAGCGCAAGGATCTTTTCCGCAAATACCTCTATTTTCTCTGCTGGGTTGAACTGGGCATTCTCCTTACCTGCTGGCTTTACCAGATAGGTGACAGCGGCCGCGACGGGGAGTCCACCTTTCCGTGGCGTCTCTACTTTCTTGTCGCCTTCCTCGCCCCCGTTGCCATCACTTTCCTTATGGGGACTGTGGTTGTCGGTTTCAACAAGTATTTCGCAGAACCGGAGCAAGCCAGTGCTGAGGTGGAAAGCCGATCTGAAACTGCTGAAAGCGCGGGAACCGGCAGAATCCAACGGTTAAGCCGGATGGTCGCATTGATCCAGAGGCTCCCGTTTTTGGCGCTCTTGTTGCTTCTTGGCGTTGGAACGGCGTTTTTCTACAAGCTGAACGCCATTGTATGGCTTATCGGCAGCATAGGTGAAAAATCGGTAAAGATTCTGCTGACCGCGCTGATCGTCATTTTGCTTCTTGCATCTATCTTCGCGTTGATTCTGATCATTCTCAACTACCGGCTCCGCAAAACAGCGATGGAATACCAGTACAAGGCCCAGATAGCCGAAAAGTTCGGCCTTGTAATTCTCGAAGACAATACGGTGCTGAACAGCTCGGGAAAGCTCCTCGTAAACGGCAGGAAGTTCGGGAAGGCGCTTGAGCTCCTGCCCGAGCGGCCCAGTGAAAGCAAAGCCACAGAGAGCAAGTCCAGCGAGAACCCTTGCGGTGGATCGATTCCCCCGCCCTGCTGATCCGGAGACATGAGCGCAACCCCTAAATCCCTTCCGGCGCGGGCAGCCGAGTATATAAGAAAAAATAGCCTGATATCGAACCGGGATCACGTTCTGGCCGCTGTCTCCGGCGGTCCGGATTCAGTCGCTCTCCTGTCTATACTAGTCAATCTTAAAGACACTCTTGGAATAGAGCGGATCAGCGTCATTCATTTCGACCACCGGCTCCGTGGGGATGAATCTGATGGGGACAGGGAGTTCGTGCGCGCTCTAGCGCGTACCGCCGGGCTTGATTTCCGTTGCGGGGCAGCGGATGTGCGCGCTTTTGCCCGAAGCCGGAAAATATCGCTCGAAATGGCCGCCAGGGAGTGTCGGCGCTCTTTCTTCACAGGGACCGCCGCTGAGCTCAATGCCGGGAAAATCGCCCTGGGACATACCGCAGATGATCAGGCCGAGGAGGTGATTCTGAGGATTTTAAGGGGGACGGGTCCAGCGGGCATCCAAGGGATGTCCCCCTCGACTGCGGAAGGAATTATCCGGCCGCTCCTTTTTGTCACCCGTGATGCGGTCCTGGAATATTTACAGGAACGCGGCATGGAATACAGGCAAGACTCGACGAACTTCGCCCCCTCATGTCAGAGAAATTTCCTTCGCCTGAAGGTCTTTCCACTCCTGCGGGAGGCATTTCACCCGCAAATCGCGCAAACCATCGCACGCTGCGCAGACCTGGCGCGTGAGGAAGAGTCATTGTGGGCATCGCAAATCCGAACACTCTGGGGCGATATATGCCTTGAGCTATCGGAAGGCCTGTGCGCGCTCGATTTTGGGCCGATGAAGCAACTTCATCCTGCCCTTGCGCGCCGAATGCTGCGTTTGGCTATCGACAAGGTCAAAGGGAATCTTTCAGGGGTCGGCATGGTGCACCTGGAAGCTCTCATCGAGCTCGTTTCTTCGGGCAAGACCGGGAAATCGATTCGGATTCCAGGGGGGATCGAAGCCACGCGGCATGGAGCGAAGCTCCTCATCAGCTCAAAGGAATGCGCAGCGCCGAAAGATCCGCTGGATGATGTCCTGGACGTTCATGGGCCCGGGAATTATCTTTTTGGGAAATTAGGCTTCGAGTTCCGCTTTTGCGAAGAAACTAAAACCTGTTGCGGACCTGATTCAGGCGCTGAATGCATCCGCATGGACTCAGGCAAACTGAAATGGCCTCTGCAGTTCCGGTACCGTAGGACCGGAGACCGATTTCGCCCTTTTGGCATGACCGGCTCGAAAAAACTTCAAGATTTTTTCACCGATTGCATGGTCCCGAGGGAGAAGCGGCAAAAGGTCCCGCTTCTATGCGACAGTGAAAAAATATGCTGGGTAGTTGGAATGAGAATCGACGACAGAGTGAAGGTGGAGGCCCATACGAGGCAAATCCTCGTAGTGAAGCTTCTCCGATTGCCCCGCAATGGAGAATTCTAAAGTGCACAAAAGATTTGCCGAAATAATTCAGATGCTTGAAGGGGCTGACGACCTCTTTAAACAAATCGACACCAGCACGGAAGAAGCAAGGGCGCTTTGGAATGCCGGGATTGAGAGGCTTGCCGCCGCAATTTGGATTTGCGAGCGGGAGGAAGAGAAATCGTAAGCGGCTCCTTAATTATTCCCTCCTCAAATTGAATTTGCTCCTGCCAAGTCTTAAATGAAAGAGTACGTATCAGGCGCCGTTGATTGGCATTTACATGCTATCATCGCGACATATTGCACTTATTTCTCGACAGGAGAATTCCGATGAACTTGCTGAAATATTCCAGGTTGTTTGGTCTGGCCGTGGTTCTGGCCGCCGGATTATTTTTTGTCCTGCAATCGAACCCGGATAAGGACACGACAAAAAACGCACTTCCTCAGAACTCAGTCACACCCGGATATCCGGGATCGGGACGGCTCTCAATTGTTCCCGACGATAAGGATACAATGAAGATCGAATACAGAAACATTCTATTTAACCGGGATAAAAGGGACAAAGCATTCGGATCGACGGAGGCGTAGAGTGCGGCCTCACCTGAGTTGCTTTAGATTGGAGATCATATTCTGAGTTTCGTCCGTCAAATTCAGTTCTTGACTTCCACATCGGAGATTAATAGAAGCGTTCATGGCAGAGTTTCCTATCTATGTTCATCCGGCAACACCATGCGAAACAGCAGCAGTGTCCAAGTGTCCGATCCTTCCTGAATCGAAAGGATTTTGAATGAAGAACTGGACGTTCCTTTTTCCGGGGCAGGGATCGCAGTACGTTGGGATGGGGCGTGAATTCCACGACAACTACGTCGAAGTCCGGGAACTGTTCGAAAACGCAAACGATATCCTGAAAATGGATATCAGGAAGCTGTGCTTTGAAGGCCCCGACGAGGTGCTCGTTTTGACTGAGAACGTCCAGCCGGCGATAACCGTGATCAATCTGGCGTGCCTGACCGTTCTCAGGCTGCATGAAATCTACCCGGCGGCCGCCGCCGGACACAGCCTTGGAGAATACAGCGCGCTGTATGCGGCGGGAGCGATAAACCTGCAAGATACGCTCGAACTGGTCCAGCACAGGGGAAAATTCATGCAGGAGGCGGCAATTATCGAGCCGGGTGGTATGGCCGCGATAATGGACCTGGAAGAGGAGAAAATCCGCGAGATTTGTACGGTTGCCGGAGTGGAGATAGCGAACGTAAACTGCGTGGAGCAGGTCATAATCACGGGGCCTGAAGTCGAGGTAAACAGTGCGGCTATGATGTGCGAGAAAGCGGGCGCAAAAAAGTGCATAAGGCTCAATGTCAGCGGACCGTGGCACAGCAGGTGCATGGAATATGCGCGCGAAAACTTCAACCCGGTTCTCCGGGGATGTGTTTTCAAAGACCCCCAAATCCCGGTAGTAAACAACGTTGATGCGGAAATCCTTAGAGCCGGTTCGGAAATTCAGGACAAATTGAGCCGCCAAATCTGCAGCCCGGTTCTGTGGTGGCAGTCGATGGAGCGACTGATCGGGGCGGGATTCAATCATTTCGTCGAGGTAGGCCCCAAGAAGGTATTGCGCGGGCTTATGCGCAGAATCGACCGAAACGTAAAAGTGTTGAGCGTGGAAGACGACGCGAGCCTGGCGACTTTTTTGCAGGCTAACTGAATGAATAACAAGAATAACTCCGAGGAGGCAAAATTGCCTATTTACGAATTTCGGTGTGTGAACTGCGGTAATTTCGAGGAATTCATCCTGGTGGGGAGCCGGCAAATCGAGATGAAATGCGGCGCATGCGGAGGGGAAGACATGGAGCGCGTTCTGAGCCGCACCAATTATGCCATGGGTTCATCGGGTCCGTCCCAAAGCGACGGTGCTTCTGCCACGACGCGCTCATGCGGACCCGGACAATCGTGCACATCCATAGAACTGCCGGGCCACACAAAATAGGCGTTCCCCGGGGCAGGCCGCCAGCCGCAAGATTTTGGTTCAGTCCGGCTTTTCGTTTTTCCCCATTTTTTCGACAAGCTTTTCATAATACACCTGCTTTTTCTCCAGGTCCAACGAACTGCGGCGGGACATGTTGAGCTTCATAATGAGGTAGTTCAACTTTTTGATCTGCCTGTACTTCTCTTTCGTGTCCGTGACTCCGTCGAGCAATTCCTCGATGGTGAAAATTTCTTTTCTGATCTCGAGCTCAGGCGGGAGACAGTCGGCGTTCTTTAAGATCTTGTGCGCCAGGCGGATGTCTTGCGGAAGATGCCTGTCGTCCTCCAACTGCAGGGGCTTTCCCTTACCGGGCAGATCGTCGAATTCGCCGTTATCGATTGCTTCGCGAATTTTTTTCTCAGCGATTTTATCGAATGCTTCAAATATACTACTCATAATTGTTCCCATGAACGAGTATCACGTAACAATCTCTACGCTCCGCGAGGCGCTCAGTCCACCAATTTTATAATTTTAACACATCTCACAGGCGGCACAAACGAAAGATGTCTTCACACCGTTTAGATTCAAACTTTTTCCAGGACATTTTCCCGCCCAGGCGGATAAGAGTTCTCGGCGCCGGCCGGTTTGGAAGGCTTGCAGCCGAAAGGCTCAGGCGCCGATTTCCGGAGGCGCTCCTGTCGATAACTGACCGCAACGCGGCAAGGGTCGATGAAATTACCCGGGACCTGGGAATTGCGGGTGAGGTGGAGGAGTGCATCCAAAGCATAAGCCACATTGAACCGCCTGATGATTTATGGCTGATCCCGGCCGTGCCGGTGCACGTGGGATTCGAGTGGGCCATAAATGAGCTGAACAGGGTTGGAGAGGTCCGCAGGCTTCCGGTCCCGGGAGATGTCGATTCAAAGCTGCCCAATCCGATTCGCGTTCCGTCGGGAACTCTTTACGCCAGCTTTGCCACGTTTCTTTGCCCCGACTATTGCAGCGAGCCCGAGGAAATTTGCACTCACACCGGAAAGGAACGGCCTGGAAACCTGTATGAAGTTTTCGGCGGAGTCCTTGCGTCCGGATTCGATGTTGCGGTGCTGAGAAGCTGGCAGCTTGCGCCGGGAGTTGGCGGCTACCCTGGACGGAGCCTCCGCCAACTGCTTGCCGGGATTGGTTCAAAACCGGGCCGATATCTGATCGCAACCAGTTGCCGCTGCCATGGGGTTATGGATGCGCTGGAATGGAGGACCAAAGCGATTTGAGAGGAGCAAGACATGGCCAGTCTATTCCCCCTTCTCGAAGTTTTTTGCCGAACTGAAAGATTACTTCCGGATCGTACCAGCCCATCATCTCTTCCCCCAAAAATGTCAGCGCCTGGTGTGGAGTGAGCGGGTCCGCATAGAAGTATCTCTCTGAGGTGAACGTGTCGAAAGCGTCAACCACGCCGACTATGCGGGCGTGCAGCGGGATGCGCGATTCCCGCAGTCCGGCGGGATAGCCGCTCCCATCCAGCTTTTCATGATGGAAAAGCAGGCAATGTATAACGGTTTGCCCGATGTGGAACATGGAACACATCCCGGCGCCCCTGACCGGATGCATTTTCATCAGGTCCCGCTCCTCAGTATTCAGCTTGCCATGTTTGTTCAGGATGCCTCTTGGCATGGTTGCCTTTCCGATATCATGGAGGATTGCCCCCAGCGCCGTCTTGAGCCTTTCCTCCACCGACATTTTCCAGGAACCCAGAATAGCTGCGGTATAGATGAAGACGTTTACTGAGTGTGTATCGACACCATAGCCGTGAGACATGACGGGCGCCATAGCCCGGAACGCGGCGCCGGTGGAGAGGAACTGCAAGCTCGATCGCACTATGTTTTTCAGCTTGTCCAGTGAGCCGGAACTGAGGCCGTGCCGGTTGGTTTCGAAGATTTCGCCGAGGACGCAAGTAGCCAGGTCATAGAAGACACTCGAGCGGACAGCTAAAGGAATGGACTCATCTGTCAGGATCGTGCCCAGGTGCTCTTCAAGATATCGGTCGTAGTCCGGTTTTTGAGATGCCTTGATATAGACTTCCCGGATGCCGTTTTCGTGCAGGATGGCCTTGTGTGCCCTGGTAAACTGTTCCCCATCGCGGGTAAAGAGGATGAGGTTTTTCCCTTTCTTCACATAGATTGCAAATTCGCCGCAAGATTCGGGAAAAATCATAAAAGGCGATATAGGGAAACAGAAGTCTTCATCGTCCGTTTCGCCCTTACCCGCTGCAAGAGGGAGGTCCAAGTTGCTCCTGTTTATCTGCATCTGCCATATACCTCGCCAGAGCGCGTTCCAGTTCCCAGCCTGCAAGGAGCTGTTCTCCGGCCTGCTGTTGGATCCTGAGGATTGTTTGCTCCCCAAGAGAGTTTTTAAGGTCCGGGCAGAAGTAGTTCAGGCAGAAAGATTGCCGAGCCTGGAGTTTGCACCCGTTGTCTCCCATAAAATGGCAGCTTCCCGCAAAATCCGTTTTTTCGGGAAGGACCGATCCGAGCAGCAGGTTCACAAAAAGCTCCATGAATCCCCAGTTCTCACCCATTTCCCTGAAACAGCAACTGCCTTTGCCACTCGCAGCACATCTGGCGCATGCCGACACGACCCCTGATTGGAGCATGGCCGAGTCGGTCTTGCGAATGAAATCCCGAAGCTTCCGGAGTAGCCGGACCGATTCAGGGTCATTGAGGCAGGCAAGACCAAAGCGTTCGTTCAGCCGCAACGCCCTTTCGATCTCTATTCTCAACAGGCTGCCGGGCCTATCCATATATACGTCCGGATTCAAAAAAAAGTTTAATTTTAATTATATAAAACAGCCGGTTTCTCCGGCAAAAACAGGCCACCCGCCGCCGGTCCCGCCTCGCGGGCGGGCTGTCGAGAATCCAATGTGGGCCGGCGCGGGTTGTGCCGCGTAGCGCACTAACGTGCGCGTAGCGGCTTTTTGCAGGTTTCCTTGGGTTAATTACCTTATTTATAGTCTATCTCAGCAGGAATAATTCCCCCGGGGTCTTTGCTTCCAGTGCAAGTAATGCCTACTAATAATTAAAAATACTCCAGTGAAATTACATGTGATCCATCTCGGAGATTTCCTGCGCATGGGACTTGAAGCTTACCATGAAAAACGCCGCTTCGAAAGCACCTCGGAGCCACAAGGCAAGGTCGAGGCAACTCCTGGTGGCAATCTTTATATAATACAGAAACACGCTGCAAGCCACCTTCATTACGACCTTCGCCTCGAACTTGACGGGGTTCTCAAGAGCTGGGCAGTACCTAAAGGTCCGAGCCTCAATCCGGCTGAAAAGAGGCTTGCGGTTCACGTGGAGGACCATCCGATAGAATATGGTTGTTTTGAGGGAATAATCCCAGAGGGAGAGTATGGAGGAGGAACGGTCATGCTCTGGGACCGTGGCGTCTGGGAGCCGGAGGGCGACCCGCGCGAGGGGTACGCCAAAGGCGACCTCAAATTCAAGCTCCACGGCGAGAAGCTCAAAGGGAGCTGGGTGCTCGCCAGGATGAAGGGAAGAGCGGGGGGAGATGGAGGCAAGAACTGGCTGCTTATAAAGAAGCGAGACGATGCGGCCATTTCGGGATCGGAGCCCGAGCCGGTCGAAACCATGGACCGGAGCGCGGCAAGCGGGCGAACCATGCAGGAAATCGCGTCTCAGCCGGAGAAATTCCGGGTCGAAGGAGAAGCGGTCCTACAGGGCAGATCCCGAAATGAGGAAAAAGCTTCGAGCGGCGATGTCGAGAAAAACCCGACGGACCCTCATGGAAATCCATCAAGTGTGGCCCTCTCGAATCCCGATCGGATGTTCTACCCGGAAATCGGGGTCACCAAGCGCGCACTTGCCGAATACTACACCGAAATCGCCGACTGGATCATGCCTCACCTCGCAAGGCGTCCACTTACAGTGGTGCGCTGCCCTGAAGGATGGCAAAAGGAGTGCTTTTTTCAGAAACACTTTAAGGATGCGGCCTCTGAACTCCTCAGGTCCATTCCGATAATGGAAAAAGACGGACCGCAATACTACAGCGTGGCTGATAACATTGAAGGAGTCATAGAGTTGGTGCAGATCGGAGCACTGGAAATACATGTCTGGGGAAGCAGGGAAGATAAGTTGGAGCAGCCGGACATGATGATATTCGACCTCGATCCCGCCCCTGAAGTCGAGTGGGCAAGCATGATCAAGGCTGCCCGGCTCATGCGCGAACGGCTCTCAAACCTGGGTCTGGCCAGTTTTGTGAAGACAACCGGCGGGAAAGGGCTGCACATAGTTGCCCCTCTGACGCCCAGAGCCGGCTGGGAAACGGTCAAGTCGTTTTCCAGGGCAGTTGCGGAGAGCATCGTGCGGGAGGCCCCAGGAGAATATATCGCCACCATGTCCAAGGAGAAGCGCAAGGGCAGGATTTTTATCGATTATCTTAGAAACGGGCGTGGGGCGACAAGCATAGCGCCTTATTCCACAAGGAGCAGGCAGGGGGCGCCCATATCGACACCAGTCGCATGGGATGAACTCACGGTTGACCTCAAACCGGACAGTTACAACATCTACAATATCAGGCGCAGATTAGCCGGTCTCGAAGAAGACCCCTGGGCCGGGTATTTCTCGATCAGGCAGGAAATAACGCAGGAAATACAGAAGAAAGCCGGAATCTAGACTTCCCGGCCCCCGACATCCAACACCGACTTACGTCAATGCTTCTCAACTTCAGCCTACTGAGATAGACTTATTGAAAATAAGGCTATCTCGGTACGCCTCGCCCCATTCATCCGCGTGCATTCGCCCCAACCGAAATGGACTTGTGTACATTAGGGGACTTTAAACTATCCGCCCTATCCCACAGTACAAAACATTCTTCTCATGTAGCGTCGTAAAATTGGGAGCCACGCTTCGCGCCGGACTTTACCTGTGTGCGCGTCGGCAGTGTGAGTCAATGCAGCCATAAGGACGCAGGATTTGTGGTCATAGAAGCGCACAGGAAAGTCCCGAAAGGCGCCGTGCGGCTCCTGGATCAGTGTTCATCTGTGGCGTAAATGTGGTCTATCATTTGCGGTGGGCTGTTGCGGGGCGCCTTTTGTTTCTCAGGCCCGAAGGTGAGCTGATAGGCAATATAGGAGAAAAAGCTGGCCGGGCCGTCGATGTCCGTGCCAGCGGACATCAGTATATGGTGATTTTCAGTTATATTGATTATGGCGCCGGCGTTAAACGCCAGGTTGTGCTCACCTCCGGTCTCTTGGGGAGTTTCGTAGAAAATTTCCACCCCGAGGGTCAAAGTCTTATTTATTTCACGTTGAACCTGCCATCCAAAAAACCAAAAATCCTTGTGACCCTCGCCGGGATTTATCCAGTAGCCGCCTCCGCCGTACGTCTGCCATGGACCCCAGGCTTTCTGAAGCCACAGGGGCAAAAATACCTGGGTATCACCATTGCCCAGACCTTTTGATTCGTCACCGGTCGGGATTTCGAGAAGAGGATAGATGCCAGCCATGAATTTGGCCTCTTCGTTTTCAAAAAAGCGCCACTTGACCCCCAGTTCCGTATCGCCATAGCCGTAGTGAGAGGGCAGGCCGGCGGGTTTGACGTATTCCATGGGGGCAATGACATGAAGCTGAAAGTCGGGCGCGATCCCATAGTTGGCCTCGAAGTGCGGCGCCGTGGAGCTCACTCCGCCCCGGTTGTTCTGGTACAGGGATGCAACATATATTTCCCAGTTTTTATATTCTACCGGTTCAGGGTCGTCAGTCCAAAACGGGGGGCCGGCCAAAGCGGAAATAGGCACAAAGGGCAGAGCAAAACAAAGGCCCACAAGGACCAGTGCGATACGGCGCATAGCTTCCCTCTGTATTGATGTGGATATAGGAGACAAAAATACAACTGTTTCGGACAAAAAACTATGCGGATGTCGTTACGGTTGACATTTATCCAGGAATATCGTTAAATTTGCCGCTTTATGTTTCAGGCTAACCTTGCGGCATTGACTGGATGGAATGGAAGCAGCAGCTTCAAGATATTAAAATCCTGGAGGAAACCGATGAATTTTGCTGGACTGGCACACGCCTCCGAAGCGTTCGCACAGGATGGTGCGGGCGGGGTGGCCGGATTATTTAACTTTGGCAACCCAATGTTTCTTATGGTCGCCATGCTTGCGATTTTTTATTTTCTGCTGATTCGCCCTCAACAGAAGCGTCAGAAAGAGCACAAACAGATGCTGGGAAACCTTCAGAAGGGCGATACAATTTTCACGGGCGGCGGACTACGTGGAAGGATAACCGGTCTTGACGAGAACGTGATAACCATGGAGATTGCCGACAAGGTGCGCGTGAAGGTCAACCGGAGCGCGGTCGGCGGGCTGGTCTCGAAGGGCGAAGCGGCCCCGGAAAAAGAATCGTCCAAAGAATCCTGACCTTGAAATATTCCGGCGAAAGATCCTCCTGACCAGTACTGTTCCTGGCCGGAGATTGCGGATATAGCGCTATTACTAGCGCTGTCCCAGTTAGTTGGAGGCGTAATTGAAAAGCTTAGGAATTCGTGCGCTTATAATTGCGGTAATTATCATTGGGGGTATTTTTTGCCTTTTACCGACTTTCATATCTGCTCCCTTGCCCGGGTTGTCGAATATCCTGCCGGATAAGATCCATCTGGGGTTGGATCTCCAGGGTGGTATCCACCTGGTGCTCGAGGTTGAGGCGGACAAGGCGGTTGAAAATACTGCGGAAAGGTTTGCCGAGGAGATCAAGGATACTCTGCGCGCGAAGAAGATAGGATTTACCAAGGTTGCCAGAACGGGCGCCTGGGACATCGAAGTGATCATGCCCTCGAGCGAGCAGTTGAATGAATTCAACGAGGCTTTAAAAAGTGATTTCCCAAGGCTAAAACCCGCCGCCACCGAGACCAGGCCAGATGGGACGAGGGTGCTTCTCACCATGGACCAGAAGGAGATCAACGATCTTCGGAGCATGGCGGTGGGCCAGGGCATCGAGACTATCAGGAACAGGATCGACCAGTTCGGGGTGAGAGAGCCTGATATCAGGCCCGAGGCCGGCGACCGGATACTGGTTCAGCTCCCCGGAATAAAGAACCCCCAGGAGGCCATTAACCTCATCGGGAAGACGGCGGTCCTCGAGTTCCAGCTGGTAGCGCAAAACGTTACGGATCAGGAAATCCGCGACAATAAACTCCCACCGGGAGTAAAGCTCTATCCAATGAGGCCGTCGGACCGAAACGCGCAGGAAACAAAGGTCCCCCTTGAAGAAAAGACTGTTATGACCGGACAGTATATTACGGATGCCAGGGTTGAGATAGGGGGGCGCTCGTTTGGAGAGGCGCATATCTCGCTCAATTTCGATTCGCAGGGCGCAAGGATATTCGAGCGTATCACAGGGGACAACGTTGGGCGCAAGCTTGCAATAGTTCTCGACGGCGTCGTTTATTCGGACCCGGTTATAAAGGAGCGCATCGGGGGCGGGAGAGCTGTCATCGAGGGGTCATACACCGACGATGAGGCCAAGGTGCTGGCGATCGCCCTGCGTACCGGCAGGCTGCCGGCGCCCGTTAAGATTCTCGAGCAACGCACGGTAGGGCCGGCGCTGGGCGCAGACTCAATCAGGAAGGGAATCCTGGCCTCGGCCATCGGCGGACTGGGCATTATCCTGTTCATGATGCTTTACTACAGATTTTCGGGAGCGATCGCAGATATGGCCCTGGCCATGAACATAATACTCATCCTGGCTGCGATGGCCGCTGTAGGGGCGACTCTCACGCTGCCGGGCATCGCCGGTATCGCGCTGACCATAGGGATCGCCGTTGACGCAAACGTTCTGATATACGAACGGATACGAGAGGAGCTGCGGCTGGGCAAAACGCCCCGCTCGGCGGTCGATACAGGGTACCAGCGCGCAACCATAACGATTATGGACGCCAACGTCACCAGCCTGATCGCGGCGTTGGTTCTCTACCAGTTCGGGACCGGCCCCGTGAAAGGCTTCGCGGTCACGCTCAGTATCGGTCTTGTGGCAAACCTGTTTACCGCGATCTTCGTAACCAGGATTATTTTTGACTACCTTCTGACCGAGCGGCGGGTAAAAGAGCTGAGCATTTAGCTCAAAACCATAAGGAAAGAGAATGCAACTCATAAGACCGGATATCAGTATCGACTTTGTCGGATTGCGCTACAAGGCCTTCATGCTTTCCGGAGCGATCATACTTCTTGGCCTGATTACCTTGTTCGCGCGCGGCGGGCTTAAAATGGGCGTCGATTTTGCCGGGGGCACGCTGATCCAGGTTAAATTCAACAAGCCGACCAATCCGGATGAAATCCGCAACGCCCTCCAAGGGATCGTCTCACACGCTTTCGTTCAGCAGATAGGCAACAAGGGCGACAGTGAATACCTGGTCCGCACCGACACCATTCACGAGGAACTGGGGAGCCTTTCAAACCAGATCGAAGAGGAACTCAGCAGAACTTATGGCCCCGGGCAGCAGGTACTTCGTGTTGAAATGGTGGGGCCGAAAGTTGGCAAGGACCTTCGGCAAAAGGCGCTCTATGCTATCTTCTACGCTTTACTGCTCATCGCTATTTACATCTCCGGACGTTTTGAATTCAAATGGACCAGCAGCCTTATAATGGGAGGCGTGCTGATAGTGGGAATTTACCTGCTTGAGGCGATCGGCCTAAATGCAGTGTATCTGATCGGAGGGGCGGTTGTAGTCACCCTTGCGCTTTGCTGGTTTCTACAGCTCCCCTATGCGCTCGGGGCGCTGCTCTCGCTGGTCCACGATATTCTGATAACGGTTGGAATTTTCGCACTTGTCAACAAGGAGTTCAGCCTGGAGGTCTTTGCGGCCCTATTGACTCTCTCCGGCTATTCGCTGAACGACACGATCATAGTGTATGACCGAATCCGCGAAAACCGCAACAAGGATAAAAGGGTCAAATTCAGCGACATGATAAACGGGGCGATAAACCAGACCCTTAGCCGGACGGTCCTGACTTCTATGACGGTGTTTTTCGTGATCCTGTGCCTTTTCCTTTTTGGCGGCAGCGTCATTCACGATTTCAGTTTTGCTATGCTGATCGGCGTGGTGACCGGAAGTTACTCATCGGTATTTGTGGCGAGCCCGATTCTGATTGCATACGAAGATTTGAAGAGAAAGAAACTGCCTCAACCGGCCGCCAGACGCGCAACGGTCCAGGCTGGCGACGCTCAACCCGCCCGGAACCCGAAAAAGTCTAAGAAAAAACAACCAGCCGGGCAGGCAAATGTGGGGAAGAGTGTGCGCGGGTAAGATTCGATCACTGTGTTACCCAGACCGCCATGTTCTTGAAATCGGCAAGGATTTTCCTGGTAACAGAAGTTTTCAAAAAGCTCCAGACCCCTTCAGGCTCAGAATGCCCAAGCCCTATTATACCGATCCCGTTAGAGGCGCACCAGGAAAGGATTTCACCGGCAGTATCGCCCCTGTCCGGAATTAGGGTTATTCGAATCCGGCCCTCATCGAATCCTTGATCCGCCAGTATTGAGGAAGCCTTTAAAAGGTAGGAGAGCTTGCCTCGTCTTACAGGTGTATCGGCGTAGCCCGCCAACTTCTCCAGCGCTTCCGAGGGGCGGCATGAAATCGGATGTGAGGGTTTTTTCGCGGCGTGCAGAAGGGTAATTTCTGCGCCTGTGCTGGAAAGCATGTAGCCTGCGTGGTCTGCTACCCGCAACGAAGCGTCCTCATCGACTATGCATATTGCGGCGCTTTTCGGGTCGATTTCGCCTTCGGTGAACCACACCGGACTCGACAGGCAGTGCTGAAGAAGGGC
>Ga0187849_1001324_pt1 | contig 27448 bp, 23 predicted proteins | sample June2016WEW_4_10_2_FD_132412 | JGI IMG/M metagenome (GOLD analysis project Ga0187849, IMG submission 132412) | Peatland microbial communities from SPRUCE experiment site at the Marcell Experimental Forest, Minnesota, USA - June2016WEW_4_100 | ecosystem: Environmental > Terrestrial > Soil >...
ATAAGGAGGGATTAAGCGATGTCGAAGCCGAAATTTGAGAGGACAAAGCCGCACGTGAACATTGGGACGATCGGCCATGTGGATCATGGGAAGACGACGTTGACCTCAGCGATCACGAAGGTACTGGCGACGAAGAAGTTGGCCTCGTACATGGCGTTTGACCAGATCGACAAGGCGCCGGAGGAGAAGGAGCGCGGGTTGACGATCGCGATCGCGCATGTGGAGTACGAGACGGCGAAGCGTCACTATGCGCACATCGATTGTCCTGGGCATGCGGACTATATCAAGAACATGATCACGGGTGCGGCGCAGATGGATGGGACGATCTTAGTGGTCTCGGCGGCGGATGGGCCGATGCCGCAGACGCGTGAGCATGTGTTATTGGCCAAGCAGGTGCGGGTGCCGTATATTGTGGTATTTTTGAACAAGGTGGACATGGTGGAGGACCCGGAGTTATTGGATTTGGTGGAATTGGAGGTGCGGGAGTTGTTGTCGGGGTATGACTTTCCAGGGGAGAGTACGCCGGTGATCCGGGGCAGTGCGTTGAAGGCGTTGGAGTGTGGGTGTGGGAAGCCGGACTGTCAGTGGTGTAGCGGGATATGGAAGCTGATGGACGCGGTGGACACGTACATTCCGGAGCCGGTGAGGGATGTGGACAAGCCGTTCTTGATGCCGATTGAGGATGTCTTTAGCATCTCGGGGCGGGGGACGGTGGTGACGGGACGAGTGGAGCGAGGGGTGATCAAGGTAGGGGATGAGGTGGAGATTGTAGGGATACGGCCGACGGCGAAGACGGTGTGTACGGGGGTGGAGATGTTTCGCAAGACGCTGGATCAGGGACAGGCGGGCGACAACATTGGGGTGTTGTTGAGAGGGACGAAGCGAGAGGAAGTGGAGCGGGGTCAGGTGGTGGCCAAGCCTGGGTCGATCACGCCTCACCGGAAATTTAAGGCGGAGGCGTACATCTTGACGAAAGAGGAGGGGGGGCGGCATACGCCCTTTTTCAACGGGTATCGGCCGCAGTTTTACTTTCGGACGACGGATGTGACGGGGGTGGCGTCGTTGCCGGAGGGGGTGGAGATGGTGATGCCGGGGGACAATGTGGCGTTGGCGGTGGAGTTGATCACGCCGATCGCGATGGAGAAGGAGCTGCGGTTTGCGATACGTGAGGGGGGTCGTACGGTGGGGGCAGGCGTCATCAGCGACGTCATCGAATAAAGGAGAGGGGATACTTCCTGATTAGGAGTATTTGATGAGAAATATTTTAACGTTATCCTGTACAGAATGTAAGCGGAGGAATTATTCTACGACCAAGAATAAGCGCACCACTCCGGATAAGCTGGAGTTCAAGAAATATTGCCGGTTCTGTCGTAAACATACCGCTCATCGAGAGACAAAATGACCGTAGAAAGTGCAGATTGTACCTTCAGCTCTCCACGCACCGGATACAGGCCAGTAGCTCTAACGGATAGAGCACCGGACTCCAAATCCGGGTGATGGGGGTTCAAATCCCTCCTGGCCTGCCATATACCGCGATGAAGATATATGGTCTGCCATAACTGGATGGTGGAAGGGTGAGGGCTGAGGGCGGAGAAAATAAAATGGAATTTTCAGTTAAAGCGAAATTTGACGTCGCCATACAATTTTTGAGAGAGGTGAGGACGGAGCTCAAAAAGGTGACCTGGCCTTCGAGAAAGGATACCCTTTCCGGCACCCTCGTGGTTTTGGTGGCTGTTTTTATCATCGCCACCTTCTTGGGAATTGTTGATTCCGGGCTGTCAAGTCTTGTCAGGCAATTATTGAGGAGGGCAGTGAGTTAAAGAGGGACGTGGAACGGACTCCCTCTCTCCTCCAGACGGTAAACATTATGGCGCAACAGTGGTATGTGGTCCACACCTATTCGGGTTTCGAAAACAGGGCCAGACAGAATTTAGAAGAACGGATTAAGAACCTCGGCAAGGGAGAGTTTTTCTCCCACATTTTAGTCCCCACGGAAACTGTGGTGGAGCTGGTGAAGGGAAAGAGAAAGACCTCCCAGAGGAAGATTTTCCCCGGCTATATATTGGTGAAGATGGAGTTGAACGAGGAGACCTGGCATATCGTCAAGGACACGCCGAAAATCACGGGCTTTGCCGGCGATGGTACAAAACCCGTTCCCATCTCGGAAGGAGAGGTGGAAGAGATTCTGTCTCAAATGAAAGAAGGTGTCTCGAAGGCAAAACCCAAAGTTTCTTTGGGAGTCGGAGACAGCGTTCGGGTCATCGACGGGCCTTTCGTCAACTTTATCGGAACGATTGAAGAGGTCAAACCGGAGAAGAGGAAATTGAAAGTTTTAGTCTCTATCTTTGGAAGGGCAACTCCAGTAGAACTGGATTTTATACAAGTAGAAAAGAATTGACGGTCCTCATTCGAGGGGTGGATCATGGCGAAAAAAGTGGCGGCAATGGTGAAGCTTCAGATTCAAGCAGGACAGGCGAACCCTTCCCCTCCGGTCGGACCGGCCCTGGGACAGCATGGGGTTAACATCATGGAGTTCTGTAAGGCCTTCAACGCTCGGACTCAGGGGCAGGAAGGGATGATCATCCCGGTGGTGATCACCATTTATTCCGATCGATCCTTTAGCTTTGTGACCAAAACCCCGCCCGCTTCCGTTCTTTTGAAGAAGGCGGCAAAGATTGTGAAAGGCTCTGGGGAGCCCAATCGCAACAAAGTGGGGAAAGTGACCGGAGACCAGATCCGGGAGATCGCACAAATCAAGTTCAAAGATCTCAACGCGGTGGACATGGAGGGTGCGATCCGTACGATCGAGGGGACGGCACGGAGCATGGGTTTGGAGATCGGCTAAGAGAAGACTATGGCAACGAGAGGGAAAAAATATTTAGAGGCAAGAGGCAAGGTGGATCGAAGCAAACGGTACGAACTGGAGGAGGGCGTCAAACTCCTTCTGGAGACGGTCTTCGCTAAATTCGATGAGGGAGTGGACCTCGCCATTCGTCTGGGGGTGGATCCTAAGAAATCAGATCAAATGGTCCGGGGAACCGTCGTCCTCCCTCACGGAACGGGCAAGAAGGTCCGGGTGTTGGTGTTTGCAAAAGGTCAGAAAGAAAAAGAGGCGCTCGATGCGGGTGCCGATTTCGTCGGAGGAGAAGACCTCGTCGAGAAAGTTTCAAAAGGATGGCTGGACTTTGACAAAGCGATTGCCACACCGGACATGATGGGATTGGTCAGCAAACTAGGGAAGATTTTAGGACCTCGTGGGTTGATGCCTAACCCCAAAGTAGGAACCGTCACCTTCGATTTGGAAAGAGCCGTCAAAGAGATCAAGGCGGGCAAAGTGGAGTTTAGGGTTGAAAAGGCTGGGGTGGTTCATGTCCCTGTTGGGAAGGTTTCTTTTGGGTATGATCGCTTGTTGGAAAACGCCAAAACCCTCCTCGAGGTGATCCTCCGGGTAAAGCCGCCCACCAGCAAAGGGATCTATTTGCGGAGCATTGCCCTGTCCACGACCATGGGGCCTGGAATCAAGATCGATCCACTTTATGTCAGAGGTGCTTTGAAGTCCTGAGAAAGGCGAAGGACTTCTTTGGAGGAGGTAAAAGTCATTGAATCGGAAAGAGAAGGCACAGGTCATCTCAGATCTTGGTGAAAGGGTGAAGGAGTTTCAGGCCGTCGTCCTGACGAATTACCGAGGTCTTAATGTGGAACAATTGAGCCAGCTGAGACAAAAATTGAGGGAGGAGAAAATCTCCTATCACGTGGTCAAGAATACGTTGATGAAACTGGCTTCCAAAGGGACAGATTTGGAGAAATTGGATGGCTATTTTGAAGGACCGACGGCTATGGCAATCTCATACGGAGATCCGGTCCTTCTGGTAAAGATTCTATCCGAATTCACCAAAGCCCAGCCCTCTCTTGAGATTAAAGTCGGCCTTATCCAGGGGAAGGTGGCTTCTCCCGAAGAGGTTAAAGCTCTGGCGACGATGCCCCCGCGTGAGGTACTTTTTGGCCAGCTACTCGGGGGGATCCAGGGGACAGCCAGTCAGCTTGGAGCCGTTCTTTATAATGCCATCCGACAGGTGCTTGGAATCCTTCAGGCACGTGTGGATCAACTGGAGAAAGTGGAGAGTGGAAAGTCAATCAGTAATTTTTGAAACCGCATTCCACCTTCCGCCATCTAATAATTTTGAGATAGGAGGATTTTTCAAATGTCAGATATCCAAAAAATTGCCGAGGAGATCAGTGGTTTAAGTTTGTTGGAGGCACGCGATTTGGTGAAGGCCTTGGAGGAAAAACTGGGAATCAAGGCTGCCGCGCCGATGGCGATGGCGGCGATGCCGGTTGGCGGCGCCGTAGCGGGAGGAGAGGCTGCGCCTGCTGAAGAGAAGACGGAATTTGACGTCGTCCTCACGGGTTTTGGCGATAAGAAGATCCAGGTGATCAAAGTCGTCAGAGAACTGACCGGACTGGGTTTGAAAGAAGCCAAGGATCTCGTCGAGGGTGTCCCCAAGCCGGTTAAAGAAGGGGTCTCAAAAGAAGATGCCGCAACGATGAAGAAAAAGCTTGAAGATGCCGGCGGCACGGTCGAAGTCAAGTAGGAAACATCAGACAGAAAGATACAGGCGCCCGGAGGTTGGATTGTTGCCAAACCGGCAATAATAAGTTTCTTGTACTAAGCGAAGCACCAGAATACGAATGAGCTCCACCCAAAGATATTTGGGATTGAAAGTTGGCATTCATTTGGAGTTTGTGATTTTAAACTGTGTTAGGTTCTCCGGCGGAGCCGGGGGCAAGGAATATCGTGGTCTCTTCCCGGGAGGACAAGACAAATGTCAGGTGATCGTCCGAGAGGGAGGAGACTTTCTGTTTAAGGGAGAGGAGTGACTATGGCCAGCGTTGTCCCGGTCTATCGAAGGTATCGGAAGAACTTTTCAAAAATTAAGGAAGTCTTGGAAATCTCCAATCTGATCGACGTTCAGAAAAGATCCTACGAGCAGTTTCTACAAGCCAGTGGAGATCCGGACAAACGGGAACCCACTGGACTTCAGGCCGTCTTTAGAACCGTCTTTCCGATCAAGGATTTTTACGAAACCGCTTCTCTTGAATTCGTCAACTATCGTCTCACCGAGCCGAAATATGACGTGGAAGAATGCCTGCTCAGAGGGATGACCTATGCGGCACCCGTTAAGGTGACGGTCCGTTTAGTGGTCTGGGATGTGAATGAAGAGACCAAGGCCAAGAGCATCAAAGCCGTAAAAGAGCAAGAAGTCTATTTTGGCGAAATCCCCCTGATGACCGAAAACGGAACGTTTATTGTGAACGGGACCGAAAGGGTGATTGTCAGCCAACTCCATCGCTCCCCCGGCGTCTTTTTCGATCAGGATCAGGTCAAACCCCACAGCGGCGGGAAGGTCTTCTACTATGGGCGGATTATCCCCTACCGGGGCTCTTGGATTGATTTCGAGTTTGATCAGAAAGATCTTCTCCATGTTCGGATCGACCGACGTCGAAAGATTCCTGTCACCGTCCTCCTTCGAGCTCTCAAGTACACCGGACAGGAGCTTTTGGACTACTTCTATCATAAGGAAACGGTCCTGATTCGAAGAGGGAAGTTCCAAAAGGAGATTTCAGAAGAGGTGCTGGTGGGTCAAAAGGCGACCTCTGACATTTTGGACCCCAAAACCCACAAGATCATCCTCAAAAAACATCGCCGCATTACGGAAGACGCTTTCAAGAAATTGGAATTGGCCAAGATCAACACCATTTCGGTAGAAGTCCAAGACCTGATCGGTCGATACCTGGCGAAGGATGTGGTCGACCCCGAAACAGGAGAAGTCGTTGCCGAATGTAATGACCAGGTGACCGAAAAGCTTCTCAACGAGATGAAAGAGAGAAAGATCGAATCCTTCGAGATCCTGTTCATCGATAACATCAATGTCAGCTCTTCGTTGCGAGATACGCTGGTGGCGGATAAGATTGGCCTGACCCGAGAGGAAAGGGAGAAGTTACCCGCTGTGGAGCCGGGTAAATCCCTTCGAGAGAAGGAGTCCGAGAGGGCCCTCCTGGACATCTACAAAAGACTTCGCCCCGGGGATCCTCCCACCATTGAGACAGCCAGCGGCCTCTTCTACAATCTTTTCTTCAACCCCGAACGCTACGACCTCTCTAAAGTGGGAAGGATGAAGTTGAACCATAAACTCGGTCTCAAGGGGAATCCCCCTAAGGTGTTGGTTTTCACCGAGAGATTGAAGAAAGAGGCGTTAGCGGCCGGAGCGACCTATGCAGGGGGAAGAGAGCTGGTCGATCGCATCTCGGAGGGATGGCTTGATTTTGACGAAGCGATTGCCACTCCGGAGATGGCTGAGGAGATTCAACGGATCGCCAAGATCCTTCATCCGATTGGACTGATGCCTTCGCTGAAGGAGGGAACCATCACGGATGATGTCCGAGGAAGGATTCGAAAGATCTCGGAAGATGAGAAGACAACCTTGAGAAGGAGAGACATTCTGGAGGTCGTCCAATACTTGATCAAACTCAAGGATGGTCAGGGTGCGGTCGACGATATTGACCACTTGGGAAACCGGCGGGTGAGGACCGTTGGGGAGCTCTTGGAAAACCAGTATCACATCGGGTTGGTGAGAATTGAAAGGGCGATCAAAGAGCGGATGAGCCTTCAAGACATAGAGACGTTGATGCCCCATGATCTCATCAACTCAAAACCCCTGTCGGCGGTGATCAAGGAGTTTTTCGGATCGAGTCAACTTTCCCAGTTTATGGATCAGACCAACCCACTGTCAGAGATCACGCACAAGCGTCGCCTCTCTGCCCTGGGTCCCGGAGGGCTCACTCGGGAGAGGGCGGGATTCGAGGTCAGGGACGTCCATCCCACCCACTATGGGCGAATCTGTCCCATTGAAACCCCGGAGGGGCCGAACATCGGCCTGATCACTTCTCTCAGCACCTATGCCCGTGTCAATGATTATGGTTTTATTGAGACGCCTTATCGGGAAGTGATCAACGGAAAGGTCACGAATAACATCCGATATCTTTTTGCCCTGGATGAGGAAGAAGAGATCGACGGTCACAAACCCGCCATCGCTCAGGCCAATGCTCCCTTGGATAGAGAAGGGAGGTTTACCGTCCCGCTCATTTCGGCCCGAAGAGGGGGCGAATTTGTGATGGTGAGACCTGAGGAAATTCGGTATATGGATGTTTCTCCAAAACAGTTGGTAAGTGTGGCCACCTCTCTCGTTCCCTTCTTGGAGAACGATGATGCCAACCGTGCCCTGATGGGATCGAATATGCAACGCCAGGCCGTTCCCCTTCTCAAAACGGATGCCCCGCTGATTGGAACGGGGATGGAAGCCATTGTGGCCAGAGATTCCGGGGTGACAGTGGTGGCCAAGAGGAGCGGGGTCGTGGAAGATGTGGATGCTTCTCGAATCGTCATCCGTGCCGATGAGGACGGTCAGAAAGAGGATGATCCGGGAGTCGACATTTATACGTTAATCAAATACAAACGATCCAACCAGAACACCTGTATTAATCAGAGGCCGATTGTCCGTATCGGTGAGCGGGTCAAAAAGGGTGAGGTGATTGCCGACGGGCCTGCCACCCATATGGGAGAGCTGGCGCTAGGGAAGAATGTCCTGGTAGGGTTCATGCCCTGGGGAGGGTACAACTTTGAGGACTCCATCCTCATCAGTGAAAAGCTATTGAAAGAAGATACCTACACCTCGATCCATATCGAGGAATTGGAGTGTGTGGCTCGCGATACGAAACTGGGCAAAGAGGAGATCACCTGTGATATCCCTAACGCCGGGGAAGAGGCCCTGAAGGATCTCGATCAGAGCGGAATCATTCGGGTTGGAGCCGAGGTGAACCCCGGCGACATTCTGGTTGGAAAAGTGACCCCGAAGGGAGAAACCCAACTCTCTCCGGAGGAAAAACTCCTTCGAGCTGTCTTTGGTGAAAAAGCAGGAGATGTTCGAGATACCTCGTTGAGGGTCCCTCACGGGATCGAAGGAATTGTCATCGATGCCAAAGTTTTTTCACGCAAGGGGCAGGAGAGGGATGAGAGGACAAAAACCATCGAGGACCAAGAGAAGGCGCGGCTGCTGAAAAACCAGGCGGATGAGATCCGGATCATCCAGAACAGTACGCGGAGAAAGATCGGGAAATATCTCATCGACAAAAAAGCCGCCCATAAGATAGGGGATGAGAAGAAAGGCCGCGTCTATCTGGAGGCGAAAGAGCGGCTCAAGGAAGAACATCTCTTTGCGATCCCCTTCGATCGACTCAAGGAGATTGATGTGATCGAGGGGAAGAGAGTTCTTCCCGACGTTCAACGTTTTCTCGACCATGCAGAACTCCAGATCAATGTGGTGAAGGGAGTCTTTGGAGATAAGCTGGCCAAACTGAAGAGAGGAGACGAACTGGCTCCGGGCGTCATCAAGACGGTCAAAGTCTACATCGCCATGAAGCGAAAGCTTTCTGTCGGGGATAAAATGTCCGGACGTCATGGGAACAAAGGGATCATTTCCAGAATTCTCCCCGAGGAAGACATGCCGTATTTAGAGGATGGGACCCCGGTCGAAATCATCCTCAATCCATTAGGCGTCCCCTCACGAATGAATGTGGGCCAAATTCTTGAGACCCACCTGGGATGGGCTGCGAAGGGCCTGGGATGGAAGATTGAGGAATATTTGGAGAAACACTTCAACCCCAAATTGCTTCGAAGAAGAATTAAGGAAATCTATTCCTCAAAAGAGGTGAATGAATACCTGGAGCAGGCGACCGATGACGAGATTGTCGAGCTGGCCCGGAAGCTGGGTGAAGGAATTTTCGTCTCGGTCCCTGTGTTCGACGGAGCTTCGGAGGAAGAGATCAAGGATCTCTTGAAGAGAGCCGGACTTCCGACCACTGGGCAAACGATTCTCTATGACGGGAGGACGGGGGAACCTTTCCACCAGAAGGTGACCATAGGCTATATGTACCTCCTCAAATTGCACCACCTCGTAGACGACAAGATCCATGCCCGATCCATCGGCCCTTATTCTTTGGTGACCCAACAGCCCTTGGGTGGAAAAGCTCAGTTCGGAGGGCAACGGTTAGGGGAGATGGAGGTGTGGGCCTTGGAGGCCTATGGAGCGGCCCATTCCTTGCAGGAATTCTTGACGGTTAAGTCGGACGATGTCGCGGGAAGGACTCGAGTCTATGAGGCGATCGTCAAAGGAGAGCACACGCTGGAGCCTGGATTGCCCGAGTCGTTTAACGTGCTGGTCAAAGAATTACAGAGCCTTTGTTTGGATACCGAATTGATCGAAGAAAAGAGAGAAGAAATTTAATATCGCAAAGCGCAGAGCGCAAAGCGCATAGCGAAGTTCTTTGCTATGCGCCATGCTCTATGCGCTATGCTTTCTAAAAGGAGGCAACCTTGGAAGATTATTTATCATTCTTTGAGAAGGGGAAAAGTCCGATTAATTATAATGCCATTCGGATCTCGATTGCCTCTCCGGAAAAGATCGAATCCTGGTCCCACGGAGAGGTAAAAAAGCCAGAGACCATTAACTATCGGACGTTCAAACCGGAAAAGGACGGGCTCTTCTGTGCCAAGATCTTTGGCCCCACCAAAGACTATGAGTGCAATTGCGGCAAATACAAACGGATGAAGCACCGGGGCATTGTCTGCGAAAAATGCGGCGTGGAGGTCATTCAATCCAAGGTCCGCAGGGAAAGGATGGGCCATATCCGGTTGGCCACCCCGGTCGCGCACATCTGGTTCCTCAAGAGCATCCCGAGTAAAATTGGGATCCTCTCGGATATGACGCTCAGAGAATTAGAGCGGATTCTCTACTTTGAGGCCTACCTCGTCCTCGACGGGAAGAAGACGCCCGTCAAGAAAGGAGAGATTCTTTCGGAAGATCGATACCGGGAGGCGAGGGAGAAATACAAAGATGATTTTGTGGCCGCTCAAGGAGCGGATGCGATTCGGGAGCTGTTGAGAAACACGAACGTGAAGGAACTTTCTCAGAAGCTTCGGACCGAAATGAAGGAAACGGCCTCGGAAGCCAAGAAAAAGAGGCTGGCCAAACGGTTAAAGATTATTGAGTCCTTCTTGGAATCGGGAAACAAACCGGAGTGGATGATTTTGGAAGTGATTCCCGTCATCCCGCCCGACCTTCGCCCTCTTGTCCCCTTGGATGGAGGCCGGTTTGCCACCTCTGATCTGAATGACCTTTACCGAAGAGTGATCAATCGGAACAACCGCCTCAAACGGCTTCTCGAATTGAACGCGCCGGAGATCATCATCCGTAACGAAAAGCGGATGCTGCAGGAAGCCGTCGATGCCCTTTTCGACAACGGGAAGAGAGGAAGGACGATCTTAGGGGCGAATAAGAAACCTCTTAAATCATTGAGCGATATGCTCCGGGGCAAACAGGGCCGTTTCCGACAGAACCTTCTAGGGAAACGGGTGGACTATTCCGGCCGTTCGGTGATCGTCGTCGGCCCCGAGCTGAAGTTGCATCAGTGCGGCCTTCCCAAGAAGATGGCCCTTGAACTGTTCAAACCTTTCATCTACCACCGTTTGGAAGAGAAGGGTTTGGTGACCACGATCAAGAGTGCCAAGAAGATGTTGGAGAAAGAGAGGCCCGAGGTCTGGGACGTTCTGGATGAAGTGATCCGTGAACATCCGGTGATGCTCAATCGTGCGCCGACCCTTCACCGTTTAGGGATTCAGGCCTTTGAGCCCGTATTGATCGAGGGCAAAGCCATCCAGCTCCACCCGTTGGTCTGCGCTGCCTTTAACGCTGATTTTGACGGAGACCAGATGGCTGTCCATGTTCCCCTTTCTGTGGAGGCTCAGGCGGAGGCAAGGATACTGATGATGTCCACCAATAACATCCTTTCCCCGGCGAATGGGAAACCCATCATTATTCCCACCCAAGACATCGTCCTTGGAATTTATTACATGACCCGGGAGCGCCCTTACGTCAGAGGGGAGGGAAAAGCCTTTTCAAACCCGGAGGAGGTCCGAATCGCTTACGATGCGAATGAGGTCGACCTTCATGCCCGAATCAAGGTCCGATTAGATGGGGAACTCGTCGAGACCACTGTGGGCAGAGTCCTCCTGAAGGAAATTCTCCCTGAGGAGATCCCGTTTCGATTGATCAACAAGGTCATGAAGAAGAGCGAGCTCGCCAATCTCATCGACTATTGCTACCGGTATGGGGGAGATAAGAAAACGGTCCTTCTCTCTGATCGGTTGAAGGGTTTGGGTTATTATTACGCGACCTTGGCCGGGATTTCCATTTCCCTTGATGACATGCTGATTCCTTCCAACAAGGAAAAACTCCTTCGAGAAGCCCAACAGGAGATCGAGAGGGTTCAAGAACAATATACGGAGGGATTGATTACAGATGGAGAGCGATACAATAAAGTCATCGACATCTGGGCTCAGGTCACTGAAAACATTGCGGGGGTGATGTTGAAGGAACTGGGGAGCGAAGAGGTGGTGGCCCCTTCCGGAGAGAAACAAACTACAGAGAGTTTAAACCCTATTTACATCATGGCCGACTCCGGAGCTCGAGGCAGCGCCCAACAGGTGCGACAATTAGCCGGGATGCGGGGTTTGATGGCCAAACCTTCCGGAGAGATCATCGAAACGCCCATCACCGCGAACTTTCGGGAAGGGCTGTCGGTTCTGCAATACTTCATCTCCACCCACGGCGCCCGAAAGGGGCTGGCCGATACCGCTTTGAAGACAGCCAATGCCGGATATCTCACCCGGCGATTAGTAGATGTCGCTCAGGACGTTGTGATCAGGGAGCATGACTGCGGCACCCTGGATGGGATCGAAGTCGAATCGCTCGTCGAGGGAGGGGAGATCATCGAATCGATGAAAGAAAGAATTCTGGGCCGCGTGGCCCTGGAAGAAATCCGGGATCCTTTTTCCAATGAGGTGGTCGCCAAAGGGAATGAAGAAATCGACGAGACCCTGGCTGATCGCATTGAAGATATTGGAATTGACAAGGTCAAGATTCGATCCGTGCTTACCTGCAAATCGAAACAAGGTGTCTGTGCCCTCTGTTACGGAAGGGATTTGGCCCGAGGGAGACTGGTCGGTGTGGGGGAGGCCATCGGCATCATCGCTGCCCAGTCCATTGGCGAGCCGGGAACCCAGCTCACGATGAGGACATTCCACATCGGTGGGACCGCCAGCCGGCGGGCAGAACAGACGACATTGGAATGCCGGATTGACGGGAAGGTGAAATTTCTCAATCTCAAGAGCGTCAAAAACCGCGAAGGAAACCTGATCGTCATGAACCGAAATGGAGAGATTGCCATTTTGGATGAAAACGGAAGAGAACGGAGGAGGTATTCCGTGATTTACGGCGCCAAACTGAGGGTCAAGGATGGGCAGAAGGTGAACGAAGGAGAGATCCTGGCAGAATGGGATCCTTACTCCATCCCTGTCTTGACGGAGGTCTCAGGGAGGGTGAAGTTTGGGGACATCATTGAAGGGGCGACCATGCAGGAGCAAGTGGATGAGTTTACCGGCCTTTCGAGAAAAGTGATCACTGAATCGAAAGACGCGGAGCTTCGGCCAAGGATCTCCATGAAGGATGAGAAAGGCAGGACCATGAATCTTCCTGGGTCTGCTTCCCAGGCTCGGTATCTCCTTCCGGTCGGAGCGAACATTTTTATCTCCGAAGGAGATATGGTGGAAGCCGGGGATGTCATCGTGAAGATCCCGCGGGAGACGACTAAGACAAAGGACATCACAGGAGGTCTTCCTCGAGTGGCTGAGCTTTTTGAAGCCAGAAAGCCCAAAGAGTATGCGTTGATCAGCGATATCGATGGGGCGGTTGAATTTGGAAAGGACCTCAAAGGGAAGAGGAAGGTGGTCATTCGACCCGATGTGGGCGAGTCCAAAGAATATATGATTCCCAAGGGAAAACATGTCAGCGTCCATGAAGGTGATTTTGTAAAAGCGGGGGAGGCCCTGATGGATGGTCCCTCCAATCCTCATGATATTTTGAGAGTGTTGGGGGACAAGGCCCTGGCCCGGTATTTAGTCGATGAAATTCAGGAGGTCTATAAACTCCAAGGGGTCAAGATTAACGATAAACATATCGAAGTCATCGTTCGCCAGATGCTCAAGAGGGTGAAAATCAAAGAAGTGGGAGATACGCACTTCTTGGTAGACGACCAAGTGGAAAAATTTGTATTTGAGGAAGAGAACGCCCGCGTCATGAAGGAAGGAGGAAAACCCGCTGTGGGAGAGCCTCTGTTCCTGGGAATCACGAAGGCGTCTCTTATCACAGATAGTTTTATCTCCGCCGCCTCCTTCCAGGAGACCACGAAAGTGCTCACCCAGGCGGCTGTAGCCGGCAAGGTGGACAATTTAAAAGGCTTGAAAGAAAATGTCATCATGGGACGCTTGATCCCCGCGGGGACCGGTCTTCCCAAGTACAAACAATTGGAGCTCTGGGTGGAGGGGTATACTGGAGAAGAGGTTCCTGAAGGAGGGCAAGGGGAACCGCCAGCCGAAGCGGCCGCCTAAGAAAAGAAGCAGGGCTCAAGGATTCAAGGGGTCAAGCGGCCAAGTAAAAATCCTTGAAGGAAACATGGAAGGCTCATTCTGTACTGTTACGGAATGGGCCTTTTTTGTGCCCTTTTCTTCGCCTTCGTTTCCACCCCGGGGAGTTTAGTCGTTATCTTGACAAGCAACCCGGTTTTTTTCTATATTCAACTTAACCTAATTGCTCCATAGAAACGGCCCCAGCATTTCCCTCTCCCCCATTGGAGAGAGCAGGGTGAGGGGACAATCAGGTATACGGAGAAAAACCATAGAGCCTGTATTCGTACGCATACTGACAGAAGTCACTTAAAATAATAAACAAGGAGAACCAAAATGGAGAAGATCGGAAGGGTTAAAGATTTGAAGCGCGGAGAATCGGTCAGTTTTCAGTATCAGGGGAAAGAGGGTATTTTAGTAAAAACCAAAAAAGGCAAGCTGGTTGCGTACAGTAGGGTTTGCCCCCATGAAGGGGGCACCATCGTTTGGGATGCTGATATTAATAAGTTATTGTGTGAATGTCATCTTTCTATTTTTAATGTTGACGATGGTACGGTATACAAGTACAGCTCCGTTTTTGACAAAATGGATGATCTCACTCCGATAAAGCTTGAGATTGACGACAAAAAGGACATTTACACTATCTAAAAATGTGAAGGGGCGTTTTGGAAGATAAAATTAAGAAAGGGTGGAAGGTAGATCGTAACCGGAGAGTCTACTCTCTATTTTCCACCTTCGACATTCAAATTCCTATTTTAGGGTTTCCAGTTTCTTTTTGGCCAGCTGGGCTTGATCAGAAAGGGGATATTTTTCGATCACCCGCTTGAGCAAATTTCTGGCATTCGTTTTGTCTCCGAGTTCCGAGAAGGCGAGGGCCTGCTTGAATATCGCTGCGGGTATCTTATCCCCTTCCGGATATTTTACAATCGCCTTCTCATATTCTAAGATCGCCTTCTCATAATCCTTTTTCAGATAGTAGGTCTCCCCGATCCAAAACTGGGCATTATCCGAGAGCTCTGTGTTGGGATATTGTTTGAGAAAGGCTTCGAATTTCCTTCGAGCTCCTTCTAAGTCTCCCTTATGGAAGGTCTCGTAGGCATCCCGATAGAGATCCCCCATCCCCGGGGAAACCCCTTTTAGCTCGGAGAGCACCTCTTTCATTGAGCCCGGCTTTTCCGATTCCATGGGTTTCGAACCCGGCCCGGGCGCCTTTGGTTCCTGTGACTTGAGGCGATCCTCCAACTCTTTGATCTTTTCCTCCTGAGCTTTTTTTCTTTCTTCCAAGGCTTTCAAGCGGCCTTCCATCTCCTCCCTGAGACGGTCCGTCTCTTTTGAAGGCCTCGTGAGAAGTTCCTTATACTCTTCCACATTTGTCGAGAGGGCTTGGACCTCGGATTGAAGATTTTCGAGCCGAAGAGAGAGGTCCGTCTTTACCTTTTGATTTTCCGCCCTCAAGTCAGATAAGTCGTTCTTGGCGAAATCAATTTCTTTTCGTAGGGTATTGATTTGAGAATAAAGCTTATCCATCTCGTTATCGAGGGTCCTCACATCTTTGGTGCTTGCACATCCCAACAGTAACAACCCTATTAAAAAAACAATTCGTCCTTTCATCGCGTTACCTTTCACAAGCTCTCCTCGGGGAGTTTCGAAACTCCCTGGGGAGTGCTCCGCCTTACTATTTTGCCGTGACAATGGTATGGGCTCTTCGGTTTTTTGCCCAGGCTTCTTCGCTATGGCCGGGATCTAGCGGCTTCTCTTTTCCATAACTGATTGTCGAAACGCGATCTGAGGAAATGCCTAACGAGACAAGGTAATCCTTTGTACGGTTGGCCCGCCTTTCGCCGAGAGCGAGGTTATATTCAACCGTTCCTCTTTCATCGCAATGGCCTTCGATTTGGACCTTGAGGTTGGTGTATTTCTTCAGAAGGACAGCGTTTTCCTTCAGAAGGGCGCCATCCGAGGGACGAATGTCGTATTTATCGAAGTCGAAGTGAATGTCTTTGAGCAGAGAGCTTTCGAAAACTTCCCCTGCAACGCCGGGGGTCTGCTTGGCGACCAAACTCTTTTCGAATTGTTCTTTGGCTTTCGCTTCCTTTGCGCGCTCTGCCTCGGCCTTAGTGGCTTCTTCTGTCTTGACGGACGGTTCTTCTTTCACAGCTGTTTTTTTGGGGCAACCTATCATGATGAGTCCGACGCAGAGGATAAAAATGATGATGAAGCTTTTCTTAGTCATGGTAACCTCCCTTGAAGAATGGTGTGGGAACTCATGTTCATCCCGTTAGAAATCCCCGTCATTTTTGGCGGGAATCATCCCTTACAGAAAAAGGGCAGGGGCAGGCCCCTCTTTTCCCACGGGGTTATTCAAATCGCCTTGACCAGGCAGGACTCGATTCACCTCCTTTCGATGATGTTAAACCCCTCTGATTGAGCCCGTTGGCATTCATAATGTAAATCTTGGATGCCCCCGTTCGAGTTGAACCGAAGGCGATGTAACGGCCATCCGGAGACCAGCAAGGGCTTTCGTTGTTGCTCGAGTTGGACGTAAGGCTTCTGAGCCCGGACCCGTCGATTCCGATGGTGAAGATATGGTAATGGCCTTCTACCCTTCCGCAAAAAGCGATCAGGTCCCCTTTAGGAGACCAGGAGGGATTGGTATTATAGCTTCCCTCAAATGTCAGACGGCGCACATTGGATCCATCCCGTGCCATGACATAAATCTGTGGGGAACCGGATCGGTCTGACACAAAAGCAATCCGCTCGCCATCCGGAGACCATGTGGGCGAAGCCTCGTTACCGTATCCCTTGGTCAGTTTCTTCGGGTTCCCCCCGTTCGTATCGATGAGGTAGATTTCCGACTTTCCTTCCATCCCCATCATGAGTGCAATCTTTTTCCCATCCGGCGACCAGGAGGGAGAGACGTTTAACCCCGGGTAGCGGGAGAACAGTTGAAGATTTTTCCCATCCACATCGATGAGGTAGAGATCCGGATTCCGTCTGAGGTAAGAGGTGAAGGCGATTTTTTTACCATTCGGAGCCCAGGCCGGCGATAGGTTGATGGACTGGTTTTGGGTGAGCTGTTTGACGTTCGCACCGTCGAAATCGGCAACGAAGATCTCCTTGCCCTCCCCCTGGCGAACCGTGTAGGCAATCTTCGTATTTTGAACCCCCCTCTCCCCCGTGATTTGGAGAACCACCTCATCGGCCATTCTGTGGACCGCGGATCGAACGGTTTGTAAAGGGCCCTCGTACTGCTTCCCGACAAGGTGTTTCTGGTCCACCAGATCAAAGAGATGGAATGTCAACTTGAAGTCGAGGCCGTTCGATTCGAGCAGCGTTTCTCCGGCCAGGAGGATTTCTCCTCCCCCGGGGGCCCATTCTTGCAGGGAGGACGCCTCCGGGATTCCTTCTTTTTCTCGAAGCGGAGGGGGAAGATGTTGGGCATCGATCACCTTGAAGAAACCGGAGAGGGTGAGATCGTTTTTCAGAATCTCATAAACCTTTTCTGAGAAAGGAGAAGAGGTTTTGTCTGCAGATTTCCATTTCGCCAAAATGATGGGAATCTGGACAAAGGTCGGAGCATTGATATCAAGGTAGATCCTTGCCTCCGCGGAGGGAGCAGCAATGAAAATGACAAAGAGGAAAAGCAAGAGATATCTTTTCATTTTATTATTTACGATTGAATCCAAGACTAACGGATTCTCCCCACCGGTCTATTATTAAGACAATATTCGTTTGTAAGTCAATCATTTCTTTGGGATCCGAATAGTTACTCACAAAACAACCCTTTTAAATCGCTCCCACCCTCCCGGCAGGCCCTGAACCGAGATGGTACAGGGCAGGCAGCCTTTACGAAAAGGAGGAATTACCTCCCCCTTTGAAAAACGGTTCGACGGGCCCACCGTGCCGAGCTTGCCGAAGGAGGAGGATTTGAATTTTCATTATGTCAGAATATCTTTTCATCAGCTCTGGTTCCCATTTCCCTTTTTTTTCTTCTGAGGAATCGAAGGAATTCCATGCCCATCGGAGAAAGCGTTCTCCCGCGATGCGACACGATATAGATTTGCCGGGAGATGGGTCCGATCCCCTCCACATCGATTCGAGAGAGAGTGCCCTGTCTTACTTCTTCCTCGGTCGATCTTCCGGAGATGAAAGCAAGACCTAATTTCGCCTTTACCCCTTCTTTGACGGAAGAAGTGCTTCCCATCTCCATGACCACATTAAACTGTTTTAAACTCTTGCCCTTCTTTCTTAACGCCGTTTCCAATGCGATCTGAGTTCCAGAACCCTCCTCCCGGATAATCCAGGGTTCCTTCAAAAGCTCTTCCAGATTCACCCTTTTTTTTCGGGTCAGGGGGTGATCCGATGGGGCGATGGGGATAATGTCATCCTCTTCGTATTTTTCATAGTGGAGGGATGGATGATTCAACTTGGCACCGATGATACCGTACTCGACGCTGTCTTGGAGGACATATTGGACAATTTCCTTTGTATCAGCAATCTTAAGGGAAATGGTGAGATGAGGACGTTCTCTTTTAAAATCACCCATGAGCCTGGGAAGAAGATATTCCCCGGGAATGGTGCTTGCACCCAGAGAGAGGTCTCCTCGGATCCCTTCGGAGAATTCGCTCAAGGCATTTATCAAATCCTTGCGGAAGGATAAAATTTTTGAGGCATATTTCAAGAAAATCTCTCCGGCCTTGGTCAGGCGAACTCCCCTGCTCGTCCGGTCGAGGAGGCGAAGGGATAGGGATTGTTCTAAAGCAAGGATATGGCCGCTCACCGTGGGCTGGGTGAGGAACAGATCGTCAGCCGCCTTGGAGAAACTTTTTGAACCGGCGATACGGCAAAAAGTCTCCAGGTGTCGAAAATCAATTTGGGATGGTTTTTTTTTCACTTAGGACAGAATATTAGCGCCCTTTCTTTTTAAATGCAAGCGAAAGAGTGTCGTTTGAATGGGAAGGATTTTCTGAAGGAATAGAAATAAAAATAGGGCTTGGGAAAAACTCCCCAAGCCCTATTCTTTAATCTGATAGAGGTTGAATTTTAGTACATGTCACCCATTCCACCCATTCCACCGCCGCCCGGAGGCATTTGGGGGTAAGGGGCTTTCTTTTCCGGCTTATCGGCCACAATCGCCTCTGTGGTGATCATCAACGACGCGACGGAAGCCGCGTTTTGAAGGGCGAGCCTGACCACTTTGGTGGGATCGATGATCCCTGCCTTGATCATATCCGTATACTCATCCTGTGCAGCATCGAATCCGAAAGCTCCCTTCTCATTCTTGACTTTCTCCGTCACGACAGATCCCTCCTGACCGGCATTATTGGCGATCTGACGGATAGGTTCTTCTAGGGCTCTCTTGACAATATCGACCCCGATCTTCTTATCCCCTTCTAATTTCATTTTATCCAGTGCGGGAAGGCAGCGGAGGTAGGCCACACCACCGCCTGGAACAATTCCTTCCTCTACAGCCGCCCGGGTCGCATTCAGGGCGTCTTCGACACGGGCCTTCTTCTCTTTCATCTCGGTTTCCGTAGCGGCACCCACATTGATGACAGCCACTCCGCCGATAATCTTGGCCAGGCGCTCCTGAAGCTTCTCCCGATCGTAATCGGAGGTGGTCTCTTCGATCTGCGCGCGGATCTGTTTCACTCTCGCCTCGATATCGTCTTTGTCTCCTGCTCCGTCGACAATGGTCGTATTGTCTTTGTCGATCGTGATCCGTTTTGCCCTGCCCAAATCGTTCAATTTGATATTTTCCAACTTGATGCCCAGGTCCTCAGAAATCACTCTTCCTCCGGTGAGAATACCGATGTCTTCCAGCATCGCCTTCCTGCGATCTCCAAAACCGGGGGCCTTCACCGCACAACATTTGAGGGTTCCACGAAGTTTATTGACAACCAACGTAGCCAGGGCTTCCCCTTCGACATCCTCGGAAAGGATTAAGAGGGGTTTTCCCATCTTGGCAATCTGCTCGAGGATCGGAAGCATGTCTTTCATGTTGGAGATCTTTTTCTCGTTGAGAAGGATATAGACATCTTCGAGCACCGCTACCATCTTCTCAGGATCGGTGACAAAGTAGGGAGAGAGATATCCCCGGTCGAATTGCATCCCCTCGACCACATCGAGCGTCGTCTCCATTCCCTTCGCTTCTTCTACGGTGATCACACCTTCTTTGCCGACCTTGTTCATGGCCTCAGCAATGATGTTCCCGATGGTTTCATCATTATTGGCGGAGATCTTCCCGACCTGGGAAATCTCCTTCTGGTCCTTCGTCGGCTTGCTCAGCTTCTTTAACTCTTTCGACACTTCCTCGACAGCCATATCCATTCCCCGTTTCACATCCATGGGGTTGGCACCGGCTGCAACCACCTTCGATCCTTCGCGATAAAGCGCCTGGGCCAAGACGGTGGCCGTCGTGGTTCCATCCCCGGCGGTGTCAGAGGTTTTGCTCGCCACCTCCTTGACCATTTGGGCGCCCATGTTCTCAAACTTATCTTCCAATTCGATTTCTTTTGCTACGGTCACACCGTCTTTAGTGACGGTCGGGGATCCAAAGGATTTTTCCAAAATGACATTCCTTCCCTTCGGGCCCAGAGTGACTTTGACTACGTCCGCTAAGATATTGACTCCCCGCAAAATTGCATTACGGGCATCCTGATCAAACTTGAGTTCCTTTGCCATTTTGACTTCCCTCCATTTCTATGTAATTTGTTATTTTCCTTCAATCACTCCTAAGATATCTTCTTCTCTCATGATGAGATGCTCTTCCCCTTCAATCTTGACCTCTGTGCCCGAATACTTTCCGAAAAGAATTTTGTCGCCAACCTTCACGTCGAGAGGGATCAGCTTACCTTCTTCTGTAGTCTTCCCCTTTCCGACTGCGATCACTTTTCCCTCCTGCGGCTTTTCTTTTGCCGTGTCAGGAATGATGATTCCACCTTTTGTCTTCTCCTCCTCCTCCAGTCGTCTGACAATCACTCTGTCCTGTAATGGCCTGATCTTCATCTTTAACTTCTCCTTTCTCGCTCAGTGGTTTTTAAATTTTTGAAATTGAAAATAAGATTAGAGTAAGATTGATATGTCGCACCACCTCCTTATAAATTAAAACCCTTTAAAATTAATTAGTTAGGAGTTTTCTGTAAGTTTGGTTGGTTAACAGGTAAAAGATAACCCTCCAGCGCTGCCATTTAGATAATCATCAAAAAGGGGATTGTCAAGGTAAGTTAATGAAATATTTTCCATTCTATCACATTTTTCTTAAGAAGGAAACCGCAAGGACTATTGAAAATCTTCATTCGATTCGACATAATTAGAGAATTGTCAAGGAGGAAGAATTGACGCAGATCCTTCATCGGTTATTGAAGTTATTCTTCGCTGCCATTTTTTTTATCCTTTCCATTTTCTCTCCCGCCGAAGCCAGCCCGCTGAAGAGGCCCTTATCCTTCCAGCACATTACCGCCAAGGATGGTCTTTCCAGTGAAATGGTTTTGGCGATCGCGGTCCAAGGTGAGGAGGTGTGGTTTGGAACAGAAGGCGGAGGAGCTACCCTGTACGATAAGTCCAAGAAAATTTATAAAGCCTATACGACCAAGGGCGAACCCATGGATAAAGTCGACAAAGGAGTCAGCATCAATTGGCAAAACCTTCTCCCTTATAACCATGTCTCTGTCATCCTTCTGGATGTGGGTCGCATCTGGTTTGGCACTTACTTTTATGGTTTCGGAGGGGGCGGAATATCCTATTATCAACCTCAGAAAAGCCCTTCTTGGAAACGTTTCAACACGAGCGACGGCCGTGCCAAGAAGGTTGTTTCCATGGCCGTGGATGGAGAATGGGTCTGGGTTGGGTCTGAAAAGGGGCTCTCCCTCCTCGATAAGAAGACAGAGGGATGGAAGAGGTTTTACTCGACGAATGATGGCCTCTCCGGGAACTTTGTCAATTCCCTTCTCGTTCAGCCCAATTTCCTATGGGCGGGCACAAATGGAGGGATCAGTCGTTTTGAGAAAGTTAAAAAGACCTGGAAGACGTATACGCAGAAAGATGGGTTAACGGAGGCGGAGATCAAAGCTTTGGCAAGTGTCGGACAGAAAATATGGGCAGGGGGGATCGGAGGAACCCTTTCCGAATACGATCTCATTTCAGACCGTTGGAAGAGGATCGAGCCCTCGGACGCATTGAGGAACGGAGGAATTCAGTCGCTCACTGTTGCCAAAGGAAAAGTCTTCGTCTGCAGAGACAATGGGGTAAGCATTTATGACCTTTCGACAGGGCAGTGGGAATCGCTGACGATGGCCGATGGATTGCTAAGTAATGCCGTTTTTTGTGCAGCCGAGGACAGGAATAGTATCTGGTTCGGGACAGATAAAGGAGTCTCACGGCTGATCATAGCACCGTGATCAGATTGCGGATTTCGGAATGCGGATTGCGGAATAGAAATGGAAAATAGTAGTAAACGTCCTAAATAAAGTAGTCATTGCGAGGAGCGGAGCGACGTGGCAATCTCTTGGGATTGCTTCACTTCGCCCTGAACACCATGCGGTGCAGGGCTTCGTTCGCAATGACACCGCACGAATGTCAACTTACTTTGGCATTCAGCGTAGTTGGCTGAAAAGGAGGAAGCGATTCCATGGATAAATTTCCAAATAAGAAACTCACTCGTAGACAGTTCATCAAGGGAGCCACTGCCGCGGCAGCGCTTCCTCTTCTCGCGGATAAGTTTTCGTTTTACGGATCCTTAGCTCACGCGGCGGAAGAGTCTGAATTGGTTATCGCTAAAAATGGTAGCGCTTCCCAACTCCTGCAGGCTGCTATGGCTCCTCTGGGCGGGATGGGGCGCTTTGTGAAGAAAGGGCAGCGGGTCGTCATTAAAGCGAATATTGCCTGGGCGAGGACACCCGACCAGGCCTGCACGAATAACCCGGATCTTATGACGGCATTGATCAAGATGTGCTATGAGACCGGGGCAAAGCGGGTGGCTGTCTGGGACCATACCTGTGACAATTACCAGTTTTGTTTTTCAAGGTCGGGGTTAAAAGAGACAGCTCAAAAGGCCGGGGCTGATATCTTCTCCGGCCATGGCCGGAATTCTTACAAGCAGGTCGAAGTCCAGAAAGGCAAGAAGCTCAGGACGGTTGAAATCCTGAGAGACGTGCTTGAATCGGATGTCTTTATCAATTTCCCCATTCCCAAGCAACACTTTGCCACGGAGCTGACCCTTGGAATGAAAAACCTGATCGGGATCACGTGGGACATGGAGCAATTGCATAAGATCGGGCTCCATCAATGCATCGCCGATGTCAATACGGTCAGAAAACCGGATCTGGTTCTGATGGACGCCATCCGGATTCTCACAACGAACGGCCCGAAGGGGCCTGGAAAAACAGAGGACATCGGCGAGGTCATCGCTTCCGCAGATATCGTAGCGGCGGATGCTTATGCCGCCTCCTTTTTCAAGCATCCCAAGACCGGGAGACCGTTCAGGCCGGAGGAAATCCAGTTCGTCAAGAATGCTTATGAGTTGGGCCTGGGCGAGATCAACCTCTCAAAAGTACGGGTGAAGAAGGTTACGGCTGCATGAGAAAAGCGATCCCCTACTTGAGGAGGACGATTCAAGCCCTTTCGTTTTTCTTCCTTCTCTATCTCATCATCAAGACGGCTTTTCCCCTTGAACTGAAGATCCCGGTAGACCTCTATCTTCGGCTTGACCCGTTTATCGGGATCATTACGATCCTCACGAAGAAAGCGGTCATCCTGAGGATGCTTCCTGCCGTCGGAGTGCTCCTCGTCGTTTTTATTTTTGGCAATTTTTTCTGCGGATGGTTCTGCCCCATGGGCAGCATTATCGACTTCTTCGACCGGATTCTCTTCAGGGAGAGAAAACGGTCCAAGGCGTCTAATGATCAAGCTTTCAGAAGGCTCCGCTACGGAATTTTTATCTTTTCTCTCGTGGCAGGCGTGATGGCCTTTCAGGTGATGTATGTTCTCGATCCCATCAGCCTCATCACCAGAACTCTTGTCATCGCATTCTATCCCCCTGCCATCTTTGTCTTTAATACCCTTGTCCCCCAGGTTCAGAGCTTTCTTCCTAAAAATCCGTTTATCATGTCTACCATACCAATGCCTGTATTCAAGGTAAACCTTCTGATCTTTGTCTTTTTCATAGCGATTCTTGCCTTGGGAACAGTCCGTAAAAGGTTCTGGTGCCGTTACCTGTGTCCGCTCGGAACTCTCTTTTCAATAGTTTCACGCTTCCGGATATTGAAACGGTTTGTCACGGAGGATTGTACCCATTGTCTAAAGTGTGTGAAAGAGTGCCCGGTAGGCGCGATCCCTGAAGCGCGTCCGGAGCAATACCGGCGGCAGGATTGCCTCTCCTGTTTCAAATGTCTTGAATGTCCGCCCGAGGCTGTTTCTTTTCACTTTGGTTTACCCCATTGGAAAACGGCGGATGGCGTAGACCTTTCGAGAAGGTATGTTTTGGGATCGCTTGGGCTCGGCGTTGTCTCGGCATTGATAATCAAGGCCAATCCCCTCCAGTCAGAGAGCGGATTGAAAAATAATCGATTGATTCGACCGCCCGGTTCTCTTCCCGAAGAACAATTCGTATCCGTTTGTACAGGCTGTGGTGAATGTCTAAAAGTTTGTCCGAATAACGCCCTTCAATCCACACTTTTGGAAGCTGGCTTGTCGGGTCTTTATACGCCGAGGCTCGTGCCCCGAATTGGCTACTGTGAAGAATTCTGTAATTTCTGTGGAAGGATTTGTCCCACGGAAGCCATTCGACCCATCTCCATTGAAGAAAAGCGCCTCCTTCAGATGGGGATTGCTCATGTCAACAAGACACGGTGTATCGCGTGGGATACGGAAAAAATCTGCCTCGTCTGCAACGAGCAGTGTTCGTATCATGCTATCATCGGCGATGATAAGAAACGCCCCATCGTGAAAGAAGAAAAATGCACGGGCTGCGGCATTTGCGAACACAAATGTCCTGTCGATGGCGAAGCAGCCATCGTTGTCTACGCCTCCGGTGTGCAGAAAAAACTGAAACCCGAAGATGTCAATAACAACAAAACTGAAGTACCTGCCAGCCCCACAAAGAATGAAAACAGTTTTTAGGCAAAGTAGAATTTAATCTTGAAACCTCCGACCCTTCCCCATCCAAAAAACAATTGAAATATTTTGCAGTTGTGATAACCTCTACTCAATAGTGCACATATACCAACTGTGCCAACTTCGAAAGTCTATGCCACTATTTTTAGGAGTATATCCGAACTCGTATAAGTTCGGATGTGAACGAGTTAGGCGACAAAGGAGAAAAAATGGACGAAATCTATTTGAATATTACTGGTTACCTATCTTTGATAGGCGCATTTATTATTTTGGCTTATGCACTCTGGCAAGCGCGACTTGTGACGAAAGATATTATTGCGAATGTCGACAAATTTGGTTCGGATAATAAAGGCAAGCGGATAGTTGCTAACAAAGCAGTTTTTAATTTCTATTTGGTTCTGGGAGCTATAATTGTTATTGTAACAGGGGCCTTAAAGCTGATAGGAATTGAGTTGTTTGTTGCTTTGTTAGTGGCGATACTAGCTGGTTTAGGAATCAAGTTAACAACTGAAATTACAGAAAAACCAGATGAGAAATAATCAATTTCACCTTCGTCGCCTAACACAAGCTAAAAGATTTCATTTAAATGCTATTGGACTTCTTTTAGCCTGGAACGTTAGGCAACATTTGCCCCCGAGTGAATAAGGACACTGAGGATTAATGGAAATATGACCAGGAAATTTGAATTAAGTCGGTTAGCGAGAAATTGCACAAATGAAGAAATTATTGTCGAGGTCAAACGAGTTGCTTCTTTGATTAAGAAAGACGTTGTGAGTCAGGTTGTCTTTAACAAATATGCAAAAGTATCTTCTTCTACAGCGCGAAAACGATTTGGAAGTTGGAAAAAAGTATTGATTGCCGCAGGTTTAGACCATAGGTACGCAGATCGGCCAGAATTCAAAAAAGTAAGAAGCCGAAAATTGACTGATGAAGAAATTATTGCCGAAATACAAAGGATCGCCAAAATTATAGAAAAAGAAAGCATAACGCTAGAGGAATTTGCGACAAATTCCTCTATTGAAATGCACCCCGAATCTGTTCGACGGCGCTTTGGCTCTTGGGCGGGTCTAATGGAGAAAGCAGGTCTAAAGCTATCGCCAAAATATCATCGCCGTTATTCTTACGAGGAATATTTTGAAAACTTACTTAATGTTTGGACTTACCACGGAAGACAACCTGTTTACAGAGAAATTGATGAATATCCATCTACAATCAGTTCGGGCGCTTATGAGGGCCGATTTGGAAGTTGGAGAAAAGCACTTGAGGCCTTTGTGATAAGAATGAATAAGGATGAAACAGAAAATAACGAAGAGGCTACCGTAGAAAACAAATCTGTAAATATTTTGGAACCGAAGAAAGAAACAAAACTAAAAAATACTATTCCAAGAGCAGAAGACCGCCGAGGTATCAACTTATCTCTAAGATACAAGGTATTAATTAGAGATAATTTTCGATGTGTGAGATGCGGGAGAAGCCCAGCAACAAATCCCGGCGTAGAATTGCAAATAGACCACAAGAACCCTTTTTCTAATCAAGGAAAAACTTCATTGGAAAATCTGGAAACAAAATGTAAAGAATGCAATTTGGGGAAAGGTGACAGATATATCGAATAAATAGAAAACAATCAGGTAGGGGATCATACGTCGCCTAACACAGGGCAAAAGATTGACATCCAAATACCACCGCACTTCTTTTCGCCTTGGACGTTAGCCGCCACTGCTCATAAGGAGATAATATGGCATTCTCAAAAAAATTTGAACAAGAATTAGATAAAGTCTTTCATCAACGAACGCACTGGTTGCGAAATGAGATTGGCTCAAAGAAAGTGGGCAAGCCTCCTAAATTTGGCAGAAAAAAGGTGAATAAAGCTATCGAACGGCTTCAGCAAATTGCTTCCGACGCACTCGCGCGCAAACTTGCTAAAACAGAATTCAATCGCTTTGTCTCCAAGAAAAAGAATTACCAAATCAAGGGACACGGTCCGGAAAATAAAAAGGCTAGCTTTGAAAACTGGTTTTCCAAATACTTCCCAAAGGCCAAGGGATTGCTTTATGTCTTTTGGGGGAAGAGAGGCAGATGCATTTATGTCGGGCGGACTGGTTCACATGGAAGCAGACCATCATCTCACTTTGATAAGTATTGGTTCTCTACTGTTAAGAGAGCAACAATTTTTTCTATCAATGCGAAGAGTCATATACCCAAACTCGAATGCTTAGCAATTCATCATTTTCAACCATCTAAGAATAAAAATAAGGCTGCCACTAAAAAGTGGACTAAGGCTTGCCCACTTTGTAAAACTCACAAACACATTGAAGAAGAACTTAGAAATATTTTTCGGTTTAGGTGAGCAGCGGGGGCTTACAAGCAAAATAACGACACTGGATAAACTCAGAAAGGAACCAAGGGGTCAGCCCTTGACATGGGACAAATTGAACAGGTGATTGAAAAGGAGACAGAGAGATGAAGGCGATTGGTGTGAATGGGAGTCCGAGAAAAAAGTGGAACACGGCCACGTTGCTCAAAAAAGCCCTTGAGGGTGCGGCATCAGAGGGGGCAAAAACGGCATTGGTTCATCTTTACGACCTTGACTACAAAGGGTGTATCAGCTGCTTCTGGGGTCTGAGTTGGAAGCCTTATCCAAGCGCCCCTGATGCCTCATTAATAAATGTTACCCGAAAGAAATGAAGAGAGAGGTATCGTGACCATAGGTTTTTGGGAACGTAAGATTTTAAAAATGGTATCAAGCTTATTTTCTATCGC
>Ga0187849_1001330_pt1 | contig 27261 bp, 26 predicted proteins | sample June2016WEW_4_10_2_FD_132412 | JGI IMG/M metagenome (GOLD analysis project Ga0187849, IMG submission 132412) | Peatland microbial communities from SPRUCE experiment site at the Marcell Experimental Forest, Minnesota, USA - June2016WEW_4_100 | ecosystem: Environmental > Terrestrial > Soil >...
GGGATGTCGTCATCATTGCGGTCAGCAAATTCAACATATTCTCTCCATAAATCGTGTCCCACCGCATTTCTATCAATTATCATGACAAAGGCTGGGCAAGCATGGATATCCACATCGCCTGGGGTCCCATAAAAAATCGTACAGTCGGTATCGAAAGCGCACCTCTTTACTGCTGCTTTCAATTCCGCATGTTCAAATTGGCAAAAGATATTTCTGCGCCAGGTAATGCCAGACCGGGTTGGTCCGACAGGCTCTTTCTTTCTGCTAACTTCTCTCATCGCCGTTGCTGATAACGGAAAGATGGTGCTCAGGCTGATACCAGCTGCAGCAATTGTTGTTTTCAAAAATTCTCTCCTATTTTTCATGGGCCTACCTCCTTCAACATACGTTCAACACACATCTGGTCGTAATCGTAAAATGAGCGCATAAATGCCTCAACAAACCGGTAATTCAAATAACTAGTTTTCTCTACCCTCTTTTTCATGGCAGCGGATATGAACTCTATCATTTCTTGTGTGACCTCATATCCGGAGTCTTTCTCCCCGAGTTCCTTTTCTAATTCTTTTATGACAACATGATTCCACTTATTTATAAGATTCTTGATTAATTTGAGGTCATCGGCATTAACGATTGTCTTAATTTGGTATTCATGGTCGTTGTTAAAGAGAAATAGAATCTTGGTCGTGAGTCTATGAGTGGGGTCAGTGTTTTCATATTTCCACTTACCGCTCTCGTTCGTAAAGTTGTGTTCCCAGGCATGAATGTTTTGATAGTCCCCGGAGAATATCTCTCTAAGGATCTTTTTTTCGTTCCATGAAAAGGAATCAACGGAAAGTAGCTCTCCCACACTGAACTTTTTATCTGGAAGACGATTAACGAAGTCGGCTACTCTCTTTAGCATTTCATAAGTGTTATCTTTTTTACCCATAAACACTTTCATATTGTATCCAGCCATTTGACACCTTCAAAAAATATCTTCTTTTATAATTGGTCCTCGAGATTAACTCGTCATGCATATTCTTTCAGTTTATCCACAATTCTTACCATTGCCATTGTGTCAAGACCGCAGTAGTCGAGAAGTGACTTACGAACTCTCTCAATTTCTCTTGGATCATCTGACTTACACATCCTGAAATATGCATCCATCGCCATCCCTCCATCGCTTATTTCCATGTTATCGTAATTCAAATCAGGCACCATGGCGGGAAGAACATCCTTCAAGGAATAAGAACCAGATTGCTGCCAATGGTAGATATCATAACGCTGGAAGGGTTCCATGAGGTCCCTGATGTTTTCGATTATCTTTTCAATCTTATCCGCATACTCCGGAAACCAGCCGGCCAGATCATGCAGCCTCCCGATCTCGAAACTTTTGCTGTAGACCAGTACACATGCATTATCTGGTATTTCATTCACCAGCTTTTCAATCAGCTCTTTTCTCGGGTCCGTACGCGGCATTGCTAAAAACTCGTGATGTTTCAAGTCGCTCCCTTTATGTTCAAGATGGTGCAATGAATACTGGAATGGGATCTGCTGATAAGGTCTTGTGCCGTCATAAAGTGGGATTGCCTGCATGAAGGTTTCAAAATCGAGGAAGTACATGGGATACCATAGCGACTTGATAAATTGTCTTACGGCATCATGATCATGGTAGGCCTCCTTCGTCTTTGCCGCGTCAAGTTGAATAAACTGTCTGGTTGAAAGATATTCTTGAGGTACGTCAAACATAGATACAAGGCCCTTTTCATAAAGAAAGAATCTACTGTCCATCCTGCCCCGTATGTCAAATATGGAATCGTTGGGAATATGCGACCAGCAATAGCCGATAAAGTCACACGGATAAAACTGATTACATTGAGGACCGATATCGATAGCCGGTTCGTCCCCTTTCAGCATTGCCCTTTGTCTTTTGATTTCCTCCACAATGAAGTCCTGTTCCTCTTTAGCGATTGCCGTTATATCTTCCTTATGGAAGAGTTTATCTATTTCGATTTCTCCCTGCCGGACATACTGATTATTGACGTGAACGACGAATACCCTTGATAGGGGTAGTCCCGTGCCTGCTATTACATAGTATTGAACGGAAGCATCATGGAGATGGTAATCCTTAACTTCCGTCGAAGCCTTGACCTCATAGACATCCCATCCATTATCTCCCTGGTGGATGATATCAGCCTTGATAAAGACACCATTGTAAAAGAAAGTGGCTTCGTAAATCGTCTTGCAACCCTTGGCAATCAGGGATGCGGTCATTTCTATCTGTTCTTCATGTGAAAGCCCATCATAAGGAACAATTTCACCGTTGGGGAAAAGCTCCCGCGCCAAGTCGCCGACTTCAAAGCCAACATTAAAGAGTTTTTCCGTCTCCTCTGACACCTCGTCTTTCAACTCCGGCCTGTACTTGTGAAGGTACAGTGATTTATGGCACCGGACGCCGCGAACAAAAAGGCTTTTGCTGAGATAGAAATCATCATCCTTACCGTTTTCATGAGTCGACATATTCTCATCTCCATAACAATTGATAAAAAGGGATTTGCACTTCAGGCACCGGTATTGTCCATTCTCTTCGATGGCGATGTCAACATCGTCTATTTGGAACTTTTCGATAATTTTGACAAGGTCATCGGTACAAATGCATTTATCAATATAAACAACAAATTTATTTTCGTTTGGTAAAAATACTATCCTGCCGCTCGGATAGGCGTCATAAGCGCTGTCTTTGAAAATGACTTCCGCACATGTTTGGGGGAAATGTTTTTCCCAGAAAGCATAATGCTCGCCATACCCGATAGCATCACCGTATTTTTCACCCTGTGAAATTGGCACGGCATCGTAAACAAAATCATCATCCTTCCCCATTTCGATAAACCAAAAAATACCCACCATCGGATGCATTACCACTGTTGAGGGTACCGGCACGATGTCGCCGTTTTCATCTTCCCGCCGCATCCCCGACATGATGTTTCATTTCATGATTAGAATCTCCCTTAAAGCATCGATCAGTCCATAGTAGAGTAAACAATCTGCAACTCTTGCCTCTGGATGTGCATAAGATATGACAAACTTCTTAGGTGCGTATTCATGATACCATATACCGCGTGTTGTGATCAGCCAATTTGGATTAGAACCAAAATCTATCAATTCATATAGTATTTCTGTAGTTACACTACCACAGCAAATGATAATGTCCGCGTTGTACATTACAAACTGCCTGTTAATAAACTCCCGGTCTTCATTTGAAATTCCCCATAGAGACTGATTATCCGTTGTGTGTCCACCGGGAGATTTTTTGAGATTTATAGCACAAATTGATTTAAGAGCATTACACCTTTGCTCCTGGCTTATTTCCGATAGCTCATTCCAGTTAATTTCTGACGGTAGTTTTCTAATTCCTTCGACCCATCTTGTGATGTTATCCCAAGTCTGTGGACGTCCACCTTCCCTAATAAACCGGCGGAGATCCCAGTCTCCACCATCAGGATCATTGACCTCTTTTAGGATAAACATTAGTTTTGATCCGCTATTAAGAAAACTATCCTCGTCTACTACACCGTCAGCGACAAGTCCTAGTCTCTTTTTGCGCCACTCTTCGAACAGGGAATTCTCTTTTTCCGTAATGGTCATATCTTCCTCCTCTTAGGATAGCACAGAGATAAGTCGCAATTTAAGAATATGATAATGTCAAGTCATTAGCCTTCAGTCAAAGATTGAATGCCGTTTTAAATGTAGCGTCCTTGTCAACGTTGATGAAATGTTCTTTACGGCTGCACAATATCATGCTATCGTTCCATCGCACGGCACGATTTAAATATTTTTTCGGGGGGTGGGAAAATGGGTAAAAAGCATGATATTTATAAGAGTTATGGCGAGAAGCTTATCAGCCTGCTTGTCAAACTACTCTTCTCGGGTGATAGTTATTCGCTGACCGAGCTTTCGCGCATCCTTTCGTGCTCCAAACAGACCATAATCCGCCTGATTGATGACATCGACAAGAGCTATGATGTGGAGATCGAACAATCCAAGATCGGCAATCGCCATTATTACCGCATCAAAAGGCCGACCAGGGTCCCCATGATGTCCGTTTCCGAAACCGAGTTCATGGTTCTTCAGATGTGTCGAGACTTTACTGCACATCTCCTCGGTAAGAAGCTCTTTATGGAAGCGACCAATACTCTTGTTAAGAGCCATGCATTGGCTTCCGGACGGAAGAGTGCCGAATCAACCCCATTTTTTTCTTCATTTCGACCGGGTACTATCGACTATACACCCCATCATGATACGATTCACACCCTGATTGAGGCCATGAAACAGAAGAAGGTCTGCAAGATCTCTTATCAGGCGATCATGGAAACGAAGCCCAAGTCATATGCAATTATGCCGCTGAAACTTTTTTCACATAAGGATACCATCTATCTCCATGCTAGGATCCATATTGCGAACGGAAAAAAGGGCAAGGAGATGGAATTTGATCCTCTGTTAGCCGTTCATCGTATCAGGAGGGTGGAGATGACCGATGCAATTTACGAATATCCCAATGATTATAATTTTGAGAAAATCTATAATAAAAACTTCGGAATCATAAAGGACGAGGCATTCAAGGTCGAAGTCGAGTTTACCGGTTGGGCGGCAAAATATGTTTCAGAGCGGATATGGAGTCCGGATCAGAAAATCAAGAAGGGTGGGAGTAACAAGATTATCCTGGAATTCACCGCATCATCGGAACCAGAGGTAATTGCTTGGCTCCTGTGGTTTGGTGAAGAGGCGAGGCTGAAAGAGCCGGAGTGGCTGATTGAAGTGGCTTCGCAGAAAATTAGAAATATGGCCACTATCTATTCTCATAACCATACTTAGCTAAGTATTATTTGTTTCACCCAAACGGTTTCAATCTCCCTATCCATTGGCATATTGAAGTGGGATCTTAATATTTAGTAGTTTGCTTATTAATGACACCGAACGTCAGAATTCAGGGACGCACAGCATTAGCCCATGAGACTTCCCGCGACAGCATTTGAAAAACCTTATCCCATCGCCTTTTTCGATCACGGTTGAGATAATTCGGATGGTAGGTACGATATGAATGCCGAGGCAGTCTCGGATGCACGAGCCTTGCAAACTGCCGAACCGGGAGATCAAGAGGCTCAAGCTCTATTCCGCTAAAATAGCGCTCAAGAACAAAGTCATAATCGGGGCCCGTGACGAATAGGCAAATGTCCGGCCTGGCAATTGCCAGTTCAGTAGTCAACACGTCCTGCTGAAGCTGGAGCGCAGCTTCAGTGTACGGTTTCCATAGAATGGAACTCTCATCGGCTGCAACGAACTTCACGAGATTAGTCCAAAGAACCGTTCTCTGGCCTGCATTAGGACCATGCTGCGATGTACGTACTTGGTGGAAGAACTGCCAGAAGGGTGTGGAGTAATAGTGAGCCCCATAATCAAATTCTCTGTATTTGTCTATGGCATTATCAACTTCCCAATTTTTGATAAACTCTGGGTATGTGTAGTCCCATCCAAGGACTTGTTGACCGATGATAGCAATACGTGGCTCCGCTTTCAGATATTCTTCATCAATCCAGATCAAATCAGGTCCAACAAGGTCAGTAAAACTTTCGTAATTGCCCGGTGCTCGAGCCTTAACTTGACGGTAGAAATCAGCCAATTGTTTACATACATTCATTAATCACTTTCCCCTCCTCCTTCCCGCGATCCGATTGAGCACCTTATTCGGTGTTCATTTTTTGTGTATGAAAACCCTCGAAGAGAGGTTTCAGACTGCACTGCAGAAAAGCTTCCAACAAAGACAGTAACGGTATACCGAAGTCCTCATGTATGAGAAAATTGATCCTGTCCGTGTGTTGTGTTATCCACCTCCCCGCGGTACGCTCGTCAATGTCACTTATTCCCATCGCCGATTTATGCTTTAGCACTGATTTTGCCAGGTTGCTATTCGAGCTCTTTGGACTGTAATGCTGGCTTGTGTACCGCGCCTGGCTCTTAGGTCCAACCTTTCCAACTTTGAGACACTGATCTCCACAATGAAACACATAAACGGCCATCTTTCCGGATGGCAATGAGCTTGGAGGCCTATGCGGCGCTGGCAGATTCTCGATCGTAATATCGCCTCGCTTAATGTGGAGACCAGCAAGTTCAGCAACACGGACAAAGTCAGCAATGAGTTTATCTACATTTATCATATTCCACCGGATCAGGATTAGGGCAATGTTACAGAAAGTTCTCAGTATTAATCCATGATATTATTATCAACTATCCACCATCTTCTTCAATTCCTTCCCGACCTTGAAAAAAGGTAATCTCTTCGGCTTCACTTCCACAATTTTTCCGGTTCTGGGATTCCTTCCCGTATAAGGTCTATATTCCCTCACAGAAAAGCTACCAAATCCCCTGATCTCGATCCTTCCCCCCTTCTTGAGAGTCTCAGTGAAACCATCAAAGATCAGATTCACAATCTCCCCTGCCAGTTTTTCCGTCAGATCTTCTTTCTTTGACAACTCCTCGATCAGATCAGCTTTGTTCATGTGATAAATCCCCCTCTTTTTTAGGACAATGAAACACATTTATATATATAAATTTATAGCTTTACAAATATTTTTCACGAAAGGAGGGATAATTTCACATTATTTTCAACCGTATTTTAGATGCATATTTTGTCAACACCAACTCAAAGAAAGGAGAATAATCTTATCCCGGAAATATTTTTGCCCTTTCAGTCTATCACCCACCCATCATCCAGCAGTTCATCTATAGAAGCATAGATAATGGAGTCTCGGTTTTTTATATCCATTTGGTACATGTTCCCGAGAAGAACTTTAGTGATATGCTGTATGAGAACGAAGCCAAGCTCCGGCGGCAAAGCCTTCTCCTTGTATCTTTTCAACGGCAGAATAGGATGTCTTGCCCACCTGCTCGGAGTAGTGAACATTTTTTTGTCGCGCTCCCTCTTCTTTGCTGCGTCATCTGTCTTTGTCATATCTATACACTGACCTCCTTTTATTATTCTGTGTCAGATCTTCGTTGAAGAAGCATGCTGACAATCAAAAAATAAAAAACCCGCGCTAAAGGGCACGGGTGGTCAGTTACGATATTTGATTGTTCCCGCCTTTAGCACATTTCTAGAGCGGAGCAAGTAGCTAAGTAAATCACCGCTGGTCTTGATACTATCAATTTTGCCGGAAAAATCAAGGAAAAAGCATTATTTTCAGTGAATTTTTACTTGCGGATAGTGCTAAGAAGGGGTACAAATGCTGAGAAATTTGACAGTTATACAACTTCATTAACCAAGCCTTGTTCGCCCAATAAGGAGAATGAGATGGCAATGGAACCCCGTTTCTCAGAAGAGGACGGGGTTTTGTTTATTTGGAGGGAAAATGAGAAAAATTTTGTTAATTGTTTGTTTAATTACAATGAGCTTAATTAGTGTGAAATCATGGGGAGCAGATTGGAAATATGCTGGTGCCGCGGTTATTCCGAAGGGAGAGGAAAGCTTAGTATTTTTTGATACTCAAAGTGTGGAACACTTATCCAAGGGAAATGTTAAGGTATGGATAAAAAGTGTCAATGAGATTGAATTTAAGAAGATATTTCATAAAAACGAAAAAATAATCGTAGACCGATCTGCGAAAAAGCTGGTAAATGGTTACTTTCCACCATACTCTTTAATGAATCCAGAAACGAGATATCCTGATGTCATTGATATTGTAAGCTGGGAAGAAACAATGAATAGTGATCTTGTGCAATTCCGTATGAAAATATTATTCGAAATAAACTGTAAGGAAAAAAAGCATCGTACTCTTTCCAGTATTTTTGAATATAAAGGTGAACTTATATCAAGTCCAGATCCTGGTAAGTGGGAATACATAAGTCCAGAATCCAATATTGAAACATTATATAAAATTTTATGTGAAGGTATAAAGTAAAGGGTGCATACAGATGAAATCTGTCTGATTATTGAAACCCTGTTTCTGAAAAAATATAGGGTTTTGTGTTTTGAGAGAATAGATGATGAAAAAAACAATACCTTTGATTATTGCTTTGCTCCTCTTAACATCCTTTTCACCTGCTCTTGCTGAAACAAAAACCTTCATCAAGGAATACACCTACCAGGCGAGCGAGTTTGACAGCAAGGCATCATCTCGCACTATTGCTCTTGAGCAAGTAAAGAGACTGCTTCTCGAAGAACTTGGCACATATCTGGAAAACAATACAGAAGTAAAGCATTTTGAACTGACAAAGGACAAGATCACTGCCCTGACAGCCGGTATCGTTCAAACACAAGTCCTTGATGAGAAGTGGGACGGTAAATCTTACTGGCTAAAGGCTGAGGTTAAGGCAGATCCTGAGAACGTGGCAAAGTCCATTAATGATCTCAGGAAGGACCAAAAGAAATCAGACGATTTAGAGGAAAGGATAAGAAAGCAAGAAGAAGCATTAAAGGAAATCGAGAAACTCAGGAGCGAGGTGGCATCTCTTAAGAATGACATAGAGGCAAAAGAAAAATACAATAGATCTATAGATACTCTGACGAGAGAAGAAAAAGCCTCCGCAAGTAACCTGTCACTTAATGAGGACCAGGGTTCTCAAAAGAAGAAGATCCCCCCTGTGGTTCGAGCAAAAAGAAGTTCAAAGAATAAAATCGCATCAACATCAACCGCCGCTGGCTATAAATATGTCGCCTCTAACAAGGCTAAGAAATATCACTACCCAGATTGCCAGTGGGCCAAGAAAATCAAGCCTGCAAATAGGGTCACATTTAACTCAGCGAAGGAAGCACGCCAAGCGGGATATGTTCCTTGTAAGGTATGTAAACCGCCCATTTCTGACTAATAAATGAAGGGACAGATCAATTGCAGCTTTTTATTTTGAATGAAAACTTATAAGCCCACACAGATTCTTATATCAGCCAATGCACAAGACGGTCTGAGTGAAATTCTTGCCGATGCTTTAATGACTGCAGGGTTCAATTCGAAAATTGTGGGGAGACATGAGAATCTGCTGCTGGAATTGCGTGCAGGATATTATTCTGTCGTTATCCTCACAAATAACGCTTTACGTCCTAATGAATTTGCCGAGTTTATTCCTAACATCAAAAAAATTAACCCAAACATCAAGATAATTGTACTGTCTGGCTGGAATCAGGACAATTTAGCTGAGAGAGTTTTAGCCTGCGGAGCTGCATATTTTTTCCCGTTGCCAATCGAATTGGATATTTTGACAAACTGCATAAAGGACTTGACACGATTAGTCTGATGGTTACTTGAGGAGTTCCATATGAAAAAGTTGAAAGCAGCTTTGGTCTTATCTTCTGTAATTTTAATTCTCTGGTCTTCTCTCGGTTTAGCTACCGATCTCACTCTCAACAACACACCAGTCCAAGTTTATTTCAGTCCCAATGGCGGGTGCACCGAATCCATAGTTAAAGAAATCGATGCCGCAAAATCAGAAATCCTGGTTCAAGCGTATTCATTCACATCAGCTCCAATTGCAAAAGCCCTGACAGGCGCTTTCAAGAGAGGTGTCAAAGTAGAAGCAATACTTGATAAGAGTCAGCGGAGAGAAAAATACACAGCGGCGACCTTTCTTGCAAATGCCGGCATCACCACCTTCATAGATGATAAACATGCCATAGCGCATAACAAGATCATGATTATTGACAAGGAGACTGTCATCACCGGGTCATTTAACTTTACTAAAGCTGCAGAGGAGAAGAACGCGGAGAATTTGTTGATTATCAGGAATAAGGATCTGGCGAAGATTTACATTGATAATTGGGACAAGCACAGAGAACACTCGGAACCGTATGAAGGAAGATGAGCATGACAAAGATTACAGAGGAGATTGTTACAGATATTAGAAAGTTGAGAGATTTAGAAGCGGAATATTTGAAATATACTTACGAAACAAAAAGACCTGATAATGATGAAGAATCAAAAAATTATCTTCTAACAATTATAAGAAAATCGTCAGAAGCATATCGTTTGAGATACAAAATAGTATTAAACTCTCAAAAGATAGATGTGCTTCAGGTTCGTGATGATAACGTCAGACAAATTTTTAATGAAATTAGGAAAGAGAAGGATACATTTCACTCTGTTTCCTCTTATATAAGCATTCTTGAACTATTGAATAAAGACGTAGGTGAGCATGATCAAATACCGACTAACCTTTGTGATCAATTATTAGCCGATGACAACGTTCTCTCAGATTTTCATGGTTGGTTCGACTATATTAAATATTTTATTAGAAGGATAAAAATAGGACCGATTATTTATTCATCTTATCTGCCAAATAACGTAAAAAATTATTTTTCCGAGGTCAGAGATGCATATGCATTTGGTTTATACAGATCGAGTGTGATTATGTGTAGAAGTATAATAGAGATTTCTTTATTCAATAAACTACAAAAAAGGAAGTTCATAACTGATGCGAGAGCTAAAATCAGCACTGTGCAGGATTACTTAGATGATAAACTTATTGAGCTCATAAGAATCGCAGAATATAAAAACATCATTAATAAACGATTATCGAAACTATCTCATGAAATTAGAAAAGCAGCGAACAAGGTGCTACATTTGAAAGAAGATGACATTAAATTAGTTGAAGATGAGGCAATGAAAATAATAAGAGATACTGTCGAAGTCGTAGAGCACATATACAAATGAGAGGAATTTCTTGAAGAGATAAAGAATGTACAAGACTTCATGTTGAAAGCCGACAAATTTCACCAGGAGAATAAAAATGAAAAACGTAGAGATGAAGGTTGAAAACAATATCCTGACTATTCAGGTTGATCTGACAAAAGAATTTGGCCCATCATCATCGGGAAAGACCATAATCATTGCATCAACAGAAGGGAATGTTTCCATTCCTGGAAATGAAGCGGCCAAGATAGGACTGAATATATAAATATCCAGAGAAGTAATCCAGAGAAAAGATCTACGGGGAACTGGCCAGATCAGATACCGACAAGGGAAGAGAAAATGATAAGGTTGATGGACTTGTTGCGATTAGCTGGGTTAAAGCTGGGGAAATTCAAAATCCATTGTGCAACTGGTGTAAATCCGACACCCCTTGAAACATTCTATGACGGGGAATTTAAGGTTTGGCAGGAGTATCAGAATAAACGAAATTTTGAATGTGACCATATTCTATCCTTAATTCATGTTGGAGGCGCTGATTGGCTATTTGCTGGCGTATATAAAGTCAACGGAGTCCAGCCAAAATCAAATGACAAGAAGTCATGGTTCGAATATTCTACATCCGAAATTACAGGTTTAGAACATCTTATTGGCAGAGCAGTAATCGTATTCGAAAAGCAGTTTAGGGCATCTTATCTGAAGGGTGAACGATACTGTGATTCTTTGATGGTTAAGGAGATCAAACCCGAAAGGCAGTCAATTGGTGACTTTCCGGGATACAACAAAATATGTTTGTCCTTCCGTGGCCTCAAGACAGTCATTCGTCAGGAACTTCAAAGCTGGAAAACCGCACTAAAGAACGTCGCCGGCGTTTATCTTATCGCTGATACGCTGACCGGAAAACAATACGTTGGTAGCGCCTATGGTGACGTTGGGATCTGGCAAAGATGGTGCGCTTATGCCGCAACAGGCCATGGAGGCAACAAGGAGCTTAAAGGATTGCTGTCGGAGAAGGGTTCTGACTATGCCACTAATTTTCTGTTCACTATTCTTGAAGTAATTGACTTGAACGCGAGTAAGGAACATGTTACCTTCCGCGAAGGTCATTGGAAAGATGCACTTTTGACAAGACAATTTGGATACAACAGCAATTGAGAATAAGAAAATGATGATCGAGCCAATATAGGGGAACACGTCAATAAATGACAACCGACAAACGCCTACCACTTACGCAGAGACTCCGGGAAGCCATTAACATAGCCTGTAGACTTCATCTCAACCAGGTCAGAAAAGCCGATGACGGTCTGCCCTATATAAGTCATCCTTTTTCAGTCGCCTGGATTCTCAGTTCTTATACTGATGATGAAGACACAATCATAGCCGGATTGCTTCATGACATCCTGGAGGATGTTCCGGGTTATTATTACCGTGACCTTCAACGAGACTTTGGAACTGAGGTGGCGGATATTGTCAGAGAGATGAGCGAAGACAAAGATCCCAATGTGACAAGCGATGACGCAGCGACATGGGTATATAGGAAAGAAAGATATCTGGAGGGCTTGCAGCGTCACAGTGAGAAAGCATTGATGGTCTGTGCGGCAGATAAAATACATAACCTTCAGGCCATGGTTGAGTCCCACAGAAAACAGGGTGATTCAATGTGGGATAAATTCAATGCTCCTGCTGACAGAAAAATCTGGTTCTATGAAGAGATATTGAAAATTCTTCAGCGAAGGTTGAACAACGATATTGTCAGAGATTATGAGAAAGAATTGCAAAGGATGAGAGTCTGTCTTAATCAGTGAGGAACTGGGGCGAGGAATATCTGGTAGAGGAAAATGAAAGAAAAATGTAGATTGTTGAGATGATGTTTCTTGGAATAGTTGCTGATGCGTGTCCTTATTACAGACGGCTTTTTAGACGGCTTTTGGTTCCGAAAGACGGCTTTAAACGGCCTTAAAAGCAGGTAAAATCAGGTGGAATACGCTCTTTTTCGGCCTTTCACGCCGGTAACCCGGGTTCGAATCCCGGTGGGGACGCCAAGTAGTTTCAACTACTTACTGAATATGTCTCCCTCATCTTTTCCTTTTCGTGTAAATCCTTCGTGTAAATTTGTTTCAGAAAGTAAATTTATGATTCCTTTCAAGTCCGAATTGAGATTCTTAATATACTTTTCAGTCGTATGCAGATTATTATGACGAAGGATCCTCTGGATCGTCTTAGAACTTACCTTGTGCTTATCGGCCAGGACAGATGCCACATACCTCCTGAGAGGATGATAGGTGATTGGATGTACTTTCGCCCTCTTACAGATTGATTTGAGAATCCCTCGCCTTTGAGTAAAAGGCTTCCCATAATTCGCATGCAGCGGGTCTGATACCACGAAGACGTGCATTGCATTCTTTACCGGCCTGTTCTTCCACCACCACATGAGCGAATCATACAGATTGTCACTCATAGGCAGCCAGTCGTATTTCATGGAGTGGTCTTTATTTTTTCTGGATCCCAGCCGAACCATTCTCCTCTCGAAATTTATATCTTCCGCCCACGTCCACCTGAAAATTTCGCTACGCCGCGCAGCCGTCTGCAGATAACATTTTAGGAATACTCTCTCCTCCGCTGTAGCTGCAGCCAGCATTTTCAAGACATCCGCGGTCGGAGGCACGTATTGAGCTCCTCTATCATGAGAACGTTCTTTTATTTTTTGAACCGGGTTGTAACACCCCTGCATCTGATCGAGTATATCAATGCCCCAATACCACATCGCCATGAGGTTCTTGCGGTCACGATTGAACGCATGATTGGTATTCTTCAGCGTATTTTTTTTACCTTGCCTGTCGCCCAGTGAAGCCCGTTTGTTCAGATAGGACAGAATCATTTCAGGAGTGATGTCCGCGACCGGATATTCAGGCCCATAGAACTTTAAAATCCTTCTCGCGAGTGACTTTTTTTCCTGATAGGTTTTTGGCTGGAATTTTACTGCGTCATCGAGATACTTGCTACATAAGGTCAGTAAGGCCATGCCGTTCTGCTGCTTCTTTGAGATCTGTTTCAGTTCCTTCTTTTTTTCGATCTCCCAGTTTTTCGCGTCCCTTTTTGTTGCCAGCAAAGACGTGTACCTTTTGCCCTGATGGTATACTGTTGCGCGATATTTCTTGCCCTCTTTGTAGGCCATCTATTAGTCCCTCCTCAGTGAAAATCCAGGAGCCCCCGATGCGAGCAGCACCTAGATTAGCGGCATTGCTATAAACCCACCGCAATGATTTCTTCAGTTTTTTAGCGATTTCTTTTGGACTGAGAATTATCATCTGATACCTGATTCAGTCAACTTCGGCAAGTGTTTTTGCCAGGTCGCTCAGAGGCTGCCTATGCTTTCCATCAACAATCTCCCGCCATGCCGATCACATTGTCGTAATAAATAAATTACTGTCTCGTTTTCTTTATTTATAATCATAAGGTAATTAACCCTATCCTTATATTAATTCCTAACAAGTCGTCACACAGATTCTTTTCTTCTCTTTCCGTATTACAAGAACCTACAATAAGAATCAGTAGCCCTACGTGACTGAAAAAGATGCTTATCGGAAGGAAAACAAATTTCCTTCCGATAAGTTCTGACGGATTTCCTTACAGTGACGTTATTCAAGCAGCTTTTGAGTAAAAGAGAATAATTTTTTCCGGGATGCAGTGGCAATCCTTCGGCACGTAGAGTACCCCAGTAATTTCCTTGACACGAACTACAAACCGGTGCTTGCGTTTCGTGTCACCATCGAATGTGAACTGCCCTTCTATTTCTTTATTTTCTTCTGACACCTTGTTTACTTCTTGCTCCGTTGACATTATTCCTTTCTCCTTTCTGTTCTTTTTGTTAAATCCTCGTCATCATCATTTGCTTGATCCTCGCGGTGTCACCTCCTTCCCTATGAGAATGTCGCTCTTTATAATGGAGATATTACTCCCTTCATTTACTTTCTGAGTGACAATCTCAAAAAAAAATTTCTACTCGACAGGAAAATTGCAGCAGAGAATAAGAATGATGAATTAGGGGGCCAAGAGGGCGTCACTTAATGACAGATAAGCCCTAACATTTTCAGCTTTGATAATACAAAAGATGTGCAAATGATCTGGACCGGATTCTACAGCTAACCATGTGTATAAAAGGTCAGGAGGAATCAGGCAAAATAAAAGGCTATATTTCGCTATACGTCGTATAGAACCTCAAGCAAAATTGCTCTTCTTGAAAAAAAGTGGGTACGAAAATACCAGATTGCTTGAAAGAATGATCCTGTTGCATGAAATTGATCGGCTTTGGCTGGGGCAATCGGTTATGGAAGATGCGGGGTCAAGAAATAGATGACTTCTTGCTTTTTATGAACTTCAATATCTCATCGTGGCTAACCTTTTCGTCCCGCATTGACTTTATAATAATAAGATCCAATTCTGAAAGTGTATCCAGTTGAAGACTCCGTTGTGATGTTAGTTGCTTCTCTTCATCTTCAGTCCATTCTTTGTTCACTTCTTTAAAATCTACGTTATGGAACAACGGCTCGATGTCCTTCTTTGATACAGAATCCCACACTCTGATTTTTTCGAAAAGATCCTTATCTGCGACGTATTGGCTAATAGAAAAAAGACAATTCGATTCTACTGAGACTTTTGATATCTTTCTTCTAAGATTTCGCCAATCGACTGCAAAGTTGATCAGATCCCTTTTTCCCCTTAGTAGAAAAATATTGCCCAGGCTATCCGCAAAAGTTATCGCAAATATCCATGTTATACCAAGTTTTCGGTATAACTTTTTCATGACTTCTGGAGGGGCAATTAGACCGATAAGTGTTATCCTGCTGCTGAATTGTGCAACAAAATATAGGGGTTCAAAATTTTCGAATAAGATCCCTTCCTTTATAAGCACTTTAATCAGACGATCGCTTTTGAAGGGATTAACGACTCCCCCATCAATATAATCAGGGTTTAAGCCTAAATGACCTGCAATTTCTTTTTGTGTGTTTTTAGATAAGGTGGATATTTCGCTTTCGAACCCAGAAAGAGACTGGTGGGTGATACCAGCCAAGTGCGCGATCTCGTGTTGTTTTCTGCCTTGATACTCTCGGACTCTCTTGAAAATCTCATTTATCTTCATAAGACCTTATTTTCCGCTTGACATCGACATTATGCAGATGTATGCTTGCATTCATGACAAATATTTGCATTTCGCAGATAATAAACTGCACGTACAATATTATTGTATGATAGTTATTACCATAACATGATTTTTGTGAATAGTCAATAAAATAGTTTTGTGGGAAGCTGCAAATGTCAAACAATAAAGAAAGAAATCTGGAAAGATTAATTAAGGAGATATCGCGCCAGTTTTAACAAATTGGATTTTGTTGCATTGGAGTTTTAACCCTTGAACAAAGCAAAGGGCAGGCACGGTGATATGGGCAATAGTGCAATGATCGTAGATGGCATTGGAGCCCCAATAAACAGAAGGCGTTTGCATACACCCAGAATGGTGTTTTTGCAAAAAGTGGTGTTTTTCTGACGACGAAAAGAAGCATGCATATTTTTGCTCGCAAAAGCGGCAAAAATGCAAAAACTAATATTTGAAGGGAGGAAAATTATGAAAAGAGTTATGTCATTTCTTAACCGTGGCTATCTGGATTATTTTACCGAGAAGGGATTAACTACCATTATTGGAGCAGTTAGACGCTTGTGGACCTATATTCTTGTGCTTGAGCTTATTGCAAATGCGGCAGATGAGATCGACGATCGAATAGACAAGCATATATATGTACGCAAAGAGGAAGATAGGCTTGGAATCTACGACAATGGCAGAGGGTTTACTGAACAAGCACTAGACGCAATATACAATTTTGACGGATACGCTTCAAGTAAGCTGATACAGAAGTCTCTCAATCGTGGAAGGCAAGGCAACGCGCTCAAGGCCATTATCGGTATAAGTTACATTAATGGCTTTCAGCTGTCCTTCTCTTGCCCCGGAAGTAAGACCATCATCACAAAAAAATTGGTGCGTCTATCACCGCCGAGTTTCAGTACGGAAAAAGAGGCTGTCTGCGATGCCAAGGGTGGAGTTATCATTCTAGGCATTGATATATCTGAAAGCGAAATCATAAATGCCATTGAAGGATATCGCCTGAGCAACCCCGACATCACGTTTCATTATAATGATAACGTGTATGAGGCGGTAGCAAACCCCACAAGTAGGTCGAAAAAGACTCTATTCGATTGGCACACGAAAGACGATTTTACGGTGCTGGTACATGACACTATCGCTAGAGATCCTAACGCATCTGTACTGAAGTTTGTCACGAATAGTTTCAGTCGCGTGAGGGGAAAAGAGGGATTGGACAAGGGTCAGTTTGGATACCAAAAGCTTTCTGAATATATCGACGAACCTTCACTTGAGAATTTATACAAGATTGTGAAAACTCAGTTGTCAGACAAAAAGAGAGATGAAGACAAATTGACCAATATGTTCAAGAAATTTCTCATCGGAAAGAAGAATGTAGGCAAGATATGCGATGTTCTTCCTGAAGAGCTCACATACGCACGTGAAATCGGGGAATACGAATACGATGGCGCCTGGATTCCTTTCGCGTTCGAAGGATGCCTGATACCCAAAGCCAACGAAGACGACGTAAACATCGTATCCGCTCTAAACAACGCACTTACTTATGATAAATGTCCGTTTGACTTTAGGTATGCTGAAATTATTTTCTGTAAAGAAGAAGTATGGGCCTATGATGTTAAATCGTTGCTTGACAAATCAGGTTTTACGAGCGCAAAAGGACTTACCCTTTTCTTGCACCTACTCACCCCTAATCCTATTATCACCAACAAGGCAAAGACGGAAATCGATGTAACGCCGTTTCGTGACAGTGTTGTCAACGTCCTCGAATCTCTGTGTGGTAAAACCATCCGGGCTTTGCGGCGCAATGACGGTGCCTCTGCAGATGGAGGCAAAGTACAAAAAGTCAGGGGTAAGCCCAGCAAAGAATCCTTAATGGAAAAGTATTTCATTGCGGGATTTGAACATGCCAGCGGAGGTAAAGTCGCAGATTCGACAAAAAAGGCCACCACACGACAAATATTTTACTCTGTTCGACACATGATTAGCATTTATCTCAAGTTAACGCTTAACCCAGTATCTGACTATAATACATTCTCTCAGGATGTCGTCACTCAAATATTAGTTAAAAACCCGGAGCTGATCGGTAGGGTTCTGTTCGAGAGGCGGGGTTTCTTCTACAATTCATTCGACGGCTCGGAGTTACCGCTGGGTACCGCCGATGTGCTCGATTTCATCAGGCAGGTTCCGTCAAACGAAATACGCAGCGAGCTGCGCACTATATATTCAATTCCCTTATCCCGGCAGTTTAATAAGGTACTTTTTGTCGAGAAGCAGGGTTTTAACATAATCCTTAAGGAAAGTAACGTGCTTGACAGGCTGCATATGTCCGTCATGTCGACGCAAGGATTCAGTAACCGCGCCTCCAGGCAGCTGATGCGCTATTTTATCGATCAGGGGATAAAAGTTTATGCGCTGCACGATTGTGATATTAGCGGCCAACTTATTTTTAAAAAAATACATGAAGGCAGTAAAACCTTCCCAGACCCTTTGCCTGAAGTTGTGCAGATTGGATTGACCCTGAAGGATGTAGATGCTCTGGGGAAAAGGGATTTTGCAGAAGAATATGACTCCCCGGAGAATTATGCCAACACACTGAACTCAATGTCGAAAGACGAACAGGAATTTTTCTTTGTAGGGGAGATCAAGGCCAGTGGCTCAAATAAGAAGAAAAAATACATATACAGGAGAGTTGAGCTTAACACCCTTACTGCTCCTGAACTGGTCAAGTATATTGAAAGCAAAATTCCCGAAGAGCCGATCGACCTGCCAGTTGAGGAGATTGCAGGATATATTAAGATCGACCACAAGGAGATAGTTAAGGAAGCGTTGTATGAACTATTTGGCGAAGAGATTAAACTTGACATTGACGTGGTGCAGCTTGCGCAGCAGATTCGTGACGAGACCGCCAACAGCCACCAACATTGGGTAAAAGTATTGCAGGAGCGTCTGTACAGAATGCGGAAGGAAGAAGCCAAAACTCTTGCCACGAAGTTAAGGCTACAGGGTTTTGGCGGGCTGGATCCAGATGAAATAGACTGAGCTTGACCTTATGGGCATGATTATGTCTTCAGTTTTTGCATTCGGTTATTACTGAATGAGATACAGATTTCTGGCAGCTTTTCCGGTCTGTTCACACTATCTTTAGGAATGCCGGTTAGTAGAAACGGAGACAGGTACATAAAAGCCAAACATCGTATTATCTGGAGGTAGATATGGAAATAACTTGAGCTGTATCAGTCGTTCTCAATGCCTCCTGCCAGTCCGCATTGCTCCGGTATCGATGCGTCGAACGTCCAATACTAAGAGCTTCACAGGCCCGCCGCTGTGCGAAGAGAACGACAAAGAAAATGGGACTGGTACCTTCCATGCGGAGAAAACCTTGCAGTACAAAGTACAGTTGATAAAGATGCTAAATAATTCGTGTTATTGGTGGAGGCGGCGGGAATCGAACTCGCAGACCGCTATGTAATTTCAATAACCTACATCCACAATGCACCAAGAGTGCACCAATCGTTGTTTACCACGGTGTTGTATTCAGCCATTTCAAGTTCAGCCATGATCAGCTATAATAAAGGCATCTCGAGTTATGATCTCACACTCCAAAAAAGTCATCATCGATTTCGCTGCCATTGCCGACTGACAGTGATTTCTCGGTTTTTGAGACAACTTTTCGGTTTCCGCGCGAGGTCTTACTATTTTGAATTTTGTGATATGCTGCTACTGCCTCGGCAATATAGTTGCTTCGCCAATATGGCTGTACAGTTTCCAGTATCTCAATCGCCTCGCGGTGTCTCTCCATATGCAATGCTATTTTCATACGTTTGTACTGATTATTCATGATTAACATATCCACGTCTTTTCCGCTCTATCGGGTTCCGTACATCCAGAAACCGATTACGTTCGCGTTTTCAGGATTCCTCACAATAGCTAATTTTCGTTTGAGCTTTGTTACTTTCTTCAAGACGTGTATACCGCCACCGCCGGCAACGCCAAGATCCACAGATTTCCGCTCCAAATAATTGTTGATCAGCATGGCAATCTGTGCTGCATATTCATTTATTATTTCACTAGTATCGAGTTCATAAATTTCTCCCGCTAATTCTATCTGGCTATTGCCGATGAACTGCGCTGCGCGTTCAAGCGGAATAAAACATTTGTACCTGCGTGCAAATTCGCCGGCCACTTGCTCAAATAAAGTCGAGATCCCCAGTGGATAACTTCTGGCGTCTTGGTTTATGAACTTTCCGTGATCCAACGAAACGAAATCGATTGTGTGATACCCTATGTCCACGACTGCAATCCTAAGGGATTTGTAATCTATGTGATGATTATCAGATATGTATTTCAAAAATATGCCAAAACCCTGGGGGACGAACCTGATTTCAGTCTCGGAAAAATCTATTGGGATCCCGTTGCCGGTAGCAATTCGCTTCCGCTTCAGTGCTTGCACGTATTCCTCTGAACCCCTCTTGTCATATTGCTGTGCCGGGAGACCAAGTACAACAATGGCTTTGTATGGATTAAATTTGGACGCTCGCAACCCTTCGACGAGGACGGCAGTCCATGGGCCGGCACCCACAAAATCCGAACTGCGAGGATCAAACCAGGGATTTTCTCCTTTTACATCTATACCAGCATAGTATCTCTCGCCATCAACTGTAACAGAGCTGTGTGATGTGAAACCGCCGGATTCGATAGCACGCGTAACAGTAGTGGGAAAAGACACGACCAAGTCTTCCCCGTCAGCATCCTTATTTCCACAATATACCTTGGTATCGCCAAAGCCTATATCAACCGCACATGTTCTCATTTTCTTCAAACCTCCTTATTAAGTTCTGTCTATAGCTATATTATGCCCGGATGACCATTTTTTAAGAACCTAATCAAAAAAAAGTGGAGCACCTTGGACCGGATTGGCACTGTCAAAGGGCCACAATGGTCCAAAAGAGGACACGGTGTGCCAATCCTCAAGAAAAAGTCAGAAACACAATACCGACGTTCCTGATGCTTACGCTGAGGCGATGGAACTGATTTTAAAAATATCTTCGAGAGCGACCGTTCATAAAAATAATATTTTGATTTTTTCCATTCAAAAACGCTCGCCGGACATAATATCCATAGTATGAGTATTGTTTAACTGCGTAGTGTTTTTTAACTCTCCCGACACACCGGAACAAATATTTGCCGATAGGCAATAACGGCTGTGTCAGCACATTTCGACTTTGTCGATCTTTTTAAGGTGAAAAAGTACCGAAAAGGGAATCGCCAAGTCGAAAAGGAAAATGGCAATTCGACCCCACTGTCGTTTTGTCGTACAAGGCGGCACTTATACCGAATGCAGGTTTCTGCTGCCTTGTCTCTTTTTTTGGTGCAATGCCGGGGAAAGAGACGTATTCACGGCAAGGCATCGCTAATGGCAAAAAAGGACGATTGGCGACAGAGTCGTATCGTTCGCTTGGCGATGGAAAACTAACATTAACAGACATTTAACAACGTTTTATAATTAAATAGTTCTCAGAAAGATCCCCTGGATCTGACAGGATACGTGCGTCTGCAAGGAGGTAAGCATATGCGGAACTATGGCTTTGGTAAGAATCTCGATAATTTCGTCATTTATAAAATTGCGTACTATGTCAGCGAGGCATGTAAGAATGGGACCGCCTCGGCGAAAAAGATATTTTCGGCCTTGCGCGATTTCGCTGCCTTTTTGCGCTCGGAATATGAACTTCGCGACCTCGAAAAGGTACGAAGATATCACATGGAGCACTATGCGCGACGCTTGAGGATGGAACTCGAAAATGACGAAAAGAAAACATCTACGACCGCGGGCTATGTTTCCGCTCTTAACAGCGTGTTCATCATCTTTAAGTGTGAGCAGAACGTAATCTCGGCAAAGGAATTTGGAATAGAGCGGGGTGACCGATATGACAACGAGAATAAGGCCGCGTCAGACGAAGTAACCAAGGCCGTACTGGATGCGTTGCTAAGGTGGTACGGTGCGACGGGTGATATCCGCTACCTTGCGCTATGGCATTCCGTCAGGTTGCAGAGAACGGCCGGTTTGCGATTCCGTGAAAGCACGCAAATAAAAATTGCTATGAAAACATTTACGAACAACATAGTCTGTTTAGTACGCGGTGATGGGGTGAAAAACGGGCAGCCCCGCACCTTTCGCGTCCGCGACATCTCTGCGTTTATAGATGCACAACAGTTTGTAATCGAACACAGACATATATTCGCTAAAGGTTCCCTGATTCCGTCTGACTTATCATATGATGCCTATAAAGGTTTTGCGTATAGAGTAATGGAGCGCCTTAACGAGGAAATGGGCTTCGATTTCGGTTATCATGCCTTCCGGCATGCTTATGCTCATGAAAGCTACAGACTGAAATGGGTGGACAGGGTGAGGGTCGCAGTAGAATGCCCTGTCGAGGTCCAGAAATTTGGGAATTCGTGGGTTGAGTATGTGATGCAGGAAACTGGGATGCTCGAGAACGAAGTCAAAGATATGGATAACGCTATCAGGTTAGATGTCAGCGAAGAACTTGGCCACCACCGGAAAGATATTACAAATACATACTTGGGTGGTATTCGAGAAAGGAAGAAATCTTTATGATAATGTATGAAATGATAAAAATACCAGTTTTTGCAAGGTCTTCCTTGAATCTACCATTTTTAAATATCCCCTCCAAAGTCCCAACGATATTGTTTTCTTCTTGAAAACAACACGAAAAGGCGTAGATAAGATATGATAGGCTTCAAATATGGCGTGTATATCTCTTGTTATCAATTGCTTATAAGTATTTTCGTAACAGTCTCTATAATAAATTACCGTAAAACCACAAAGATAAAATAAAAAAGGTGGGGGTATAGAAAAGTTTTTCTGAACCCCTTGCTCTTTTTCTGATAGAATTCTTAGATATGAATAAACGAAAGAATCAGCATATTATTCCACAATGTTATTTGAAGCAATTTGTAGACCCCAATACTCCTCCGGGGCAAGAACCTTATGTTTGGATATTTGAGCGAGATAACAAGAAAGGGAAGAAGAAAGCTCCTAAAAACATACTCTCAGAAACGGATTTTTACACGCTCAAAGTTAAGAGTGGAGAAAAGGACTACTCAATAGAAGAATCTCTCTCTCAGCTTGAAAGCGAATATTCGTCTGTCTTTGAAAAAAAGATAAGGTATAAAATTCCTTTGAACGATTACGATCACATTGTCTTATGTGCCTTTGTTGCAGCAATGTTGCAGCGAACTCTTAAACAAAAAGAAAATATCGAAGGGTTTTTTGATCAATTAATAAAAGTAACAGAAGATGTTGAAAAAGCACATGGAATTAAACGGAAAAAATCATCTGAATTGAGACAAGCAAAAGAAGACGCACATAAGTTAAGTATGTTGCAGATAATCCCAAAAATTGCCCAGATTCTCCTTAAAATGAATCTTGCTTTTTTGTGTGCTGGCAGGCGAGATTCATTTATTAGTTCCGACGCACCATGTTTCCTTTTTAATGAAGAGTTACAATGGCAACGCTTTTACGGACCGGGACTTGGTCAAAGGCACATAGAGGTAAGGATGCCTCTGTCGCCGGAAATTTCTGTTTCTTTCAGTTGGATAAACAATTTAAGGGGTTATTTAGAAATTGGGACGGATCAGATTCATGAATGCAACCGAATGATTTTTGCTTATTCCCATGAATATTTTATTGCTAATTCTCCTAAAATAAAGCGCCGCTGGTTTCTGCGCTTTCCTCTCGACCCAATTTATATTGGGAGAATTTTAAAGAATGAAGTGTGGTTAAAATTCTCGAGGCTACGTTATAAATACCATGTCTGAATCTCAAGAATTAAAAGAGGCACTCGATTTCATTACCTCAGGGCAATATGAAAAGGCCGTGCCGCTCTTATGGAGACTCTATGCATCGAAGAGTTCAGAAATAAAACTGGCTGCCGCAATGAATTTGCTTGTCGCACTCGATGGGGTGACTGAAAACAAGAAGCTCCTTGCTGTGACGAATGAAACAATTAAACTTGTAGCTGACATGGACAGGAAAGATCTACAAATATACCTGCTGAGTAAAAAGGCGGAATTCTTATCGCGCGATTTGACATTTTTGACTTATCGGCAAGGTAACCTAAGGCTTGCCGCAAGAGTTTTTCATTGGATAGACTTTTCGCTTGAAAAAGATAAAAAAGAATATGAGGCCATCATTGCCAAGAAAGACAAGCTTGAAAAAGAAATCTCCTCTTTAGAGTTCGATGTTCATTCTACAATTCAATCAAATAAAAATCATTCTCTGCGAGGTCATATTTTTATGTCTTTGGGAGATATGTCCTTCCATAGATTTCTATTCTACCAGCTCGATTTGATGGCTGGCGGGAGACTAAAGAGCAAAATAATGAATTTTTATCTTGTGCGACGGTGGCATCTCAACATATTGATTGGCTTCGACAGAAATGCCCGGCGAAAGATTCGCGAATCATATAAAACGAGTATTAATTATTTTGAGAAATCAATAAAGGCATTTAAAGCAGGTAATCTCGAATCAGACCTTGCGCGTGCCTTTTATAATCTTGCGGTGAAATATACATTAACGTATTTCTTTTCTAAAGCAGGGAGGTATTTAAATAAGGCAAGACAATTAGCTGAGATGAGAGATGAAAAAGTTCTTCTCATTCAGATCAGTGAGATTGAAAAGCGAATAAAGGACAAAAATAAACACCCAAGGGATTATGTTGGAGAACTTGGGCTAGATTTGCCGCGATGACCACCTTTACCACCTAACTGTCAACTCAAGTCCGTCTTCTCACACATTAACCAAGGATCAATTTGCCGATTTTAGCGGTATAGGCAAAAATACAAATATTGCCGTTAATTCTGATAAATACACTCAACGATAGTAGAAAGCCATTCTTTATTGTCAAGTATCGTGTCAATTCACCCTCCCCGGTATCATCTTAATTCACCCCTTTAGCGGGTAGATGGGTTGATATTTTTGGTCTAAGTTTCCGTCTGTATGATTCTCCTTCCATAATTAAGTGATGAGCGTGATGCGCCAGTCTGTCGAGGGCGGAGTTAGCCATCACAGGATCCGGAAACAGGGGCACCCAGTCCTGGGGCGGCCTGTTACTTGTAATGATAATTGAGGATTTGAGATGCCGTTCCGTCACGATTTCGTAGAAGTCCTCTGCCTGGATAGAGTTGAGGGGAGAGAGGCCGAAGTCGTCAATGATCAGGAGATCGGGCGCCAGATATTTTTTCATGCGTTTTTCCCATGAGTGATCCGCCCGCCCAGCCATGAGGAAGCGAAAGAGTTTGAGGGCTTTCGTGAAGAGGACGTCATAGCCCATGCGGCAGGCATAATGACCAACGGCCTGAGCGAGATGGGTTTTCCCCACGCCGGCTGAGCCATACATGAGGATATGCTCCCTCCTTTCGACAAAGATGCAGTTGCCGAGGTCCCGAATGAGTTTGGCGTTAAGTTTCGGGTTAAAGGAGAAGTCGAAACCTTCGAGGCTTTTCTCTTCTTCGAAGGAAGCACGGGAAAGACGCAGACTGAGTTTTTTTGCTTCCCTGCGTTCGATTTCATCCTGGACAAGCAGCTGGAAGAACTCCGTGTAGCCCAGGGAATCTTTTTGTGCCTGGTGAAGCCTTAGATCGAAGCTTTCGAGGAAGCCGCTTAAGCGCAGGATTCTCAGTTGTTCCTTGAACTGGTGATCGAGGTTCATGATGGCACCTCCGTTCCGGAGGCGAAGTAATCCGGCGGACGCAAAAATCTCTGGCCGAGGGGAGAGAGGTTAACCGGAATCCGGGAGGCGGGTTCCGGGGTTATCTTCCATCCTTTTTCCAGGATGTCCTTTATGCTCCGGTAGCGGAAGTTTCCGAAAAAGAGAGCTCTTTCCGCGGCGGCCTCCATGGCTGTTTTCCCATATTTCTGGGCCAGGCGTAAAACAGACTGGGCTTTACGCAGGTTGCGCATGGCATGATCGCTCAGGATCTTCCTGATCAGTGTCTCGGTCTGGGGGCCGATTTCTGCCGCCTTTGTCCGGCAATAGGTGGGCGCCGGCATGAGGTAGGCCAGTTTCTCCGGCGGATAATCCAAGTGATCGGTCACAAAGATCCCCGGGAACAACGCCCGGCTGTGGGTCTTAATCAGTTGTTCATTCAGAAAGATATGAACCAGGCGGCGGTCTCCCCGCACCCATACCTCTCTCCCGATAAAACGGGTGGGAAGCGAGTAATACGAGCGGTCAAAGACGATATGATGATCGGGATGAACAGTGCATTTTTTCCACTGAGGACATTCGAAAGGTTCGGCAGGCAGCTGCCTCATACATGAAGATTCTTCTTTCTGGAAGACCTCAAAGGGCCGCCTCTTCGTGGTGCCGTGAATCTCCATGCCGATCTCCTGCCTGCACCAGGTAAGCGCCCGTTCGTTGGCCTCATCGATGTCGCGAAAATCTCTGCCCGCCAGAAGATGCCGCCGCACGACAGCCACCATCCTTTCCACTTTCCCCTTGTGTTTGGGTTTACCCACCTTGGCCGGGTCGGCTACGAATCCATAATGCCTCTCCAGATCGGCGTAGGCCCGGTTCAATGTAGGGTCGTAGATGTCGGGCTTGACGACGCCCGGCTTCAAGTTATCCAGGACAATGGAACCGGGAACGGCGCCGAAGAAGGCAAAGGCCCCTACATGGCAATCTATCCAGTTTCTCACATCCTGGCGAAAGACAAAGCGAACAAACCGGTGCCGGCTATAGGAAAGGACCATGATAAAAGCCCATGTCCTGCGAAGATTTCCCGTCTCCGGATCTTTCATCATCCCCGCATATCCGAAATCCACCTGGGCCTGGCTTCCCGGCGCCACCTCAATCCGCACCGTCACGGCGGGTTTGCCCCATTGAAATTGAGATTTAAGATACCGGAGCATTGTGCAGTAGCCAATCCTAAGTCCAGTTCTCTCCTGAAAAAGGCGCCAGATCTGCTTGGCCTCTATCTTCTCGTTTTGCAAAAGGTCAGTTATCCATTCCTGATGGGGAGCGATCATATCCCGAACAGGGGTTACCTTCAAAACCGTCGCATCCATGGATGCTTTTAGCTTGTCCGCAAGATCGCCTTCCGGGGGGAAAGGGGCCCCACGGGTAACGCCGACGGCTTGGGCGAGCCGTACATACTTGCGAACCGTGTTTCGATCAAACCCCAGGGAACGCCTAATCTCCTGCAAACCGACACCCTGGTGCCACTGATAAATCATCTCTACAATCTCATTCATCGTTACCTGCCTCCTGGCCACCGATATCCCTCCTTGCCGAAGTTATTAAAACTCCGGAAGGATATATCGGATGTGATATTTATCTCTACCCGAAAGCAGGGGGTGAATTATCGTGATACCGGGGGGGTGAAATCAGATGATACTGACCCCTCTAAAGGGGTGAATTATCATGATACTCGACA
>Ga0187849_1001332_pt1 | contig 27224 bp, 28 predicted proteins | sample June2016WEW_4_10_2_FD_132412 | JGI IMG/M metagenome (GOLD analysis project Ga0187849, IMG submission 132412) | Peatland microbial communities from SPRUCE experiment site at the Marcell Experimental Forest, Minnesota, USA - June2016WEW_4_100 | ecosystem: Environmental > Terrestrial > Soil >...
ATGCCATCTGTAAAGTCAGCAGGGCCTTCGGAACTGCTCTCGAAAGGGATCAACTGCTTGACCTGATCGTTAACACCGCCGTTGAAACCATGAGTGTGAAAGCTGCCTTGCTTTTTCTTCACGATAAAGAGAGGGAGCGATTCAGGGCAGTAGCTCAGAAGGGTTTATCAGAGACTTACGCAAAAAAGGGGCTGACACAACCGCTGAAACTGGTGTCTGCCCTCGAGAAGGAAGGCTATTTGTTTTCTCATGATTGCACTGCCGACGACAGGCTGGACGGTCATGACATGAAAAAGGCCGAAGGACTGGCTTCGCTTCTGGTGGTGCCCGTCAAGGTTAAAGGGAAGCTCATTGGTGGTCTTGCTCTTTTTACGGGTAGCCCGAGGCATTTTTCTCAGCAGGAGATCGATTTCGCCTCCGCCCTGGCTGAGGAGGGGGGTATGGCCTTCGAGAATGCCGGTTTGGTCGAACAGATCCGACACAATACGGGGCTGTTCCTGGACCTGGCTGTCAGCATCAACTCAAGTCTCAATGTAAAGGAGGTTTTGCACAACTTGACGGCCAACGTGGCTGAAACCCTGAAGATAAAGGGCGCCGCTGTTCTTCTTATCGATGAAAAAACAAGAGCGCTTGAATGCGTGGCGAGCTGCGGCTTGAGTGAAACCTATCTGAGCAGGGGACCCTTGTTTATTGAGGGAAGCATCCAGGAAACCCTCGAGGGAAAGCCGGTCCTGATCGAAGATGTCTCGACAGACCCAAGAGTGAAGCACAAAGAAGAAAAGAAGCGAGAAGGCATTGTTTGCCTCCTCTCGATTCCCATTCAGACCAAAGAGGAAATAATCGGCGCGTTGCGGCTCTACACTGCAACGCCAAGGGAGTTTACCGGGGATGAAATAAGATTGCTCACCGCTCTGGCTCATTTGGGTGGGATAGCAATACAGAATGCCTCCATGTATCTCATGCTCGAGAACGACATGAAGGACCTCAAGCAAGAGATATGGAGCCACCGCAGCTATTTTTAGCCAAAAGCGCAAGGGGAGCTGAATCATGGCGGGCGCTGACGCCATACACTAGTGCAACGTCAACTAAGTTCCGATAGGTAAGGGCCTACAGCCCGTCATTCCGGAGAAGGCCGGAATCCAGCGTTTTTTCAGGTGGTTAAAAGCACTGGACCCCGGCCTTCGCCGGGGTGACGATTCCTTGCAACATGTGATAACTTTGTTGACAACGTACTAGATGGATGCCCTTTTCAGTCCTGTGAGTGTCGCTGTGCTTGGCGCTTCGGCCACTCCCCAGACAAAAATTTACGTTAAATATCGGAACCCGAGGAGCTGCCTGAAAACAGGCGCCCCTCCGGCAAAGAGATGTACTGGAATCGTTATTACGAAGGCCCCATAGCTGCCCGCGTGCAGATGCGCAGCGGCTGCCGGTGCGAAGCAGGCCAAAACGGCAAGACTCCATGAGGGGCCTTGGCTGACGCAGAGAAGCGGCGCGAAATTTCAAAAAACTAAACCTAATTCCTCGATAAAGTGTCTCGACTTTCGGGTAGCACTACAAAACCACTCCTGATTAAATCATTTATTCTTTCTCTTGGGCTCGGTTGAACCCTTTTTGAAGCTTTCCCCAAAGCTTTCCATGATTTTTTGAAACTGTTCGGCCTGCTTTTGAACAAGGTTTTCCAACTGGCCGGCCACCTCTTCGGTCTTCGCATGGGATAAGAGCATTTGAAGATGTTTAATGGTCTCCTCCTGCGATGCGGCCTTTTCCTTAAGCTCTTCGTATTTTTTGACCAGCTCCGTGTGCTCGTCGCGAGGCACACCTCCAAAGAGGGTCAAATAATCCGTAAAGGAGTTCTTGAAATCTTCCTGCGCCTTTTTCCACATCTCGAAGTAATCCGGGCTTTCTTTGGCCACCTGATCCAACCCGTAGGTCTTCTGAAAAAGAGCGGTCATCTCCTCAAAACCCGTAAAACCCTGGCGCATCCAGGCCGTCATATCTTCCAGAGCTTTCTGGCCTTTGGCGGCATTCAGAAAAGACTTCCCCCACAATTCTAGAAATTGGCTGTCCATAGAATTATCCTTTTCAATTGGCCTGCAAGTGGGCTTCTTCCAAGTCCAGTTGGAACCGGACCGGTCCTCGAAAGTTCCCATCGGAACGTGAAGACGGTATATGGCACTTATAGTGGAAATTTTTATTAATAGCACACTCAGATAGAGGCATGGACCACGATGTGGCCATCGCCGTATGCCCTTTGGGGAAAACGCTCACCTCGGCGTCTACCCACTCGAGTGGCACAAGGGTGGCGGCTTCGTCCACCAGATCATCCTTTTCCGCAATGCAGATGAGCCACTGGACACCCTTCTCTTTGATACGTTTGAAGTTGAGCGGCCGGTCGAACACCCTCACAGGGAGCGTTCCATCCTTGTCGACCGGGGTTGTGTAGCTCTTGAAACTCATTTGTGTGATACCCAGGGGAAGATCCCTTCTGTCATAGAGCATCCAATGGTTGATGGCAGCCGCTGTCTTACTGATTTCTGGCGGTTGCCCGGGCCTGTCAAACATCATGAGATCCCGGTAAAAGGTGACTATGGGGGCCTCCTTTTCGATGCTCTTCAGCTTATAGACCCAGCTTAGGATTTTGCCATCGATCACCTGATTACCGTTTGCCAGAGTTTTTATAGAATGCCCCAAATCCATGAACCTGGGCGGCAGATGTTTCATATATTCAACCAAGGCTATGCTCCGGGAACCGTCCAGAGGGGCGACACAGGTGATGTAAGCATCGACCAGACCGTCCAGTTCGCCGGAAAGGAGAGCCACTGTGGTCATGTATCCACCTTGACAGTACCCGTTCAGCGTAACCGGTCTCCCGTGCTTCGCCATTACCCGCTCACAAAAGAAACGCGTGTCAAGAGTGTCGTCCTCCGGGGTCATGAGCTGCACGGCCTCGGTGGTTGCAATGTCCTTCACGACGCGAAGGTAGGTTGGTATTCCCTGGTTTGCGAAACAGTGCACGTAACTCTTGTTCTCCCCCGGCAAAAAGGCAAGGATGTTTGCACCCAGAACAGAGGGCGGAACGATAATGATGGGTTTTCCATCTTTTCTCACACTGACCCCAGGGTCCGAAGGCAAGACCTGGTAGAGCTCATACCGGTCGGTTTCAGCCAGTTTTCTATAGCCGCCTTTATCGAAGTGCAGCCCATATTCCGATCCTATCTCCCGAATGGCCTTGGGGTATAAATAAACCACAAGATCCATTATCTGGGCCTTTCTTGCCGCAAATCCCGCGATGTCTTCCCCCTCACAGTCAAAGAGCGTATTGAGGGTCGCCATGAGGGCATCCCTCACCTGCAGGAGCTGGTAGTCATTCATCTGCGTCAAGGTGCTGTTGAGCGCCCTTGAAGCCAGCTCGACGTTGAACTGCAAGAGTTCTGCATAGTCCCGGATGGTTTCCCAAGGAGGCATGTGCCGGAATTTTTCACCCTCTACGTTATCGAAGGCATTGAGCGCATTCCATGAAGGGTCCATGAATTCGTTCGTGTACTTAAAAACTCCATTCCAAAACATCTGGACGCCTTTGAGCAGGTTCAGGGATACCTCCAACGTTTTCGACGGTGCTTTGGACAGTCTTTCGAGGAAATCCTTCGACATCTCAAATGAATCATTGAAAGAAGCGAAAAGATTATTCACGATGGTTCTCCCAAGCTGATTTCAAAATATATCGCGGAAAGTTTAAGGCCTTAGACCGGCATTGCTGGGCCTCTCCCTTCGAAACAATCAACATCGAGAGGGGAGACCAGACATTTTCCCGGATGTATATGAATCAATCTTTGATGATATCGGCAAAGAATGTCTCCACCTTCTTGAAGCCCTCGCCTGCAACGCTTTTAAAGGTCTCGCGGCCCTTCTTGTAAGCCTTAAACCATTCCTCAACGACCTTTTTTCCTTCCGCAGGAAGCCACGCGGATTGTTCCAGAAACATGTTCGTCGCATTTTCCATCTGGTCCTGAAGCATGGCCATGCTGTTAAACGTGGCTTCAAAAACGTTTTTATTGTGCTGAATCATTTGTTTGATTATCTGTTTCTGTTCCATTTGGATCACTCCTCCGGGATGGCTGCACATCCATCCCCTTGCTTGTGTGGTTCCCAAGAGCTGCTGAAGGCCTCATTTGCAGCTTTCCCCCTTAGCTTTTTTTGCCTGCTTGAGCAAAGTAGTCTTCAACCTTGCCAAAACCCTGGTCTACGACTTTCTTGAAATCCTCGCGGCCTTTCTTGACTGTTTCGACCCATTCGTTAAGGGCCTTTTTCCCCTCGCCGGGAAGCCACGTGGCCTGCTCCATAAAAGCATTCACCATTTTTTCTGTTTGCTCTTGCAGCAAAACCATGGCGGTGAAGGTGTTGTCGAAGCTGGCCTTGTTGAAATCGATCATCTGTTTTGTGAGTTTTAGCGGGTCCATCTTTGTAAAACCTCCTTGGTCTTTGGTATAAGTCTGAACGAACGATAAAGCCTTTGACCTAATGTGAGTCTACTATAGCTGCGGGGGGAGGAATTGTCAAGGAAATATTGTGCGCCGCACAATATTTTTGTGTTTCCTTTCCAGATTCTCAGGCTATAATGATCCTGGTGTCTTGCTGCGGTACGTTAATCCCCGATCCTAAATGATGGGAAGCGTTAATGGCCCAAAAGGTACTATTCAAAAAATATGCGAACAGACGGCTCTACGACACTGAAAAGAGCGCTTACGTCACCCTCGACCAAGTGTCCGATGTGATTAAAAACGGCCGCCAGGTTGAAATCATCGATGCCAAGACCCAGGAGGACGTAACGGCCTTTATTCTCACTCAGATCATCATGGAAGAGGCAAAAAATAAAAACCCTCTTTTGCCGGTGACCCTCCTTCACCTGGTCATCCGGTATGGCCAAGATGTTTTGAGTGAGTTCTTCGAAAAATACCTGGAATTGACTATTAGGAATTACCTGTCCTACAGGGCTGCCTTGGACGAACAATTCAGAAAGTGGCTGGATATGGGTAAGGATCTATCGGCATTTGCACAGAAAACCCTCCCACCTCTCACGCCATGGGACTCCTTTTCCGACCTGTTCTCGAGCCCGGAAAAAAAGCCGGGGAAAGAGCCACCGGTCGAGAATAAGAGGTGATTGCAAACCCAGCCAATCTGCTCTTTCCGCCAATTGACAAATGCTCCCCGCGTTTCTCCCTCCGGTTTAACAGATGCCAGGAGTCAAAATTGGTTCCGTCCACTGCCCACTTTTTTTTGCAATGCACAAGAATGGAATCGCGATTGGTTGCAGAAATCGACGTTCAATCTTTTGCTCGAATGGTACCACGCTCAGGGGCGATTTTGGCAAACAAATAATAACCTGAGCATGCTTGCCTGCCAGAACTGATGAAGTCAAGTTTCCACGGCCAGTGGTCATGGTCACCCCCAAATGAAAAGTGCTCCACGCCTGTGAAATGCGGGGTTCTAAGGTTTTGCGAAAAGCAACGATCACTCGGCAGCTGCTGCCTGTCACTCAGTATCACCAAATTGGACACGTGGGCGGGAAAAGCATGCTGGCGTTACTCGGAACGGCTCATTCTCCATCTTCGACCGAATGAATGCCGACGTCTGGGAGTTGCACATAGCGTAAACTCTTGCCGGCAGCTAACCTAAAAACTCCATGACGTCCTGATTGAATCGCTCTGATGCTTCGATAGGGAGCAGGCGCCCGACGTTGGTATAGGTAAGGAGTTTTGCGCCTCTAATCATGGTGCTCAGATATAGGCCGTTTCCATACGGGACGAGTGGATCCGCAGCTCCGTGAACAACAAGTGTTGGTAGGTAGATTCTGCGTATGCGGTTGACCATACCAAGCCACGTCATTATTGCGCTGAGTTGCCGCTGGTAGGATGAATCCAACCGCAGACCCAAAAGGATAAGTTTCTTTGCTGTATTCGGCCTTGTAACAATGACTGCCAACAGAATAAGGATAAAGAAACTGATATATTCGATGCTGCAAAATATCACCTGAACACCTTTTTCATGAAATAATCAGCCAGGCAATTGGCAACTATGGCGTGCCCTATTTCGTTTAAATGTCCCTCCCCCGGTATAGTATTGTCGAAACCGTTGACCGGCTGACAGTGGGTTAGGTAATAATTGGCAAATATAGGCCTCATATTTATAATATCCAGATCATACTTACCAGCTGACAATTTCAACAAAGATTCTATGTTCGATTCCGGCTTATTCACAGTGATATATAAAATAGCCATTCTTGGGTAATCGTTCTTCAGAGTTTTCAACGTCCAATCAATAATATCACCATAAAAGATTGCAGGCATGCCACCTTGCTCGGTTGTTGCCATATTGTTTTTACGCTTATCCAACATCATGGGGATCGCATTCAGAGCGATTTTAAATGTGGACAGGGCCACAAAAGGCTTAATCAATTTGAAGGATGGAAACATTTGCCAGATATAGTAGTCCCTGAAGTTGGTAGCCGTCACATACTCAGCGCCCTCTTTTTTGACATAAAACTCCTTGGTTTTATCAAAAACACGGGTGGTGAAATCTTCAAGGATTTCTATGATCACATAGTCCGGATCCATGGAAGAATGGTAGAAATTTGATAGATGAAGGTAATACGCAGGCGTTGCCCCGTTTCTTCCGGCGTTTATGGTTCTGATTTCCCTGCCGGTATTCCGGGCAAGCTCGGTCTGCAGCAGGTGTACGAAGGTCTTATCGTCCGATACCTGAAGCGCTTCGGTCAGAGAATCGCCCAGCATCAGGATCCGGTATTCCGCGGCTCTTTTGGGAAGTATTTCCGGTCCACGCATGCCCAGGCTGCTCATCCTCGTCTTGCAGTACCCTTCAGTTCCCTGGAGATAAATGCCGGGTTTCAAGATCCTGCCCAGTATCGGCGAATTGACTCCACCGGGCTCCCTGAGCACGCAGTTCTCCAGAATGACCTCCCACACGAGAAGCGCCGCTACCGCTGCAGCCACGATTCTAAGAATATATTTGAGTACACGCACGCTCGTCGCCTTGGGAATGGGAGCCTTCCCATTGTGTAAAGTTGAAGCAGCCCATTCAACCTGCAATCCGTCAGTCGAGGACAGATCGAACGGTTAAGCCGGAATAATGCATCAAGTTCTACCCCTTGCATCCAAACTGGACCCTCGGGTCGGATGCTGCCCGAAAAAACTTCTTGAACAACCCCAAAGCCCGCAAAACCTTACAATTTCCCTATCGAACATGCAAGTGACACATCTGTCAACCGGAGCGGTTTTGGCAGTTTCAGGACACACTCTACAACACGCCCGGTCCAAGGGACAGCTGCAGACATCACGAGGAAAACACTGGCATTACTCCCCCAAAGATTGGCGGACACTGGAACCCGGATTATCGGAACGGTGCATGACGAGATCATTCTCGAAGTTCCTGAGAAGATGGCAGGGGAAGTTGCTGTGATTCTCGAGGAGACCAAGATTCAGGCAGAGAGGGCCTATATTTCTAAAGTTCCAGTTGAGGTGGAAGTGACTATTGGAGAGACATGGGCGGAGAAGTAGATAAAGCCTGTCCTGACAAAGATCGGCAGGATGATTCATATTCCGGATAACGCAACTTATACTTCCTTATTCTGCCTGCCGGTCCAAACAAACGGAGTTGAAGGTTCTAAACTGGCCTTAATCCATATTTCCGGGAAATTGAACGGCCTTGATGCCCGTATTGTTCATCCCCGGCATGATGAAATAATAGTCGAGGCAAGGGAGGATTCACCGGATGTGGTGCAGGCGATTGTGAAGGAGTCAATGGAGGCGGCATTGAAGCGGATTATCCCGGAGGTCCCGTTTGTGGTGGAGATCTGAGTGGCTGAGGCATGGTGCTGAGATTCAGTCAGCCTCCATTCTTGCCGGGCACTTTTCCGCTCAATCAAAAGCCTCTCCAAAATACATGACGGAAGTAATGAAAATCCGCAGGATCCTGCGTTTTTGGCTGTGAGTTCCTCCCGTATAAGGGGAAATTCGCTCAGATACCAGGTACACGTATTTTTTTGCGGACTGACTCGTTTCACTATCCTGATGAAAAAGATAAGCAATCAGATCGGAAAGAATTCGAAACAGTCCCCAATGATTCGATCGAAATCTTTATCTTTTAAGGTATCCACATAGAGGGCTGTTCCCGCATCCGCGCTGTCTGCAGTCCGAATCGGAAGCCATTTCGGAAGGGAGAATTTGAGTCCTTCACGGTCCCTTGACAGTAGACTCTGAATTGAATATCTGTTTGATGCGTGAAATAGTTTGACTCCTCTCGAACATCATTTCTTCTTCGGGTTCGAACCCGGGGTCAGCTGTGTTCCCGCTTTGATTATCGTCGCCATTGATCAAGGAGGCCTTACGCAATGTATGCCCGCGACATCATGAGTCCCCGGTTTCACATCCTCAGCCCCGCAAACAGCATTGCCGAAGCGGTAAAGATGTTCCATATCGCAAGCGTGGAGGAACAAAAAAGAATCTTCGGGCTTATGGTAATCGATGAGAAAGACCAACTCGTTGGAATGCTTTCCATGTATGATATAATTCTTTTTATTCAGCCGAAGCACATTCATGTGTGGAGCGAAATAGAAGATCTGGAGGCCCATGCGATTTTCGGCGAACTCCTTGATCGCGTTAAATCGGTTCGCGTCTCAGATATCATGACCACCAATGTGGTGACGGTCAAACCGCAAACCCACGTGATGGCCATCGCTGATTTGATGATCAAACGGCACATCCGCCGCCTTCCTGTTGTCGATGGAAACAATGTGGTGGGTGTCGTTTACATTTCAGACCTTTTCTATCATTTGCTCGAAAAATTTCTGTGAAATCATGCCAGTTGTCAGCACACGAGATATTTTGAAGGGACTCCTTGTCGAAGAAGCTATGCGTCGACAGGTGATCCAGTTGTCCCACGATGTTTCGTTGGATAAATGCATCAATCAATTGATCAAATTCAAAGTCAATGCGCTTCTGATCACTGATGAAACCAGATGTCCCGTAGGAGCAGTATCCAAAACCGACATTGTTGGAGCTTTCTACGGCGGCTTGCCCATAGCAGAATCCCTGTCGATGGACATCATGAATGGTCCCCTGATCACTTGTTTCCCTGACGATGAATTGGGCGTTGCCTTGGACCTCATGCGCAGAAACGGTGTACATCAACTGTTCGTACAGGGCGCAGAGCCATGCGCGATGGTCGGGACGCTGTCATACTCGGATGTGGTCGCACTTCTTTATCGCTATTGCAGGGCATGTCCTAAAGGGGCAGTCCGCCGATCGGAACTCACCGATTGTTCCGATCAGACACAGCTCTTAATCGTGCGGGACGCAATGAGCACTTCTGTAATATCCTGCCGGCAAGAAGATTCCCTGGCCAGGGTGATTGAAGGGTTGACGGCCCACCGCCTGGGCGCAGTCTTAGTTCAAGATGCCAAGGGTTTGCCCGTTGGGGTAATTTCAAAGACTGACATTATTCTCGCTTATCATCACGGATCAAGCCTGGAAGTTGAGGCACGTTCCATCTTCAAGGCCCCCGTGGCATCTTGTGATGAGAATTCGCTCCTGAGCGACGCAATCCGTCACATGTTTTTGAAAGACGTGCAGCGTCTTTTCGCATATGCCGGGGACCCATCGCGTATCGTCGGCGTACTATCTCTCTCAGACGCCGCACACATCCGTTCCGGTTCCTGTAGGGCCTGCATAACCAGCCGAATCATTGCTGCTCCGTAACTGCAAACTTGTTGCCGCTTGGATGTTAGTTCGCGTTTTAGCCACCTGTTCACTTTTAGAAGAAAACCGTTCACAAAAGCAATCTCACTCCATTTATCTGTAGGGAGGGATGTAAGCACTACGATGGCGTAACGGATGTAAATGGTGGGATTTTTAAAGAGTTCTGCTGTTACGGGCGCAGCTGTGAGATCAAAAAATCAAGTTCATGCAACCACGTTGAAGACAAGAATCCCGCATACGATGAGCAGGACGGTATCCTGAGATTTTGATAATGCTGATTTCTTCCAGTTAGATAGAAAGCAAGTCACGACAATGATCGGCAGGATAATCTTCATCGCGGATAATGGAACTGATACTTCGCCATTCTCTCAACCCGTTCAGGTAAATGGCGCCGATGCCTTCAAACTGGTCCTTATCCATATTTCCACTGAACTGAACGGCTTGATGCCCGTATTGTTCATACCCATCACGATGAGATAATAGTCGAAGCCGGAGAGGACATAGCGGATCAGGTGCAGGCGATTGTGAAGGAGTCAATGGAAGAGGCATTCACGAAGATCATTCTTCTCCTGGCTGTTACCGCGGTGACTCGCCATGGCTTTGATGTCTCGGCGGATTTCATCCGGAATGCCTCTCTTCCGACTGGCGAGGATATGAGCCTCAATGAATGCATCTTCTCCCCCCTCGGGGGAAATACCGATTTAGATCTCAGCATTACCCCTTGCCTTTCTCCTGGATCCAGGCATATATTCATTGCAAGCTGGCAATACCACCAGCCATCACATTGGAAGGTTCATGAAGGAGATCCTGAAGCCGCTGAAATCAGAGAGCCTGGTGGAGGTATTCATCTCGCGGTTCGAAGACCTGATCCTTACCGGCAAGCTCGCCGTCGGCCAGAGGCTCCCCTCGGAGCGGGAGCTGGCGCTGCAGCTCGGGGTGAGCAGGCCGGTGGTGCACGAAGGCCTGGTGGACCTGGCTGCCAAGGGCCTGGTGACCTTGAAGCCCAGGGTTGGAACGGTGGTGAACGATTTTCGCAAGGAAGGGTCGCTGGCCATCCTGAACTCCATCATTAACTACCGGCAGGGCGGGCTCGACGAGAACCTGATGGAGAGCCTGCTGCAGACGAGGCTGCTGGTGGAGACCGAAACCACCAGGCTTGCCGCATCGCATCGGACGGACGAGCATATGAAAGAATTCCACCTGATCGTGGATGCCGAAGAAAAGGCGAACCCCAGGGACCTGAAGACGGTAACCAGGCTCGACTTCGCATTTCACCACCTGATGGGCATTGCGTCGGGAAACCTTATCTACCCGATGCTCATCAATTCGTTCAAGCCAGTATACATGAACTTCACCGCCCTCTTCTTCTCGGACCCGAAGATGGCGCCCGAAATCGTGAAATTCCACCGGAGGCTGGTGAAGGCTATCGAAGACAGGGATGCGGACAAGGCGACGTCCATCATGCAGGAAACGCTTGCACACGGCGAGCGTCACCTGCGGACGATCCTCGCCGAAGCACAGAGGAGGTAGGCCATGAGCATGGCGGAAGCATTGGCTGTCAGGCAAAAGATCAAAGAGCCGAAGAACCTTTCCCCGAGGATCGCCTGGCTGCGGGACTACTACTTTCAGGGCGCGAAGCGTGCATGGAACAACGAGTTCACGGCCTGGACCACCGGTGTCGAATGGGACGTCGTGTTCGATGAGATAACCTACTACATCGTGCCCGAGACATACACGTTCCTCCAGACCTTCGGGTCTTCCTTCAAGCAGGCTGCAAGGCCCGTGGCGCTTCACCCCGAATTTTGGACGTGGAGCCTGCCGGAACGCAAGGCGTGGTTCGTGAAAGAGGTGATGGTGAACTACGTTCCCCAGGAGATCCTGCCAGGCGACCTCATCGCAGGGAGCCGCTTCAATCTGCAGACATCCAAGTGCTGGACGAAGAAGGAGGCGAAGGCACGGAACAGGCTGGTGTACGGGAAGAAAGGGGCGCGATCCTCCATGAAGTGGTTCCACGACCACGGCTACGGCAACTCCGGAGCCACGTGCGGTCATCTGATCCCCGGGTATGAGCGGGTGCTCAAGGCCGGGTGGAAGGGAATCTACAAGGAGATCGAGGATACATACGAAGCCTTGGGAGCGAGAGACAGAAAGGGGACGAAAGGGGCACAGCTCAGGGCCATGATGACGGCGGCCGCCATGCCCGTCCAACTGGCGGTGCGGTATGCGGACCTGTGCGCACAGCTCGCCCAATCGGTGGCCGGGCCCGAACGCGCAGAAGAGCTCAGGCAGATGGCGAGGAACCTGAAGAGGGTCCCCTGGGAACCGGCCCGGACCTTCTGGGAGGCGGTACAGTCTCTGTGGCTCACGCACATGCTGGTCATGAGCGACGAGAACTACCCGGGGCCCGGCGTGTCCTTCGGCAGGATCGACCAGTACCTCCTGCCCTACTGGGAGCTGTCGCTGGCCGAGGGCATGGACCGGGAGTTCGGCAAGGAGATCCTCAAGTGCTTCTGGGTGCATGCGAACACTGCCTACGACGCCATGATCCTCGTCGGCAACAACGGCATCACTGCGGGCTACGGCCAGCTCATTACGCTTTCCGGCATGGGTGCGGGCGGGATAGACATGACCAATGACCTGACCTACGCGATACTGGAGGTCATCGACGAGATGACACCCCTCCTGGAGCCCAAGCCCAACGTGCGCCTCCACCGGAACAGCCCGGATGCGCTTCTGGACAGGGTCGTGGACATGGTATCGGTGAGCCAGGGCGCGCCCTTTCTCATCAATTTCGACGAACGATCCATGGCCGGCATGCTTCTGGAGGCGGGGAAGGCGGGGATGACGCACCCGATCAACGAGGCCAACGTGCACGAGTACGCGCCCGTGGGCTGCCTCGAGAACACCATGGTGGGCAACGACCGGTCCGGCACGGTGGACAACAACCTGAACCTGCTCAAGGCATTAGAACTGGCCATGAACGACGGCAGGGATTTCTTCGACTTCGTGGACCCCATAACGGCCAAGAAGGAAAAGGTGAAGCAGGCAGGGCCGAAGACGGGCGACCCAAGGACTTTCTGCTCCTGGAACGAATTCTGCAAGGCCTATGCAGAGCAGACAAAGTACATCGTGAAGAAGTGCACGGAGCTCTACGAGAAGTCGGAGGCCATCCGCGCCGGATTCTGTCCCACACCCTACCTCTCATGCCTGGTCAAGGGCTGCGCGGAGAAGGGCGTCGATATCACCGAAGGAGGGGCCGAGCTGAGTTTCACGACGCTGGAGGCCGTCACCTTCGCCACCACCGTGGACAGCCTGCTGGCCGTCAAGCACCTGGTGTACGACACGAAGGAGTGCACTATGGACGAGCTTGTCAGGGCTCTCAGGGCCGACTGGAAGGGCTTCGAGGTCCTCCAGGCCAAGGCCCGCTACAAGGCCCCAAAGTACGGGAGGGACGACGACGGCGCGGACGCCGTGGCGGCCAAGGTGATGGAGCTGTGGTGCGAAGAGACCTGGAAGTACAAGACAAAGTCCACGAACAGGCAGTTCCGGCCGGGCATGCTGAGCTGGAACTACTGGGTGAGCGACGGGTTCATCCTGCCTGCGAGCCCGGACGGAAGGCACAAAGGAAAGTTCCTGTCCAATGCCATCTGTCCGTCGAACGGCGCGGACATAAACGGGCCGACCGCCAATGCCAACTCCGTGGGCAAGGCCCTTGGAGGAAAGGCTGCGGACGGCAAGGGCGGGTACCTGGGCTATCGCAACCTGCTGCCGAACGGCGCGAGCCATACCATGTCCATCAACCCGTCCATGCTCAGGGACCCTGAGCACAAAGAGAAATTCAAGGCCTTCCTGAAGGGATATGCGGAGAACGGAGGCACCTGCCTGCAGATCAACATGATCGACGCGGAGACGCTGAAAGAAGCCCAAAGGAGCCCCGAGGACTACCGCTCGCTCCTGGTGAGGATCACCGGTTACAACGCCTACTTTACGAGCGTGGGCAGGGAGCTGCAGGACGAGCTGATCGCGCGCATCAGCCACGAGGCGCTGTAGGGGTGACAATGAAAGGGACGATCCTCAGGATCCAGCGCATGTCCACCGAGGACGGGCCGGGCATCAGGAGCACGGTCTTCTTCAAGGGCTGCCCCCTTCGCTGCGTCTGGTGCCACAACCCCGAGGGCATCTTCATGAAGCCCCAGGTGCATTGGACGGGCGCGCGCTGTATCGGATGCGAGACCTGCATCGGCGCATGCCCGGAAAAGGCGCTGGCCGGAGGGAAGAACGGAATCGTCATCGACCGGCGAAAGTGCACGGATTGCCTTGCCTGCGCCAGTGCCTGCCCCTCCACGGCCATGGAGGCCTACGGCGAGGAGTATGACACGGAGAGGCTGGCGAGCGAGGTGCTCAAGGACAGGATCTACTTCGAGAAGTCCGGGGGCGGGGTGACGCTCTCGGGAGGCGAGCCCACCATGCAGGCCTGCTTCGGCAGCCTGCTCCTGAAGGAGCTCAAGGAACAAGGCGTCCACACGGCGCTCGATACCTGCGGACAGTGCACCTGGGAGACCCTGGATTCGTTCCTGCCCTTCACCGATCTCGTGCTCTACGACATCAAGCTCATGTGCCGGTCCGCACACAAGGAATATACGGGTTGCGACAACGGCCGCATCCTGGAGAACCTTATGGCCCTGGCCGGCCGCATGGAGCAGCGGGGAACACCCAAGTCGCTCTGGATTCGGACACCGCTCATCCCGGGATATACGGCCGATGAAGAAAACATCCGCGCCATCGGGTCTTTTCTCAGGGAAAAGCTCGGGGGTGTCGTGGACAGATGGGAGCTCTGCTCCTTCAATAACCTGTGCACCGATAAATACGAGGGGCTGGGGCTGGAATGGACGTGCCGGGACCTGAAGCTGATGACGGAAGGGGAATTGGGGTACATCGGACAGGTCGCGCAAGAGGCGGCAGGAGACGCGAAGATCGTCCGGACGAGCGGGGCGGTACGGAAGGCCGAAGACCGCGACCTGGAAGAGAAACACCGGCTGAAGGTGATCAAGGGCGGGGTATGCTGACGAGGGCATGGGAGGGTATGATGAAAAGGGTCTTCACACACTTTGAGGAAAACGACTTGAAGGAATTCGAGCCCGAGGCCAAGGTGGGGATCATCGCCACGGTGAATCCTGAAGGACTTCCTCACATCACCCTGATCACGTCGCTGCAGGCGAAATCGGTGGACCGGCTCATCTGGGGCCAGTTCTGCGAAGGGCTCAGCAAGCAGCACGTGAAGACCAACCCCAAGACCGGCTTCCTCATCATGACCATGGACCGGAGCCTGTGGCGCGGAAAGGCCCGGTGGACCCATGAAACGCAGCACGGCGAAGACTATGATATGCTCAATCTGAAGCCCATGTTCCGCTACAACGCCTATACCGGCATCTATACCGTGCACTACATGGATCTCGTGGAGACCTACGGAAGAGAGAATCTCCCTCTTGTCAGGATAACGTGCGCATCGATCCTGACGAGGATCGCAAAATCCGTTTCGTGGACCGGACGGCCGGAGAGAATCTTAAACCCTTGGACGGAGAAGCTGTTCAACAGGCTCGACACCGTCAAGTTCCTCTCCTATGTTGAATCGGACGGCTTCCCCGCGCTCATCCCGCTCATCCCGTGCCAGGCTTCAGACAGCAGGAGGCTCGCCTTTTCCACCGTTGCCTATTCTTCCGAGCTGAAGGCCTTGGAGAAAGGAATGCATATCGCCATATTCGGGCTCACCCTCGACATGGAGGACGTGCTGGTGAGAGGCGTCTTCACCGGGTACGACAAATTCAGGGGCATAACGCTCGGCTGTGCGGATATCGACTGGGTGTACAACTCCATGCCTCCGAAGCAGGGCCGGATTTATCCGCAGGAAGGCATGAAGCCGGTAACGAGCTTTTGAAACCTTCACCGGCAAGGTCCGGAAAAGGAGGAATTTCCATGGACATTGAACTCACGGCAAGCAAAGATCTCCAGCCCCCCGAGCGGTTCGGACACATCAAGAAAGCGCTCCAGTCGGAGCCTGTCCGCCTCTGTTCCGAGCGCGCGCTCCTCATCACGGAATTTTTCAAATTTGCTCACTCCTGTAAAGCCCTAATTTAACAGGGTTGAGGCGACATTGGTGCCGTGGAGGATGTGGAGGATTGGAGGCTATTTCCATAAACTTTCATTTGGGGGATATATTGCAACGTCAACTAAGTTCCGATAGGTAAGGGCCTACAGCCCGTCATTCCGGCGAAGCCTGCCCCGGAAGTGTCTAGTCCGGGGGCCGGAATCCAGCGTCTTTTCAGTTGGTTAACAGCTCTGGACCCCGGCCTTCGCCGGGGTGACGATTACTTGCAACATGTAATAACTTTATTGACAATGCAATATTACAAATTATCCCAGACAGTCTTAACCAGTTTCCGGATCTCTTCGTCGGTGAGCTTCCCATCTTTTCTAAAGATCAGGGTCCCTTTTTGATCGAATACCATGATATTACTGCTGTGATCGGCGATCTTCCAGGCATCGACCAACACTTTCTTGTAATCCCTGACATAAATGGTCTTGGGATAACGCTCTTGTTTTTCTCTCAAAGCCGAATTTATAAGGAAGTTAGGCAGCATGGAGGCGGCCATATTAATGATTCCATAGGATCTAAATTTATCGGCGGGGAACTTCTCTTTATCCAGTGCTTCGCTGGCCGGGTTGTTAGTATCCTTTTCGTCGGGAGAGACATAAAAGATGACGGAAAGTTTTCCCTGCAGTTCGTCGCTGCTCCAGGGTGTTGCGTCCAGCCTTCCGCCCAGTTTCTCCTTTAATTCCACTTTGGGGGGAGGTTCCCCGAATTCCAAAGCCCAGACCGATTGATTGATTAGCAAGGCAGCAGGCAGAAAAATCAAAACTTTTAGCGAGTGTTTCACGATAGCGTTCCTTTGTTCAATTTTGCATTGCTTTGATTCCGGCGAAAGCGACATTGCCCTCACCTACAAAGCTGAATAATGCGTCAACTTGCCCCCCAACTGGACCCGAACCGTATTTCCGGCTCGGATTCCATCCGAAAAAACTCTTGGAATGCCGAATGTCCGTAAATCATACGATATTCCAATCAAAACCGGTAAGAAAAAATACCGGTCAGACCAATTTGGCAATTTTAGGACACACCGCCATCCCCGCAGTTGATAGCCCCTATGCTCAATGCCGGATCGAGTTCCGAAAACCACTTATTCAATCTCCGGGCATTAAGGCGAATAGATGAATCCGAGCAAGGGTTAGGAGCCGGAATGAAAGGCTTTGAGCGGGATCTGCAGGCTATTTCCGCCAGCAGTCCAGTGAAGGTCCACCTGTATCCCTGTCTGGAGTCACATACACCAAGGGCACTGCTTGAGAAGTTCCCCTTTCTAAGCAAGAATTGCGCCAATACTTGTCATTGCGGTGAGAATCATGATGGCCAACCCCGGAAAGCTGATCAGGCCACCAATCTAGAAAATCTTCGCTATTCTGCTGAGTTCTCTCCAATCGGCCATCATAGACACCTCTCATTTCCGACGTGTTGGGCGTTCGCGTGGAGCCTTCTTTAAGGCCGCAGGCGCAAGGTTTACGGTGATCCGCTCAAAAGGGAAGGGATTATTCCGGCTAAAGCCGGTAGATTATCCGCTTTTCCGGATCGCAGCTTTGACCCTGTCCTTGCTCTCCTGCAGGTATCAGCGGCACAGATTGACCCGATCCCTTTAGTTTCCTTGCTTCTTGGTCATCCCGCCGGCAAAAGAGAAGGCATCGGGTATCAACTCAATTTCCACTATGCCGGTTTGTCCCAGCAGCTCGCCATCAGCTTCGAACATGATCGGCATCGAGGAGCCGAGCACCGCCCCACTTCCATACGACCTCTTTACCACGGAATCGTCCTGACGCAGCCCCAGGTACGCTCGGATAATGGGGGAAAACAAACCCATCGGAGACATTGGCGCGGCGTGTACGAATTCAAATCGATCATGTGAAGGAGATGCATCGACAGCGATCCTCATTCCTTTTCCGAAGCAGCAGCCGAGGGTCGCCGCGAAAAAGACCGCATCGGCCCGGAAAGAGGAATCGCCCAGTGTGCCCTCTAAGGCAAACGGCCGAAGCTGCCTCATCTCGGCAATAGCGCTGATGCCATAAGAAAACAAGCCCAATCGCTGGAAGTTCGAGCTTTTAAACCGGCGGACCACTTCTGCGTCAAACCCCAGCCCCAGGACATTCGCGAAAACCCTTTGCCTCATGCCGTCCTGAACCGGGTAACGGCATTTTCCAAGACTGACTTTGATGGCTGGTTCTCCGAGGGCCGTTTTCAATCTGGCGGCCATCCCCGTCCCGTTTTCAAAGTTTCGAAAGTAGTCGCACCCGGTGCCGAAGGGTACCATGCCCACCGAGGGCATATCTCCACGTTCTTCCCACCATAGTCCGTTCAGGACCTCGAACAGAGTACCGTCTCCACCCACAGCGATCACCCTGTCGTATCCGGAGCGGCGGACTGATGCAGCAATCGATTCGCAATGCCCGGGATATTCGCTCCAGAATGTATCGACCCTCTTTGCTTCCCACCCGATCGACTGGAGGAGAATGGGCCATTGTTTACCGGCCGTCCGGCTTCCTGCGAATGGGTTCACGAGTGCAGCTACTCTCATCCCGCTTTCTCCTTTTAACTGGATAGCGCTTACCCGTTAAATGGCAATCATTGTATTTCAGATGAGGGGGCAATTGAGAATCATTACTCAGCTTTGAGGTTAAGCGTGATCCCTTCCATGTAGCAGGGATGGCGCCCGCGAGCGGTCTTAATTCCGCCGGATAGCGGCAAGATTATTAACCGGAATAATGCATCGAGTTGTGCGGCATGCGTCCGAACAGCATTTTCGGGTCGAATTCAACTCAAAAAAACTTCTTGAACAACCCCAAAGCCGCAAAACCATACAATTTCGCAATCGAACATGCAAGCGATAGATCAATGAGACTGGTTTTTTTAGTTTCAGGACTCACCACTATCCCGGCAGTTGATGGCTTCATTTCCCACATCTTGTTGAAGCGGATTTGAGTGGGATCTGCGAGCTGCTTGCGAAACACCTGAAATTCATGTCCGCACTCCGCACATCTCTTCCACATTCCGGACACTTCGCCTCTCCCGGTATGTTTCGAATAATCATGGCTCGCCCCGCCTTTGCCAAATAATGCCGTTTCCGTTGCTGATCTGAGTTGTGATCAGTCGCCCAAAAGTACATGGTGGATCAAATTGTTATCTTGTAAATTTATATATTTAAGGAGCAAGCATCGTTTCAGCGGCCGGAAGGGGTCTGGTCCGGTGGGTCTGCAAGAAGAGATCAGGAACTGAGGATTTGTGTTGGGATTGTCCTATGAAATCATTGGTAGAAGACTGGTGAGAGGAAAAAATCAATGAACATCGAACAAATTCTGGTTGCATACGACGGGTCGGAAGAATCCGAGAAAGCGTTCGACATGACCCTCGATTTAGCCGGGAAATATTCCGCTCAGGTGGCCGTAGTTTCCGTGGCCCGTCCTTCGGAGCCTCCCGCAGGGGTAGCAATGGATACGGTCCTGGAAGTCGCGGCTGAATACTACCATACACGCTTCAGCGATCTGAGAAAGAAGGCTTCCGGCTGCGGGGTCGAGTCCCGTTTCAAAATAAGCGCAGGCCTCACACTCGCGTGCTGCTATGATCGGCAATTCTGTCGTACCGGCATTTGCAAAACACATTTCGATTCCCGCTTCACTCGCAGTCTTCAGTTACAATTCTGCTCCCTTCATGGTTTTTCCTACCTCATTGGGAGAATTAAAATGGCGGATGAACCGTCATGAACGTGAATACGTCCATCCCGTTGGACTCCGCCTTAGTCTTCTCGCCATTGATCACCCGGACCATGAGATCGATCATCTGATCGCGCAGGACCATGAGCGACTCGCCTTCCAATAAAATCCCGGCATTGATATCCATATCATCGGGCATGGCTTTATAGATACTCGAATTGCTCGACACCTTGATGACAGGCAGAATCGGAAAGCCGACCGGCGTTCCCCTGCCCGTCGAAAAGAAAATGATCTGGGAACCGCTTGCGGCCAAGCCGGCCATGGCCTCCCCGTCACTTCCAGGTCCATCCTGTAATACGAGTCCCCGTTCCGCTGGAACTTCCCCGTAGTCTACGACCTGATTGATCGGGCCGGATCCCCCCTTGAGGATGCACCCCATAGATTTCTCCGCGATAGTGCTCATCCCTCCTTCCATATTACCGGGAGAGATCACGAGGCCGGCCAGAGGTCCCATGATTTCGTGCGTGAGCCTGTCAGCCTCTTCCACCATTTTCTCGATCCGCTCGGCAACCTGCTCGTCCTTTGCCCGTTTCTTAAGAATATGCTTGGTCCCTATCATTTCCGTGGTTTCCCCGATCATGACCGTGGCGCCCTTCTCCACAAGCCAGTCCGATACAGCCCCCAAGGCTGCATTGGATGTCACGCCCGACATGGCATCGGAACCGCCGCATTTCATTGAAACGAGGAGCTTCTCCCAAGGCATCGGTACGCGCTCTTGCCGATCAACCTCCTCCAGCATTCTCCGGGCCGCTGTGATCGCCTTTTCCGCCGTTTTCAGAGAGCCGCCTTCCTCCTGTACATTGAAAATCACGATCGGTTTTCCCGCATCTTTAATGGAAGGCCATAAATTCTTTGTATTCGATACCTCACACCCCAGCCCCACCAATACCACACCTCCGACATTGGGGTGATATACCATCCTGGAGAGGATCCGGAAGAGGATCTGCAGATCTCTTCGGCCTCCCCGGCCGCAGCCGTGGTCATGGGTGATCCCAACAGCCTCCGGCACCTCATTCATAATCCTGCGGATCACGCCATTGACGCAGAATACGGTCGGCAGGATCAACACATGATTGCGCGTACCGAAATCCCCGTTTTGCCGCAAGTATCCAGTGATTTTCATTTGCCGCACCTCTGGCTTTCCAGGTTGTGGGTATGCACCCATTCTCCTTGTTTGATGGCTCGCGTGCTGACCGCTATTACCTCGCCGTATTTGATGATTTCCTCGCCAGCCCCTATGTCCCTTAACGCAACTTTGTGGCTGGAGGGGATTTCTTCTAAAACATGGAATGCCTCCGAACCTTTCGCCACGGCCTTTTCTCCGGGATGGATATGTTCCATGGCGACCCCGACATTGTCGCGGCAATGAATCACGATGATGTTATATTCCACGCGGCCTCCTTTTCTTGCTAACGATAGAAGTTGACGGCAACTGGGAGACTTCCTATTTTTTGGCCGCCTCTACGGCGGTATTGCCTGAAGGTGGGTCCAGATCGATCTTCAAAGTCGTCATGAGCCGGCCCAGCATCAGGTAGTAGCTGATACTCAGCAAGAGCTCCACTATCTGGCGCGGTGGGAAATGGGCCTGCAAGGCGGCAAAGGTCTCCTCGGAAAGAAAAGGGCCGTCCACGACTTCCTGTGCCGCATGGAGGACCAGTTTCATGCGCGGGTCAAAGGCCGATGCCTCCGTACTGCCTTGCTCCACGAGGGCAATCTGCTCGTCCGTAACGCCTGCGGCCTTGGCAATGGGCACGTGCTGGACCCATTCATAGTCGGCCTCGGCCTGTTTTGCCACCCGCAGGATGGCCATCTCGCGGAGATGGGGTGCCAATTCCTGGCCTCCCAGGATGGCCTTGCCCAAAAGCAATATGGGGCCGAGGGCGGCCTCCGCGTGGGCGAGCATCTGGAAAATATGCAGCGGGACGGGCAGTTGCGCCAGCACCCACTGGGTTGGGCCCGACAACTGTGTCGGATCGGGATAGCTTAAACGTGCCAAAGTGAATTCCTCCTTTTTCTACATGGATTGAGACGTGTTTAACGAATGGCGGAGAGTCCTCCGTCAACGACGATGGATTGTCCCGTAATGTAGCTCGCCTCATAGGATAATAGAAAGACGGCCGCGTACGCCACCTCCCAGGCCGTCCCTTGCCGGGCCAGTGGGATCGGTGTCTGAGCGCGATCAGGACGGACGCGCGTGGCCAGCCTCCCTAAAGACGTGTCGATGAGGCCGGGTGTGACCAGGTTAACGCGGATGCCTTTCGGGGCTGCCTCCCTTGGCCACGTATACGTTGAGTCCCGCGAGGGCAGCCTTTGAAGCCGCATACGCGGGAATGTCGGTGGTTGAAGGCAGGACCGCCGCCGTTGAGGAAATGAACACGATGGCACCTCCCGGCTCCATAACCGGCAATGCGTGCTTGCTACATAAGAAGTGAGCTCGTGCATTCAAGGCAAACACCCAATCCCAGTCGGCGACGCTCGTCTGGGCTAACATCAGTCCGCGGGCCATGCCCACGTTCACGATCAATCCATCCAAACTGCCGAATTGCTCGGCAACGGTCTGGATCATCTGTTGAACGTCGGCCTCCTTGGTGGCATCGACCGTCATCGGGAGCACTTTAGCGCCCTGGGCTTCGACCATATGGGCGGTTTCGGTAGCCGCTTCGGTATTGATATCGGCGACGGCCACCATCGCGCCTTCACGTCCGCAAAGGATGCTCATGGCACGTCCGTTCCCGATGGGCGCATCCGGCATCCCATAGGTCTGTTGTCCTCCTCCAACCACGAGAATGCGGCGTCCGATCAAACGCGCTCTTCCCGCGGCATTTCCTTGAGCCTCAGCAAATAAATCAGTTGACATGATAGCATTTGCTCCTTGTATTTGTATGTTCCGGCGACGTTAGGTGGCAGGCCACGCATCTCCTGTATCCTCAGCGCCGCTCGTCGTATCGAGGGCCGCCAACCCTTGCCCGACGGCTTCCGGGGTCAGTCCCAGCGCCTGCAGGTTCCACCGGATAAGGAAACGCGCCAGTGTTCGGGCATCTTCCTGAAGTTCACCGGTCACGACAGCTTCCAACAATTGGAAAATGGACCCCTCGTACGCTAGGACGATCCATCTCCGTTCCGCGGAAAGGTTTGTTACTCCCGCTTCGTCCAGGAGGTCCGTCAGCCGCGCTGCGAAGTACTCCAGGACCAGCGAGCGCAGTTCGGGCTGTCTTGTCTCCACCAGCAGCACACGGGCCAGTTCTTTCTGCTCCAGAACAATTTCCACACCGCGCGCCAGGGCGATCGCCAATTGCGCCGGGCCGCCAGGGGCAATAGCGGTAGCCGCATCTATTTCCCGGGCGATCCGCTGCGCAAAATCCTCCACGATCCCTCGCAACAGAGCTTCCTTGTTGGGAAAGTGGAAGTAGCAGTTGCCGATGGAGGTCCTAGCCCGTTGCACCACTTGCGCCATTGTGGTCACAGCATAGCCTTGGCGCATAAACAGCTGACGTGCTGCATCCAGCAGACGTGAACGCGCAACCTCGTTGCGCTGCCGCCGTTCAGTGGCTCTATGGGCCATCGTATCCTTCCCTCCTTTCGCGACAGGCCTTCTCTGCTCTCGGCGGCCTCAGCAAAGGGCCGCCTCATGCAAGCAAGATGTGCCTGCCCGCACCCCCGGTAAAAATAGAACGTTATTCTATATAGAACATGATTCTATATTTAGTCAAGAAGAAAAATGCAGGATAGGGTAATCCCTCCATTATGGAGCGAAGGGTTCTCGCGTTCAATATCCCGTCTATGATTTGCAACGCGTCATAGAGACAGAGGTTCGCTATCGGGGAACAACGTACACCGAGAGGGACCTGAAAGATTTACGCGCACTCCTTGCAGCCAATCGGGCAAAGAGCAGGTACTTTCTCTCCAGGGAACTCGGTCGTCTCCGGAACTGCACCCAAGCCAACGGGTCCCCGAGAACGGGAATGAGAAAGGGAAGAAAAGTTGCCGCCAGGGCGATCAGCCTGGCGGGAAAAGACCGGGTGGTGGCGCTCGCCTTGTCCCTCACAAAGTAAAGCGCAAAGACAAGACCTGGAGCCCCTACTCTTGCCCGATCCCCGGAGATCGGGTCCGGATGGATACCTGCAAAATTGCTCCCGGAGTTTATCAATATACCGCCATAGATGACTGTACCCGCTACATGCTAATCGGTGTCTATCCAAAGAGAACAGCAGCCAATACCCTGCATTTTATCGAGGAAAGGGTTCTCGAAGAGATGCCCTTCCCCATTCAGCGAATCCAGACTGATCGTGGGAACGGGTTTTTTGCATACGAGGTGCAGGAGTATCTAAAGGAAGCCGCTATAAAATTCCGGCCTGTAAAGCCCCGCTCTCCACACCCTGAACGGGAAGGTGGAAAGGGCGCAAAAAACAGCCCTTGATGAACTCTATGCGACCATAGATGTGAATGAGGCTGATCTCGAATAGGAACTTGGTTGCTACCGGCACTACTATAATTGGGAACGAGCCCATCGGGCGCATAACGGCAAAACACCCATGGACCGATACTTCGATGAGAGCAGCAAGACGCCTTGCCGGGATGAGGTGGAAGCGACGTATGACCCTTCCAAGGAGCACCTCAGAGCCCGGAATTATCGATCTGATCGAAAATTGAAAATACTAAGAGATACTTGACAGGCTGTCGTGCCGCTGCTTCGGGCCGCCTCCGACGAGTTACGGGTGGACCCATTCTCGGCGGCCCTCCCAGCTCGAACCATCCAAGGGACAATCATTCTAAAAACTGAAACCATGTCTACGAATCGCAAAGTTAGACACATCACTTGCCCTGCCGGCAAACATCCAACAGACAGTACAAGACCAGGTGATCCTGGCGACCGGCATGAACCTTGCTCAAAATGAGATCATTACGCCTGCAATGCCCGGCCAATTGTCATGATCTCCGCTTCCTTCGTCCCTTCGTAGATCTCAAGGATCTTGGCGTCTCGGTACCACTTCTGTACGGGGTATTCTTCGATGTATCCGTATCCCCCGTGAATTTCCAAAGCATTGTTGGCGCAGAAGACGGCTGTCTGACCGCTGCAGAATTTAGCCATAGCGGCCAAATGATAATCGGGACGACCTACATCAATCAGCCAGGCTGATTTATAAACCAAACCGCGGAGGGCCTCGATCATGATGGCCATTTCCGCCAGCTTTTTTTGTGTGAGCTGAAAGGAACCCAACGGCGAGCCGAATGCAGTCCTTTCCTTCGCATACTGGACGCTCGCCTTCAGACATCCCTCGCTGAGTCCCAGCCCTTGGGCCGCGACCATAACGCGGGTGGTATTGAAGAAATGCATCAACTCTCTAAATCCATTCCCTTCCGTACCCAACAAATTGCTCAGGGGAACGCGCACGTCCTCGAAAGCGATTTCCGCCGTGTCAGAGCTGCGAATACCCAATTTCCCTTTGATCTTGTTTCTGGAGATGCCTTTGGCATCCGCGGGGACCATGATGAGGCTGAAGCTGTTATGCTTCTTGGCCTCCGGATTTGTGATGCACTGGGCCACCATGAAGTCGCAGACCGAGCCGTTGGTTATAAACATCTTGCTGCCATTGATGACATAATCGTTTCCATCCTTAACCGCTCGAGTCTTGTATCCAGCCACGTCTGTACCGGCATTGGGCTCCGTGAATGCTCCGGCGCTGACCTTCTCGCCCGAGCAGACCACCGACAGGTAGGCCTTCTTCTGCTCTTCAGTCCCATACTGGAGTATGGATTCACAGCCAAAAGAAGCGGCGACGACATTCAGCCCGATTCCCATGTCGACCTTGGAAAATTCCTCCGTGATAAGTGAGTTCCCAAATACGCCAACCCCTGCTCCGCCGTACTCTTCCGGAACCCAGGCGCCTACCAGGCCGTACTCGGCTGCCTTCTTCCGGATCTCGGGCGTGTAGGACTCTTCCTTGTCGCATTCATGGGAAACCGGAGTGAACTCGGCGACGGCAAACTTGTAGGCCATGTCTTTCAACATTCTTTGTTCTTCAGTCAGATCAAAATCCATCTTTGGCTTCCTTTAGTAAAAGCACTTGCCCTAAAGCTTCGTGCTGAGACCAATCAGATCCGCCCGTCTCATCGGGCCGCCTTTGTCCGCGTTGAAACCGCGCCCCATGCAAAACTTCCAAACCTGATTTAACAGGTGAATTTCATAACAATATACATCGATTTACCGCAAGGATTATATGGGAAGTTTTGCAACTAAATCCTGCTATTTGACTTTTTCGCTTAGAGTCTTCCCTGCTTTGAACTTGACAACTTTTGACGCTGGAATTTTGATTTTTTCGCCGGTCCGTGGATTGCGGCCTTCACGTTGAGACCTGGACCCGACACTAAAAGTGCCAAAGCCCACCAGTGTGATCTTGTCACCACCTGACAAAGCGCCGGAAACAGCCGAAACAAATCCGTCCACCGCTTTTTCAGCCTGTGATTTGGTAATTCCACCTTCATTTGCAATCTTTCCAACCAGTTCGGCCTTAGTCATTTTCTTTCCTCCTCAAGGTTAGATAATAAAAACCGCCTCCTCTTAAGACCTCTTAACTATTCCGTGTTGCACCTTAAGCTAAAGCACAGATTTCAACCGGCAGTCATACTTCTTCTGTTTACACCGCCGGTTTCCTCGCCCAGACCCCCTTGAGAAACAGGAGAATAAAGCGCAGGCCACTTTAGAGGATTTCCGGGGAGTTTTTTCGCGAAAGCAATTATCCATACCATAACCCTGGCAAAACTTCTTGAAAAATACTCATTTGCTGATAAGCCCAATAAGAAAAATTAGTTCTCAACTCCGCCCTTTTATGATGAAATCAAAATTCGAGGTACAGCGCCGGATTATGAGATAACTTCGAGGCTATGGTCAATCAAAAACAGGCATACCTTTATGCTCTATCGGCAGTCTTATTGTGGTCTACCGTGGCATCGGCGTTCAAGCTGGCCTTGCGATACCTGGATAACGTTGAACTTCTTGTTTTTTCCGAGGCTTTTTCGGTTGTAATTTTGGCAGTTGTCCTCATTTCCAGCCGGGGATTCGGACAGGTCTTCCAGTGCACACAAAAAGAGTATCTTCGCTCATTTTTGCTCGGCTTGCTAAACCCGTTCCTATATTACCTGATCCTTTTCAGGGCCTATGAGCTTCTTCCGGCCCAGGAGGCTCAACCGCTAAACTACACTTGGGCCTTTACTATTGCGCTGCTCTCTGTTCCTCTCCTGGGACAGAGGATCGGCGCTGCGGATTTTGCGGGCCTGCTTCTGAGCTATTGCGGCGTTCTTATCATTTCTACTCGAGGCAAGCTACTGAGCTTTCAAATTCCGGAGCCCACAGGGGTTGGGTTGGCTCTTTGCAGCACTTTGGTCTGGGCGCTCTACTGGATCTACAGCACCAAGGACTCCAGGTCACCTGTCCTGTGCCTCTTTATGAGCTTTGCTTTCAGCCTGCCCCCGACCATCCTCTATTATCTATTTTTCCATCCGATACGCATGCCCGAGTTTCGTGGAATCCTCGGTGCCGCCTATGTCGGCACATTCGAGATGAGCATAACCTATGTGATGTGGCTCTTG
>Ga0187849_1001338_pt1 | contig 27106 bp, 22 predicted proteins | sample June2016WEW_4_10_2_FD_132412 | JGI IMG/M metagenome (GOLD analysis project Ga0187849, IMG submission 132412) | Peatland microbial communities from SPRUCE experiment site at the Marcell Experimental Forest, Minnesota, USA - June2016WEW_4_100 | ecosystem: Environmental > Terrestrial > Soil >...
ATGCTCAGTGACGACATGCAGCAGAGGCTGAACGCCCAGCTCAACGCGGAGCTCTACTCCGCCTACCTCTATCTCTCCATGAGCGCCTACTTCGAGTCCCTGGACCTCGACGGCTTCGCCAACTGGATGCGCGTCCAGTTCCAGGAAGAGCAGATGCACGGCCTGAAGATCTTCGACTTCATAAGCAGTCGCGGCGGCCGCGTCGTCCTCGCGCCGATCGACGGTCCGGCGACCGAATGGCAATCGCCGGAGCACGCCTTCTCCGACGTCTACGCCCACGAGCAGAAGGTGACCGGGCTCATCAACGCCCTCGCCAGCGCCGCCGCCGCCGAGTCCGACCACGCGACCGGCACGTTCTTGCAATGGTTTGTCAACGAGCAGGTGGAGGAAGAGGAGTCGGCGAACCGGGTCCTGCGCAACCTGAGGCTCATCGGCAGCGACGGCGCCGGTCTGCTGATGCTGGACCGCGAGCTGGCCCTACGGGTCTTCGTCCCGCCACCCGCGCAAGCTCAATAACGGCAACGCGGCGCGCCTAAGTCGCCACGGGGGCGTGGCCCTCTTTGAAATGAGGCCATTCTACCTTGAACGACGAAGATAGTAGTGCTAGCGACGACAGACCCGCGCCCGAGTCCCCACAACCGGATCCGTCTGACCCCCAAGCGCCTTCCAAGTTCGCTCACGTTGAGCTTCTCGTCGCCGAACGCGTTGAGGAGTCCGACCACCTGGAATTCAAGCAGCAGTTGCCTGAGGCTGGGCACAGTGATCCTATCGCCAAAGCGATAGCCTCCTTCGCAAATTCCGACGGTGGCACCCTTATCTACGGAATCGAAGAGGATGACGAAGGGCGCGCCGCCGCTCTCCATCCTATTACCCTTGCGGGCGCCCCAGAGCGAATTGAGCTCGTTGCCCGGCAAGCCCTCGACGGTCCCTTGACGGTTCAGACGTCATCCGTCACGTCGCCATCGGATGCTGCGCTAGGTTTCGTGATCGTCAGAATCCCTAGGAGCCCCCGTGCGCCTCACTTCCACAAAGGCACCGCCTGGGGTAGATCCTCACGAACCGTGACGCCGCTCACCCGCCACCAGATCGGCGAACTCTTCGCGCGCCAACCAGGCTTTGCTGAGGAGTTCCATCTCTTGCCCGATCGGCCGGGTCGCGTCCAGGTGAGCCTCACATCCGAACCAGCCCAGGGAAGAAGCGCCTATGATTACTACCTTCTATTTCAAAACGACGGGGATTCAGACGTCTTCAATGTCACCTATGAAACCCTAAACGCTGGCAACATCTGCTTGAGGGATGAGGGCGTTTTCCCGGTGGACATCATGCCCCCTGGCAACAGATTCCGTGTCCGCCTCCGTCACTTTAGCCACCCGAGCGCAGCCTTTCGAATTGACACCCACTGGCGTGATGCCCGAGGCCAAGAGGACTCAGCCTCTTGGCCGATCGGCCACTAGCCCAGCCCTACTCGCGGGCGCTTCGCACGGCCTGGCCCTCGCTCTTGCCCCTACGATTGGCGCCCCGTATCCTATGCCTACCACGTCCTCGGCCCGGGATCCCGTTCGTGAGCCCGCTTTCGCCGAGGCGTTTCGTCGCGTCCGTCACACCGCGAGAGAGCCATGACCAGCGAGACCACCGGCAACCTCGATAAGGCCTACAACCCCGCCGCCGTCGAGCAGGCGCTCTACCGCTACTGGGAAGAGCGCGGCTTCTTCACACCCAAAATCGACCCGTCGCGGCCGCCGTTCACCATCATCATGCCGCCGCCCAACGTCTCCGGCGACCTCCACCTCGGCAGCGTCCTCTTCGTCGCCCTCGAAGACATCCTGACGCGCTGGCGCCGCATGCGCGGCGAGCCGACACTCTGGCTGCCCGGCGAAGACCACGCCGCCATCGCGACCCAGAACGTCGTCGAGCGAGAGCTGGCGAAAGAGGGGCTCACCCGCCACGAGGTAGGGCGCGACGAGTTCGTCCGGCGCGCCATGGCCTGGATCAACGAGTACCGCGGCAAGATCCGCGACCAGCTCAAGCGGCTGGGCGCCTCCTGCGACTGGACCCGCGAATGCTTCACGCTCGACCCGGGGCCGGCCAAGGCGGTGCGCCAGACTTTCGTCAACCTCTACAACGACGGCCTCATCTACCGCGGCGAGCGCATCATCAACTGGTGCCCGCGCTGTCAGACGGCCATTTCCGACCTCGAAGTCGAGCACCACGAGGCGCAGGACCACCTGTGGTACGTCCGCTATCCGCTCCTCGACGACGGCGGCAAACCGAGCGGCGACTACGTCACAATCGCGACGACGCGCCCGGAGACGATTGTCGCCGACGTCGCCGTCGCCGTGAACCCGAACGACGAGCGCTACAAGACGGTCGTCGGCCGGACTGCCCTCCTACCGATAATGCAGCGCCGCATACCGGTCATCGCCGACGAAGCCGTCGACCCGGCCTTCGGCACCGGCGCCCTCAAGATCACCCCCGGCCACGACCCGGTCGACTTCGAGGTCGGCCAGCGGCACAACCTGCGCACTATCAGCGCCATCAACCTCGATGCGACGATGAGCGACGAGGCGGGCCCGTACAAAGGCCTCGACCGCTTCGCCTGCCGCGCCGCTATCGAGGCGGACCTGGAAAAGGGCGGCTACCTCGTGAAGGTCGAGCCGTACACGCACAGCGTCGGGCACTGCCAGCGCTGCCACACCCTCGTCGAGCCGCTCGTGAGCAAGCAATGGTTCCTGCGCATGGAGCCGCTCGCGAAGCCCGCCATCGACGTGGTGAACAGCGGGCGCGTTCGCTTCGTCCCGGAGCGCTTCACAAAGGTTTACCTGAACTGGATGGAGAACATCCGCGACTGGTGCATCTCCCGCCAGCTCTGGCTTGGCCATCCGATTCCGGTCTGGTACTGCCGCGACTGCGACGGCCTGACCGTCACCGTCCTCGACCCCGAAGTCTGCCAGCACTGCGGCTCGAAGCGCCTTGAGCGCGATCCCGACGTGCTCGACACGTGGTTCTCTTCCGCCCTCTGGCCGCACTCCACTCTCGGCTGGCCGAACGACACCGCGGACCTGCGCTACTTCTATCCAACGTCGGTCATGGAGACCGGCTACGACATCATCTTCTTCTGGGTCGCCCGCATGATCATGATGGGCCTCTACAACATGAAGGAGATCCCGTTCCACACCGTCTACCTGCACGGCCTGGTGCGCGACGAGCGCGGCGAGAAGATAAGCAAGTCGAAAGTAACGACGAAGCACCACATTCCCAGCCCCGTCGAAGCCATCGAGACGTACGGCGCCGACGCCCTGCGCTACGCCCTCTCGACAGCCGGGACCCCCGGCAACGACCTGCGCATCTCCGAGCAGCGGATCGAGGCGGGGCGCAACTTCGCCAACAAGCTCTGGAACGCCACGCGATTCGTCGTCAGCCGCGTTGAAGGCCGGAAGCTGCCGCCGCCGTCACTTAACGCTCGCGGGTGGATGGCGCTGGAGGACCGCTGGATCATGTCGCGTCTGAACGCCGTCGTCGGCAGCGTCGACCAGCTTATGGGCGACTTCCAGCTCGGCGAGGCCGGCCGCCAGACGCACGACTTCCTCTGGGGCGAGTACTGCGATTGGTACCTGGAGATGGCCAAGGTCCGTCTTGTCGCCGGCGACGACTCCCCGCTACCCGTCCTGGCGCACGTCCTCGACATGGCGCTGCGGCTGCTGCACCCCTACATGCCGTACGTCACCGAGGCCGCCTGGCGCGCCCTCTCGCCGCACATCGCGGACTCGGACGCCGAGGCGCTCATGGTCGCGCCGTTCCCCCAGGCGGACGCCCGCTGGCTGGACGTCGACTCGGAGGCGCGAGCGGACGCGGTGATCGACGTCATCAGGGCGATCCGGAACGTGCGCGCCGAACGCGGCGTCGAGCCGGGGCGCTTCGTCGAGGCGTACGCTGTCGGCGACGGCGACTTCCGCCAGGCGCTCGAAGACAGTCGCGACGCCGTCGTCGCCTTGGCGCGGGTGAAACCGCTGCACATCGTCGATTCGCCGGCCGCGGCGCCCAGCGAAGGCGTCGTCAGCGCCGTCCTGCGTCGGGGACAGGTCGTGCTCCCTATGGCCGGCCTATTCGACCTCGTGGCCGAGCGCGGGCGGCTGGAGAAGCAGCTCGCGGCGTCGGAAGCGGAGGGCGAGCGCTTGCAGGCACGCCTCGCCGACGAGCAGTTCCGCGCGCGGGCGCCGGAAGCGGTCGTGGAGCGTGAGCGCGCCAAGCTTGCAGCGGCGCAAGCGCGCTCGGAGGGGCTGTGCCAACGCCTCCAAGAGCTCGATTGACCCGTCGGGCAACCACCTTCCCCGCTGGGGAGAGCCGCGATTCCGGAATAATTGACCCTAAATTCGCCCATTGATAGCATTCCGGCGTAGGTTGCCTGCACTTTTCTCATAGCGGTGATCTTTTGCAAACCCTCTGGAATAACTACGCGGCCGTCCTTCTGGCTGTGGGAATTGGCGTGGGAATGGTCCTGGCCGCCCTCATCTCCGCCAGGATTCTAGCGCCGTTCTCTTCCTCGAAGGCGAAATCAACCCCTTACGAGTGCGGAATGCTCCCCATTGGCCGCGTCCGCACCCAGATGAGCATCCGCTACTACCTGTACGCTATCCTCTTCCTTGTCTTCGACGCGGAAGCCGTCTTCCTCTTCCCCTGGGCCGTTAGCTTCGTCGGCGTGGGCAAAGCCGCCTTCTTCGAGATGGTCCTCTTCCTCGCCGTCATGGGCGCCGGCCTGATCTACGCCTGGAAGAAGGGAGCGCTGGAGTGGCGGTAGAAGAGATCGACAGGGGCGACACGACGACGACTCCACACCCGCTGACAAGCCTGGAGCGCGAGGCCGAGCGCCTGCGCCCCGTGCAGGTCGAGCGCCCTCACGCCTTCTACCGGCAGGTGTTGCCCGGAATCGTCCAGGCGCCTGCCGACTACGTCCTCGCCCTGGCGCGCAAGTCCTCCCTCTGGCCAATGACGTTCGGGCTCGCCTGCTGCGCCATCGAGATGATGTCCGCCTACATGTCGCACCATGACCTCGACCGCTTTGGCATCGTGCCCTGGGCGTCGCCGCGGCAGTCCGACGTCATGATCGTCGCCGGCACCGTGACGAAGAAGATGGCGCCTTCCGTCAAGCTGCTGTACGAGCAGATGCCGAACCCCAAGTGGGTGATTGCCATGGGCTCCTGCGCCACCAACGGCGGCCCCTACACGCGCTACGACCGCGTGGTGCAGGGCGTTGACAAGCTTGTCCCCGTCGATGTCTACGTGCCCGGCTGCCCACCGCGGCCCGAGGCGCTCATCGATGGTCTGATCTGCCTCCAGGACATGATCATGCGTGAGCGGAGGAACATCGGATGACCGCTCCGCACGAAGGGCCGCAGGAGGCCCCGATCGTCCCGCCCGAGCCCGGCACGATCGCCGACCTGTTCCGCGAAGCTCTGCCCGACATCGAGTTCGTCGCGTCGCAGGGCCCAGTCGACGTCATGCTCACCATCGACCGAAAAGACGTCCTGCAAGTCCTGCGCACGGCCAAAGACGACCCGCAGCTCGACCTGAAGTACCTGCGCTGCCTCCTCGGCGTCGACCACGAAGAAGCGGGGCTCGAGGTCGTCTACCAGCTCTACTCGTTCACCCACGGTCACGGCGTAACGCTGAAGACGCGCCTGCCGCAGGACGACCCGCGCGTGGCGTCTGCCGCGTCCGTCTGGAAAGGCGCCGACTGGCTGGAGCGGGAGACGGCGGAGATGTTCGGCATAGTCTTCGAAGGGCACCCGAATCCCGTCCCGCTCTTGCTTCCGGACGACATGACAGACCACCACCCGCTGCGCAAGGACAACCCCCTGGCGCAGGTGGAAGAGTGGCAAGGATCGCGTCTGGGCGCTGCGGCGGCGAACGTCGGGCATGTACCCGCCGGCTACGAAAGCATCGCTGGCGAGGGCGGCGAGCCGGAAGGCCCGTCTGGGGAGAGCGGCGGCTGATGGTGACGGAGCAGGAACGCAAGCTTGAGACGATCGATATCAACGTCAACGTCGGGCCGCAGCACCCGGCGACTCACGGCGTCTTCCGCATGGTGCTCACCGTCAGCGGCGAAAGGGTCGTCGACGTCGTGCCGCACATCGGCTACATGCACCGCGGCGCCGAGAAGCTCTCCGAGAACGTCGACTACCGCCAGGGCCTCATCTACCAGGACCGCACGGAGTACCTGGCGCAGTTCAACGCCGAGATGTGCTACTGCATGGCGGTCGAGAGGCTGGCCGGCCTGGAGCCGCCGGAGCGCGCGCAGTACATCCGCATCATCCTCTCGGAGCTGAACCGCATCACGAGCCACTACATGTTCATCGGCGCCTTCGCCACGGATACCGGCGTATACGGCACCGCGTTCACCTACGCCTTCCGCGAGCGCGAGTACATCCAGGAGATCTTCGATGCCTTGACCGGCGACCGCATGATGTACGGCTATTTCCGTCCCGGCGGCGTCGTCTGGGACGTGCCCGCCGACTTCAAGGAGCGCGTCCGCTGGGTCTGCGGCCAAACGCGCGTCGGCATCGACGACATCGACCGGCTGCTGACGACGAACGAGATATTCATCACGCGCTGCCGCGACATCGGCGTCATCTCGCGGCCGGACGCCATCGACTACGGCCTCTCCGGCCCGATGCTGCGCGCCTGCGGCCTCCCCTTCGACCTGCGTCGCAACGACCCCTACTCCATCTACGACCGCTTCGAATTCGACATCCCAACCGGCACCCACGGCGACGTGTACGACCGCTATCTGGTGCGAATGGAGGAGATGCGGCAGTCCGTGCGCATCGTCGAGCAGGCTCTGGAGCAGATGCCGGACGGGCCAATCATGCCGGAGAAGGCGCCGCGACGGCTGCGCTTGCCCCCCGGCGAAGTCTACATGCGCACGGAGAACCCACGCGGCGAGTACGGCATCTACCTGGTGTCCAAGGGCGGCGAGAAGCCCTATCGGCTGAAGATCCGCTCCGCCTGCCTGAGCAACCTGACGGCGCTGAAGCAGATGATCGTCGGGCACTACGTCGCCGACGCCGTCGTCATCCTCGGCTCCGTGGACATCGTTCTCGGCGAGGTGGACAGATGAGCCAGCTAGGCGCCTTCTTCGACAACGTCTGGGTCGACGCTTTCTGGCGCCTCCTGGTCGTCCTCGGCCTGATGGTGTTCGTCGTCCTGGCGCTGACTTATGTCGAGCGGAAGTTCATCGGCCGCATCCAGATGCGCCTCGGCCCCATGCGCACGGGCCCCTACGGCGTCTTCCAGCCTATCGCCGACATGATGAAGATCCTGCTGAAGGAAGACCTCCGTCCCGCCAGCGCCGACCGCCTCGCCTTCGAGCTGGCGCCCTTCCTCGCCTTCGTACCCGTCTTTCTGACACTGCTGGTCCTCCCCTTCACCGCCAGATGGAGCGTCCGCGTCCTCGACCTTGGGTTGCTCTATTTCCTCGCCGTGTCCGGCCTCACCGTACTCGGCTATATCGTCGCCGGCTGGGCCTCCGACAGCAAATACGCCCTCATCGGCGCCATGCGCACGGCGGCGCAGCTCATCAGCTACGAAGTGCCGCTGGTCCTCGCCGTGCTGGCGCTGTCGATGCTTGCCGGCTCTCTCAATCTCGTCGCCATCGTCCGCGACCAGGGGCGTGTGCCGTTCATCATCTGGCAGCCGCTGGGCTTCTTCCTCTTCATGGCGGCGGCGGTCTCGGACCTGACGCGACGCCCGTTCGACGTCGCGGCCGCGGAGTCGGAGGTTGCCGGCGGGCCCTGGATCGAGTACAGCGGCATCCGCTGGAGCATCCTCTACGCCCTCACCGAGTACACGAACATGTTCGCGCTCTGCGTCCTCGCGTCGCTCATCTTTCTCGGCGGCTGGGACTGGCCGCTGGGACTGAAGTGGGGCTGGCCCTGGCAGCTCGTCCTCATGTTCGGGAAGACGATGACGCTGATTCTCGTCATTATGTGGATAAACGCCACGTTCCCGCGCGTCCGCGTCGACCAGCTCATGTCGTTTTGCTGGAAGCTCCTGTTGCCGCTGGCGTTCGCGCAGATATTCCTCAACGGCCTGGTCCTGGTCTATCACTGGCCGGACTGGACGTTCCTCGTGACCTCCGGCGTCACGCTGCTTGTCGCCGGCTACGTCGTCTACACGCGGCTGCCGCTGGGCGCCCCGTCCCGAATCGTCGCCAGGAGCGCCGTCTGATGCTTGGAGTGCTGCGGGGCATGGCCGAAACCTTCCGGACGATGGTCCGCAAGCCGGTGACCATCCAGTACCCTACGGCGCACCGCGAGCTACCGGAGCGCGAGCGCGGCTACCCCCTTCTCCTCTGGGACGCCGAGGTCGGCGAGCCGTTCTGCACCGGCTGCCACGCCTGCGAGCGCGCCTGCCCGACGGAGTGCATCTCCGTCATCATGAAGGACAACCCGCTGGCGGCTGAAGGGCAAAGCAAGCGGCGCAAGATAGTCGACCAGTTCCTGCTCGACTATGGGCGCTGCATCCGCTGCCGCATCTGCGTCGAGACGTGCAACTTCAGCGCGATCGCCATGAACAACACCTGGTCCGGCCACGAGATGTCGCGTTACGACCGCCGCGAGCTGGTGATGGACCTGGAGCAGTTGCTGGCCCGCTCCCGCGATGGCGGATTCACACCCTGGGTGGCGCCATGACCGTAACGGAAGTGCTGTTCTACTTCATCGCCGGGCTCACCGTGCTCTTCGCCCTGGGCGTCGTCGCGACTGGCAAGGTGGCGTACGCCGCCATCTCGCTCGTCTTCACCCTGCTGGCAGTTGCGGCGCTGTACATCCTGCTCGCCAGCGAGTTCCTGGCGCTAGTTCAGGTGCTGCTCTATGCCGGCGGCGTCGCGGTGCTGCTGCTGTTCGCGCTCATGCTGACGCGCGCCCGCGAGCTGGTGCCGGAGCTGGACGGCGCCCAGAAGCCGTTCGCCGTCGTTGCCGGCCTGAGCCTGATGGGCGTGCTCATCGCGACCATCTTCCTGACGACCTGGCCACGCAAGGCTGATTCGCCAGCGCTGATCAACTTCAACGCCATCGGCGACGCGCTGTTCCGAACGTACGCGCTTCCCTTCGAGGTCTCCTCGCTGGTCCTGCTGGTCGCCCTCGTCGGCGCGATAGTGCTGGCGCGCTCGGAAGATGAGGAGGAGGACGGCGTGTGATCCCGCTGCAGAGCTTCCTCGTTCTCAGCGCCATCCTCTTCTCGCTCGGCGTCTACGGCGTCCTCGTCCGAAGGCACGCCGTGCTGATCCTGATGTCGGTCGAGCTGATGCTGAACGCCGCCAGCATCAACATGGTCGCCTTCGCCGTCTACACGTCGCCGCAGCGATTCGCCGGCATCATCTTCGCCATCTTCATCATCACCATCGCCGCCGCCGAGGTCGGGCTGGCGCTGGCGATAGTCCTGCGTATCTTCCGCAACCGCACGACAGCGAACGTCGATGAGGTGCACGACCTGAAATGGTAGCAGCGACGGCCGTTTCGACCAGCGAGAGGGGCAGCTAGCGATGGGCATGGAGCAGGCATGGCTCATTCCCGCCATTCCGGCCGCTACCGCCGCGATTCTCATCCTCTTCGGCAAGTACCTGCCGCGCAAGGGCGACTGGCTGTCGGTGCTAGCCATCAGCGCCTCGTTCGTCGTGTTCATCTTCGTCCTCAAGGACCTGACGAGCGCGCTGGCCGGCGGTGGCCAGTTCTCGGCGGTCCACTCCGGCCACCAGTGGGTGAAGTTCGACAGCTTCGAGCTGCGCATCGGCTTCCAGGTCGACCAGCTCGCGGCCGTGATGGTCGCGGTCGTCAGCTTCATCAGCCTGATGGTGCAGGTCTACTCGCTCGGCTACATGAAGGGCGACAAGCGCTACGGCTGGTATTTCGCCGTGCAATCGCTGTTTGCGGCGGCCATGCTGACGCTCGTCCTCGCCGACAACTTCCTGCTGCTCTACTTCGCCTGGGAAGGCGTTGGCCTCTGCTCGTTCCTGCTCATCGGCCACTACCACGAGCGGCGCTCCGCGGCGGAGGCTGCCAAGAAGGCGTTCATCACGACGCGCCTGGGCGACGTCGGCCTCCTCATTGGCATCATCCTGCTCTATCGTTCCGTCGGCACCTTTGACATGCAGACCATCTTCAACGCCGCCCGCAACGGCCAGATCGACCACGCTTATCTGACCGCCTCCGTCCTGCTCATTCTGCTCGGCGCGATGGGCAAGTCGGCGCAGTTCCCGTTCCATGTCTGGCTGCCCGACGCCATGGAAGGCCCCACGCCGGTCAGCGCCCTCATCCACGCCGCGACGATGGTCGTCGCCGGCGTCTACCTGGTGGCGCGCACGATGCCCCTCTTCCAGGAGGTGCCGAACACGCTCATCGCCGTCACCGGCGTCGGCCTAATCACGACGTTCATGTCCGCGACGATGGGCCTGGTAATGACGGACATCAAGCGCGTCGTCGCCTACTCCACGCTGAACAGCCTCGGGCTCATGTTCATCGCCCTCGGCGCCGGTTCGGTGACGGTGGCGCTGCTCTACGTGTTCACGCACGCCTTCTTCAAAGCGCTCCTCTTCCTCTCCTCGGGCTCGGTCTACCACGCGACCGACGAGCTGGAGGTGACGAAGATGGGCGGGCTGGCGAGGAAGATGCCGGTCACAGCGACGGTCTTCACGCTCGGCGCCATGTCGATGGCCGGTCTCTTCCCGCTGGCCGGCTTCTGGAACAAGGATGAGCTGCTTCTGACGACCTTCGAGAACCACAACTTCTTCATATACCTGCTGGTCCTCGCAAGCGTGCTCATCACGGCGCTGTACATGACGCGGCTGGTCCTGCTGGTCTTCACGGGCAAGCCGCGCGACGAGCATGTCTACGAGCACGCGCACGAGCCCGGCCTGGCTATGCGTCTGCCGCTGCTCCTGCTGAGCGTGCTGACGGTGTTCGCCGGATTCGTGGTATTCACGGGCGTCGGAAAGCTGATGGGCTTCCCCGGCGGCTTCGGCCAGTTCCTGTTCACGACCGCGCCGGAGGCGTTCCGGATCAACGCCGGCGTCACCGCCTCGTCCATCATCCTGGTGCTCCTCGGAATCGCCGGCGGCTATTACATCTGGAGCGGCACGGCGGAGCGCGCGAAGGTGGCAGGCGAGGCCGCGCCGCAACTCTACACGCTCTTCCGCAACAAGTACTACATGGACGACGCCTACCAGTGGGCCATTAATCACGTCGTGCTGGTCGTCGCGGGCATCGTTTCCTGGTACGACCGCGCGGTCGTCAACGACACCGGTGTCAACGGGCCCGCCGACGTCACGCGCTTCGGCGGCTTCCTGCTGAAATTCCACGAGACCGGCAAGATGCCGAACTACGCCCTGCTGATGGCCGCCGGCGTGGTCGTCCTCGCGATAGCTGCGCTCATAGTGGGGACGTAGATGCCGCATAACTACATCCTCCTGCCGTTCATCGTTCTCCCGCTGGCGACGTCGCTGGTCCTGTTGGCGGTGCCGGCGCAGCACAAGAACGTCGTGCGCTACATCGCTGCGGCGTCTGCGGCAGCGACGCTTGGACTGGCGTTGTACGTCTTCTTCGCCTACCAGTTCGGCAGCGGCGACAGCGTCATCCAGTTCGAGGGCCGCTGGCCCTGGCTGGAGAATGTCGGCTTCCTGGCCGCCAACGGCATAACGCTGCACCTGGGCGTCGACGGCGTCTCCGCGCCGATGGTGCTCCTCAACGGCATTGTCGCGTTCACCGGAGTTCTCATCTCTTGGAAGATCGACTATCGCAACAAGGACTTCTTCGTCCTCTTCTTCGCGCTGGTGGCGGGCGTCTTCGGCACGTTCATCTCGCTCGACCTGTTCTTCTTCTTCTTCTTCTACGAGCTCGCCGTCCTGCCGATGTTCCTGCTCATTGCCGTCTGGGGCTCCAGCAGCCGCTTCCCGACCTTCGTCCGCACGAAAGAATACGGCGCGATGAAGCTGACGCTCTACCTCGTGGCCGCCAGCGTGCTAATCTTCATCGGCATCTTCGCCATCTTCGTCAAGGCGAACATCGGCACCTTCGACCTGCCGGCCCTCTACAACGTCCACTTCTCGGAGGGCTTCCAGAAGGCGGTCTTCCCCGTGTTCGTCATCGGCTGCGGCGTGCTGGCCGGCTTGTGGCCGTTCCACACCTGGTCGCCGGATGGCCATGTCGCTGCCCCGACCGCCGTCAGCATGCTCCACGCCGGCGTCCTGATGAAGCTGGGTGCCTTCGGGATCATCCGCCTCGGCATCCAGCTCCTGCCTGAGGGCGCGCAGTTCTGGATGCCGGCCGTCATGGTCCTGGCGACAACGAACGTCATCTACGGCTCGATCTCGGCGATGGCGCAGCGCGACTTCAAGTATATGGTGGGCTATTCCAGCGTCAGCCACATGGGCTACGTCCTGATGGGCCTCGCGACGCTTAACCCCATCGGCGTGAACGGCGCCGTCCTCCAGATGTTCTCCCACGGCGTCATGACGGCCCTCATGTTCGCCATGGTCGGCGCCCTCTACGACCAGGCGCACGTCCGCGACATGTCTCTCTTCGGCGGCCTGGCGAACAAGATGCCGCGCTTCACGGCCTTCTTCGCCATCGCCGGATTGGCGTCGCTGGGGTTGCCCGGGCTATCGGGCTTCGTGGCGGAGTTCCACATATTTGTCGGGACGTTCCGCACCTATCCGGAATTCGGCGCCCTGGCGGTCTTCGGCGCGGCGGTAACGGCGGCCTACATCCTGCGCATGCTGGCCATGGCCTTCTTCGGCCCGTTCAACGTGCGCTGGGATAAGCTGGTCGAGATGACGCGCCTTGAGCAGGCGGCGGGCGCCGTGCTCATCTTCTTCCTGCTGTTCATGGGGACGTGGCCGGCGCCGTTCATCGACCGCATCTCCCATGCTGTACTCTCGATGCCGGCGGTGCGATGAACCTGGACTACTCGCTGCTGATCCCGGAATACCTGCTGGCGGCGCTGGCGGCAGTCGTCGTCGCCCTCGGCCTCTACGACCCGCGACGCGCCCGTACCTATCTACCATACGTCTCGGCGGCGGGTCTCGGCGGCATCCTCGTCGTCTCGCTGTTTTATGTTAACAAAGGGCCGCTGGACTTCGCCGGCCTCGTCCAGGTCGACAACTATACGACGTTTTTCCGCGTCCTCTTCATTTCCATCACCGCCGTCGTCTGCCTGGCGTCGGCGCACTTCGTGCGGGCCAACCTGCGAAACGCCGGCGAGTACTACGGGCTCCTCATTCTTTCGACCATCGGCGCTATCTATATGGCCGCCGCCCGCGACCTCATCGCCGCCTACGTCTCGTTGGAGCTATTGAGCTTCAGCCTCTACGTGCTCGTCTCCTTCGCCAAGCTGGACGCGAAGTCGAACGAAGGCGGCATGAAGTACATGCTGCTTGGCGCCTTCTCCTCAGCCCTGTTCCTGTACGGCCTCAGCCTCATCTACGGCGTCGCCGGCTCGACCTCCTACGTCGACATCAACGCGGCGTTCAGCGCCGGCGTCAGCAGCTTCGGCCCGGCGATGCTCGTGGGGCTCGTGCTGGTTATCGCCGGCATCGGCTTCAAAGTGTCGGCCGTGCCCTTCCACATGTGGGCGCCGGACGCCTACGAAGGCGCGCCGCTGCCGATCACCGCCTACTTGTCGGCGGCGTCGAAGGCCGCGGGCATAGCGCTCCTGCTGCGCCTCTTTACCGAGGCGTTCCTGCCGGTGCTCGGCGACTGGCAGTGGATGATCGCAGCGCTGGCTGCGGCAAGCATGACGCTGGGCAACCTCGTCGCAATCCAGCAGCACAACATCAAGCGACTTCTCGCCTACTCCAGCATCGGGCAGGCCGGCTTCATGCTGATGGGCATCGCCGCCCTCTCGCAAGCGACGGCGAGCACGCTGGTTCTGCACATGACGGGCTACATCATCACCAACCTGGCGGCCTTCGCGGCGGTCATCGCCTTCTACAACGCGACCGGCAAGGACGAAATCGAGGACTTCCGCGGCTTGGCTGAGCGGGCGCCCTTCCTGGCCCTCTCCCTCACCATCGCCCTGTTCTCGCTGGCGGGCATGCCCCTGTTCGCCGGCTTCGCGACCAAGTTCCTGCTCTTCCAGGCCGTCGCCAAGGAAGGCTTCCTCTGGTTGGCGGCGCTGGCCGTCGTGAACAGCCTGATATCGCTCTACTACTACCTGCTGGTCATCCGGCAGATGTACGTCGGCGAGGCGGAGGACAAGCTGCGACTGCGCGTCCCGGCCGGCGTCAATGCGGTCATCCTGGCGCTCGTCATCGGCGTGTTCGTAGTCGGGCTGTACCCGCAGCCGCTGTTCAAAGCGACCGACAGCGCCGTGCACGCCGTCTTCCCGACGTCGACGACGCAGCAGCCCGGTGGCGGGGGCCCCGCGTCCACCGTTTCCCTCGGCGACCGCTGAAGCTCCCGGACGATTTCGCTTCAAAAACGAAGGCCGGCGACCTTTTGGGTCCCCGGCCTCACCATTATTTCATCGTTAACGCGAGACCTTCCCTGAGTCCGCGTAGCGCGGGCACTTGTCCGCCTCAGGAGGATCTTGCCCGCGCGCACTCCCGCTACAGGATGGGCAGGTAGCGCTCCAGCTCGTAGTTCGTCACCTGCATCCGCCAGGCGTCCCACTCCATCTTCTTGTTGGCGATGAGCGAAGTGAAGACGTGGTCGCCAAGGCACCGGCGCACCAGCTCGCTTCCCTCCGTCACCTCTATCGCCTCCTCCAGGCTGCCCGGCAGCACGCCGATCCCGCGGGCCTTGCGCTCGTCCGCCGTCAGGTGGAAAACGTTCTCCTCCACCGGCTCTCCCAGCGGGTACTCCTTCTCGATCCCCTCCAGGCCGGCGGCCAGCATGACCGCGAAGCACAAGTACGGGTTGCAGGCCGGGTCCGGCGAGCGGTACTCGATGCGCGTCGCCATCTCCTTGCCCGGCTTGTATTCCGGCACCCGCACCATGTCCGATCGGTTCCGTCGCGCCCACGTGATGTAACATGGCGCCTCGTAGCCGGGCACCAGGCGCTTGTAGGAGTTAACCCACTGGTTCGTGATGAGCGTGATCTCGCGCGCGTGATGCAGCAGCCCGGCGATGTAGTTCTTCGCGAGCTTCGAGAGGTGGTACTTGTCGCCCTCTTCGAAGAACGCGTTGCTCTTGCCCTTGAACAGCGACTGGTGCACGTGCATGCCGGAGCCGTTTTGTCCCGCGACAGGCTTCGGCATGAAGGTGGCATAAACGCCGTGCGCCAGCGCAACCTCCTTGACGACGAGGCGATACGTCATCGCCGCGTCGGCCATGGAGAGGGCGTCCGTGTAGCGAAGGTCGATCTCGTGCTGACTGGGCGCCACCTCGTGGTGAGAGTACTCGACGCCGATGCCCATCGCCTCCATGTACAGGATTGTGTCGCGGCGAAGGTCGGTGGCAACGTCCAGGGGCGTGAGATCGAAATACCCGCCCTGGTCGAGCGGCTGCGGCGAATCGACGCTCTTGAAATAGAAGTACTCCAGCTCCGGTCCGACGTAGTAGGTGAAGCCCAGGTCGGCGGCGCGCTTGATGTTCCGCTTCAGCACGTAGCGCGGGTCGCCGTCGAAGGGCGTGCCGTCCGGGCGTATAACGTCACAGAACATCTTGGCAGCGCCCTGCTCGCGCGGCCGCCAGGGTATGATGGTGAAGGTCGACGGGTCGGGCATCGCAACCATGTCGCTCTCGTCGATGCGGGCGAACCCTTCAATCGACGAGCCGTCGAAGCCCATGCCCTCCTGCAGCGCGCCCTCAAGCTCCTCGACCGTTATCGTGAAGCTCTTGAGAGAACCCAGGATGTCCGTGAACCAGAGGCGGATGAACTTGATGCCCTGCGCCTTGCAGGTCTGGAGAACGTAGTCTTTGTCGCGTTCTGCGGCCATGTCTCACCTCTCTATTGGGATTCGCAACCAGCAGCCCGCCATCTGGCGGGCCACTGGCTAAAGCCTAATGGGCCGTAATGTGGCTGTCAAGAGTTCAGTTCGGAGTGAACGACGCCTCCTAGACGTCGAAGTACATGTAGTACTCGTACGGGTGTGGCCGCAGCCGGAGCTGGTCGATCTCGCGCTCCCGCTTGTATTCGATCCACACGTCTATTACGTCCTGGGTGAACACGCCGCCCTTCAGCAGGAACGCGTGGTCCTTCTCCAGGGCGTCGATCGCCTCTTCTAGCGAGCCGGGCACCGTCTGGATCTTGGCCGCCTCTTCCGGGCTCAGATCATAGGTGTTCTTGTCCAGCGGTGAACCCGGGTCGATCTTGTTCTCCATCCCATCGAGGCCGGCCATGAGCATCGCCGCAAACGCCAGGTACGGGTTGCAAGTGTTGTCCGGCGGCCGGTATTCGATGCGCTTGGTCCGCGGGTTGTCGGTGTAAACGGGGATTCGGATGGCGGCGCTGCGGTTGCGTGCCGAGTAGATCAGGTTGACCGGCGCCTCGTAACCGGGTACCAGCCGCTTGTAGGAGTTCGTGGTCGGCGCGCAGAGCGCCATGAGCGCCGCCGAATGCTTCAGCAGGCCGCCGATGTAATGCTTCGCGGCCTCGCTGATGAGCGCGTAGCCGTTCGGGTCGAAGAAGATGTTCTGTCCGCCCTTCCAGAGGCTCTGGTGCGTGTGCATGCCGGAGCCGTTGTCGCCGAAGAGCGGCTTCGGCATGAAAGTAGCGACGCGGCCGTGCTTGCGGGCGACGTTCTTGACGATGTACTTGTACCACATCATCCGGTCGGCCATGATCAGAAGCTTGTCGAACTTGAGGTCTATCTCCGCCTGGCCGCCGGTGGCCACTTCGTGGTGATGGACTTCAACCGGCAGGCCCGCGTCGATCATCGTCAAGATCATCTCGCTGCGCAGGTCCTGGAACGAGTCGTGCGGCGGCACCGGGAAATAGCCTTCCTTATAGCGCGGCTTATAGCCAAGGTTGGGGTTCTCTTCGCGGCCCGTGTTCCAGTCGCCTTCAACCGAGTCGACGTAGTAGAAGCATGTGTTTTCCGTCTGGTCGAAGCGGACGTCATCGAAAATGAAGAACTCGGCCTCGGGCCCCCAGTAGCTCTCATCCGCGACGCCCAGCGACCGCATGTAGTCCCCCGCCTTCTTGGCGATGTAGCGCGGGTCGCGCGTGTAGGGCTTGCGGGTCAGCGGATCGTAGATGTCGCAGATGAGGCTGAGCGTGGTCGCCTCGCAGATCGGGTCCAGCTTCGCGCTTTCCGGGTCCGGGATGAGAATCATGTCGCTCTCCTGGATCTTCTGGAAGCCGCGGATGCTCGAACCGTCGAAGCCGATGCCCTCCACCCAGATGCTCTTCGTCAGGTCGTCGAGCTCCGTCAGCTCACTGGCCGGGATCGAGAAGTGCTGCCAGAGGCCGGGCAGATCATTGAACTTGAGGTCGACGATCTTGACGTTGTTTTCCTTGACGAACTTCTCTATTTCCTGTGGTGTCAAACTGACTCCTCCTTCTGGCTTGCTGAGTAGTGCTTTGAGCCTATTGTTGACCGGCGGGCCGGCTGGCTTCAGGTTTTGTCGCCCCGGGCGACCGCGGGACCGTAACGTCCGCCATCTGCACCACGCTCAAACCCTGGTAAACGTAAGCGCGCTCTCCGTGCTGCGACAGGTCGAGGCCCATCTCCTCTTCTTCTTCGGAGACTCTCAGCCCGAATAGGATGTCGAGCACATACAGGATTGCGAGCGTTGCGACGAGAGAATAGCCTAGGGTAACGCCGACGGCAAGCGCCTGCGCGCCGAACAGCCCCGCGCCGCCGTGAATCAGCCCGTTAGCGCCCGCCGCGTTCACCGCGACTGTCGCGAACAGGCCCGTCGCCAGCATGCCCCAGGCGCCCCCGACGCCGTGGACGCCGACGACGTCCAGCGAATCGTCCAGATGCAGCAGATGGCGGGCCTGCACGGCCACGTAACAGAATACACCAGCGCCGATACCGATCGCGATAGCGGGGCCGACGTCCACGAAGCCCGCCGCCGGCGTAATCGCCGCCAGACCGGCCACCGCCCCCGCGCCCGCGCCCAACACGCTTGCCTTCTTCGTCTGCCACCAGCCCAGTAGCAGCCAGGTCAGCGCCCCGGCGGTCGCGGAGACGTGCGTGACGACGAGGGCGTTTACGGCCAGCCCGTTGGCGGCCAGCGCGCTGCCGGCGTTGAAGCCGAACCAGCCGAACCAGAGCAGCCCGACGCCCAGCATCATCATCGACACGTCATGTGGCTCCAGGGCCTCCTTACCGAACTCGCGGCGCCGACCGTACATGATCGCGGCGACAAGGGCAGCGATTCCGGCGTTCACGTGCACAACCGATCCGCCGGCGAAGTCCAGAGCGCCGAAGTTGTGCAGCCAGCCGCCGCTCGCCCATACCCAGTGCGCTATCGGCGCATAGACCAGCAGCGACCAGGCGGCCATGAACAGAAGGAACGTCCCAAACTTCGCCCGCTCCGCGAAGGCGCCGGTAATTAGCGCCGGCGTGATAACCGCGAACATCATCTGGAAAGCCATGAACGCTTCGTGCGGGATCGTCGACCCGTAAGCGGGGTTCGGCGTCTGCCCGACGTGCCGCAGGAACGTCCAGTCGAAGCCGCCGATAAGGCCCCAGTGGTCCGGCCCGAAAGCCAGGCTGTAGCCGACGGTCACCCACAAAAGGCTGACCAGCGCTATCACAACGAAGCTGTGCATGATGGTGCCGAGAACGTTCTTCTCGCGCACCAACCCGCCGTAGAAGAAGGCGAGGCCCGGCGTCATGAGCATCACAAGGGCAGTCGATATCAGTACCCAGGCAGTATCACCGGCGTTGATCGCGTTCGCGGGCATGGACCTCCACCTCCTGAGGAACGAATCCCTGTTCGGAGTGTAGAGGCCCTTTGTTACGATTACATTACAATCGCATGACGATGCGGTTACGAGGGCGAAACAGGTCACACTGATCCTTCCGCCGCGGATGCTGCCGCTGCAGCTTCTCGGCGACGCCGATTACTTCAAAAAGGCGCCGCAGTCCCCTGCCGAGGTTGCCCTATAGATCGGGCTTGTCGCTGGCCTCCGTGCCCAGCATTCTACCCGCGCCCATCGCCGGCACGGGTCCGCCGCGCCCGTCGTTGCTCCCACCGCGCGGCCGCGGGACAGTCACGTCCGCCATTTGCACGACGCTTAGACCCTGGACGCTCAGTCCCTGGTAAACATAGGCGCGCTCCCCGTGCTGCGACAGGTCAAGACCCATCTCCTCCTCTTCCTCCGAGACCCGCAGGCCGAACAGGAGGTCGATCACCTTCAGGATTACGAACGTGCCCACTAGCGAGTAGGCAAGCGTTACACCGACCGCCGCCGCCTGGGCGCCCAACTGCCCGGGGTTGCCGTGAATAAGCCCGTTCGCGCCCGCCACGTTGACGGCAGCCGATGCGAAGATCCCGGTCGCAAGCGCTCCCCAGACGCCGCCGACGCCGTGCACACCGACTACGTCCAGCGTGTCGTCAAGATGCAACAGGTGCCGGGCCTGAACGGCAAAGTAGCAGAACGTGCCGGCCCCGATTCCGATAGCAATTGCCGGGCCGACGTCGACGAAGCCGGACGCCGGCGTGATCGCCACCAGACCGGCCACCGCTCCCGCGCCCGCGCCAACGACGCTCGCCTTTTTCGTCTGCCACCATCCGAGGACGAGCCACGTGAACGCACCGGTCGCGGCGGCGACATGTGTCACGACTAGGGCATTGACCGCTACGCCGTTGGCCGCCAGGGCGCTGCCGGCGTTGAAGCCGAACCAGCCGAACCACAGCAGCGCAACGCCGAGGATCATCATCGATACGTCGTGCGGCTCCAGCGCCTCCTTGCCGAACTCGCGGCGCCGCCCGTACATGATCGCGGCGACCAGGGCGGCGATGCCGGCGTTGATGTGCACTACGGTCCCGCCGGCGAAATCAAGCGTCCCCAGGGTTCGCAGCCAGCCGCCCGGCGCCCATACCCAGTGCGCTATCGGCGCGTAGACCAGCAACGACCATGCCGCCATGAAGAGCAAGAACGTGCTGAACTTGGCTCGCTCGGCGAAGGCGCCGGTGATAAGCGCCGGCGTGATTATCGCGAACATCATCTGGAAGGCCATGAAGGCTTCGTGCGGAATCGTCGACGAGTAGTCGGGGTTCGGCGTCTGGCCGACATGTCGCAGGAATGTCCAGTCGAAGCCGCCGATGAGGCCCCAGTGGTCCGGCCCGAACGCCAGGCTGTACCCGACGACGACCCACAGGATGCTGACGATCGAGATTACGACGAAGCTGTGCATTATGGTGCCGAGAACGTTCTTATCGCGCACCAATCCGCCGTAGAAGAAGGCGAGGCCCGGCGTCATGAGCATGACAAGGGCCGCCGATATGAGTACCCAGGCGGTATCTCCAGAATTGATAGCGCTCGTTGGCATAGCCGTCCTCCTGCTCAGGCGGGTGTCTCTACACCCTGAGTCTAGAGGGCGGATGTTTCGCGCGTATTACGCGGCGATGAATTTGAGATTACAAAGGAGGACCGGAGGACTGGTAGAAGCGGTAGCCGACGTTGCGGACCGTCTCGACAAAGGTGTGACCGCCGCGCTCGATCTTGCTGCGCAGCCGCCGGATGTGAACGTCAACGGTGCGCGCGCCGCCGAAGTAGTCGTAGCCCCAGACCTTGTCCAGCAGCGCCTCCCGAGTGTAGACGCGGTCCGGGTTCGTGGCGAGGAAGCGGAGCAGCTCGTATTCCTTGAACGTCAGCTCCACGAGAACGCCGTCGACGAACACGCGATAGCCGGCTAGGTCGATCGATAGCGCGCCCTGGCGCAGCACCTCCGGCGAGTCGATAAGGCCGTGGCGGTCCAGCAGCCGGCGCAACCGCAGCGTCACCTCATTCGGTCGCAGCGGCAACAGCGCGAACTCGTCGACGGCCGGGTCGAGAGGCCGCCCGCCGAGGGTCTGCGGCGGAAGGAGCGCCAGCAGCGGCGGCTTGTCCGGGCCGTCCGCCGGTCCCGCAATGTCGCCAAAGCCGCCACCGTCGGAAAAATCGACGACGATGGCCGCCGGCGTCGATAAGCTTAGCGCTTGAAGGGCCTCGCCCCGACGGTGAACCGTTACGTCATAGCCGGCGTCGCCCAGTTCCCGCACGAGCTCGCGCACGGCTTCGCCTTCGCCGACCACAAGTATTGCTTGCATCAGGCCTTCCTGGAGAATTCTCGGAACTGCCTAACACTACCGCAATAGCGCCGATAGTTCGAGCCCCCTTTTGAAAGGCGTCGCCTCCCGTCGCGGCAGGCCGAGCGGCGGGTCAAGAATTACCCACAAAACCGATGAAAAAGGGACTTGACATCGCGTCGACGTTTCGATACAGTCGTGATATGACGTTGTATATCACGATACAGAAGGAGAACTACCATGCAACGACCTCCCTGGTTTGACTTCGAACGCCTGCACGGTCGCCTTTTTGAGAAAGGGGACCTCAAGTACGTCATCCTCCAGTTGGTTAGCGAGCGCCCGGCCCACGGCTATGAGGTGATCAAGGCGCTGGAAGAGCGCTTCGGCGGAATGTACACCCCCAGCGCCGGCGCCGTCTACCCCACTCTCCAGTTGCTCGAAGACATGGGCTACGTCACTTCCACGCCGCAGGACGGCAAGCGCGTCTTCTCGATCACGGATGAGGGCAAGATGTTCCTCGAAGAGCAGAAGGACGTCGTCGAAGGCATCAGACAGCGCACCAGCTCCTGGTGGAACCCGCATCTCCGCGACGAGCTGCACGAGATGAAGCACGACGTGCGTGATCTGCTTAGGTTGATATTCCGGCACGGGAGCCGACCGTTCAACAACCCCGAGACGATCAAACGAGTTCGCGGCGTGATCGATAACGCCCGCAAGGAGATCGAAACCATCCTTCACGGCCAGGACGCCGCCCCGTAGCCACGGCTTCGCCCTGAACACAGAAGGGATTTATAATAGGATCGATGCCCTCTATTGAAGTCTCCGACCTCCGCAAGAATTTCGGCCCAGTCCCAGCCGTCGACGGCGTCAGCTTCGACGTTGAAGAGGGAGAAGTCTTCGGCTTCCTCGGCCCGAACGGCGCCGGCAAGACGACGACGATAAACATCCTCTGCACGCTCCTCCGTCCCACGTCCGGCACCGCGAAAGTCGCCGGCTACGACGTGCAGACGCAGCGAAACGCCGTCCGCCAGTCGATAGGCCTCGTCTTCCAGGACCCAAGCCTCGATGTCCAGTTGACCGGTCTGGAGAACCTGCGCTTCCACGCCCACGTCTACAACGTGCCCGGCAGCGAGCGAAATAGCCGTATCGAAGAGGTGCTCCGCGTCGTCGAGCTATGGGACCGGCGCAACGCCGTTGTCAAGACGTACTCCGGCGGCATGAAGCGGCGGCTGGAGATAGCCCGCGGCCTCATCCATCACCCGCGCGTGCTCTTCCTCGACGAGCCCACCATCGGCCTCGACCCCCAGACCCGCGACCACATCTGGACGCACATCCTCCAGCTCCAGCGCGCCCACGAGATCACGCTCTTCATGACAACCCACTACATGGAGGAGGCAGAGCACTGCCGCCGCATCGCCGTCATCGACCAGGGCAAGATTGTTGCGCTGGACACACCCGACGCGCTCAAGCGCATGGTCGGCGCCGACATCATCAGCCTGCGCACGCCCGATAACGAAAAAGCCATCGTCGACATCCGCCAGCGCTACGGCCTCGAGGCGCAGAGCCAGGACGGCCGCCTGCGACTCGAAGTGCCTAACGGCGCGGAGTTCATCCCGAGAGTCGTTCACGAGTTGGCTGTGCCCGTCGAGTCCGTCGACCTGCACCGGCCGACCCTCGACGACGTTTTCCTGAAGCTGACCGGCCACGCGATCCGCGACCAGGAAGCGGACCCGCTGGCCACCGCTCGCGCGATGGGACGCATGTGGAGAGGGGGAGGGAGGCGCTAGAATGGCAACTTACGCACCAACTGTGAATGGCCAGCCGGAACGATACGCCGGCCTTGAGGCCAACCTCCGCGGCATCTACATCATCTGGTACCGCGACGTCCTCCGCTCCTCCCGCGACCGCGCCCGGATCATCGCTTCGCTGGGGCAGCCGCTGCTCTTCCTCATAGTCTTCGGCGCCGGCCTTAGCGCGTCGCTGGGAGCCGGACTGACGCAGCAGCTAGGCAACGTCTCCTACGTGCGCTTCCTCTACCCCGGCATCATCTCGATGGCCGTCCTCTTCACCTCCATCTTCAGCGCCATGTCCATCGTCTGGGACCGGGAGTTCGGTTTCCTGCGTGAGCTGCTCGTCGCGCCCGTCAGCCGCGCGGCCGTCGTGCTGGGCAAAGCGCTGGGCGGCAGCACAATCGCCATGTTCCAGGGGGCGATCCTCATCATCCTGGCGCCCGTCATCGGCATTGGGCTCAACCCGCTTCTCATAGTCGAGCTGCTGGCGCTGATGTTCCTCGTCGCCTTCGCCATCGCCTCCGTCGGCATCCTCATCGCGTCGCGGCTCCAGACGATGGAGTCGTTCCAGATGATCATCAACTTCCTCGTGATGCCGATGTTCTTCCTGAGCGGCGCCTTCTTCCCGCTGCGACAGCTCCCCCGCTGGATGGCGGTCGTAACGCGGTTGGACCCCGTGGCCTACGGCGTCGACCCGCTGCGACGCCTCCTGCTTGGCTCGACGCTCGCTCCGGGGATTCAGATCGGCGGCTACCACCTGGGCACGCTGGACGACATCGGCATCTTGGCCGTCTTCGCCGTCGTGATGCTGCTCTTGGCCATGCGCTCCTTCGAAACGACGGAGTAGGCTACAGCGGCCGTCAACAGCGTTTCTTATTTCATTTCGAGCCCGACCAACCGCCAGAACACTGTCTCCGCTATGACCCGCGTACCGTATTTACGGGCCTTTTCGGCTTTTCCCGAAAGAGAGTCGGCGTCGGCAGTAACCAGAAGATCCAAGCCCTTGGTCACAGAACTCTTGACGACCATACCCGTCTCAGCAGCAAGCGATTCAGCCATCGCACGCGAGAGCGGCACGCCTCCAAACATCAGGCGAGACTCTCCAGTGAAGCATAGGGACTGGCCGCGCAATTGATTCTCCCCGCGTCGGGTTCCCTGATCGCATTGACCTGCTCGCCGGTTCATAGACAGATCGAGCATCTCTGTAAGCAGGGCTGAATCGAACCCGAGTAGTCGCGCGACCTCGTCCAGGTCCGCGCGCTCCGCCTCCGTGACGACGCCGTCTTCGAGAGCAGCTTCTACGATAGCAGCCAGATAGTCGACATGAACGCTCCTCGCATGTTCCTTTGTCAGGCCCCATCGTGTTGCGACCTCATGCAACGAGCCGACTTCCGCTTCGGTCACCCTGCGGTCCTCAAGAACGCGGTTTAACAGATCGAAGTACTCCATATGGCCATCTGCCCCAGCCGGGGCGGTTGTAGGCAGCGCTTCCACCAGCCTCGCCAAATAGGAGGCTTCGGGCCTCTTAGCAGTGTGCTCACGGGTTAAAACGCGCCCACTCGGGGCGAGATCCGGCCACGCAAACGAAGAGGGCTGACCGCCCTGGACGAAATCGTGAAGGTCTTGGCGCCGTGAACGAAGGCTGGCTATAAGGATGGAAAGCAGACGAGCCGTCGCTCGGGCGTCCGCCAGCGCACAGTGCGCTTGCTCCCGCTCAATCTCAAAGTGGTTGCACAGTGAATCTAGGCTGAGAGAGGCGACCGAGCCGACGTTGTGACCTGCTAAACGCATAGTGCAAAGCGTCGGAATCGGAGGCAAGGGCTTCCCCATCCGAGCGAATTCCGCGGTTAGGAAATCGTGGTCAAAGCGAGCATTGTGCGCCACAAATACATTCCGCTTAAGACGGCATTCGACATCCCCTGCTATCTCCTCGAACAGTGGGGCATTCAGAACGTCTCGGGCAGACAGGCCATGGATCCGAGTCGGTCCAACGTCTCTCTGCGGGTTCACGATGGTAACGAACTCAGCCATGGGCGTCCCGACAGCGTCAAGGCTGACGACGGCTATCTCAATGATTCTGTCATGCGCGTAAGGGAAGAGTCCGGTGGTTTCGACGTCAACCACTGCAAACCCATCTTCCCTCGTAGACAACGTAGTCGCCATGTTGTCGCAACCATAGACTCCTACACGGCCCACCGTCAAGCTGGCCGTTCTTGGCCTCACCAGCGCTGCGGCCGGAACGGCGCTTCGTAGGGGACTAGGGCTGCGCTGATGGCCGCCTCCCGTCGAGTGCCGCGACCCCCTTACAACCGCGCCCCCACTCTGCTATCCTGACTCCAGCCTCTCGATGCCAGTCGCCGGAGCCGGACCATGTTGCCTTCAACCGCCACCGCCATCCCTTCGCTCGTCCGTCCGCGGACCCCACGTTTTCGCTGCATTTTTGCGCAACTTTGCAGATTCACTTCGCTCCCGGCTAGATTCAACAACGTGACCAAAAAAACAGTTGAATTCAATGGGTCAATCAAGCGCCCTCGCCTCCCTCCGGGCATCTCCTTGCCCCTGCTCCCCCATTCGTTTAACATACCCCTGCAGCCCGGGCACAGGAGTATCCCCCCATGAAAGAGTACAAGACAGAGGATATCCGTAACGTCGTCCTCATCGGCCACGGCGGCACCGGCAAGACCACCCTCGCCGAGGCCATCCTCTTCGCCAGCGGCGCCATCAACCGCCTCGGCCGCGTCGAAGACGGCACCACCACCTCCGACTACGATCCCGACGAAGTCAAGCGCACCATAAGCATCAACCTCTCCCTCCTTCCCTGCGAGTGGAAGGCCAAGAAGATAAACATCATCGACGCGCCCGGCTACGCGGACTTCGCCGGCGAGCTGCGCGCCGCCGTCCAGGCCGCCGACGCCGCCGTCGTCCTCGTCGACGCCTCTGCCGGAGTCGAGGTCGGCACCGAGACGTCCTGGGCCGCCGCCGACGCGTTGGGTATGCCCCGCGCGGTGCTCATCGACCGCATGGACCGTGAGAACGCCGACTTCGCGCAGGCGCTCGCCCAGGTACAGTCCTTCTTCGGCAAGAAATGCGTCCCTCTCCAGGTCCCCATCGGCGCCCAGAGCTCCTTCAGCGGCGTCGTCGACCTGCTGGCTATGAAGGAATATGTCGGCGAGAAAGGCACGGAGGGCCCCGTGCCCGACTCGCTGTCCGACCAGGCGACGCGCTACCGCGAACAGCTCGTGGAAGCCGTCGCCGAGACTGACGACGAGCTTCTGACGAAGTACCTCGACGGCACGGAGCTCACGGCGGAAGAGCTGACGCGTGGCCTGCGTAGTGGCATCGCTTCCGGCGCCGTCGTGCCCGTGCTGGTCGGCGCGGCGGCTAAGAACATCGGCACCGCGCCGCTGCTCGACACGCTCGCCGCCCACTTCCCGTCGCCGAAAGAGCGGCCGCCGATCAAGGCGAACAACGCCTCGACCGGCCAGGAAGAGGACGTGAAGGCCGATCCGGCCGGCCCGCTTGCGGCGCTCGTCTTCAAGACGACGGCCGACCCCTACGTCGGCAAGCTCACCTACCTGCGCGTCTACTCCGGCGTCCTCAAGGGCGACTCCCAGGCCTGGAACTCGAATAAATCCGCCATGGAGCGAATCGGCCAACTCTTCATCGTGCGGGGGAAGGCGCAGGAGCCGATACCCCAGTTCGTCGCCGGCGACATCGGCGCCCTGTCGAAGCTCGCGGAGACTTCAACCGGCGACACGCTGGCGACGAAGGAGAAGCCGCTCGTCCTGCCGCCGATAACGTTCCCGACGCCCGCTTACAGCGCCGCCGTCCACCCGAAGACGAAGGCCGACCTCGACAAGATGGGCACGGCGCTCAACCGCATCCTCGAAGAGGACCCGACGCTGCGCGTCCGCCGCGACGCGGATACGAACGAGACGGTGATATCGGGCCTCGGCGAGCCGCACCTGGAGGTGACGGTCGAGAAGGTGCAGCGCAAGTTCGGCGTCGGCCTGGAGCTGACTACGCCCAAAGTGCCGTACAAGGAAACGATAACGGCGGCCAGCACTTCGGAGTACACGCATAAGAAGCAGACCGGCGGCCACGGCCAGTACGCGCGCGTAGCGCTAAAGCTGGAGC